>Ga0208478_1000388_pt1 | contig 15760 bp, 11 predicted proteins | sample NGESurdeep072012_5_FD_184462 | JGI IMG/M metagenome (GOLD analysis project Ga0208478, IMG submission 184462) | Arctic peat soil microbial communities from Barrow, Alaska - NGEE Surface sample 415-2 deep-072012 (SPAdes) | ecosystem: Environmental > Terrestrial > Soil > Wetlands > Peat ...
TTAATTCTCCATCACGTGGAACAGTTCCATCAAGCCTTCCATAGATTTTTATGCCATCGTCGAGGATTCCTCTGATGGCTTCTTCAAGAACCGGTGCTCCTTCCTCCAGAATAAGAATCTCTTTACATTTTCCGGTTATAACCTTAATCAGGTCCTTTGGAAAAGGGTATGCCGAAATTTTAAGTACCGGAAAATCATTGATAGATTCTCTAATGTTTTCTATTAAATAGTTGTATGCAATTCCACACGCAATTATTCCAAGTTCTCTTTTATTCCCATCTTTAAAATTGTTATACTTTGAGATCCGGTTTTCGTACCTTAATGATTCATAAGATGATAGCAGTAATTTGTACTTTTCCCTTGCAATAGCTGGAAGAAGAACAAACTGCAGAGGGTTATCAGGAATGGTAAGCTTTTTCTGAGAAAGGGTTGTCCTTAAATTTATGCTGGCTCTTGAGTGAGCAAGTCGGGTGGTTATTCTGAAAAGAACCGGTAACATATATTTTTCCGAAACTTCAAAAGCGTCAAAAACCATATCATAGGCCTCCTGCTGGTTTGAAGGCTCAAAACACGGTACAAAAGCGAACTTCCCATAAAATCTCGAATCCTGTTCATTCTGGGAAGAATGCATTGATGGATCATCAGCCGACACTAAAATCAATCCACCATTTACTCCTGTAATGGCTGAATTAATAAATCCATCGGCAGCCACATTCAGACCAACATGTTTCATTGCAACCATAGCCCTTTTACCGGCATAAGACATTCCGAGTGCAGCCTCCATGGCAGTTTTTTCATTCGAGGACCATTCCCTGTGAACGTTACGGTCAGAACTATCTTTAGATGTTTGTATAAACTCCATGATCTCGGTTGAAGGAGTTCCGGGGTATGCATACATCCCGCTTAATCCTGCATCTAATGCTGCCTGTGCTATCGCTTCATCACCCAGTAATAAGACTCTTTTCATAAGCTTTAATAATTGACTTCCAAAATAAAGTCAAAGTTATCGAGTTATTCGAATATTAGTCAATCTTCATACACATCGCGTTAAAATATAGTTAAATGTTTCACCGTTACAGTCAATAATGTTTATTTTGCAACGCTATTTGCTTTAATTAAATAATACAGCTGATCTAATTGAATAAATTTTTTTATACAATTGTACTTTTCATCCTTGCCGTTTCTGACAATTATGGCCAGACAATTGAAAATGAAAAATATATTCAGGTAAGCGGAATAATTACAGATAAGTCGTATAAACCTGTACCCGGTGTAGCAGTCGTATCTAAAAAGCTTAAGAAGGGGACGCTTAGTGAAAGAACTGGAATCTATTCTATTACCAGCACACTGGGGGATACCATTTTCTTCAGAGCTTTAGGATTTAAAAGATATCATACAATAATTCCTGAAACATTCGAAAATAGTCATTGTGAGGTTGACATAGTTTTGGACATTGATACTATTCAAATTAAAGAAGTTAATATCATGCCATGGAAAAATTACAGTGATTTTATAAAAGATATAACCAAAATACGACCTGTTGATCCTATTATTGAGAACATGAATGATAATATCGCCTCAATTTATGTGGCAATAGCAAATCAGGGAAATTACAATATTTCTCCTGAAGCTGGTTACAGATACGCTATGGAACAAAATTTCAATTCTATGGCCACCAGGGAACAATATCCGATCAATAACCTTCTTAATCCATTTGCCTGGGCAAAATTCATTAAAGGGATAAAAAACGGACTATTTAAAAATCAGAAATTCAATAAACCTGTTAAACCCAAGGTCAGAAAAAAGATTAAAAAAGCTGAGAGCAATAATTAATCATTTGCTTCTTTTAGCTAAAAAGCCATATCAGACAGGGAGTTTTTAAATACAAATTCATTAACTGATTTCCTTGATCTTCGCATATCATCCCTCTTTAACAGTTCCGGAGTAAGGGATATTCCATCCCCCAGGTATCCCACTGCCATCATTGCCACGGGCTCGATATCATCTCCTAATTTGAAGTATTCTTTGACCTTTTCTGGTGAATAGCCTCCCATCTGATGAACATAAACATCCAAAGCCAGTGCCTGTAATAAAAGATTGTCTACAGCCATACCAGTATCGTGAAAAGCATATCGGTTTGGTTTGCCATTATAGGAGAATTTAGTTCGCGCCATGCTTATGACAAGCGCATACGCATGCTTAGCCCACACTTTATTCCCATCAGTAAGGAATCCAATATAATCATTGAAAAACTCCTTATCATCCTGAGTTGAGAAAACGAATACCCATGGTTGCTCATTATTGCATGAAGGAGCATAGCCTGCAGCTTCGAACATTGCTTTCAATTTAAATCCTTCAACAGGAGTTGAAGAAAAAGAGTAGGGACTCCATCTTTCCTGAATGATCTCAAGGATTAATTCTTTTCTCATAATGGCATATCTTAATTAGAAATATTAACAAATTTAAAAGGATTTCATTCTTGGTCTAAAGTGGTAACCCATATGAAAAACTAATAAATAATTCTCTGGAATAGTAATTGCAAATTTATTGATTTTCAAGCGATCTGTATTGTAAATAAACACTGATGTGTCAAATAATTAAATGTTATATGTATAGATACAAAACTAATAATTTATAATTTCGCAGAGTATGAGAAAGAATAAAGGGAAACAGGCTGGTATTCTGGTTACACTAATTATTCATCTGATAGCCGGAATAATATTCATGTCATTACAACTTAGTTCATTGCAGAAAGTGATAGCTGCAGAATATCAGGTAGAGCTTGCACCTGAAGCAGAGCCTGTGACAAAAAAGGAAAAGATTATTGAGGTACATGCAACATCCGTTGAAAAAGTTCTTAAAGGTGATAAAGAGATGCTGGATATCGCCAGAAATCTTTCCAGCAAATCTACTGAAAAGATAAATCCTTCTGATTATATAGACAAAGTCAAAGAGGAGCTTATAAAAAGCGGCAAACTGGGAGTTGATAATTTTATTGATGAACAAAAAAACCTGAATGAATCCAAAGGCGATGAAAACCTTACACTTGAAAAGGATTCGATTAAGAAGAAAGAGAAAGTTAAGCCTAGTCCATCACAGGAAATGGCTGCAAATTACAAGGGTCCAACAAGAATATATTATGATCTGATTGGCCGTAATCACCTATATCTGCCAATACCGATCTATAAATGCGAGGGATCAGGCAGAGTTGTTTTGTCAATTGAAGTCGATCAGAATGGAATTGTCCAAAAGGCACAAGTCATTGACAGAGAAAGTACAGCATCAGATCCATGTCTTATTGAAACAGCAGTTAATACGGCCCTGTTATCCAGATTTAATCCTGATGTAAATTCACCCAGGATTCAGCTTGGTATGTTGACTTATGAGTTTGTAGCGCAATGAATGGTATAATGGTGCAAGGGTGCAACGGTGCCAAGATGCAAATGTTTAGTATCATATTGAGTCTCTGTACCGTCGTTCCGTCGTACCATCTTTAGAATAACAGATTCCCCGAAGAATAATTATATGGTTTTATCAGTTCCGGTGTATTCCGGTCAAATGTCCTTGAATTAATCAGGGGGCTTATGGTATGAGCCTTAAGAATTTCAGAGGGAGATGGTGACAACATTTTAAGAGCATCAGCCTCTGAGGTTGAAAGATCAATCCATCCGGTTTCTGAAGATTTATTGAGTATGACAGGCATCCTCTTTCCAGAGTTATGGATTTGAGCTATCAGATCATTTGCTTCAGTTGTAACAATTGAGAAAGTACTGAAAATCTCACCGGTGTTGTTCTCAATCCAGTCATCATATAAACCTGCGATTGATAATACTTCATTTTCAAAGTGATATATATACCATGGAATTTTCTTATTTTCAACATGTTGCCATTCAAAGAAGCCCTTGACAGGTATAATACATCTTTTTGACCGGAATGATGAAGAAAAGGAAGGCTTCGCTGTGATACTTTCAGATCGGGCATTAAAGGTTTTATACCTTATTTTATTCGCTTCTTCAATACTTTTTGTCCATGCCGGTATCAATCCCCACTTTAAGAGTTGAATTTCAGAAGGATTACCCGAACAGATGGTAGGGACCGATGGGAGACTGAAAGCATGATAATAATAACTTGGCCTGTATTTGTCAGGATCTATTAAGGTGGCACCGTATCGGTTTTCAAGTTCCTCCCTGATAAGATTAACATTTACGGTAAAACACATGATTACCTGCTCGAATAATCAGTTAAAGTTGTCTTCAGAGGTATTGGCAGGGAATAGTTGAAAAGGTCATATTCAGGCCATGGGTCTATTTTTGATAGTACACGGTACATCATGTTATTGATATAGGAGTATATTTCAGGACCATTCCAGGCGCTTGAATTGAAAAGAACCACCCAGGATAATCCATCAGATTGTCGTTTCATCATACCCGCGCTGCCAGGGAAAGAGCCTGTTCTCCACCACGTACCATCTAAAACTGTACCCTTCCATCCCACTGGTGCGAACCCATTATCATTATCTGTCATGAATCTGATACTTTGATCGGTAAGAATATCAGGACGGGTTTTAAATCCATCAATAGCCAGTAATAATCTCATAAGATCCGGAGCGGTTGCAACCCATGCTCCGGCTCCTCCAAGAGCTTTTATATCATTCCCTCCATAACTGGGGGTCACCATTTCACCTGTCCCATATATTGAAGGTTTCAGTAAGACATCGGCAGGTTCATAGTAAGTAACCTCAAAAGGAGCTTTCTCTGAAGGAAGATTTCCGGCAATTTTCATATCATATATGCCAAGAGGTTCAAAAATTGTCTTCCTGCAAAAATCTTCATATGATGTGCCCGATACTTTTTCTATTACAAGACCAAGGATACTATATCCAAGATTTGAATATGCCTTTCCTGATCCGGGGGTATAATGGAGGCTTTTCTCAAGGGCAAATTTCACAATAGTTTTTGTGTCAACCGGTAGTTTTACTCCCATTTTTTCTGCTACCACCAAAGGCATAAACATCTGATCTCCATAACGCTGCGTCCATCCGGCTTCATGGCTCAGGAGTTCAGCAACATTTATTCTGTAGACTCTTTTGTCTCTGGGTTCACCGTAGTATGGATCATTCAGAATTCCTCTTGAACCAAAAACACTATCCGTCAGAGCCAGCTTTCCTTCTTCCTGAAGCTTCATAATGCCAACAGCTGTAACCAGTTTTGAGATACTTGCAATTCTGAATTGGCTATATGGCTGAGTTTCAGTTTTTGATGCTGTATCGGCATATCCAAATCCCCGGGCATAAATCAGTTTTCCATCTTTGGCAATAGCTATTGAAGCTCCCGCGATTGACCATTTTCTTAAAAAAGCATTTACAGTTTTTTCTACACCGGCGAACTCGCTCCCTGATGAGATACTATTTGTCAGTCGGACATTATTTGGTACCAGCTTATCAATAAGAACAAAACTGTTTTCCATTGCCCCTGGATTCGAACTCATAAATAATAATAAAAGAGTAACTAATAATATTTTACTTTTTCTCATCACCTACAATTCTTTTTTCACAAGACAAAAATAAAAAGTATTCCTTATCGCGCGTAAAGATTACCATAAAAATTCCTATTTTAGTTAATAAATCAGGTTATTAACAAGAGATTTATCATATTCCAGGTTATATAACTTAAATTATAAGCTTAAATTATACTAAAGCAAATCTTTTGGCACACGATTTGAATCTATGTAAAAACATTACCCCCTGAGAAAAATATTTTTATCTATAAAGGTTTATTTAAAAAAAGAATCAAAAAATTAACTTTGTAATCTATGCTGTTAATGAGGCTACAAAACATACGGATTTTCTTTGCAGTGACTCTGATATTCATACCAGGAATTGTGTATTCGCAAGTTACAATTCCTGATACAACATCATATGATACAACTGATTACATTCCGGATTTTTACAAAGGTGCACTCGACTACAACCTGATGATTGCTGCCTCTAAAGGGTACACCCAGGAAATTAACCGTCTTATCCAGAATGGAGCCGATGTATTTGCAGAAACTGAGCAGGGTGCCACACCTCTCATTTTTGCGGTTTCCAACAACCAGACTGATGTTGCTAAGATACTCATTGATTACGGTTCAGATGTAAATAAGGTGACATCACAGCACGTAACTCCTCTTCTTATAGCCGTAAAAAATCAGAATGCAGAAATTGCGGAAGCCCTGATAAGAGAGGGAGCTGATATTGATGTCACTGATAAATATGATGCCACACCTCTTCATTACGCATCAGTATATGGATACTTTCAGATTGTCGACATGCTCCTTTATTATGAAGCTTCAAAAGATAAAAAAACAGTTGAAGGATCTACTCCGCTCCTGGCTTCAGTATGGGCCGGTAATGCTGATATTGTTGATCTTCTGATTCAGAATGGTGCCAATATGGAGGCAAGAGATAATGAAGGTTATACTCCTTTTCTGATGGCTGCCATGAATGGCGATACATTGACAATGCGACTTCTTTTCAGTAAAGGTGTCGACATTTACACAACTAATACTTCGAATCAAAATGCCCTGGACCTTACTATAATTGCTAATCAAAAAGATGCAACTGCATTTCTGCTTAAAATCGGCAACAAATGGACTAACCAGGAGAATAATTCTGTGAGTCCATATAGTGTTGCAACAAAATACCGTAGAAAAGATATAGTCAAGATCCTCGAGGACAATAAGATTCCCGGAAGTATTAAGCATGAAATTGACCAGGTGGATATAATGGCATCCACCAGGTTTTTTCTCCATGATATTTATACAGGAGCAAGTCTTTCATTCAAGGAACCATACCTGAATGGAGGTTTTATTGTAGGGTGTGATATTAAATTATGGTATACACGGGTTTTGCTTAAACAATCTGAACATATGTTCTATCAATACATGGATAAAGGGTCTGTTGTTTATGCAGGATTGTTTAAAGATTTTGCCCTTACTGATTATCCTTTCAGAGGCAATTTTGTGTTTTCAACATCACTTTCAGCAGGTTATTCTTTTGGAAATAAACTTAAAGGGACCTTAATTGTACCTCAAAATAAATTCAGGGTTATTCCGGCTTTCTCATTTAAATGGACAAAGAAGGATCTTTCATTTTCGATTGGTGCCGATTACATAAATTCTGATTTTTATCATACTGGTCCGGTATGGTTAAGATTTGGTGCTTCATATAATCTATATTTCGATAATCTAAGAACAAAAAGGAAAACTCTGAAATGGTACTAAATATTATGAAAATTACAATCAAAATATTCCTGGTAATTACATTTATTTTCTGCTTCTCATGTAAAGATCAGAGTCTTATTGTCAAATGCCCCGACTGCACAGCTGATGAACCGGTAAAAACCGATCTTGAGGTGAATATGGATCAGGCTAATTTTGGTTTTGAAGTACAAATAAATGTATATGAAGGCAATATCGATGACAGTGTGTTATATAGCTCATTCAAAACTTCTGGGACACAGACTACAATTCCGGTTACGCTGAATAAAAAATATACGGTTACAGCTACTTATTATATATCTGATAATTATTACATCGCTGTTGATTCTGCCACTCCAAGAGTCAGATTTGAAAAAACACAGTGTGACGATCCTTGTTACTACGTTTATGACAAGAAAATTGATCTCAGATTAAAATACACGAAATAGTTGTAACTAGCGTCAGATTCAAGGCTGCAGGCGACATGTAAAAAGTTGCTGATTTGCTTTGAAATCTTACTAATCATTTTACTTCTCATTAAATTAATGTATTTTTGAACCTATTCAAAAAGCCCCTGGACATGCGAAAGATTTGCTATGTAATTATCACATTATTCTTTTTGTTATCGTGCTCTCACAAAGACAATAATGCCGGTTCAGAAAGTACAATCAGAAAAGAAGTAATGGACGTTGCAGTAAAATATGCCATGGGAAAATTTAAAGAGCCAAAAGAAACAATTGATAACAGTGGCATTGTTACGATAGTTGATAATCAGGTAAATTTTGTTACAAGTAAGGCATACCAGACAAAATATATTATTGACCCTGTGAGAATTTTTGTTGGACTGATTGATGATGATGCTATGGAAGATGCTATAATCACTATTTATTCAATTAACGGTCAGTATCTGGAAACTACTGAACATCTGATTATTATGCAAAAAGATGGTAAATTTATGCTTAACAGGGTCATTGAATCCAACATGAAGATTTTAGAAATAAAAAACAGGGTTATAACCGCAGAAGTTTCAACGCGCTCACTTAATTCTCCTTTGCGTAACTGTTCAGCCTGTAAACAGGTAGTTAAATATCAATTCAAGGCTGGCGATCTGATCAGAATTGAATAGTATTCAGATACTATCTGTTCTGCATCAATTTTCCACCTGTTAAGGTCAAACCATCTGTTCCCTTCCGTTCCGATTTCAACCCGGCATTCAGCAATACTGACAATGCAAGAATAAATAATATTAAAATATGATTCTTTTCCATATTATAATATTTTCAAATAAGGACCTTAATATATTCCTAAATTTACTTCTTTTTCAGTATTTGTTCAAACACATCAACTTTAGCCCTGTTGAAACCAGCAACAACCAGAGAGGTATCTCCTTTAAAATAGAGTAATGACTCTACCATACCCTGCAGCAAGATTCCACTTTGAGACGGGCTTAATACATCAAAAGACGGCTTTCCCTTTTCCTGCTTCTCACCCTTATTCAATAAAACTATCCCCTTGTTTGCGTCATAGTATCCGGTAGCCACATCATAAGTATAATCATTGCCTCCAACCAGAACATCAGGATAACTGTCACCATTAAAATCCTGAACAATCATCTTCTTGATAGGTGAAACCTGCAACGCCTTTGGCAGTTTTTCCCACCTGAATTTACCTTTATCATTCCATAAAATGTAACTTGAGGTAGTATTTACATAAAGTTTAAACTCCACTCTTTTTAATATATTTTCATCTAACATATCTCCGATACTGGCATAGCTAAAAGTGACATAATCATTAAATTTAATTTGAAAAAATTTTGACTGGGCCTGGAGTTCATCCAGATAATTGACCGGGTACTCAGTCATTTTACCATACCTGTCGGGCCAAAAGGCAGTCATCAGCGGATCAATGGTGCCGTCCCTGTCCAGATCAATTGCATAAATTTGAAGGGGATACTTATCGCTTATGTCAAACCTGTTATTATCACCCAGATTACCTGCAATATAGTCATCGTAACCATCTTTATTAAAATCCCCCACAGCGAGAGAGGACCAGATCCCCTGATGAGTTTCCAGTTCAGGTATGTTCTGAGGAACAAGCTCTTTCCCATTCATATTCTTAAGAATCACCAGAGAATTATATTCTCTTGCAACAAGTAAATCTTCCCAACCATCTTTATCATAATCAGTCCAGATTGCATCGGTAACCATTCCAAGATCTAAACGTGAAGAGGCGTTAACAGTCAGTTTGCCTTTATCATTGATAATAAGCCATGAATGGTTAGCATATGGGAACATTCCTTTTTTTACCCGTGAACCAACAAACAAATCCACATAACCATCATGATTAAAATCGCAAGCCTTTACAACTGAAGCAGGAAATGATGGAATAGGAAGTTCGGTTCTTGTGAAAGTGCCATTGTTGTTTTTGTAGAGGTAGTGTTTGTAATCACTTTCCTCACTGTTCTCATATCCGCCTGCGACAGCTACTACATCATTATTACCATCATTATCTATATCCAGTACCGCAAGATCTGATTCGGAAAAATCCTTTTTTGTTGTCAAACCTTCAAATTTGGCTTCTTCAAATCCGTTCCCCTTCCTTAAAAATACCGTAGTTGGCAATATATTTGTAGAACCAATAATAAGGTCTTCACGGCCGTCACCATCAATATCCCCTTTGGCCATGCGTGGTCCAATCTGTGAAAATTTATGCGGTATTATTTTCTGTGGGAGTCCGAAATCGACATAATCTGTTTGTTTGTGCACATAATTTATAACATTTTCGAGCTTATTAAACATCAGGTCATTTTTCTTCAGAACTTTGACCACAGCCTTTGAAGGAATGGAATTCATTTCATTTATTTCAATAGTCTGATTGGCAGCAATTTTTTTCACAGTTGAAGTATAGCGGGTTGCCGGCCAGGTAACCTTTATTGAATCTATGGAAATATCATTCCCAAGGCCAAAGTGAACGATCGGATCCACCGAAGATGCATATCCTCTTGTCAGAAAGTTCTCAGTAAACTGGTATTTTCCATTGTCCCACAATTCAATCTTTGCACCAATAGCCATTGTATTGCCTGTCCTTCCTATCAACTTAATCCTTAAATAATTAGCTTGTTTCTTTGCTTTTTCAACTGTAGTATTTCTGAGTATAAAAGCTTCGTCATTTAAATTATTTGCCACGTAGTCAAGATCACCATCGTTATCGAGATCGACAAAGGCAGCTCCATATGAATAGGAAGGAATTTGTGGCAGCCAATCTTTTCTTTTACTGAAACTTCCATCACCCATGTTTTTAAAAGCATTATTAGGTATTTTTACAGCAGGAGCCATGTTTATGAGCATTTCATCGGAAGCGTAATTTCCTTCAGCCTTCACTTTGAACTTGGTCCAGTCTTTGTCTGTCTCATCTCTGGGATAACCATTTGTAATAATCAGATCTTTATTCCCGTCATTGTCGTAATCAGCAAACAAGGGCGACCAGCTCCAATCCGTAGCATAGATGCCTGCCATTTGACCTTCCTCGCTGTACGGAAGCATTTCGCCGTTCAAAAATCCATTATGCATATGCAACATGTTCCTTACATACTGGTGCTCATAACCATACTGGTCCTCCAATACATAATACTTATAGCTGAAACCATTAATAGTCTGCCTTCTTTTGTAGTATGCTTCGGGCAACATATCGAGAGTGAACATGTCAGGATTTCCATCATTATTAACATCAGCCATATCATTGCCCATTGAAGATCGCGACTGATATGACATGTACTTCCTGATTTCATTACGGAAGGTGCCGTCTCCCTGATTTATATATAACAAGTCGTTGGAATTAAAATCATCTGAAACGTAGATATCAGGGTAACCGTCCTTGTTCACATCACCTATAGCCAGGCCCAGCCCAAATCCCTCATATACTATTCCAGCCTTTATGGTAACGTCGGTGAAAGTGCCGTCTCCGTTATTATGGTAAAGCCTGTCATTATTTGCAGCGCTTCCATCATTTATTTTCGCACGGTACTTGCTGTTCATCCTTGAGCTTACAGTATTGTTCAAAATATAAAGGTCGACGTATCCATCCAGATCATAATCAAAAAATGCTGCATTGACGGACCAGCCGGTATCGGCAATTCCATATTTTTCAGCCATCTCAGTGAAAGTAGGGTCAGTCCCTTTTGTGGCTCCATTATTGACCCATAACCTGTTTTTACGCTTTTGAGGATCTTTATTAGCCGTTGAGGTGAGATAAACATCCGGCCATCCATCGCTGTTGATATCCACAATTGTAACGCCACTGTACCACTGATCATTTGTAAGTCCTGCAAAATTCGCTGTGATATCCTTAAATTTAAAATTACCCAGATTCAGATAAACCCGTGTTGAAACCTGGTTGCCGGCAAAAATAATGTCCTCCAGGCCATCATTGTTCAAATCCGCAATGCCCACACCGGCGCCATTGTATATGTATTCGTACTTCATGAGATTCAAACTGTCTGTCTCAACTATTTTATTAATAAAATCGATACCTGTTTGCTTTGAACTTAATAGTTGGAACTTAGGTGATTTGGAACAGGAGATTAATAAAAAGATGCTGCAAATAAAAAATATATATTTTCTCATGCTGTATGTTATAACGGTTTCATTTATACATTTGATTATATGATTTGAGATTCCTCATTTCACTAACCCTTCGCTTTGCTCCTGGCTTTGGTGCTGGTATTCGATTCCATTCTGAGTCTCCTCACAAATTTGCATATCATGTTTTATAACAATAGCAATATTTTAATATTCCTATTACTTGAGTTGGAGATTCCTCATTTCGTTACGCTTCATTCGGAATGACAGTTCATTTTTCATTTGGTGGTGGATATTTACCCCCTAAATGCCCTGTCATCCCGATCGAATGCGAGGGATCTTATCAATCGTGTAAATGTATAAAAAAAGTGGACTGCCAATACAGGCAGCCCACTTTAGAATTAATTAATTAATAAAATATTATCAGGGCTGGGTCAATTTCCCGTTACTCAGGTCAATCTGACGCTGTGGAATAGGATAAGTAGTAGACTTCGCTCCAATATTTGCCACCGGGCTATTGCCATACAATCTGACACCCCAACCCATTGTTGACTCATAGGTCATAATTCTTTGCAGCTCAGCTACAGTATTTCCCCACCTGTTAAAGTCAAACCATCTGTGGCCTTCCTGTCCGAGTTCAAGTTTCCTCTCCATACGGAGCGCAACTCTTGCTTCAGCCTGACTGGCAAATGCAGTAGTATATTGGTTTATTACATAATTTGCTGCAGGGCTACCATTAGTCATTGTCACAAAACCAGCAGGATTTGCAGCTCTTGCCCGAATCAGGTTAATATTGGCTTGTCCCAGGCCAGGTGCATTGGTTTCAATCTGGCATTCAGCTTCCATTAAGAGAATATCTGCAAAGCGTATCATACGGTATCCGTTTGCTGTATAACCTGAAGTCCAGCTATCAGTACTTGTAAGAGTACCTTCCTGTGATTTTTTGTAAACCTGTTTTTTAGGACTATAAGGCCCTGAATACAACGGTTGACGGATCCAGTCAGCTCCGGTGTGTAGCCCCCAATCCCAGTAGGGAATTCCCCTTCTGCCAACACTCCAGTCCAATCTTGGATCGAGCGGACCTGCATCCGGAACAAATCCGGCATCACTTGTAGCAAGACCTGTAAGCGGATCCTTTTGCGGATTGGCAGCTAAGCCAAAGTCACTTTTAACCGCATTAGCAGGAGAATCATAACTGTTGTCAAGCAGTGGTAATCCGCCTGATGTTCTGAACGAATTCACAAAGTCCTGAGTCGGATTGAAGAATCCGCAGCATCCACCTGGTGAGCCACCGCCCTTATACGGGAAATTCAATACTTCACCAGCTCCTGCATTCCATGCTCCTGAACCGTCATTTACTGAATACTGAACAGTATAAACAGCTTCAATTCCATTGCGGTTAACAATATTATAGATCTCACCGTAAGTAGGAGCAAGTCCTATAGCAGAACCATCTGGTTTGGTACCGCTTTTAGCTGCCGTAAGCAGTGCCAGTGCGCCTGCATAATCATGTTTACATTGCATCAATGCTTTTGCAAGGAGTACTTTTACAACAGTACCATTGAATTTGCCTATCGCACCCATATTATTAGGCAGATCTTTACCTACCGTCAGGTCGGCAATGATTTTGTCGCTGATATCCTCTGTATTGGTAGCAGTGGCCGGGTCAGTTTTTTCATCCAGATAAGGAACTTTTGCCCACATTCTCCATGCTTCAAAATGGTACCATCCGCGAAGTGCTGTTGCCTGTGTGATATAATCGGCAGCCTGATCAGATGTAATTTTGTTCGCTGCCAGTGCAAGATTAGTTATGGTAATAACGCTGTTACACCTTGAAATAGCCTCATATACCTCTCTCCATTTATAATTGAGGTAAGGATTTGTTGCAGTCTCAGTAAAGTTTTGAATGGGTTCTATGTCAGGCTGGTCACCCGCATCTGTTCCCTTGTTTGCTTCCATACCCCTTATGGAGCCATATACCCAGTTACTGCTGGTTGATTCCCAACCATCCGGGCTGGTATTCGAAGAAACACCATCGATCATCGAATAGGCACCTACCAGGAGAGCGTCAAGCCCTTTAGTGTTTTGCAGTAACGTCTGACTCAGACTACCTGTCGGAGCGACGGTAAGAAAATCCTTCTTGCATGAACCCCAAGTTCCTATTACTGCAAGGATTAAGATTAATATAATATACTTCTTTTTCATATTATAACATTATTAAAAATTAAAAACTCAGATTGAGTCCGAAAATGTAAGTCTTAACAAGCGGGTAGTTACCAGTGTCAGAACCAAAAGCCCGGTCGTCGCCTCCAAGTTCAGGATCTAGTCCGGAGTATTTGGTAATAGTGAAAAGGTTCACTGCCTGAACATAAATCCTCAGAGATTTAACATTAATCTTACTCATTATGCTTTCAGGGAACGTATAACCAATCTGCAGGTTTTTCAGCCTGGCATAAGATCCTTTTTCAAGATAATAGCTGCAAACCTGGGAGTTTGTTGAGAAATTGGATGTGTTAGATGCCATTGGTATTGTTGCACTTGTATTAGTGGGTGTCCAGCTATCGTACAAAAGAGCGGAACTCTTCTGTCCCTGGAAGGATGGAAAGAAATCGGTCCACCATTTGTTCCAGTTAAATATATCAGCTCCCTGCGAGCCATAAAGGAAGGCGGTCAGATCAAAATTCTTATAGGTAAATGTCAGGTTAACTCCGTAAGTGAATTTCGGGTTGGGATTTCCTATAAACTGCCTGTCAGTAGGGTCTATTATACCGTTACCGTCGGTGTCGACAAATTTGAAAAACCCCGGGGCAGCGCCTGTCTGAGTAGGTACATCAGCATTTTCGACAAGAGTAGTTTTACCAGCTACAGTTACAGAGTGGAAATCTTCCACCTGGAACAGGCGTTCTACCTTGTATCCAAAGAATGCAGACATCGGATGTCCTACCTCGTTCCTGTTACCGGTCCCAATCCTGGTAGTTGCGCCTCCATAGTCGAAGAAGTTAACACCTTCGGCAATTTTGTCAATATTATTTTTATAGGCTGAGAATACGACACTTCCGTCAAAACCAAGATCGCCAAACTTATCCTTGTAATTAACTTCTGCATCTTCTCCTGTGTTGGTCATAGCTGCAATATTAATGTATGGAGCTGCAGCAGCACCTGCAGTTCCGGGTAATTCAGGAGCAAAAAGCAAATTCGTGGTTTTCTTATTATACCAGTCGAATTTGAAAGTGATTTTATTGCTCAGAATACCTGCATCGAACCCGAGGTCAAGAGTTGTGTTGGTTTCCCATTTTGCATTTGGATTACCGATACGCGTTGCTGCAAATCCCTGTACAGATGAACCTGTTGCTCCGTTTATGCTATAAAAAGTAGTTGAGGGAGAGCCTCCGTAACTGTAGAACTGGTTTGCAGCAGATACGGCAAGCTGGTTACCCATGGTACCCCAGGAACCTCTTATTTTAAAATCATTTAGAAAGGTTATAGTCTTGAAGAAATCTTCATCACTGATACGCCATGCTGCGGAAAATGATGGGAATACACCCCAACGGTTAGTAGAGCCAAACCTTGATGAACCGTCGCGCCGTATAGTAGCGCCTAAAATATATTTGTCCATCAGTGAATAATCAGCTCTCGCGAATTGTGATAAAAGAGTTGTTGGTGTATAAAGATCGGAATTCGCGGTTTGAATCTGGGATCCTTCATTTAGTGTACGATAATTAGGATCATCAGTGAAGTATCCGCCACGGCTGGCACTCATATTACGTCCCATGTCATATTTTGTGGCTTCATATCCTGCAACAGCAAGAATTTTATGCTGCCCGAATGTCTTATCTAAGGTAAGCTGGTTCGTCCATGACCAGTCGGCACCCCAGTATGCATTCTCTGACAAACCATTAGTAGCCTGATTTTCTGAATTTTCATATGAGATCGCAGTCCAGCTA
>Ga0208478_1000390_pt1 | contig 15755 bp, 14 predicted proteins | sample NGESurdeep072012_5_FD_184462 | JGI IMG/M metagenome (GOLD analysis project Ga0208478, IMG submission 184462) | Arctic peat soil microbial communities from Barrow, Alaska - NGEE Surface sample 415-2 deep-072012 (SPAdes) | ecosystem: Environmental > Terrestrial > Soil > Wetlands > Peat ...
GACCTTTATTGGAACCGCGTTATCAGTTGAGCCTTGAGATTATTTTTGATCTGTACCTGATGGTTTTTGAAAAGATCGACCTGAAAAATGGCAAATTCACAACTGAAGAGCTCAATCCGACATCTGAAGAAACAAGAGAAAGGGTTTATGACATAATTATGAATTTCGATTAGCTGAAAGGATTCCCTTTCTGGCAGTTTTCATATTTAATACAAATATCATTGATAAGGTGCCGGCAGATGATCCTGGAAATAGTTTTTGTCTTATTCTGATTTGATTTGGAAAAATTTTGGCTATTTCCTGTATACATCGCAAAAAGCAGTTTTGGTTATAACAAACATTATAATTCTTACCTTTGTATTTCAATTGTAAAATACTTATGTATGACAATAGAAACCCTGGTTCCGGTAAATGAAATGGATGGGAGAAGACTCTATTATACTTTTATCGCCGGTGCCAGAAAAGTTATTGAAAATCAGGTTGAGCTTAATAAAATTAATGTGTTCCCTGTGAACGATGGTGATACCGGAACCAATCTGGCATCTACTATCCGGGCTGTGGTGGATTCTCTTCACCCTCACCGGTCATATAAGATCACAGCCGACAGGATTGCAGAAACCACTCTCGTAAATGCCCGCGGAAATTCCGGAATTATCTTTGCACAATTCCTTTATGGAATGAGCACTGAAACCGGTAATTTTAAAACAATCACAATTAAACAGTTTGCCGAAAGTATCAAGAATTCTGTGCGTTACATTTATGAAGCAGTATCTAATCCGGTTGAAGGAACGATGCTTACCGTTATCAAAGACTGGGCAAATTATATCTACGACAACAGAAACAGGATAACTGACTTTAACCAGCTTTTTATTAGTTCTGTCGACGTCCTGAATAAATCTCTGATCGCAACCAAATCAAAACTTGCTGTCCTGACAAAAGCAAATGTTGTCGATGCCGGAGCCCGGGGCTTTGTATTTTTTGTTGAAGGGATTATCGATTTTATTACTAATCGCAACCTGAAGGACCTTATCCAGGTCAAAGCAGAAACAGCACTATTTGAAAAGATAGAAGAGTCTATCCCAGAAAAAGTTGACTTCAGATATTGTACAGAAGCACTTATAAAAAAAAGTTCTATTGATAATGCCTCATTGTTATCCCTCCTGAAGAAATACGGAAACTCCATAGTTATTGCAGGTTCTGACAAGATGAGGCGTCTGCACCTGCATACAAATAATCCTGCTGAACTTTTCAATGAACTCCGTAATACCGGTACTCTTTCATTCCAGAAAGCCGACGATATGATCAGACAAAGTGATATTGTCTATAATAGAAAATGGAAAATAGCCCTGGTCACAGATTCAACATGCGACCTTGGGCAGGATATAATCGATAACTATCAGATAAACATGCTGCCGATTAATATTAATTTCGGTGAGAACCATTACCTCGATAAAATTACGATTCAACCTGAACAGTTTTACACTCTTTTAAAAGAGAATAAAGACTATCCAAAATCTTCACAGGTAAATGAAAAAAGCTTCACCAATCTCTATTCTCATCTGGCTTCTCATTATGATTCAATAATCGCCATTCATTTAAGTGACAAGTTAAGCGGGACATTTAACAGCAGCCAGAAAGCTGCCCAAGCAATAAGCAAAGAATTCAACAAACCAATTTCTGTAATCAATTCTAAAAATATCTCAGGCGCCCTTGGACTCATCATTCTAAAAACTGCACAAGCTATCGAAGCGGGATATTCTCATGATCAGGTAGTTCATATGGCAAAAAGGTGGACACATAATGCACATATGTTCGTTAGTGTCAGGACAATAAAATATCTTGTCAGAAGTGGACGTGTATCTACTGTAAGGGGATTATTAGCACGGATACTTAATATAAATCCAATCGTTTCTATCGATGAAACAGGGAAAGCAATTCTTTTTGATAAGACTTTCAGCCAGAAGGCAAATATGGTAAAAGTGATGAAGCATATCACAAAAATTTATCATGGCGAAAAAATATGGAACTATATTGTTCTACATGCAAATAACAGTGATGCGGCACAATGGTATTCAACTAAGATGGAAATACTAACTAATAAAAAACCAGCCTTTGTTGTCAATATTTCTCCAGTTCTTGGAGCTCATGCAGGAACAGGAGCTGCAGCTGTGGCACTTCTATTTGACTAAATTCCATCAGCACGAGTTTCTTTAATATCTTTTTTCAGGGTCTCCTGCCAATAGTGAGTATGATGACAATCCTGTGGGTTGTAAGCGTCATAATTAAAAACGTAAGTATCATGGATCTGTTCTGGTGATTAGGATTTGTTTTGGCGGCCGAATTCCTGTTGCGAATGATTAGCTTAGCAGCTTTTTTACGAGGCACTTCGCAAAAGATTTTTTAAAATTTGTTTTCGCAATTTTGTCAAAATTGTTCCGGTAAGTTATAAGTCTGTGAGTATATTTGCATTGTATTCCTAACTTTCATAATTTTATTATTGCTTAAAACGATAAAATGAAAACTTTTGGAAAATGGCTTGCAGGAGTAATTCTGCTGCTCTTTTTAGTATATACTGCCGGACCCAGACCATCAAAGCCAGATTTTACTACCCATGAGATTAATCTTCCGGTCTCGCTTACTGACATGGAAAATAATATTAATCAGAGCGAAAAAGCACTAAAGGGGATCAAACCCGATAACCAGGCGAAGATAATATGGGCTGATTCTTCTAAAAAAGAGAAGACAAAAATTGCCTTTCTTTACCTCCATGGCTTCTCGGCCAGTCAGGCAGAAGGCGACCCTGTGCATAAAGATCTTGCAAAAAAATATCAGGCCAATCTCTACCTTTCCAGGTTGGCTGAACATGGTATCGACAAGGGTGACAGCACAATGATCAGTCTCACAGCACAATCATACGAAGCTTCCGCTGAAAATGCTCTCGCAATCGCAAAAAAACTAGGTGACGAAGTAGTTGTTCTAGGAACTTCAACTGGGGGTGCTCTGGCGATTTATCTGGCCTCACGGCATCCTGAAATCAAAGCCATTGTTCTCTATTCTCCATGTATTAAACTATATGACAAAACAGCTTCAATATTGGATAAACCCTGGGGGTTGCAGATTGCAAGACTGGTTTCAGGGGGACCTACGAAAGATTTTAAATCAGAGAGCAAAGAACATGCAAATTACTGGCAACTTAATTATCGTATTGAAGCATTGGTAGCTCTTCAGAATCTAGTTTCAAATACAATGAAACCAGAGGTTTTTTCTAAAGTCAAATGTCCCGTTTTCCTTGGTTATTATTATAAAAATGACATAGAACAGGATAAAACTGCTTCTGTACCTGCTATGTTAAAAATGTTTGACGAACTGGGCACGCCGGCAGAATTAAAACAAAAGAAAGCATTTCCCAATTCAGGCGCCCACGTGATTGCATCATACATCAGGTCAAAAGACTGGCAGGGTGTTGAAAGAGAAACAGATAAGTTTCTGTCGGATATTGTGAAATTGTAAACGGCATTAATGATAATGGCTAAAATGAAAAAAAGGATTTCAACTTATATATTATTACTGGCAGTTTTTACACTGTTTTTCAACGGCTGCAAGAAGGAGAATAAACCTCCCGATCCACTATCTGACATAGAAGGGAATACTTATAAAACTGTAAAAATAGGCAGCCAGATATGGATGGCTGAGAATCTGAAAACCACCAGTTTTAAAGATGGAACAGATATTCCCCTTATTACTGATGCAAATGCATGGGGCAATCTTACAACTCCTGGTTACTGCTGGTATAATAATGATGCAGCATCATTCAAAGAAACCTATGGAGCGTTGTACAACTGTTATACAGTAAGTACCGGAAACCTTTGTCCTGCCGGGTGGCATGTTCCTGAGAGGGAGGAGTGGCAGGCATTGAGGGATTTTCTCGGTGATTCACTTACGGGAGGAGGTAAACTAAAAGAAGCAGGTATAGCCCATTGGCTTACACCCAACAAGGGAGCAGATAACAGTAGTGGTTTTACCGCTGTGGGAGCAGGCATAAGATATTTTGAAGGTACTTTTACCTCCGTTTTATCTTATACAAGCCTCTGGACAGCCTCAGGAGAAAGCAATGATGATGAATGGTATGCAGGCCTCTATTTCGCTGATGCTACTTTCATTATGGACCACAGGAATAAAAAACATGGCTTTAGTGTCAGGTGCCTTAAAAATTAAAAATTTTCCTACAATATCTTAATGAACATAAATAAATTTTCACTGAAATCCAGGTTTGGAAGTTTCAGATTTGCAATGAATGGTTTATTGTCACTTTTGAAGAATGAGCATAATTCCAGAATTCATATTATTGCTGCAATTGTAGCAATCGCTATGGGAATAATCGTGAATCTGAATCATTACGAATGGTCATTGCTGATTATAGTGATTGGCATTGTATTTCTTACAGAACTGTTGAATTCCTCACTCGAATCATTATCTGATCTTATTGATCCCGAATGGAATGAACTGATCATGAAAGCAAAAGATTACGGTGCAGCTGCTGTGTTTGTTTCAGCAATTATTGCAATAGTTATTGGGGGCCTGATATTTATTCCAAAATTTTTGGACCTGATTTAAGCTTCATGCATTATGGATTGATATGAAAAGGAGAGACTGGGTAAAAAATACAACCATTGCAGGTACAGGTTTATTGTTCAGCAGATATCTGAGTTCTTCTGATCTTTTCAGATATATGCCTGCAGGAGATTTCCTTAAAGCTGATTTCGGAAATGGGTTCAAATGGGGAGTTGCTGCATCTTCTTACCAGACCGAGGGTGCCTGGAATCTTGATGGTAAAAGTGAATCGAACTGGGACTATTTTTCCCGCATCCCGGATAAAATTGAGAGAGGAGAAAACGCAGATGTCGCTGCCGATTTTTATCACAGGTATGCTGAAGATATAGATCTTATAAAAGCAATGAACTTCAAGGTATTCCGGTTCTCCCTCTCATGGCCTCGGATTCTTCCGGAAGGGACTGGTACCCCAAACCAAAAAGGCATTGATTTTTATCATAAAGTAATAGATAAATGCCTATCTGCAGGCATCGAACCATGGATCACACTCTATCACTGGGATATGCCACAGGTATTGGAAGCCCGCGGAGGTTGGGCAAACCGCAATATCATTGATTGGTTCTCAGAATATGCTGAAGTGGTAACTAAGGAATATGGCTCTAAAGTAAAGAACTGGATGGTGATAAATGAACAACTTTCTTTTACGGGTGGCGGCTATATGGAAGGTATCTTCGCGCCTGGCAAAAAAAGTCTTAAGGCATTCATGAAATCAGTTCATTATTCTGTAATCTGCAATGCCGAAGGGGGCCGTATTATCAGGAAAAATGTCCCTGGAGCAAACATCGGCACTACTTTTGCAAACACCTGGGTAGAACCGATTGATCAGAAGAAAAAGAATGTTGAAGCTGCTGCACGGATGGATGCAATTATGAACCGGCTTTTTATCGAACCATGCCTGGGACTTGGTTATCCTGAGGATACCGTCCCTATCTTAAAGAAATTGAAGTCTCTCTATGAGAATGGGGATGAAACAAGAATGGTATTTGATTTCGATTTTATTGGTGTTCAATATTATTTCAGAACAGTTGCTAAAAAATCAATAGTGCCGGGATTGAGGGCAAAAGAGGTATTGGCTTCAAAAAGGGGTGTCCCTGAAAATGAAATGGAGGGAGAAATTTATCCTGAAGGATTGTACAATATACTCAAAAAATATAGCTTATACAAAGGGATCAGAAATTTAATTGTAACTGAAAATGGAACATGCATTCCGGATAAGCTTGAAAACGGAAGAGTTCATGATAAAGACAGAATTGACTATTTTAAAAATCATCTGGCAGCCGTGTTAAAAGCAAAAAGGGATGGAGTAAATGTAAACGGTTATTTTGTTTGGTCTCCAACTGATAATTTTGAATGGGATAAAGGATACCGGACACGCTTTGGACTTGTTTATGTAGATTTTAATACTCTTGCAAGATTTATTAAAGATTCCGGCTTGTGGTTTAAGGAATTTTTAAAAGATCAGTTATGAAAACAATTAAAAAAATAGCATTATTAGTTTTAGCAGCTGTTTTAAGTCTGATTATACTCACCAGTTTAATTCAATCTGATCAGCCTGTTGTGATCCCTGAAAAAATTACTGTTTTACTGCCCGTCAGTGATAGCTTTTCTGCACAGGAAAAAGTAAAATACCTGTATGTCGGAATAGAAAAATGTGCTTCAGTCTGTCATAATAATGAAAAGATGGGTTTCCAGTATAATATCATGAAAACCAGCCCCCATTCAAATGCTTTTAATATTCTTTTTTCTGACAAGTCAACCCGTTATGCGAAAAAAGCCGGTTTAAAAGAAAATCCGCAGGAAAGTCTGGTCTGTTTAAAATGCCATGTTACTGGAGGAGGCCTCGACTCATCATTCTTTGCACCTACATACAAGAAAGAGGATGGAGTGACATGCGAAGCCTGTCACAAAGGACCGTTCATCACAAAAGCCTTTATACCAAAAGAACAGGACTGTTTAAAATGCCATAACGAATCTGTTCACAGAATGCACAAATTCAACTTCAGCAATAATTGTGAAAAAATAGCACACCCCAGACCAGATACCAAACTAAAGCAGACTTAATGTATTTTTTTACTTAAGTTTAACAGGCTAGGTGAATTATTAGGATTATTTAACATTCTGCTCAATTTTTCTTCAGTTTCTTTTTCTTCTTTTGCACCCAATATCTATTTAATACATATTTACTGATTAATTATTCAAATAAGCTTTGGACAAAATGAATTCACACTATGTAAGATCTTTTATTTTTATTATTATAATTCAGCTCATCTTTTGTGTCGTTATAAGTTCTCAATCGAAACCCAATACCACTATTTCAGGTAAAGTATTTGATAAATCGACCAGAGAACCACTGGAATACGCAACAATTACAATAATAAGCAAACCCTCAGGAAAGATAATAACCGGCACTGTGGCCAATGTAAAAGGTGTTTTCTCAATATCAAATATCCCGTTTGATACCTACCAGATCAATATCGAATTTATTGGTTATGATAAGACTACATTAGACAATATCAGTATAAACAGCGAAAAGCGTTCAGCTTATCTGGGAACTATTCTTCTTTCTCCTTCCATGACGAGTCTACAGAGTGTGACAATAGTAGGAGACAAGCCGATTGTTGAAAACAGAATTGATAAAATTGTTTACAATGTCTCCAATGACATTACTTCGCAGGGAGGTGCAGCAATTGATGTACTAAAAAAAGTACCGCAGGTAACAGTTGATATCGACGGAAATGTAGAATTACAAGGAAATTCAAATATTCGGTTCTTAATCAACGGTAAGCCTTCAAGCGTATTCGGAAACAGTCTTTCTGATGCACTTGCATCTATTCCTGCAAGCCAGATTAAAAGTGTTGAGGCAATTACTAATCCGGGTGCCAAATATGATTCACAGGGTACGGGAGGAATTATCAATATTATCCTTAAAGACAATAAGATGCAGGGCGTAAATGGCAATATCAATTTATCAGCTGGAACCAGATTGGAGAATGGCTCTTTAAATCTGAACCTGAGACATAATAATTTTGGTGTCAATACTTTTTTTAGCGGTAATGCTCAATTAAAATCACAGATGCCCTATTCTCAGAACCGTTTTTCTACTGACACTTCAGCTAAAACAATTACTAACTTATTGCAGAATAGCACTACCGATTTTGCAAGAAGTGGTTTCCGGTCAGGTGTTGGTTTTGACTGGAATATTTCAAAGAATGATATCATTACCGGTTCATTGGGCTACAATCAGTTCAGTAACCAAAACCAGGGGCTCACAAATCAGGAAGAATTAACAGCGGATTATTCATCCAATCCCGTATCGGATGTATATACTTTGCGTAATTCAGACAGTCACTTCAGAACCAACTCTATTGACTATAGCCTCGATTATAAAAAGAAATTTAAAAAGGAGGGTCAGGAGTTGGACATATTATACAGTGCCAGCAAAGGAAACCCATATAGCAATTATACTCAGTCACAATCATATGCAGAACAAACAGTCCCCTTCGCAGGATCAGCAAGCACTAACCCGGGAACAGATAATGAGACCGATATTTCCATCGATTACGCACATCCGGTGGATACCAATTTCTTAATTGAAACGGGTGCTAAAACCACAATTCAACGTCTTACCTCCATTGCTGAAGTAAGCGTTCTTAACCCTTCAACAGATGAGTATATAATCGATCCGTTACAATCTTACGATTTGAATTATACAATGAAGGTTTACGCAGGTTATCTTTCCGGTACTTTTAAATTGTTTAATTACTTAAATGTTAAGGCCGGAGCAAGATATGAATATACTGATGTAAGTATTGATTCCCCGAATACTACTATTCCGTCTTATGGCACTTTTGTACCCTCAGTTGTTTTGTCACATGATATTAATAAAAGCCAATCTCTGAAACTGGCATATGGCAAGCGTATTGAACGTCCGGAATACAGAGAATTAAATCCCTTTATCAATTTAAGTGATCCATATAATATTACTACAGGTAATCCATTATTGAAACCCGAGATTGGAAATAATTTTGAATTTGGTTACAGCAGCACTTTTAAAAAGGGAGGAAATATTTATATAGCATTAATAGAACGTATAAACACTAACGATATTAAAACAGTGACCACATTCTACCCTACCTACCCGATAGGTGATTCAATTTATACTAATGTATCGGTTACTAACCGACAAAACATAGGACAAGAATACAATACTGGTATTAGTGCATCAGGTTCATATCCTATAACGAGCAAATTGAACATGCGTGGCAATCTTATGGTTACTCATCGTTATACTGTAAATACTACAGGCCTCGGGGACCAATCATCAGGATTGAGGGTCAGGTTTAACATGAATACAACCTATCAATTGAATAAAGATCTGGTGTTTGAGCTATTTGGTTTCTATAGTTCACCGGTACAAAATATACAGGGTAAGACTCCACAGTTTTTCATTTACACTTTTGCTTTAAGAAAATTGTTCTGGGATAAAAAAGCAAGCTTTGGATTTACTGCAACAAATCCTTTTAACAAATATGTAAAACAAGTATCTACCATTTCCACAGAAAACTATACATCGACCAGTATCCGACAGATGCCATTGAGGTCTTTTGGGATCAGTTTTACTTATAAATTCGGTAAGATGGAATTCAGTAAGAGCAAACAGGAGGATGAAAATAATGAACTGAACAATACTTCTTCAGGAGCCAATTAATCGCCACAATAATTGTCTGTGTTGCTTTATGGATATCTACTCGTGATAACTAATGATGCTTATCCATTTAAAAGAGTCCAATTTAAAGGTTGTATCACAGAAAATTTACAGATCCGTAAAATATTCATACAAATTATAACTGTCTGTTGTGGTAAATAGTATAAATTTGATAAAATGAATTTAAGAAACATCACCTGACGAGTCATACATGAATAGCCGTTACCTGAGTTTCCTGATAATTTTGGTTTTTAGAGGTGTCATTTCATGTAACTGGGCCTATTCATCTTCAACCGTACCACGAGGGATGATAATCAATGAACTTTCCCATTCAATTAACTTAGATATCATAACTGACGAGCAGAACCGGAATATTTTCAGTTCATTGAAATTAATATTGCATTGGAATGTTTTTGAAATGCAGGATACTATTTCAAAGGCAAAGGAACGTGTAACTGAAAAACCGGTGCAGGCTTTCAGTATCGATATGGTTATTCAGGTCGGTGCATTTCTTCATGAATCAAATGCTCTGGCATTGAGACAGAGGCTTTCGGATTTGCTTAACAAAACTGTGATTATAGATACTTCAGATGGATATTTTAAAGTGCGGATAGTAAGGTTTACAAGCCTTGATGAGATGGAAAAACTCATTCCGGCACTTGGTCTGCTGGGAATTAAAAATATATGGATATTCCGGGTTAAGAAGAAAGAAGATATTAAATCTCAGGTTATTGTGCAGCCTGATACCTCTCTAAAAGCAGTTGAGGATAAAATCAATTTACCTGTAGCTGCAGAAGAGAAACTTGCTTTGGCAGAACCAATTATTAATCTGAAGGTTGGAGTATTTCATAGCAGATCAGAAGCGTTACGTGCACAAAGAAGAATCACAGCTAAACTTAATCTCCCCGTTGAGATAGTCAGGGAATGGGAATACTATATTGTTTTTATTACGGGATTCAAAACGAGGGAAGAGATCTTTAAATACTACCCTAAACTTGCAGCTTTGGGATATCCTGATAGCTTTATGATTGAGTACAATAATGGCAGCAAGGACACAATAACTAAATAGCTTTATACTTTGAGATGTTTCAGCTACCTTTCAGCAGGAATAAATTTAAAAGTCCTGATATATTTGTTTATCAAGACTTTATCTGAATCTTTTGTTGACCCACCTTCTTTGATCTTTTGAGTGATCTTTGTATCCGATTCGGATGGATTCAGATTCCCGGATGGATGATTATGACAGACAATTATACCAGATGCATTCGCTTTAATCGCACCTTGATAAATTAACCGTACATCCGTAACCGTACCAGACAATCCTCCCTTAGAAACAGGCATGATACCTAATACTGAATTGGACCGGTTCATTAGTAGAAGCTTAAACTCTTCAATATGTTCTATTGAATCCAGGTCCCAATTCTCCATAAATATGTCAAATGCATCTTTTGAGCATTTAACGTGTAATCTTTCAGAAGCTTTGACCTTAGTCCTATAGACAAGTCTTACTTCAGATATATTAGTCTGTTGTGATTTCATAATAGTTTTGATTAGTGATTAAATTGAAATGAAAAAGCCTGGTCCCTGATTCCCAGGCTATACGGTTGAATATTTATAATGCTGATATATAGGTAGATATAGTATAATGCAACCACAACAAATCCTCTAGATGCTTAGTATTAAGCGATTTAAAACATTGGTGCGTTTCGATATGGCAGAATACTATAGAGATATAGAAAGTGTCTCAAAAGAGCTAGAAAGGGCCTTAAATGGCATAGCTGACAAAATGTATATAGTTGATATACTGGATTATATGTTAATTGATGGAAGAAGAGGAATTAGGATGTAGATATGTAACTATTGTGAAAAACTATATACTCAGGATTCGTTTATATTACAAAAAGAGCTCATAACCTACATGCATTTCTCCCAACACAAAAATTGATACGAGCGCTTATCTTCGCAATCCACCTAATCAGTATTTTGCTACTCTATCGAATCCGTTAGTTTATTATTTTCCACCAAATATATAACCTAATGATATTCCTAATACACTGTTTCCAAACATAACATCAGAATAGGATGAAATATTTGACAAACCAAAACCGTAGGACAATCCGATTTGGAAAGAATAGATTGAAACTCCTGCTCCGGCAGTTAGTCCAAAATCTAACTTATTCAGGCCATCAAAAGCATTAGAAGAACTTGAAATTGTTCCACCGGAAAAATTGTTAGTCTCTATCTCATCCCATTTCCCGCCTAAGCCAATGCCAATGTATGGGCCAAATGCACCATAAATCTTCGCACATCCTGCATTGAAATACGCTTTTACTGTCAAGGGAATGTCAAGATATACTAGATTCCTGGTTCCTGTAATATTCGTAAAAAGAGGCATTCCACTCACTTTACTTGTTTTAGAGCCCTTGGTTGAAAGAATTAAACCCATGTCAATTGAAAACCAATCTTTTGTAGGAAATTCCACTGTTACTCCTGCATTAAACCCGGGTTTCATCTTGTATTCATCCACCCTTTGATTAGGAGAATACCAATGTTCATTATGTTTTAAAATATTTGACAAATTATAACCAGCTTTAATTCCAAATGTTTGAGCAAAAGATTCTGAAACTATCAGGAACATAACAAACACAATTAACGGTTTCATTAAGTTTTTCATAACACTAATTTTAGCTTAAGTTTTTCCTACATGCAAGGTTATCCATCTTCTCTTTTAACGAGGCATCTACATTGTGAGTCTCTAATAGTCCATCGTGTGGATTTATATCAAAGTACACACTTATCTCTTCCTTGAATGTTGACTCGAGTTCCCCCTTCAGGTTATCGACAAACTCGGTCACCCAGCCATCGTGTTTGTTGTCTTTCTGACGATAGCTGATAAAGATATCGTATTCGTAACCCTGAATGAGACTTGCCATAATACATATTCATTATGTTAAAGTTATGAAAGACAATGATAAAAGTCAAATAATTAACTACCTTTTAGTTACTTGTTAATCTTGCAAAACGACGGTTTGATTCCGGAAAATCAACCCCTGATGCAACTGTGACCAATACGCCCATGATTATTGCCAGCAAAAATGATTCAATATTGGGTTGGAATTTAAGTATACCACTATTGGGAATGGCTGTAAAAAAAGCTCCGGTTATGATATTAATTATAGCAATCCATTGATATATTCTCATCCCAGCCCAATATGGAGTCTGAGCTTCACCACGGAATGATTCTTCAACAAATCTTCCTGTCCCGTTCAAAATAAAATATATTCCAATAATAAAGGAAGAAGGCATTCCAAGACTATATAATCTTATTAAAACCAAACCTGAAATTATGTTAGTTCCTATTGAGTAAAGCTGTGTCGGATGAAGAGGAACTCCGGCCAGACCTGATATCTTATTTACCCGGGAATTAGGGTGAGTAAACCGGATCCCAATATTATCTTTTGAAGGTCTTCCGTGGCAACAGCCCTGTACCAGACAACGAAGGCGCCCGATACTCTGAATCCATGGTCCTGCCATTGCAAATGATGCCAACAAAGTGTAAGGATCAATTGAAAATATAAAGAAAGCCAATATACTTGCACCTACAACTCCAAATACGCCTCCATAATAACCATATGGCCTGAGCAATTTAGAAGATCCCTCAATTAACTGTGCCCAGAGACCAGCTCCAACTATAACAAATATCATTATAATAAAAGCCATAATTGCATAATGACGACCCAGGAAGAAGCCTGCCAGTAATGTTCCAGCAAATCCGGCGGCTCCTCCATAGAAACCATGATTAATTATCCTCACAGGCCCCCATCTCCATTCATGCCAGCTATTTGAGAGACGTTCAGATTGCAAGCGTATGTAGTTCCAGATTTTGAATCTGTAAACAATAATTAAAAATATGCAAAAACCTGCAATAACATCAAGCAATGAATGACTTCCGGTTGTTATACAGCTTACTGAAATCAAAATTGCCAGAATAAGCCATAGCCATTTATATCGCATAACTGATTTACAGAAATATCTTGCAGAAATGAATGCCCAAATAACATGAAAAGATGGCAGCGCACCTGTTTCACCATCCATGGAGCGTTCAAATAGAATAAGGTGACCCAAAAATGAGTGCGGAATGAAAATTCTTTGTATTACGATAAAAGGGAATACCAGATAAATAATACCTACTATAATTAGTGCGAACCACACCTCGATTATAAAACACTTTAATTGCTCCCTTGTTTTTATTACCAGGGGGACTAATAGAACAAAAAGGTAAGTGAATGAATAAAATACTTCTGAAAATTCCCAAGTTGGCAAATGTGCCTCAAAAGACAGGTTAGTACAGATAGCATCCTTTGGCACACCTGCAAAAATGAAGGCCTCATAAACAATTACCCATGGGACAAAGACTAAAAGATATGATGATATTCTATCAATGAATAATGGAGAATCCTGTGAGGCAACTGGTAGTGACAGAAACGGTTTATAATCCTGTTCTCCAAAAACAGACTGCGTTTTTTCATTCTCAAATCCAACAACAAATGCGACTATCATCAGGATAAATAATGGACTTACAAGCCATAATCCGGAGGCTGACTGGGCTATAACTGATAATCCGAAACTTATCATCACAGCACCCGAATAAATAGGATGTTTAATAATAGCAAAAATGCCGTTTTTAACAAATCTCTCTGGTGGGAAAGCATTCATAGGCAATCCTTTGCCAAATCTCCAGAGATTCCATATACCGGTTGAGACAAATAGAACTCCTGCAATTAAGAGTATAAATCCAGGGATCAAGGTTTCGGGCAGAGGTAAAGTAACAATTTTATCGGTGTACTTTGCCCATAGGATGAGAAGCATAGGAATTACGGCTAAAAACAGTAAGCCGTAAATAACTTTCCCTGTTATTTCTTTTATTTTCCCCATGTTACAGTTTCGAATAATGACCAGTCAGTTGATAAGACAATGGATTTTCTGCTTAAGGCTGTTCTTGATTTGTACTTTATTTCTACCGTATTTAATATCCTTTGGTCAAAAAATGTTCTTAATAATTTCATTTTTGAAAATAATCCTGAAAGCTTTCCTTGTCTTATCACCTGAATCTGTAAAAACTTCAGCTGATAAGCCCCATTCCCAAATATAATAAGGTCATCCGTAAAACCTGCGTCATTATATTCCATGCCATTGAAAAACAATTTATTTATAGGATACTTCCCCTTCCAGTAAATCCATATAACAGTATAAGTATCAGATAAAAAGCGACCCCACCTGAGTTCATCTATCGGTAGATTCCATGGTTTTATCAGTGAAAACAGCGTTTCAGCATACCCGAAACCTTTATAGATGTTGTTGTTATACTTGATTTCAGATAAAGTCTTTGGATGGTGGCAATTCCATATCAATTCATTGTTTACACTGTCTTTATATAACGAACGGATAATTGGATCATTCAATCTTATCATTTTTACATCAGTCTTCAAATATCTGCCATTAAAGTTTATTGATTCATTAATTATCGGCTTACGAGTTGTTCTTAATGTAGATTTTTTAGTTGTAAAACCTTTCGCATCACAAAATACCAATCCGGAATAAACAAACCCGATTAAGAAGAATTCAATCTTTGCCCAATAAACTATAAAACAATTCCCTTGATTGTCAATGCAATCCATGTATACTTTTTCTATTTTGAAATTTGGTTGACTGATTATATTAACTTTTTAAAACTTGATTGACCAAAAATTCGCTCACCACAGTCGCCTTTATTGTTTTTCTGGCGATAGCTGATAAAAATGTAATATTCGTAACCTGGAATGAGTCTTACCATAATATTCTTTCATTGTGTTAAAGTTATGAAAGACTATTACACTAATCAAATTAAAATCCATTCACTCAGTAATCATATAGTTTTAAGAATCATAACTAAGAGAGGATGCTGAATAACTCGGGCATTCCTGATCATATTATCCAGATTCAACAGACAACATATTTCAATGTCTCAGCTCTCTATTTACAGGCCTGGTCATAAGCGAATACATGCAGGGCAACATCATTCCACTCAATTTTTTTACCCTGAAAGTTTGATACCATGGCTGGGCAATCTGAGTATAATTCTTCAAAATTTTTAGAATAACTTCCCTTTTTTACCTCTACAGACTTTTCCCTGCCTTTTACAAACAAATAGGCTCTGGCCTCTCCTCCAGTTAATTGAAGTCCTCCTATATTTAAGCCACCTGTCTTCTTACTGGGCTCTGCAAAAACTTTTATTTTGCTGTCAAACCCTGGATTTAATAACTGCATGAGTCTGTAAGTCTCAGATTTTTTTGCTGTAAGTGCAGTTTCAAATATTATATAGTCACGATTCACAATTCCGTTAAAATCTGTATGTACCATTTGTGAAATTGATCCGTTGGATTCTGAAACCATGCTCAAT
>Ga0208478_1000393_pt1 | contig 15683 bp, 10 predicted proteins | sample NGESurdeep072012_5_FD_184462 | JGI IMG/M metagenome (GOLD analysis project Ga0208478, IMG submission 184462) | Arctic peat soil microbial communities from Barrow, Alaska - NGEE Surface sample 415-2 deep-072012 (SPAdes) | ecosystem: Environmental > Terrestrial > Soil > Wetlands > Peat ...
CTTGATACTGTTTTTGTTGTGGAAGACTCAAAGAAGTATTTGCTTAAAATGGACAAAGGTTTCTTTACGGATTTAATAAATGACGGATGGATTTCAGAAACATTCTATAATGTGACAATAAGAGCATTGCAGGACGATCCTTCATGTGACCCCAATCAAATATTAGTACTTTACAAGGGTGTCACATACAACAATCGTTTTAAGTTTGATGGTATGTATAGTTTCTTTCCTTGCTCAAAAGAAAATACATGTTTTGAAAGGCCTCATCTAACCTCAAATGGTATTAATGATAATTTAACGCGGAATATAAAGTTTTTAGATATAGACCCCAGGGTTGCCTGGAATAATACTGTTGATCTTATTCATGAGTACGGACTACAATTAGGTGTATTTGCTGAAGAACCACAGCTTTTAATTCCTTGATATTCTAAAAGTCCTTTTAGAGTAGTCTCCTTGAAGCTTTGACCTTAGTTCTATAAATAAGTCTTCAGATATAGTTATAACTATTAATGATATTCGTAATTCGCAATTCCTAATTCCTAAATCAGGTATTCCTGTCCTTTTGCCGGAACTTCAATGTTTTTAAACCCTTCATTAGTCAATGAAGAAACATACTTCTTCTGTGTTTCATACTCACCATGAACTATAAAAATCTTTGAGAGGGCGCTCTTATCCTGGCAGCTTATAAAACTGATCATTTCCTTAAAATCAGCATGACCACTGAACGATTCGATTTTTTTCACTTCAGCTTTTACCTCATGAATCGTTCCAAATATTGAAACTTCTTTATCACCTCTTCCGATTCTTGTTCCCAGGGTCGTTGGTGCACAATATCCAACAATAAGAATAGTGTTTTTCGGATCTGAAATATTATTTGCAAGATGATGCTTTACACGTCCTGCTTCCATCATACCTGAAGCTGATATAATCACACAGGGCTTTTTATGGTCATTGAGTTTTTTAGAATCTTCTACTTTGTTGATATAATACAGATTATCAAAACCAAACGGATCAGGATCCTTTTCCAGCACATCACTGAAATTTTTATTAAAACATTCAGGATGCATCCTGAAAACGGCAGTTGCATTTACTGCAAGCGGGCTATCTACAAAAATATCAATTTTAGGTAACCTGCCTTCGTTAAAGAAGTTATTAAGTGCAAATACAATTTCCTGAGTACGTCCAACACTAAAAGCAGGAATAATAAGCTTGCCACCCTTATTTACGCAAGTATCTATCAGTACTTTGAGAAGATCTTCTTCAGCCTCTTTTGAGTCCTGATGCAATCTGTCGCCATAAGTCGATTCGGTAATAAGATAATCAGCTTGTGGAAAAGGCTGGGGAGGTGCAAGAATCTGATCAACCGGTCTGCCTATATCCCCTGTATAGGCTATTTTTTTTATTTGTCCGTTTTCGGCTATTTCAATATTGGCTACTCCGCTGCCAAGCATATGTCCGGTACCTGTGAACTTAACCTTTATGTTTTCATCAATCCTGAATCTCATCTCATTCGGTACACCGATAAAGAGACCCATGCATGCAGTTGCATCAGCCTGTGTATAAATAGGAGTCACTAGCGGAAATCCTTTTTTGATCCTGCGTTTATTGAATGTAATAGTATCGTGCTCCTGAATAAAAGCTGAATCTGCCAGCATTATAGCACAAAGATCGCGTGTTCCGTTTGTACAGATTACTGATCCCCTGAATCCCAGCTTATACACATAGGGTATCAATCCGGAATGATCTATATGTGCATGCGTAAGAATAATATGATCAATCTGTGAAGGTTCAAACATAAGGTCCCTGTTCATACTATCGGTTTCGAGTCCTTTACCCTGGAACATTCCACAATCAAGAAGGATTTTCTTACCTGAATCTGTTGTAATGAGATGTTTACTCCCGGTCACTTCCCTTGCTGCACCTATAAACTTAATTTTCATATTTTGTTACAATTTTGTGTTTAAAGATAGTGACTTACTAATGAAGGCACAACGGGACAACGGCATAACAGCATAATAGCATAACGGCACAACGGTATAAGATATTATAGACGACGGCAATGTAGAATGAATGAGCAACAAGTAATGATCAACGAGCAACATCCTATATCCTCACTCCTAAAATAGTAACATCGTCGATCTGGTATGCGGAACCCTTCCACATTTCAAACTCATTTTCCAGTATAATGCGTTGTTCAGCCATTGGTTTATAATAGATCTCTGACAGAAGATTCTTTAAATTATATTTCATGTATTTAGATCCTTTTGGACCGCCAAACTGATCTGCAAAACCATCTGAAAAGATATAGATTGTATCACCTTTTTGCACATCAATCACATAATTTGAAAATGTTTCTTTTTCACCGTAGTATATCCCGATTGGCATCCTGTCGGCGCGATATTCACTGAACTTTCCGTCATGGAAAATGAAGAGAGGGTTATATGCTCCCGAAAATTCGAGTTTTCTTCTGTTTTTATGAAGAATACAGAAGGCTACATCCATTCCATCAGTGGCTTCTCCCTGCTTGCCGGTCTGATGCAGTGAAGTTTTGATCTTCTCACGTAACAGGTTCAATACAGTATTTGCCTTAAGATTGGTATTATTGGTGATTATCTCATCCAATGTTGATATTCCCAGTGTGCTCATAAAGGCACCAGGAACACCATGGCCTGTGCAGTCGGCAACCGTGAAATAAATATGTTTTTCATCTTCACCTATCCAGTAAAAATCGCCGCTTACAATGTCCCTAGGATTGAATATAATAAAATAATCAGCGAATGAATTTCTGAAATGCCAATCCTCGGGCAGCATAGCCATCTGTATCCTGCTTGCATATTCAATACTTGATGTAATCTCTTGTTTCTGCGCCTCAATTTTGGCGGTCCGTTCTTTTACCCTTGTCTCGAGTATCCGTTTATCTTTTTTAAGCTGCCTTTCCCTGAACCTTACTACTCCAATTACTACAATAATTATTGCAATAAATATTGCACTAAGAACAATTATGAAAAAAAATGGCGTTTGAGTAAAGGGAGCTTCTATTGTAAATGCTACTACTTTTGGATCACTTTTATTACCCCATATATCTTTGGCTCTGACCTGAAGTGTGTATTTACCAGGCTTTATCATCAGGCTTATTGTATTACTATACGACCATTTTGTCCATTCTGGCATTTCTTTGTCAACGATATATTGATATTGTGTTGAATGCTCCTTAAGATATCCGGGTGCCACTACATCAAAGTATACGGTATTGTCACCACTCCCGATAACAATATCCGAGAGTTTGAAATAGAGTCCTTTCGCATCAGAGATACTTCTGAGAAAGAGACCAATGTCAGGCTTATTAAAAGGTATCCTGTCACGGACAATTCTGAAGAGCATATTATCGCCGCTCACTACCCAGATATTATCTTTATCGGTATATATTGAATTAAGATTATCAAAGATTTTAAGAAGAGCTTTATCATTATAGTTAATATTGCCTGCTGAACTTATATTGATCCATTCGTCTTCAGTTTTAATCCAGGGAATTTCAGGCTGGGAGAAAACATATTTCATCCTGGTACCTTGACTAGTAAATTCCTTTTTGTATTCTATAAAAGAATCAAGATTCCTGTTATAATAATTAACTTTCGATAATGTAAAAAGAAATAATGTATCATTAACATAATCAATGATATATCTCTGAGGGAAATCACTTTTAATGCTATATGTTTCTCGATTTCCCGAAGGTACTCCCTTAGTGAAACTGATTTTGAAGGCGATATCGTCGCTTCCGGCCCAGACGGTATTCTCATCTGTTGATACTATTGAATAGATTGAGTGATTGAAGGTTTTATCCGGAATAATAGCCTTCCATCCGCCATTTTGGTCCTGAGTAACATAAAAGTAACCATCTGACGCGGCAACATAATACTTATTGCCTTCAGATTTTGCACTTATATGATTAATATACCTGTTATCGACGACAGGCCTGGCAATATGCCTGGAAATAACAAAAAGACCTTTGTTTGTAGATGCAAGGATTTCATTTCCTGCATTGACCAGCTGCTTGCATTTTTCATTCAGTCCATCAATTTTCTTAAAGATATAATTGATTGATTTGAGCCTGCCGGTTATCTTTTTGAAATATTTTGGTTCCGGCAACTTGATTTCCGGCGGAGAGATTAATGGTTGTTGCTGATTCTGATCAACCTGTGCAACCTGAGAAACTGATTTCTTACCAAATATTTGAGAAAAAATACTTTTCCTTGTCTTCTGCGGCTCCTGAATCTTTGACTGAATAGTCATGTTACGGATAACCGCCTGATTTGGTTTCCCGGAGGATACTTCATTATTTACCAGGATTTCAACCTCAGTGTAATTTTTAACTTCTTTAAGAAAATAAACACCCTCGCTTGTAGCTACATATAATTCATTATTATGCCATAGTGAGGTAATAAGGTTGCCCTTCAGCCCGGGATAAATACTGAAATTAGAAACCGGCAACTTCAGATCGGCACGGGTAAGTCCATACTGATGGGAAAGCCACAGACCATGATTGTTATCGACCCCTAGTGCAAATACTTCATCATCGGGTAATCCATTTACATAATTAATAGTGTATTTCAGATCACCGCTTTTCTTTTCAATAACCAATGCTCCTCCATCAAGCGTTGAGAATGCATACAGACTATCAGAAATTGATATTCCTTCCGAAAGAATATTTTGCTTGAGATAACCCTCATCCTTAATCTGGTAGTCATAGAATTTTATGCCGTCGAAAAGTGACAGGTTCCCGTTGCCTTTTCCCAGCAGGACCATACTGTTGCTGTATGGCAGGCTGAAAAGGATCTCTTCATCTTTTGACAAATAACCGGTAACTATCGGGAATAAGGTATCACTCTCAAGTCGGTAAAGTCCCTTTGATAAAACATTTATGAAAGTATTTTTCGGGGTGATAAACATGCCGGTAAAAGGTTCATTTTCTTTCTGTCTGAGTCGAAGCTCAAGTTCTCCTGATTTTATATTATGCCTGCTTATACTTTGTTCCCCATAGAAATATATAGTAGAATCCGTAAAAATTATCCTCGATATTATTCCTACCGAGGCAGAATCCCCTGAAATAGAGAAATATCTGTAAATTCCCTTATCATCCCTGGCAATGTAACCGTAATTATTCTCTCCACCGACATAAACTTTCTTTTCCTGCGGATTGTACTTAAGAGAATATGCAATCGTAGGTATCGGAATTAAATTATAACCCTGTCCGTCAAATGTGAGAATTCCCCGTCTGTTGGCAAACAGCATAACATTCTTGTCATCCTGACATACGGCCCAGTTCTGATTCTCGATCTCATTGCTTTCTTTAAAATTAGTAAGTAAAGGGGCACCCTGCTGAGCCTCAAGTGTATAAACTACGAGTATTAAAGAAAGCAGTGAAAGTATTTTCTTCATAGAAATCAATTCTCAGATTAATTAACCTCTTTTTAAAGTTTAAATGTATAAGAAAAAATTTAATAACTTATCAGTCCGGAGTCTGAAGCCGGAAGTCCGACGAGGTTATTACTCAGGACTTCTGACTTCTGGCTTCTGACTTACCTGTCATTTTACAAAAAGACTAAGAGCTAAAACCCCTAACAATCCACTAATACCAATAGATGTTTCCATCACACTCCATGTTTTCAGGGTATCCTTAATACTGAGGTTGAAGTATTCCTTGAAGAGCCAGAATCCGCCGTCATTTACGTGCCCGAACATAAGACTTCCGGAACCTATAGCCAGAACCATCAATTCAGGTTTAACCAACCCTCCGGTTACTAATGGCAGAACTATACCTGCTGTAGTAATTCCTGCTACGGTAGCCGAACCAACGCAAAACCGCAGAATTGTTGCAATCAGCCATCCCAGAAAGAGGGGTGAGAGAGAAGATTGGCTTAGCAATTCACCAATATATTTACTTACTCCGCTATCTACCAGAACCTGTTTCAGAGCACCGGCTCCGGCAATCAGCAACATAATCATGGTGATAGTAGTCACTGAATGGGCCAGAGAATTCATAATGTCAGTCATTTTTCTGCCTCTGGCCAGACCAAGAGTATAAATAGAAAATAAAACAGATATCATCATAGCAATTACCGGATTTCCTATATATCCAAGAACTTTCCTTACACTGTTATCTCCGGGCAGCAGGAATCCGGCTATCGTTGAAACAGTAATCAGGATAACCGGTAGAAGAGAAGAAAAGAAGCTTACCCAAAAACCAGGCATCTCCTCATCAGTCATAATTTTCTGATTTAAAAATTCCTGCAGTGGTTTTGCCTCAATCTTACTAAGAGCTTTTGATAATACAGGACCGGAAATGATTATTGCAGGAATAGCAACGATTATACCGTAAAATAATGTTTTTCCAAGATCTGCATGAAACATTGTGACAATCGCTGTTGGTGCAGGATGAGGAGGAAGGTAACCATGAGTTACAGAAAGAGACGCAAGCATTGGCAATCCGACATATAGTAATGGAAGTCCGGTTGAAGCAGCTACTGTAAAGACCAGTGGTATCATAATGAAAAACCCAACATCATAGAAAAGTGAAACACCAACAATAAAACCTGTTAGCATTAGTGCAAGTTGAATATGTTTAATACCGAAAGCCTTTATCAGTTTGGATGTTATTTTCTGAGCTGCTCCGCTTTCTGAAACCAGCTTACCGAGCATGGAACCGAAACCAAGTACCAAAACAAGAAAACCCATTGTATTACCGATACCGTTTTCGATAGAAACAACTGCATTATCTATAGTCATTCCTTCAGCCAAACCCACTGCAAGAGAAACAATGACGAATGACAAAAACGAGTTGAATTTTAGTACAAGTATCAGGAAAAGCAGAAGGCAAATTCCAAGGATAACGATGACTAGTGGCATTAACTGGTTATTATAGGTTTAAAAAAACTTCCAGTACTCGGTACTCGGTTCCTGGTGTTCGTTACCGTTTCTAGTTGCTTCATATTATTTACTATTTACTGTTTAACCAGTACCCGGGACTGAGAGCCGAGGACCCTGATTCCGGTTTCAGAGGAAACTTTACAGGCATATTATCGCGAGTGGAGCGGTAGATTGCAGTAAATAACTCCACAGTTCTGCGACCATCTTCTCCTGTTACAGCCGGTTCCATACCATTCCCGATTGAATGAACAAAATCTTCAATCTGGTATTGTATATACCTTACTGTGGCATCACAATTATTAAAAGTCTCAATATCTTCCCTGATCCATTTTTTCAATAAATCTTCTTCACCCGGAATGGTCCACAGATCATTAACCGGTGGTTCGGTGACACCAGTCATGCCAGCAATGAACATTGCCCCTCCATCGGTCTGTACTCCAACAGATGCGCCATTTTCCCCGTGTACATGCACCTTCCCATAAAGACCCGGCTTCTGAGAGTTACTGACAAGTACACTTCCAATTGCACCACTTTTAAATTTGACTATTGCTACTGCTGTATCATCTACTTCAATATAGGGATGATTCAGGTTCTTCCAAATACCATAAACTTCATCAATTTCGCCCATATACCATAAAAGTAAATCGAGCTGATGCGGAGACTGGTTGACAAGGACACCTCCGCCTTCCGTTTTCCAGGTTCCCCTCCATGCATCAGAATCATAATAAGCTTTATCCCGCCAACCCAACATTGTGACAACTGCCAATACCGGTTTCCCGATCTTACCCTGTTCAATAGCTTGCTTCACTCTTTTTGCAGGTTCGTACCACCGTCTCTGACTTATTACTCCTATTCTTACGTGGCTCTTTTTACACGCTTTAATGATATCGTTGCAATCCTGAAGATCAGAAGCAAGTGGCTTTTCAACCAGCACGTTGGCACCTGCAAGAGCTGCTTCGATAGCAGGTTGCTTATGATAAGGATGTGCAGTACAGACAATTACAAGATCAGATTTCTTATCTGTTACCATCTTTGAAATATCTGTGAAGGCCTGTGTTTTGTATAGAGAAGCAAAATCTTCTGCTTTTGAGGTCGTTCTGTTCCAAACACCTGCCAGCCGCACATTTGGAATGCTCAGGATCGCTTTTGCATGCAGATGTGCCACTTTGCTGCATCCGGCAATTGAAATATTATAAATTCTTTCAGCCATAGCCTAGAATATTTTGGATTTTGGATTGGTTAATTTTATTTATCCGAAATCTAAAATCCGCAATCCGCAATTTTAAGGAACAAGTATAACCTTATTAAGGTCATCTTCCTTTTTGTATAGCTTTTCAAACCATATAACTCCCTCAGACAGAGGTACAACTGCTGAGATCTGATCATCGACACTAATCTTTCCGGTTTCGAGCATATTAAGGACAGTTTCATATTCACCTCTGATAGCACAACTACCAAGAACTTTTAACTCGCGGGTAACAACTTTTTGCAGAGGGAAATTAATTATGGGAGAGATATTCCCGACTAAAACTGTCTTTCCACCTTTTCTGAGAACATCAATAGCAATATTCACTGATTCACTTTTTCCGACAGCTTCAAAAGAGATATCTGCTCCCCGGTTATTTGTCAGAGCAAGTATTTTTTCACCAAGGTTCTCTACCGTTGAAATGAATGTATGATCTGCACCTGCTATTGAGGCTTTTTCAAGTCGTTTGGGATTGATATCAATTGCAACAATCTCTGAAGCACCTGATATTTTAAGGAGCTTCAGAATAAAAATCCCGATCATTCCAGCACCCACTACAACACATTTATCTCCGGTCCTGGCTCCTGAGATATTAAACGAATGAAGAGCAACGGCAATAGCCTCTGCCATCGCAGCCTGTTCATAAGTCACCTTTGCAGGTATTTTGTAAAGGATATGCTGAGGAACGGCAATGAATTCGGCGAATGCACCATCTCTTTTATATGTGCCGGGGGATACACCGAGAACCTCACGGTTGTCGCTCAGATTATACATACCTTCAAGTGTAAACCAGTCATTCAGCGGATAAACTGTTGAATCAAAAGTAACTCTGTCTCCTGATTTCCAGCCGCTTACATCAGGTCCGGTTTTTACGATAACCCCTGAAGCCTCGTGTCCCATAATCATTGGCGGAATTCTTCGTCCTGTACTGCCATCCATCCCATGGACATCAGATCCACAGATACCACAGGCCATAACCTTCACAAGTACTTCATTACTCTTAATAATTGGATCGGGAACATCTTTATAAACAAGCTCATTATATTTTTCAAGTACCAGGGCCTTCATTATATCAGTATTGGATTATAAGCTCATAGAATGTCACGGCATATTATTTATTTACCTCATTAGCCACAGTGATGATTTTAATCTTAGCCGGCTCTGCAACCAGATCACTGATTTTGGGACCAAAAGCCTTAAAATAATCACTGGCAAAATGGGCATCAACTGCAGCCTGATTCTTATATTCTTCAACAAAAATAAACTTTGAATTATCATATGGATCCTGATAAAGCTGGTAAGACTTGCAACCGGGTTCTTTATTCGATTTTTCAATTATCTCCTTAGCGGCTTCTGTAAAGGCTTTTACCTTTCCCGGTTTCACAACTAACTTCGCTACTATCATCATTCCAAAGTCTGGAACAGGAGCTTGGATTGAATTTGGTTTACCTTTAGCATTTTCTTCTGTTTTTTTACTTCCGTAGCTACTGGAAATTAATGCTAAGCTGAATAAAAGAACTAATAATTTTGCTTTCATGATTTTTCATTTTATTTAATAATATCCAAGTGTATTTCGCTGACTGATTTAATTGCCCTGTCGGAGAAAAAATCCGCAGCGGCGAAAATTCTGAACAGACCTCCATCTTCCTGAACCCTGGTTTTGATAAGCATAAACTCCTGCTGGTCATTCCGGTTAAATAATTCAGAATATGAAACAGCACTCCTGTAGCCATCCATCCCTGCAATACAAATTATACCAGATTTCAGATTTTCCCTGTTTACAGGAAAATTTTTCAGAAGGAGATCTCGAAGCAGAATCCCATTAAATGGTGTAGTACTATGAATGCCTTTTCCCCTGCCATAAAATATTGTATTGAAAGTTTCATTATTAAGGTTTTCAGGCAGAGTTTCAATTTGCCCTACGTGTCTGGAAGAATTGAAAATATCTATCCGTGATGAATACATTGGCGACATATCCTTCTGAACAGTAAATGAATGCGGATATGACTTAATAGTAATCCTTACCGGGGAAGTGATATTTCTTTCAGTCACAAGATCAATGCCTGCTACAATCTTGCTTTCAACAGGAAGTGGCCAGAGCTGTTTTGTCCTGGAAGGTACTATCCTCGACACACCACTGGCAATCAATATCTTATGAAGGTTATTAGGATAATAAATTTCTCCCCAGCTAAAGACAACTTTTTCACCTTTCTCATTTTCAATTTCGACATATAAATCTATAATGGGTTTAAATTCACTGCTGTTTGCTTTTTTTAATATTCTTTTATCGAGAATATCAAAAAGTGAATATCCATCATATCTGTAAGCGCCCACAAACCTGTCACCTCCGGCGCTGTCGAGTAAAGTCTCTTTAACAATCACCGAATGCACTGGTAGAGACGTGAAATCGACCTTACCCGGATTAGCTATTTCACCATCAATGACCAATTCTTTTACCGGAAGAGGATATGTTTCAACGTTATCGTAGAAATTATTGGTCATGTCAGATGTATCAATAAACTGTTTTTCAGGTTTTTTTGCATTTCCCGCTATTTGTTTCGATGCCTGGTTACATGAAATCAAACTTAGTAAAAAAATAGTGCATAGAGATATTACTTGCATATTTACCAGGGTTTTGTTATAGTTCATAATGCTGTTATGTTGTTATGCCATTATGCCGTTATACCGTCGTGCCTTTGCACCTTGATTATTATTCCACAATCACCACAATAATATCCATTACATTTGTCATAGTCGGACCAGTGATGATAAGTCCTCCGGCTTTTTTAAAGAAATGGAATGAATTAAATTCGTTGAGATGCTTCTCAGGATCAATATTTTTTGATATCGCTCCGGATATAGTATCTGAATCAACAACAGCTCCGGCGGCATCAGTTGTTCCATCATTACCATCTGTTCCTGCAGAAAGTATTGTTATTCCATAATTGTTTTGAAGTAAGATGGCAGACAACAATGCTAAATGCTGGTTTCTTCCTCCGGATCCTTTTCCTGTCATTTTAACAGTTGTTTCTCCGCCAAACAAAAGGCACACTGGCTTCACTTCATCTTTATCCCCCTTAAATCTTAATGCGGTTTCAACTAAATACTCAGCAATTGTGGAAGTGTCACCTTGCAACTGATCGTCAATTATAACAGCATTAATATTGAATTCTAAAGCTTTGCTTTTGGCTGCTTCAAGAGCCATTCTGTTGGAACCGATAAGTATATTGAACGTTTTATCAAAAGCAGGATCCCCGGGTTTTGGGGTTTCCGGCTTCTTTCCTGCAGCTCCTTCCTTTAAAAAAGTAAGAATTCCGCGGGGGATAGATCTTGTCAGCCCAAACGTCGCCAGGACAGTCAATGCCTGCAGAAATGTTGTGGGATCCGGAACTGTTGGTCCGGAAGCTATTACATCAAATGAGTCACCAGGTACATCTGATAAAATAAGATTCACAAGAGTAGCCGGGTAGACAACCCTTGCAAGCTGACCACCCTTAACGTATGATAAATGTTTACGAACTGCATTAATTTCACTGATGCTGGCCCCGCAATTTATCAGAAGGTCATTTACTTTAATCATATCATCAGGTAAACATCCTTCAGGTATATCAACTAACAGTGATGAGCCGCCACCAGATAACAGGCAGATTACAAGGTCATTCCAATTAGCATATTCAGCTATTTTCAGTATTTCCCTGGTTGAGCTGAATCCATTTACATCTGGTATCGGATGACCAGCTTCTGAAACATTAATATAATTCAACTTACATGAATAGCCATATTTTACTACAATATGTCCTTCAGTGATCCGGTTCCCTAGTATCTTTTCTATTTCTGCTCCCATCATTGCGCTAGCTTTCCCGGCTCCTATAACATAAATATTCTCAATTGATTCCAGTGAAAAACTCAGATGGCCGATTTTCAGACAATTATCTTTCAAAGACATCTCATTGGTTATCAACCGGCCGGGAAGGACACTTTCGACACCTGCCAGAAAGATTTTTTCAGCGATTGTCCTGCAATTCATTTTATCATTTTTCATCTGCATAATCAGTCAATAATAAACCCGGACCAATTACAAAATTACTAAAGATGTGATCCATACACATGCAAAGACAACAATTCCCATAACAATAGTTGAAGAGGAATAAACTTTTAATGTTGTCGCGGGCTCGATATCAGAAAAATTGGAGATGACCCAAAAGTAAGAATCATTTGCATGAGATACAATCATTGAGCCTGCACCCATCGACAACATAGTAAGCAATCTGCCCCATTCTGAATCCAGACTAAGCAATGATAACATTGGAGCAACAAAGGACGCTGTGGTTATAATTGCAACTGTGGATGACCCTTGAGCAGTTTTCATAATAACTGCTATAAGAAATGGAACCACAATCCCAATGTTAGTGCCTGCAAGCAGCTTACCCATTGTTTCACCTGTACCTGTCGCCTTAATTACCATCCCAAACATTCCGCCAGCGGCAGTGACAATAAGAATAGGTCCTGCTTTTTCGATTGCTTCTCCAAAAATAGAATTCATCGATTCAATAGTCTTATCCTTAATCAGGAACATTGCCAGAATAACACCAATTGATAAAGCAAATATTGGTTCTCCGGGGAAAAAGAATATTTTTGAGAGAAGAGTTTGCCCACCTATGTCCACAAGATTCAGCAATGATTTTATTGTTATTAGTAAAAGTGGAATGACAATCGGGAGAAATGAAAGGAAAGCTGAAGGCAGATTATTTTGAGTCACATGCGTGTCAATTTCAGTCATTTTAGCTGGCAAATAGTCTTTCCCACGTGTCATCAATTTGCACCAAAAAAAAGCAGCCAATGCTCCTGGTATCGCAAAGACTAATCCAAGAAGTATCACGTATCCGATATTTACTTTTATTATACCTGCAGCTGCCAGAGCACCCGGGTGAGGTGGTATTAGACAATGCACGGAATAAAGTGAAGTTGCGAGTACTGTCGCCATAAACGGCATTGAAATCTTCGATTTCGAACTGAATGATTTCGCCAGACCGCTTAAGATGATAAATCCCGAATCGCAAAAAATCGGTAAACCCGTTATAAAACCAGTAATACCTAGTGCTGAAGCGCTTTTATGCTCTCCCGTTTTAGAAAGAATATAATTTGCTATGCTTATAGTTCCACCGGTTTTGTCAAGTGTGATACCAATGATTGCTCCAAAGATAATCAGGAATCCGATAGATGCCATTGTATTCCCAAATCCTTCCTTGAGAGTGCTCACAATTATATTTGCCGGAAGAGTAATAAATGCCAGAAATAAGGAAACGAGGAAAAGTGCTATGAATGCTTTAAGTTTTAGCCTGGATGTAAGAATAATAATTGCAATAATGCTTATTCCCACAATAATTGAAGTCAGCAGAATACTCATAAATAAAGTTTAGGTAAAAAAGAGATATGCAACAAATATCGCCGCAGTAAATCCTGCAAGATCAGCTAGTAATCCGCAACCTATTGAGTACCTGGTATTTTTTATTCCTACTGAACCGAAATAAACGGCAACAATATAAAATGTTGTATCGGTTGTCCCCTGCATGGTGCAGGACAATCTCCCTATGAATGAGTCTGGTCCATTCATCTTCATTGCATCAATCATCAGACCTCTGGCTCCACTCCCGGAAAGTGGTTTCATGAATGCGACTGGCAGAGCGCCAGTAAATCGGGTATCAACACCCAGCCAGGCAAAAAACTTTGTTATTCCGGCAATTATGAAATCCATTGTGCCTGAAGCTCTGAAAATTCCTATGGCGACGAGGATTGCAACAAGAAATGGTATAATCCTGATGGCAGTATTAAATCCCTCCCTGGCGCCCTCAATAAAAGCATCATAAACATTAATTTTTTTAATGAATGCAAGTACAATAAAAAGTACAATTATCGACATCAGGATAAAATTGGCTGCAAATGTCGAAATTGTTGATATCTGCTCTTTAGGAAGCCTGCTGAAATAGATTATTATACCAGTAATTATTGCTGTAAGTCCCCCCAGGTATGCAAGTATGACCTTATCAAAAAGATTTATTTTCTGAATTAGAGCTACACTGACCATTCCCGTAAGAGAAGCTGCAAAAGTCGAAATCAGTATTGGAATAAAAATATCAGCCGGGTTGACTGCCCCGAGCTGGGTCCTATAGACAATAATACTTACCGGAATAATTGTAAGACCTGCAGCATTAAGAACAAGGAACATAATCTGAGCATTGGAAGCAGTCTCTTTATCCGTATTAACCTCCTGCATCTCCTTCATTGCCTTAAGTCCTACGGGTGTTGCAGCGTTATCAAGACCGAGCATATTGGCAGAAAGATTAAGCATAATTGATCCGTAAGCCGGATGTCCTTTTGGTAGCCCGGGAAAAAGTTTTTCAAAAAGCGGACCAATAAGTCTGCCAAGAAGCGTTACCACTCCGCCTTTTTCTCCCACTTTCAATAGTCCCATCCAAACCGTAAGAGCACCTGTTAATCCGAGTGAAATCTCAAAACCTGTTTTTGCATTAGAAAAAACAGAATTTACAAGGCTATTGAATATTTGAGTATTACCAGTGAATATCAACTGACCAAGAGCCACAAGAAATCCAATTATGAAGAAAGCGATCCAGATATAATTTAAGGCCATGGCAATCGATTGAGATGCTAAGATAATTATTAGGAAAGACAAAAGATAAAAGTAAAAAGATAAAAGTAGAAATGTTGTAAAAAGGTGCTTGGTGCTTGTTACTCGGTGCTAGGTAGTATAATCAAGGACCAAGGACCAAGGACCGAGAACCCGGAACCATAAAAATAATTAACTGACTTAAAACTTTGTATTTTTTAAATACATTTGTATAAACGAAAAACGATATGGCACGGTTTACAAGAATAGACGTCATTCTTAAGATGCGGGAAGCAGGCATAGTGCCTATATTCTACCATAAAGATCCTGAAATATGCAGAAATGTAATTAAGGCGTGCTCTGATGGCGGAATAAAAGTTTTTGAATTCACTAACCGTGGCGATTATGCACATGAGTTATTCTCCGAACTTCATAAATGGGCAGAAAAAGAGGTTCCAGGGTTAATAATAGGTGCAGGATCAATAGTTGACGCAGGAACAACTTCTTTATATATACAGCTGGGTGCTAATTTCATAGTTTCGCCTGTACTTAATCCTGAAATGGCAAAAGTATGCAACCGGAGAAAGCTGCTGTGGATACCTGGTTGTGGAACGATCTCAGAAATCAGTTATGCTGAAGAGCTTGGAGCCGAGATAGTTAAGATATTTCCTGGTTCATCTGTAGGCGGACCAGATTTTGTCAGAGCAATTAAAGGACCATGTCCCTGGACAAGCATAATGCCTACTGGTGGAGTTGAACCAACTCTTGAAAATTTAACGGAATGGTTCAATGCAGGAGTAACCTGTGTCGGTATAGGTTCAAATCTCATCACAAAAGAGCATATCCTTAAGAAAAACTGGACAGGACTTACAAAGAGAGTTACAGCTG
>Ga0208478_1000395_pt1 | contig 15611 bp, 12 predicted proteins | sample NGESurdeep072012_5_FD_184462 | JGI IMG/M metagenome (GOLD analysis project Ga0208478, IMG submission 184462) | Arctic peat soil microbial communities from Barrow, Alaska - NGEE Surface sample 415-2 deep-072012 (SPAdes) | ecosystem: Environmental > Terrestrial > Soil > Wetlands > Peat ...
TCTGGAAAGAATCTTATAGTTTTCCTTATATCTTCTCCATCCCCATGCCCTGAAGATCTTTTTCATCTCCTCGGTGTGCAGATCAATTTTTGCCGGGTCGATTGGAATTACGAGACCGTCGGGATCGTTGAAATGCTTCTTGAGAAAATAGAGGATCATGTTTCGGGCTTTCGGATTGAAATGCGGATACATGGTTACTTTCCCAAATAAATATTTAAGGTGATGATTATCAATTATTATTGCACCAAGTCCGTCCCAAAGGTTATCAAGGGCGAAAAGACTTTTTCTTCCCATTGAACGCGATTGATAATCGGGATGAACAAACGACCTGCCCAGCTCCATAAGATGAGGATAGTACTTAGTCAGAAATTTTTCTGAGAAATGAAAATAGGCCGATGAAGCAAGTTTGGTAATTTCACAATCCTTGCAACCTTTTTCAGGAAAATAGAAACGATATCCGCCAATTATCTCCTTGTTTTCAGGGTCCCACACAACGAGCTGTTTCTGAGGATCATCTTTTGCCGTATCGAATTCATCAATATCGATCTCTTTCCCGGTACCACCTCCGGCATGCCTGAATGTAAGTTCTCTCACCCGTCCTACTTCGTACATAAGGGCAGGAGAATTATTATTGTCAAATACATAAACCTCATTGTTGCCATTGTTGGTCTTGCGAAGAAGCTTATCACTTGTCAGTTCAGCAATAATCTGATCCTTTGGTAACTGGTCAACAACTGGTTCCATTTAATATTAAAAAAAAAGCGTGATATATTTGAATATTATTTTCACAAAATCCAACGCAATTTAATCTTTTTTTTTGTTCAATGGTTATACTGAAATAAATGATTTAAGATCATACGATTTTGACTTTACCCAATCGGCCCATTCCAAAGCAGACCTTGTTTTATCAAATGTTTCCCAGGGAATAGGTTTACCGAAAACAAGATTGATCTCTTTATCCTTTTGTTTAAACATCTCATCAGCCAGATAAAGCATTTCAATATTTGCTTTAAGGCCCAAAAGTTTCCTGAAATTGGCAAGGTTGTAGAAAAAATTAGAGTTTCTTCCTGAGAAAAATGCCGGAACAACATCTCTCTTATGTTGAATGGATTTAGATATGAAGCTTTTATGCCATTGAAGATCCTTAATAATTCCTCTTTTCTTTCTTGAGCATAATCCTGCAGGAAAATAAAGTATCTGGCAGTCGGATGAATATGCCTCCTCAATCATTTTGGCTGCTTCCTTTGCCTGAGTGCCGTGTTTATTTACGGGAAGAAATATGCCTGACAGATTTTTGATATTTGTTAATATGTCGTTTACCGGGAATTTAATATTACGGAAATGTTTTGATAATTCATAAATAAATACCAGTCCGTCTAATCCTCCGAGCGGATGATTTGAAACAAATATGAACCGGCCTGATTTTGGGATATTACCGGTTCCACTGACTTTGAATTTAATTTCAAAATGTCTTAACCCGGCCTCAATTAATTCAGAATCTCTCAGATGGCCCCATTTTTTCAGGAATTCATTTAATTCATCCTGATGGACAATCCTTTTCAGATAATTTATGACAAAGCCTGGAATTGCTCTTGCTAATGCCGGATTTTTTGAATAGAGGACATTTTTGACATCTATTTTCTGATTTTCATTATTCCCAGAAGCACTATCCATTTTCCCGGCGATTTTTTTTAATAATTAAGGGTCAAATTTACCAAAAAAAATTAAGCCGGTCTAAGTCTTTATTAACCTATAGCCAGTTCCCCCTCTAATTTCGTGAACTCACCTCCAAACCCCCTCTTCAAAGTGAGAAGATCAGTTTTAAAATTCTTCATTTTAGAAGTAGAACCCCGCTGTCGCTACGCGACATCTCCTCCGTTTGGGGAGAAAAATACGATAAAAAGTGGATTTATTCCCTCCCCCGGGGGCAATTAAAAGGGGGTGTCATTTGAGTAGAAAAGCCGTATTGTCCGAGTCTATATGTATTTCTGAAAGTTATTAACAAAAAACGAAAAAATGTGGGGCAAAGTGGAGTAAAGTGGATAATTTTTCTTTATTTTAGCCTTTTAATTGAAAAAAGCTAGGATGGCCACATTTATAGGTGATTACACGTGCAAAGTAGATGGCAAAGGAAGGATCATACTTCCTATGGCATTTAAGAAGCAGATGCCGGCTGATGCACAGGATCATTTTGTGGTACGGAAGGATATCTTCGAAAATTGCCTTGTACTCTATGCCATAGAAGACTGGAACAGGCAATTAGACAAGATCAGAAAAAAAATCAACCCGTATAATCGTGAGCAGAATTTGTTCCTCAGGAATTTTTTTAAAGGAACTGCGGAACTCTCGCTTGATAACAATAACCGGATGCTTATACCTAAAAGATTAATGGATCTGATCGGAGCTGACAGGGATGTTGTCCTTGCCGGACAGGATGGAAGGATTGAGATATGGGCGGCTGACAAATATGATAAAATTGATATGCCAGCTGAAGATTTTGCCAATCTGGCTGAGAAACTGATGGGTGGAAGTATAAATGAGCCTGAAAAATAATGGTTTACCATATTCCCGCACTGCTCAAAGAGAGTATTGATGGACTGAATATACAGCCCGATGGGATTTATGTCGACGTAACATTCGGAGGAGGAGGGCATTCAATGGAAATTCTTAAACGTCTTGAAGCAGGTAAACTAATCACTTTTGATCAGGATGAGGATGCCGCAATAAATACTCCGGCTGATGAAAGGCTTCTCTTTCTCAATCAGAATTTCAGATTTCTGAAAAACAATCTGCTGTTCAATAACATAAAATCAATAGATGGACTGATTGCTGACCTGGGAGTTTCATTTCACCAGTTTGATGAACCGGGAAGAGGATTTACTTTCAGACAGGATGCTCCACTTGATATGAGAATGAATAAAAATGGAACTGTAACAGCTGCCCAACTTCTTAAGACAATGGATGAGCGATCACTTGCTGATATTTTTTACAGATATGGTGAACTTTCAAATTCAAGAAGGATAGCCAGGGAAATTGTCGCAGCCAGAGTCCTAAAACCAATGGAAACTGTTAACGATCTTATTGATACAATTGGGAAACTGGCTCCATTCCATCAGGAACATAAATTCTATGCAAAGTTGTTTCAGGCTTTGCGGATCGCTGTCAATCACGAAATTGATTATCTGCAGGAGATGCTTGAACAGGCTCTCTCAGTATTGAATAAAGGTGGAAGACTCGTTATCATCAGCTACCATTCTCTCGAAGACAGAGTAATCAAAAATTTTATGAAAACAGGCAATTTTGAGGGAGAAGAGAAAAAAGATTTTTATGGAAATGCAGAAACTCCTTTCAGGATAATAAACAGGAAAGGAACAACACCCGACGATGAAGAAATCGCGATAAATAACAGGGCACGGAGTGCAAGACTCAGGATAGCTGAAAAGATCTGACAAATGGGAGATAGCAAGGAGAATATTAAAGAAAATAATAATAAGCAGATAAAACCCGGAAGTTTCATTAAAGAACTCCTAAGCGGGAGTATGGTTTCTGAAAAGATCATACTTAAAAATCTTGGCTATGTTTCGCTGCTTACCTTCCTCACTGCAGTTTACATTGGAAACAGGTTTCACGCTGAAAAAATAACCAGAGAAACCACACGGCTTCAGAGAGAGGTCAAAGACCTGAGAGCTGAGTCACTTTCAACTTCAGCCGCTCTAATGGATATCAGTAAGCAGTCTGAAGTATTCAGCATGGTCAGGGAAAAGGGGTTGAACCTTGAAGAGTTGAAAACTCCACCATATAAATTATTGGTTAACAGGAAATAAAGGAATGGCAAAGAGGGATGAAATAATATGGCGTGGAGCTCTGGTATATTTTATAATTGGATTACTGGCTGTCGCCCTTCTTATACGCATCCTTATTCTGCAATATGTTCAGCGTACCAAATGGGAAGATATGAGTGAGAAATTTGTCTTTAAAACTGCCGAAATGCCTGCAAACAGGGGCGATATACTTACCAGTGATGGGCGCCTCCTTGCAAGTTCGGTTCCATATTATACAATCTATATGGACACCCGAAGCAGTGGAATGTCATCTGCTACATGGTCGACTGGAATTAACGGATTATCCACAGGGCTGGCTCAACTCTTCGGCGAAAGGTCCGCTTCAGGTTGGAAATCAGAAATATCAGAGGCCAGGAAAAAGGGTGATCGCTATTTCCTCATTCAACGGAAAGTTGACTATGAAACACTTAAAAAGCTGAAAGAACTGCCAATATTCAGAGAGGGCCAGTATAAAGGGGGCATGGTACCTCAGGCTGAAAACAGAAGGATACTTCCGGGTGGTGATCTTGCAGCCCGGACCATCGGTTATCTCAATCTGGGAAGTGAAGGCAATGAGGTTGGCATCGAGGGTGCTTTTGATAAAGATCTGGCAGGGAAAAACGGTGTTGCTATGAAACAAAGGCTTACAGGAGGCGACTGGATAACTGTCGATGGTCCAAACAGTGTTGAATCGAAAGACGGGAATGATATTGTAACTACTCTTGATCTCGATCTGCAGGATGTAGCAACTACTGCGCTTCTGAATCAGCTCAGGAAAAATGACGCTGACCATGGCTGCGCGGTGCTAATGGAGGTTTCAACAGGGAATATTAAAGCCATTGCAAATCTTGGTCTTCAAAGCGATGGGAAATATCACGAATCATATAACTACGCCATTGCCGAGAGCACCGAACCGGGTTCAACATTTAAGCTTCCGTCTCTTATGGCCGCAATTGAAGATGGTGTCATTGATACAGGTGATATTGTCGATACCGGCAACGGAAGTGTGAAGTTCTACGATAAGGTTATCAAGGACACAAAAGAACATGGCATATTAACAGTCAAACAGGTATTTGAAGAATCGTCTAATGTGGGAACCTCTAAGCTTATCTACGAGCATTACAAAGACAAACCTAAAGATTTCGTGAACCGGCTTTATGCCATGAGATTGAATAAACCACTTGATCTTCAGATAAAAGGGGAAGGGGAACCTCTTATCAGATATCCCGGAGATAAATTATGGTCGGGAGTTTCATTGCCGATGATGTCACATGGTTACGAAGTACAGCTGACACCATTGCAAATACTCACTTTCTATAATGCCGTAGCAAATGACGGGAAAATGATGCGCCCGATTTTTGTGACTGCAATCATGAGAAATGGAAGCATTATAAAGAGCTACGAACCCGAGGTCATAATCAACTCGATAGCATCGCGTTCAACAATACGGAAAGCTAAAAAAATGATGGAGGGAGTAGTTGAACGCGGCACTGCAACTAATCTTAGAAACCCTAATTATAAAATTGCAGGAAAAACAGGGACCGCTCAGATAGCAAAAAATAAGTATGGTTACAAAACCGGCACAAGTGCATCATACTCGGCCTCTTTTGTAGGGTATTTTCCTGCTGAGAATCCTCTCTATTCCTGTATAGTTGTTGTTAATTCCCCTTCAAACGGGGTTTATTTTGGAAACGTGGTGGCAGGAACTGTCTTCAAGGAGATTTCTGATAAGGTTTATGCAACAAGGTTTTTCAGGGATTTCAAACCCGAAAAAAAAGAAAATATAAAACCATCTGCTCCGGATGCAGGTAACGGATACCGGGCCGATATAAACGAAGTACTTAAAAACCTCGATGTCAGGTATCGGCGTACTGCTGATGATGACTGGGTCGCAACCAGGGAAAGCGGTGATACTATAAGTCTTGCAGGCGTGAAGATACAGCCTGGTCTTGTACCTGATGTGAGAGGAATGAGTCTGCGTGATGCTGTCTATCTCCTTGAAAACAATGGGTTAAGAGTAAAAATAAGTGGTAAAGGAAAAGTGCTGAGACAATCTCCTGAACATGGTGCAAGGTACAATGAAGGGACAGTGGTTTCTCTTGAGATGAATATGTGAAATGAAGAAAATTGAGGTAATATTAAGCGGAATTGAAATTGTTTCTGTAACCGGAACAAAAAACAGAGTTATATCCGGTATTGAATTTGATTCACGGAAGGTGGGAAAGGATTCCCTGTTTGTAGCCGTTAAGGGATATAAAAGTGATGGGCACGATTTTATTAACTCTGCAATAGCTTCAGGGGCCTCTGCTGTTATCTGTGAAATACTTCCTGAAAAACGCGAAAAAAGTGTCTGTTGGATAAAAACAGCTGATTCAGCAAAGGCGCTAGGATTGTCGGCATCCAACTTCTTCGGAAACCCTTCATATTCACTTAAGCTGGTTGGTGTTACAGGAACAAACGGTAAGACAACAATTGCTACTCTGCTGTACAGGATGTTTATTCAGTTGGGGTACAAATGCGGATTGTTTTCAACTGTCTGCAACTATATTAATGATAAGGAGGTTGAGGCGACACATACAACACCCGATCCCGTTCAACTGAACAGACTGTTATCAGAGATGGTCAATGAAGGATGTGATTATGCATTCATGGAAGTCAGCTCTCATTCTGCTGATCAGAAAAGAATAGCAGGGCTAAAATTTGACGGAGGTATTTTCACGAACCTTACTCACGATCACCTCGATTATCATAAAACATTTGATAATTACCTGGCAGCAAAAAAAAGCTTCTTTGACTCACTGTCTCCCGATTCATTTGCACTTATAAATGCAGATGACCGTAATGGCAGGGTAATGCTTCAGAATTGCCGGGCCCATCACTACACGTTTTCTGTACGGGGAATGGCCGATTACCATTGTAATATTATTGAGCAGGGTTTTGAGGGCATGGGATTAAAAATTCAGGGAGAGGAGGTCTGGACCAGGTTTATCGGCGATTTTAACGCATCTAATCTGCTTGCAGTTTATGCTGCATCGGATCTACTTGGCGCTGCAAGAAAAGAGATATTGACAATTCTTAGTGATCTGCATCCTGTTTCAGGAAGACTTGAAGTAATAAAATCTCCGGGAGGTATTTCAGGCATAGTAGATTACGCCCATACGCCCGATGCTCTTTTAAATGTGATAGATACAATTAATAAAATCCGGGAAGGAGGCGTTCAGCTTATAACTGTTGTCGGTGCCGGTGGTGACCGTGACCGGACAAAACGTCCGGAAATGGCAGCAATATCGGCAGAAGGAAGCACCAAAGTAATACTCACCTCCGATAATCCAAGAAGTGAGGATCCTGAAAAAATTCTTGACGAGATGGAAGCCGGAATAACTCCGGATCTAAAAAGAAAAATTCTCAGAATAACTGACCGCCGTGAAGCTATTAAAACAGCAGTTATGCTTGCAAACGGAGGCGATGTGATACTAATTGCGGGCAAAGGACATGAGACTTACCAGGAAATTAAAGGGGTTAGAAATCACTTTGACGACAGGGAAGAATTGAAAAATGCATTGTTGTCTAAATAAAACAGAGGGAAAATGTTTTACTATTTATTTAATTATCTTGAATCTGTTAATTTCCCCGGTGCCAGGTTACTTACCTTCATCTCATTCCGGTCGGCTGCTGCTGTTATCACTTCCCTGATTATTTCCCTTCTGATAGGAAAGAGAATAATCCAATATCTTCAGAGAAAGCAGGTCGGAGAGGTTGTCAGAAACCTGGGTCTGGAGGGTCAATTCAAGAAGCAGGGAACTCCTTCAATGGGAGGAGTTATAATTCTTGCATCAATTATTATTCCTACTCTTTTATTTGCAAAGTTGGGGAATGTTTATATCATCCTGATGCTGATAACAACATTCTGGCTGGGGCTAATCGGTTTTCTTGATGATTATATAAAGATTTTTAAAAAGAACAAAGAAGGACTTGCAGGAAGGTTCAAGATTGCAGGTCAGATAGTCCTCGGAATCATTATAGGGTTGACCCTGTTTTTTAGTAATGAGGTCAGAATTGCGGAAAAAGTAGATGTTGCAGATCTTACCTTAAGAGATAGATACGAGATGCTCGACACTTCGGCGAAAATTCCTGTTAAGGGTGTGATTACAATGGAAAAAAAGTCAACAAAAACCACAATACCATTTGTAAAAAATAATGAGTTCGATTATTCATGGCTGGTATCATTTATCAATGCTGAATACAGGCGTCCGTTTACCTGGATTGTGTTCGTGATAATAGTAATATTCATAGTTACTTCAGTTTCAAATGGTGCAAATCTGACTGACGGACTTGACGGACTTGCAACAGGGACTTCGGCAATAATAGGAACGGCACTTGCGATATTGGCTTATGTCTCCAGTAATGTCATTTATGCCAACTATCTGAATATTATGTATATCCCCGGGTCTGAGGAACTGGTTATCTTCGCCAGCGCTTTTATCGGAGCTACTATCGGTTTCCTGTGGTATAATTCATTCCCGGCACAGGTTTTTATGGGTGATACCGGAAGCCTGGCACTCGGCGGTATCATTGCCGTGTTTGCCATAATAATAAGAAAAGAACTTTTAATCCCGATACTTTGCGGGGTATTCCTGGTCGAAAATCTGTCTGTTGTACTTCAGGTCAGCTGGTTTAAAAGGACGAAAAAAAAATATGGAGCCGGAAGAAGGATTTTCCTGATGGCGCCGCTTCATCATCATTATCAGAAAAAAGGTTTTCCAGAGCCGAAGATTGTCACGCGGTTCTGGATAGTGGCAATAATATTAGCAGTAATAAGTATCGTGACGCTTAAGATAAGATAATAAGATGGCTAAGAAGATCGTAATACTGGGGGCAGGTGAGAGTGGTGCAGGATCGGCAGTGCTTGCACAAAAACAGGGATTTGATGTTTTCGTTTCTGATAAAGGCCAGATAAAAGAAAATTATCGGGAAATCCTTGAAAAAAACAGTATTAAGTGGGAGGAAGGGAATCACAATGAGTCAATTATACTTTCAGCAGATGAAGTTATTAAGAGTCCCGGAATACCTGAAAATGCTCCAATAATTAAGGAGATACGCAAGAAAGGTATCCCTGTTATATCAGAAATTGAATTTGCCGGCAGGTACGCTAAAGGTATAAAGATCTGTATTACAGGAAGCAATGGTAAAACAACTGTAACCAACCTTATCTATCATATTCTGAAAAAAGCCGGAAAGAATGCTGCGATGACAGGCAATGTTGGTAACAGTTTTGCCATGGCGGTTGCAGAAGGTTCGTGTGATTATTATGTAATTGAACTAAGCAGTTTTCAGCTTGACGGGATGTACAAATTCAAGGCTGATATTGCTGTATTATTAAATATTACGCCCGATCACCTCGACAGATACGATTACAAACTTCAGAACTATATAGATTCCAAGTTCAGGGTAATACAAAACCAGAAAAAGAATGATTTTCTGATCTATTGGGAAGGAGATCCTATTATAAAAACTGAATTATCCGGTAAAAAACATGAAATGACTCTGTTGCCTTTTTCTGACGAAATAAAGGAAGGCATGGCTGCTTATATCGAAAACAACAAATTGATAATTGATTACCAAAGTAAAACCAACCTTATGACTATTCATGAATTTGCGCTTAGAGGCCGTCACAACATCTACAACTCAATGGCAGCAGCCATTGCAGGGAAAATTCTTAATATCCGCAAGGAGGTAATCAGGGAAAGTCTGGCTGATTTTCAGGGAGTTGAACACCGATTGGAACCGGTTATTACAGTTTGTGGTATCAATTTCATAAACGATTCAAAAGCTACAAATGTCAATTCAACATGGTATGCTATTGAGTGCATGGAAAACAATATTATATGGATTGTCGGCGGGGTTGATAAGGGAAATGATTACTCAGAGTTGTTTCCGGTAGTCAAAAAGAAAGTCAAAGCTATAGTTTGCCTGGGGAAGGATAATAAGAAAATAATTGAAGCTTTCAAAGATAAGGTTCCGACTATTGTGGAAACTACATCCATGGAAGAGGCCGTAAGGTCTTCCTACTACCTTGCTAAAAAAGGTGAAACGGTACTTTTATCACCTGCATGTGCAAGCTTTGATCTTTTCAAGAATTATGAAGACAGGGGTCGACAGTTTAAAAAGGCTGTCAGAAACCTATAATTAATTAATTTATGCAACAGGGCTGGCTTACAAAGACATTTAAAGGAGACAAGGCAATCTGGGGTCTTGTAGCTCTTTTTATGATCTATTCACTTTTAGCTGTTTACAGCTCTTCAGTAGGAGTAGCCTTTATGAAATATGGAGGGAATACAACATACTTTCTTAAAAGTCAATTTATTATGCTTGTATTAAGTCTGGCTGTAATTGTAATTGTTCATTACCTTCCGTACAGAATTTATTTTTCTATGGCAGGATTGATACTACTCGGTGCTGTAGGATTGCTGGTGCTGACTTTTGTTTTTGGGTCCAGGGTTAATGAGGCAATGCGCTCTATCACTATTCCGGGAACCGGTTTCAGACTTCAGACATCAGATGTTGCTAAGGTGGCTCTTGTGTTGTATCTGGCCAGATCTCTTGCCAAATACCAGAAACAACTGGATAATTTCATGCTGGTCTCAAAATATTTTATTCTACCGGTTGGTATTGTCTGTAGCCTGATAATGCCTGAAAACCTTTCTACGGCACTTATGATATTTGGAATGAGCATGATAATAATGTTCATAGGAAGAGTCCCTCTCAAATTTCTTCTCGCCTATATAGGAATTGGGGTAGTCGCGGTTCTCCTCTTTGCCATGGTGCTTACAGTAGTTAAAAAGGATAACAGGGTCCAGGTCTGGAAAAACAGGATCGAACAATTTATCTCTGGCAAAGGGAATGAAGACGGTGATTATCAGTCAAACCAGGCGAAGATAGCAATCTCAACAGGCGGGTTATTCGGAAAAGCTCCCGGGAAAAGTACCCAGAGAAACATGCTTCCTCAATCGAACTCTGACTTCATTTTTGCAATTATAATAGAAGAATATGGACTATTGTTTGGCGCCATCCCGCTTATTCTGGCATATATGATACTGCTGTTCAGAGGGATCACAATTGCGAAAAAATGTGAAACTGCATTTCCTGCCTTTCTTGTACTGGGTCTTATTGTGATGATCGTCATTCAGGCAATGCTTAATATGATGGTAGCGGTCGGACTGTTTCCGGTTACTGGGCAAACGCTTCCAATGGTAAGCTGGGGAAGGACTTCTGTGCTTGTAATGAGCTTTTCAATAGGTGCAATACTGAGTGTAAGCAGGGTGGTAAATGCAAGAATTAAAAAAGAAGAACTTCCTGAAAAAGAAATTTCCGATGAAGGAGAAAATATATATGAACCAGCAAAAACATAAAAGGATTATAATAAGTGGCGGTGGTACAGGCGGGCATATCTTCCCTGCCATATCAATTGCCAATGCCCTCAGGAAAATTGAGCCTGATACTGAGATCCTTTTTGTTGGAGCCGAAGGAAGAATGGAAATGGAAAAAGTTCCTGCTGCTGGTTACAGGATAATCGGATTGCCGGTTGCAGGTTTATACAGGAGACTTTCACTGAAAAATATTTCAGTGCTGATTAAACTTTTAAAGAGCCTTAACAAAGCAAAAAAAGTTATAAAGGAATTCAGACCCGATGTTGTTGTTGGTGTTGGCGGTTATGCCAGCGGGCCTGTTCTGAGACAGGCGGGAAGGATGGGAATTCCAACCCTGATCCAGGAACAAAACAGTTATGCAGGAATAACAAATAAACTTCTGGCAAAAAAAGCTTCTTCTATTTGTGTTGCTTACGATGGGATGGAGAAATACTTTCCGGCTGAAAAAATAATCAAAACAGGTAACCCTGTTCGGCAGAATTTCGACAACCTTATTAGTTTGAAGGATGAAGCTCTCTCCTTTTTTCATCTGAAAAAAGTGTTTCCTGTGATTCTGGTCCTGGGCGGTTCACTTGGAGCAGGAAGCATAAATAACTGCTTGTCAGAAAACATAACTAAGATCAGAGACTCAGACTGCCAGTGGCTATGGCAGACAGGGAAATATTATTTTGAAAATGTTAAAGCTCTGGTTTCCTTATCATTCAGCGAAAATATATCGGTGCATGGGTTTATTAACCGGATGGATTATGCTTATGCTGCTGCAGATATGATTGTATCAAGAGCGGGAGCAGGGACCATCTCCGAGTTATGTCTCGTTGGCAAACCTGTAATTCTGATTCCTTCTCCGAATGTGGCGGAAGATCATCAGACAAGAAATGCAGAAGCTCTGTCAACCAGGAACGCAGCTGTATTAATACCAGATAATCAGGCATGTAAAACTCTTGTAGATGAGGCAATTAAACTGATTTCAGATAAAACCAGGAGAGACATGCTTTCGGAGAACATAATGAAAATGGCCGACAGGGATGCTGATGTAAGGATTGCTAAAGAAGTACTTAAGCTTACTGGAAATGATTGAGTTCAAAAATATAGAAGGAATGTATTTTGTCGGGATCGGTGGTATCGGAATGAGCGCCCTTGCTCTTTATTTTGCAAAAGGCGGATATACAATTGCAGGTTACGACAGATCTGAAAGCAGCTTAACTCCTTCATTAATTGAGAATGGTTGTACAATAAATTATACGGATGATTTAAGTGTTCTTCCTGATCTTTTCAGGAATGTTTCAGATAAAAGCAGGGTCATTATAGTTTACACTCCTGCCATTCCTGCCGAAAACATAATTCTTACTTTTTTCAGAATCAACGGATACATTATTTATAAAAGATCTGAGATCCTTGGTGAAATATCACTGAATACTGACACACTTGCCGTAGCAGGTACTCATGGTAAAACAACGGTATCCACCATGATAGCACATTTGTTGAAGCAGTCACATATTGATTGTTCAGCATTTCTTGGAGGCATATCAAAAAATTATAATTCAAATCTTCTTCTGGGCGACAGCAGATATACAGTTATGGAAGCTGATGAATTCGACCGTTCTTTCCACCGGCTCAAACCACTTATGGCAGTCGTAACTTCGCTTGACGCCGACCATCTTGATATTTATGGCGATCAGGATACGATGATAAAGGCGTACAATGAGTTTTGCGAAAAAATCAGAAAAGGAGGTAGGCTTATAGTAAACAGCAGAATACGCAAAAAAATTGTTGTTCCTGAAGGAGTGACCTGCTATACCTACGGACTTGATAATGATGCTGATTTCAAGTCATCCGGTATTAAGCGTTATAAAGACTTTTACAGTTTCAATATTAAAACACCTTCAGCAACATTTGAGGATCTGCACTTAGCGTTTCCCGGTATTATTAACATAGAAAATTTCACTGCAGCTATTGCCGTAGCATTAATGTGCGGTGTTACGGAACAGGAAATCAGGAAAGCTGTTCTGCTTTTCCAGGGGGTAAGACGAAGGTTTGATATAAGAATAAATTTGCCTGGCCTTTCTTATGTTGATGATTATGCACATCATCCTGAGGAGATCAGGTCATGCATAACATGTGTTAAGGAATTTTTTGCCGGACGGAAAATTACAGGGATCTTTCAACCACATCTTTTTTCACGTACCAGAGACCACGCTGATGGTTTTGCCAAAATACTCGATGAACTGGATGAGGTAATACTGCTGCCAATTTATCCTGCCCGTGAAAAACCTATAGAAGGAATTACATCAGAATTGATATTCAATAAAATGAGAACCCGTAAAAAAAGGCTGTTGGCAAAGGAGGATATCCCCGGTAAACTGGATACCTCTGAACTTGATGTCCTTTTGACTATCGGAGCCGGAGATATTGATACACTGGTTGGACCTATCGAGGAAAAGCTTAAGAGAGAGAGAGTGAAATGAAGAAGTACCTGAAAATACTATTGATCATCCCTGTATTATACCTTATAATAATACCGGTTTATATGGCCAGTTCAACGAATTCGCGGCCATGCGGAGGAATAGTTATTGATATAAGCGACTCGTCTGATTACCATTTTGTTACAAAGAAACAGCTTTTAAACCTTGCATACGGGAACTCAGGTAGAATTGTAGGTATACCTGTTAAAGAAGTATCAGTTTCGGCAATTGAAAACAGAATTAATGTATTGAGAGAATTAAAGAAAGCCGAAGCGTATATGACAATTGATGGAACTGTACATGTTTATGTAGAACAACGCAATCCGGTTATGAGAGTGATGCCCGACAATGGCGGAGACTTTTTTGTTGATGAAGATGGAGTTGTTATGAGGAGAAGAAACCTTTATAACCCACGACTACATATTGTTGAAGGTAATGTGAATATCAGCGCAACGATGCTTAATGGGGTAAGTGTTCTTGACACTAGTATAAAAAAATCAATACTTAAAGATATTTATCCCCTGGTGAATTATATAAATGATGACAAATTCTGGTCGGCTCAGATCGATCAGATCTATGTAGACGGAAACGATGAAATTGACCTTATTACTCGTACCGGAAACCAGCAGATACACCTTGGAACTGCTGAGAATTACGAAGGGAAACTCAGAAACCTTGAGGCTTTCTACGATAAGGTGCTGCCTGAAGTAGGTTGGAATAAATATTCATTGATAAACCTTGAATTTAAAGATCAGATAGTTTGTAAAAAAAGAGATAATCAGAAATAACCATAATTAAGCTATGAACAAAAAGGAACAGTATGTAGCAGCCATCGACATAGGAACCACAAAAATTGTGGCAATTGTCGGTAAGAAAAACGAGAATGGAAAAATTGAAATTCTCGGACTTAGTAAAGCTCTTTCAAAAGGTGTGAAGAGAGGTGTTGTTCTTAATATTGAGGAGACAGTAAACGCCATTCAGACTACCGTGGAAGACGTACAGAAAAGATCGGGAATTCTATTCTCTGAAGTCTTTGTTGGTATAGCCGGGCAGCATATAAAAAGTATGAAAAACCGCGGCTATATAATGCGTGAAGCGTATGATGATGAAATTAAGAAGGAGGAGGTCTTCAAACTGATTGAAGATATGCATAAGATACATATCGACATCGGGGAGGAGATAATTCATGTTATCCCTCAGAATTTCATTGTAGATAACGAGACCGGGGTTAAGAGTCCTATTGGGATGTGCGGAAGGAGGCTGGAAGCTAATTTCCATATTGTGATCGGACAGGTCGCTGCAGCAAAAAACATAGAAAAATGTATCAGGAAAGCAAATCTGACAGTGAAGGATATGATCCTCGAACCGCTGGCTTCTTCTGATGCTGTGCTTACCGATGACGAAAAAGAGGCCGGAGTCGTTCTGGTGGATATTGGTGGAGGAACAACTGATGTGGCTGTCTATTATGATAATATTATTCGCCATACTGCAGTGATACCGTTTGGCGGGAATGTGGTTACGAAAGACATCAAGGAGGGTTGTGCAATTCTTCAGCGGCATGCGGAACAGCTTAAAATTCAATATGGTTCAGCTCTGGGGGATATTGCACCTGAAGATAAAGTTGTTTCCATTCCGGGTATAAGCGGACGTGAACCTAAAGAGATATCTTTCAAAAGCCTTGCTTATATAATCCAGTCAAGGATGGAAGAGATTATTGATGCAGTTAATTTTGAAATACAGAATTCAGGATATGCTGATAAACTTGCCGCAGGAGTTGTAATCACAGGTGGAGGCGCCATGCTGAAACACCTGCCTCAGCTGATGAAATTCAAAACTGCTATGGATGTAAGAATTGGTCTGCCCAATGAACATCTTGCAGGATCAGCGAAAAGCGAAATTAA
>Ga0208478_1000399_pt1 | contig 15540 bp, 13 predicted proteins | sample NGESurdeep072012_5_FD_184462 | JGI IMG/M metagenome (GOLD analysis project Ga0208478, IMG submission 184462) | Arctic peat soil microbial communities from Barrow, Alaska - NGEE Surface sample 415-2 deep-072012 (SPAdes) | ecosystem: Environmental > Terrestrial > Soil > Wetlands > Peat ...
TCGATGCCCTCGGGGTGGAAACGGTGGAAGTGGTGCTGAGCGAATACGGCCCCGATCTTAGCCGCTTCCCTACGGAGAAGGAGTTCGTGGCCCACGTCACCTTGGCGCCCCGTGTGCCAAGCAGCGGGGGCAAACCACTGAAAAAGAAAAAGCGGAACAGCGCGAGCACGCGGGTGGCGGCTGCCTTGCGCATGGCGGCGCTTTCGCTGCGTCACAGCCAGACAGCCCTGGGAGCGTACTATCGCAAGCTCGCCCAACGGCTGGGCGGAGATGTTGCGGTGTTCGCCACCGCCAGGAAGTTGGCCACCCTCATTTACCGGCTGCTGCGCTGGGGCCAGCCATATGTCGACGAAGGCGCAGCCGCCTACGAAAATCGCTATCTTCAGCAGCGCATCAAAAGCTTAACCGCCAAGGCCAAACAACTCGGCTATGAACTGACTGCAGTAAACGCTTGAGGCCGTCACGCTTGAGACTATGAAACCACACCGGACAAGTCACAGGTCAGGGTAGGGCGTTTTACGTCAAGTGGCGGTGCCAATGCGGTTGCCGGATGCTGGCCGACTTATGGGGACTTATCTCCCGAAAGCCGGTTTGTGGACAACGCTTGAACACCTTGCCGCGCAATTTGGAATCGTCTCTATGGGCGTTACGACGCTCCGAGTGTGATTGGCCGTGAAGACTGCGATGTGATCTCTGAGATCTCCGTTTGTCGTGTACTCAAAGACCGTAGCGAATAAGCTACATGCAAGATAGGACTTTGAAACGACAAAAACGGGTATCAGCGGAAAGGGAACGCGAATTACTTCCGACATGGCGATGTCACAACCCGTATGCGGGATAATGGGAAGGACATACCAATTTTCGGCCTGACGAACAACTCCGGGCTGTAGCTGGCGTGCACGCGATCAAACTGCGGCGACCGCACGGATGACCGCAGCGGATCATCTCTTCGCGTAGCGCCCGAGCTTCTGGCTACATATAGCTGAACAAGCGCTTTGCTGATGATCGGTGCCTGGCATGCTGCTTTCCTGGCAGACTCGCTCTGTGCAGTGGGAACACTCTATCAGCGTTCTGCCGGGGTACGCCGTCTTCCCAGCCAGCCCTCAGGCTCGAAGAACGGCATGCAAGCAGCTTCGGGAGCGGATTGTTCAGCGGCCAGTAATGCAACTCCCGTCTCTCCTTTGTAGAGGCTTTCTGGGGTGAGTTTCATCGCCGCGTAACGATCCGTGTCCCAGGCAGCAGCCCGAAAAGACAGTTCACGGGCGCGGTCTAACCATATGCTTTCTCCGGTGTGCTTGTAGAAGTTCAATAGACCGTAAGCCTGGCCCGCCAGACCGCAACACAGGTTGGGGACCGATGCAGTGGATTCCCACGCCTGCCAGGCGGCCCTTTCCGCAAGCCGCAAATATGCATCGTCACGGAACACTTCGTGTGCCGCCGTCCACAAGAAGATGTGCCCAGCGCTTCCGTTACACCACCCTGACATGTGACTGGCAGGGCCACCCCGCCCGCCTTGGAGAAGAACCCAGGGCCAGCCGACGCCCCGGCCCGACGGCTCGGCGCATTCGGATAGCTGTTGCAGACGTTCCGCCAATTGGGGCGGCAGTTCCGCGCCGGACGACCTATGCCAATTAAGCGCAGCGTAGAGGATGCCGGCCCAGCCGTGCGCAATCCCGAGGTAGGTGATCAGAGTGCCTTCGCGGACAGGAGGCTGTTTGTTGATCTCCCGCCACACCGAATCCATCGTGTGGTTGCCGAACTCCACTAGGCGATCGGGCTTCAGCAAGTCGCCGTCCGCCAGGGTATCGAGCAGCAGCGAAGTAATCAGCAGGGTGCCGGAGCGGCCCAAGACCAGGTCGAGGTTGTCGCACGGCTGCTGCGACATCGCCATGAAGCCTTCGATCCCCGCAGATTGTGAGCTGATGTCGCACATCGCGTGACTGACCAGCGCCTGCACCGCATGAATGCCGCTCAAAGTGTGATAGGGCGAAATCGATCCGACGATTTCCGGAGTGATTTCGATTTCGGGGTTATAGTAACTGTCGCGGTTATCTGAATCAGACAGCGCCCGGCGACACCACACATCGGCGAGCGAAAGCAGGGCGGCGTCCTGGCGTCGACAGGCGATGCGATACAGTGCATAGGCGATGCCGGCGGCGCCGTATGTCACGGAAGCCTTCGGAGCAGTGCTTAAACCAGAATGTACGAGATTTCCTGAGAATGCGACTCGCGCGATGGCGCGGTCCAGCATGCGATCCAACGTGGTTGGATCCGCGGCCGGTGTGCCTATGAACCAACCTCCTTCGGGTACCTCCACCGTGCTAAGAGCGTCGGCAAACTCTGAGACCGAGGTGAAGCGTGCGTACGGATCTTTGCTGAGTGCCTTGGCCAGGACACTCTCTACTTCAGGCCAAGAGGCCATGCTTCGCTGCGCGAACGGCACGGGCGAGACCTCCAGAATTTGGCGCATCATCTCATCTTTGGTCAAAGAGAAGTCCACATACTCGGCGCCGGCGAGTAAAGAATAGAGCAACGCGGCCAAGGCATATTGTTCTCCGAGTAGGCTGGCACAGGGAGGCTGTTGACCCCGGCTGACCGCCGCCGCGCATTCCGGCTCAAAGAAGAACCCGACACCTCCTCGTGGAGGCTTACCCAGCTTCTGGTCTATGTTCTCGTGTCGGGCAAGACCGAAGTCCACTATTTTGACCCGGTCAGCCTGGTCTACGATGATGTTTCGGGGATGGATGTCGGCGTGAATTACTCCCTGGTCGTGCAGTCGCGAGTATGTCCGAAGAATCTGGCAACACAGACTGAAGAGCTTCTTTTGAGCTTCTACGCTGCGATCCTGATGCAGATGAGCAGCGGCTGTACCAGCATCAACGCCTTCGCACCACTCAAGAAGAAGATACGGGCGGCTTTCCCAGACTCCGGCATCCAGGAGCGCGGGGCTAACCGTGCCAGCCAGGTGCCCGAGGATTGCGCCCTCACGCTCGAGCATACGGCAGCTTTCGGAATTGGAGCCGGGTCGCAGTATCTTGAGGGCGGCAAACGTGCCTGTTGGCCGGCGGACTTGATAGACTTCGCTGTCTTCCAGAGCCTGGAGGCATTGCAGCACTTCACAGTTCACTGCCGTGACGCCAGACTGGAACGACGCCTGAATCTCCTCGGCTTCTTTTGAATTCGGCGGGACGAGCAGACGCCAGCCAATCAACTGAGTCAACATGGGCAGCGCGTCTTCCAGCGTCTGCTCTGGATCGCGACTCTCCGCACGGCTGTAACCAGCGATGGCTTCACCAATCGTCTTTGGGGTTTCGAATTCCTTGAGCAAGGCCGCGGATTGCGGATCGAGGATGCGGGATGGCGTGCGAGATTGCGGCCTTGAAATTGCGAAGTCGCCCTCGCGCGCTTCCACCTGCTCGCGCAGTTTGGCCGGTAGGTCTTCGACTGGAGTGATGACGATGCCCTTGGGCAGAACCCAAGGATCGGTGATACTCATGAAACCCTAATTCTCCTCGCCAAGATTGTGCTTCCATTCAGTGCCGGCGGGAGTCCAGGAGCGTGTATCGACACCCTCGAACTGGAGTCGTCGCAGGGCGAATTGCCACGGCTCGAGATTTGAGGTGTTATCCATACTGGCTGCGATCAAGGCTACAGCGAGACGGTTAGTCACCCACAGCCGCCAGCTTTCTCGGCCTATCCAGGGCAGCGCATGCTCGTCTGCGGTCGGATCGACACCCCACGAAAGCAAGCCTTCACCGTCCAGTTCCGCCGTAAACGGGACGCCGTGTGCCGGACAGCCCAGCAGTTCCTTTCGCAGCAGTTCTGAGGCATCTATCAAGTCATTGTAGCTGTCGAAGTAGGCTACCATCTTGTCCGGACGCAGTAATCCGGGCGCATCCTTACCGACTTTGACGTGGCGTACCCAAGTTCGGTTCAGCGCAGCAAGAATCAAGGGAAAGACCTGAGGCATGTGGTCGGTTTTCGGACTTACATATAGCTTGCATTGAATCTTGGTACGATCGCCGAAAGCGGCCCGTGTGCCAACACGGCGTGACTGCCAGGCAAGCCAGCCGTCGTTAGCGGCGGGATTGGGTACCCTCGACCACTCGCGGTCAAGCAATACCCGGAGGCTGCCCTCCCGAATACCCAGATAATCGGCGACGCTGTCAGCATCGGCAAGAATTCGGCTCCAAAAAGGGGACAGTGGCTCACGATTGTACCCGTAGAGACGGGACGAAAGCACCATTGGATCAGCCAGGCCTAAACTCTGGCCGTAGCGAAGAGCGTCCAATGAAAGGCGCTCCAGGAATCCTTCGACCGCGGAGGTGGCGGCCGGTTCCTTCTTGTCGGCGCAAATCAGCTCGGCGGCCTCGGGCCCGGAGAGAAACTTGCCCTCCCTTTCGAGCGCCAGCACCCCATCCAGAACAAGCCGCGTGATCTCTTGGTTGTACCGGTCTCCGAGGGTCGCTTGCACGTACGCGGGGAGCCGACCCGGTTGCTGGAGTGTCAGGTAAAGCAAGGCGGTGTCTCGCGAAACTGATTTCACGCCAAGGCCGGACTTCTCAAGCGGGCGAAGAACACCGTAGAAATTGGGATCCTTCAGGAGATCTTTCAGCATCTCACGCTGCTCGGCGGGCAGGCGGTCGAACAGTACTAATTCGTACTTGGGATTCGCAGCGAAAATCGATTCCAGGACGTTAACGAACCAACCCTTCTTCATGGAAGATAGTCTTGAATAGGCTGAACAGCAAAACACTGAGCGGAGAGTACCTGAACAAGCGCTTCCGCTCAGCGAGGTACACAAACTCGCGCCATCAGCCATGCCGCAACGCCGTCACGGTGCGGAGGCCACTGTTGCAACCCTCTATTTTCGCTTTGCCGGCTTCTTAGCAGTCTCGGCTGAACGCTCTTCGTGCCGCTCCACTTCTTCCAGCGCTCGGTGCAACTGGGCCTTTACCGCCTTTAGGGTTTCCTGGTCAATGCCCTGGTATAGGACGGTCGGTTCTTCTGTACCAGCACAATAAATCGTTCCACCGCAGGTCAGAATCGATCCGGCAAAACATGTGTAGGTGCCGAGCTTGCACACCAACAACGTTGTCGTTACCACACTGGGGTGGCAGACGAACATCGTAGGAAGACAGGTGTACCCGCAGCCCAAAGTCGGGGTAATTACAATTTTGCTGGGGTGGCAGCCTATCGGCTGCTCGCAAGCCTTGGTAATGTCGATCATCAGTTCTTTCACGTCAAAGGCCATACATTTTACCTCCTTTGCCGTTAGACAAGACTCAGCCTTGCCGAACGGTGCAACTATAGCGCCGATTGCCTCTGCATGCAAAAGATTTTGCAGGGCCGTCGGAGGCCGAATGTCGACCGATGTCAATTCCGAATTCATCCTGAATTATGCACCGACCTGAGTGCGCCTGGAAGAAGCGGCGAGTTGTACAAGATTAAAAAGCGAGACACGAAACAGCCGAGAATCCAATCCCGAGTTATGCAAGCACCGCGGCCGCATTGTTGCGCGAGACCTTCACAAGCTCGGTCACAAGGTCGCAATAACCCCCGTAGGGCCAGTTACAGCCAACACGGCGATCCAGATGTAATTGTGGTGATTTTCGACGGAATGTAGGAAGGCAATACAACAGCCACGGCAATCGCCAGTGAACGGTCCTGCGTAGTCTGGGAATTCACGCACACCATGAAACAACCTGCGCGAAAACCGGTAGATCGGAAGCACTACAAGAAGCGCCACGGATGGCAGCAGCGGGAATGGGTGCCATGAGTGAAACCCATTCCCGCAAGGCGAACCGCGCCGTTTATGGTGCTTCCCAGTCGAGGGCATAGACGCCCTGGTCTCCGACGTCACGGAGCAGCAATGGCGAATCGTCGGGCGCGATCGCCAGCCCGGTCCATAAGTGGCCGGTATAGGAGAAATTTTTCAGGTCTACTACGCGTTCCGTCTTATGGTCGCTGAGCCGAATCTTGAGAACTGCACCCGCTCCGCTGCTATCGAGAATCTGCATGTACTCTCCGTTCTTCGACCAGTTCAGCCAATCCAACGTGCCCGTGGCCACCTCAAGCCATTTCTGGGTCTGAAAATCGAACAACAAAAGGGTCTTCGAGTCAGACGATACGGCGGCAATGTATCTTCCGTCAGGAGACCACCGGGGCTGGAAGAGACCCTGTGATCCGGGCAGCGTGGAGACTTTGCGGCTCGCCAAATCGAAGATTCGAACAGCCGATGCAGCATTATAGGGCGCGCCACCGAAGACGATCTTGCTCCCGTCCGGCGACCAGTTCGGGTCCCATTGCGGCTGTGGATCATCCGGCATTAGCTGCCGGGGAATTCCTCCCTCGGGTGAAACCTCATAGATTCTGGAAGGCTTGTCAGCAATGTTTTCAGAGAACACGATCTCCTTGCCGTCCGGCGACCAGCGGGGCAGCATGGCATAGTTCGGCGGATAGGTGAGTTGCATTCGCTCGCTCCCGTCCGCTTTGCTGCGCCACAGGGTGCCTCCGGGATAGGAAACGTATGCCACCCATTGGCCATCCCGCGAGAAGGCGACGTATTCGGATGAAATCCCCTCGAGAAAGGGCGCGAACTGGCCCGACTTCACGTCGAAGCGCGTCAACTCGCCCGAGAACGTCCGGCCGACCACGAAGAGCTTCTTGCCGTCTTTGCTGGGAAGCGGCGAGGTCAACCACAGGGGACTGGAAGTCAGTTGAACGGGCTGGGGTCCGGAGTGAAGCAAACCACCCTTTTGCGGCAGGGCCCAAATTTGTCCGCCCGACACGAAGACGAAGTACTTTCCGTCGGCCGTCCACCTGCCGCAGCATTCCGAGTCGGGCGGCTTGTTCCAACCGGGATGCAAGCGATGCAAGTCTGTACCGTCCACCGCAATCTCCCAAAGAAAGCGTGAGCCGTCTGCAGGGTTCTGAACGTCGAATCGCAAATGCCTCCCGTCGGGCGACCAGGAGGCATGATAGATAAGGTCAGAGTCCTTCATCGTGACCAACTTGCGGGGTTCGGTGCCATCCGCCTTCGCCAGGGACAATTCGTTCCCGTTGCAGTAAGCCAGCATCTTGCCGTCGGGCGACCAAGTGCCGTCAATTCCTACAATGTCGCCTAATCGGCGCGGGGAGCCACCCAGAACAGGCAGACTCCAGAGCGGCCCCTTGTCAGGATTGCCCTGCGCATCCACCACGAGAAGTTCCGCCCCGTCCGGTGAGATGTCAGCAACCTCCATATTGGGAGAAGGCGTCGGAATCCTGTTGAGATTTCCTCCCGAGATCGAAATTTCGGCAATACTGCGTGAAGCGTATGCACCATAACTCAGGTAAAGCCTCGAACCGTCCGTTCCGGCCAACCATTTATGCCGGCCGTCATGCGTAAGCTGGACGTAATTGGACACCTTAGGCACTGGTGCGGGCCGCATCCACAAGTAACCTAATACCGCAGCGCCGAGCACAAGCAGCAGCGACACTCCCGCGGTTGCAATCCGCATGCGATTGGGCCTCGTGCTCTCCTGCGCAGGACCGGAAGGGACTGGCGAGATGCCCCAATCCGATAGCGCTTCCAGCGCGAAAGCCAAATCGTGTGCCGAGTAAAACCTCTCCTCAGGATTCTTCTCGAGGCAGCGTTGCACGAGTCTCTGCACCCCCGCAGGAGCGTCGGGGGCAAGCTGCGAGATCGGCGGCGGGTCTTCGTTCAGAATTGCGACCATGGTTTCCGGCGAAGTTGGCTTGCGAAATGCCCGTTTCCCTGTGACCATCTCGTAGAGAATTGTGCCTAACGCAAAGATGTCGGAGCGCTGGTCGGCAGTCCCTCCGCACACCTGCTCAGGCGACATGTAGCCCACGGTTCCCACCACCACTCCAGGTTCAGTTTCCTCTTGGAGCGTTACGGTTCGACCATCGGGAGACGCAACTGGAGCGGGGACGAGCTTGGCAAGGCCGAAATCGAGGATCTTGGCCCGTCCATCCTTGTTTAGGAACAGGTTCTCCGGTTTGAGGTCGCGATGGACGATGCCGCTTTCGTGCGCCGCCGCCAAACCGTTCGCGATCTGCACGCCGTAGTCGATTGCCTTGCGCAGCGGTATCGGCCCGCGCCGGAGGCGCTCGCGCAGCGTCTCGCCGTCCAGCAGTTCCGTCACCATATACGACATGCCTTCGTGCGTCGCCATCTGGTGAACGGCAAGAATATTGGGATGATTCAGCGCCGCTGCGGCACGCGCTTCCTGCTCGAAGCGGCGTAAGCGATCGAGATCGGATGTCAGCGATTCGGGTAGGACCTTGATCGCGACTTCGCGGTCCAGCCGGGTGTCGTGGGCGCGATACACTTCGCCCATGCCGCCCGCGCCGAGTTGCGAACGAATTTCATACTGCCCGAGGATCGTTCCGGGAGTCAGCGCCATGTGAGGTAGCCTGGATTATACCCCCGAGTCACCGGGCCTCTACGCTTAAATGGGCTATAACGGATGAGTTGTTGATTAGTCGGGAGTTATTGTGAAGTGGGGCTGCACAGACAACGTGTCGTGACATCGCCAAGCCGAAAGTAATCCTGAACAGCCGCCGATCGGCGAGGCCGCCTTCCCGAAGATTGGCAAGTCTTGTTGTGGGCTGCAGCGATGCCAGTACTTAATTGCGTAAGTTAACGATAGTATTGCGCAACTGCGAACCTTTGACTTCGCGTTTACGCCAGACGAACGGCTTGGCTTTGGGTCCGTAGGCTGCCACGAAGTCTTCAATCGCTTTGCGCAATTGCTCGATGTCGCGAAAAGACGCTCCCCGCAGTGCTTTGCGGCTCAGAATACCAAACCAGACTTCAACTTGATTCAACCAACTGGCCGAGGTTGGCGTGAAGTGAAAGAACACGTTGGGATGAGCCGCCAGCCAGGCATCGTTTTTCTTGTGGATGCAGTAATTGTCCAAGATCGCGTGGATTTCTTGTCCCACCGGGAGATCGGCGACCACGCGATCCATGAATTCGAGAAACTCAATTCGCCGCTTTTTGCCGGTCGTCTGCGTATGAACGGCGCCAGTGGCGACTTCCAGGGCGGCAAACAGATTTAAGGTGCCGTGGCGCTTATAGGTGCTCTGGAAACCGCGGGCGATTTTCCCACTGTCCGTTTCCACGAATCCCGCCTTTCGCTCCAACGCCTGAATACTCGGCTTTTCATCCACGGAAAGAACCAACGCATTCTGTGGGGGATTCAAGTACAAACCCACGACATCGGCGCCCTTGGCCGTGAACTCCGGGTCCGTGCTGACGCACCAACTGCGCTGGCGTGCCAAACATACCCCTTCCTTCCGCAACACGCGCCAGACTGCATGCACCGATGTTTTCAAATACTCTGCCAGTGCCGGCCCATCCCATACCGCTTGTCCCTTCGGCGGCGGTTCTTCCAGCGTGGCCAGCACTTGCTTGCGAAACTCCCCTGTATAGCGCGGCGGTTTGCCCGATCGCGGACGGTCCCGCAATCCCGCTATGCCCTCCGCCGCAAAGCGCCGACGCCAATCGATCACCGTGTTCGGCCGCACCTTCCAACTCCGGGCCACCGTGCTGACCGGCTGCCCTTCCAGACATCCCAAAACGATTCTCGCTCGTTCCACCAATCGCGCTTCTATCGTGCGGCTGTGCGCCCATTCTTCTAAAACCTGGCGATCTTCTCGCGAACATTCCGGTACCGGCGCTGTTTTTGGCAAAGGCACCCCCTTTGCCAATCAACATTACGTAATATCCATCACTAATGCAAATAAGCGCTAGATAGGGGTGTAAGGGCGATATCTTCGCCGCTGGAGCACCTCATGAGTTCCCAACTCAAACCTGACCTCAACCTGTGCGCGCGAGATCTGCGCGCAATCGTTCAGAAAGAAAACCGGATTAAGCAAGCATTGGCGTTCCGACTCGGCCTGGCGCGCGGCCTGACGATCAACGCGCTGTCCGCCGTGGCCGGCTGTAGCCAGAGTCACGTAACTCGTATGTTGCTGCTCGTTGAGCTACCTATGGGCGACGCCATCGCTATCGCGAATGGAGCTGCGTAGGGCCCTTACCTCGCCCTGGCGCGATCCATCAGGAAGTCCCGCACGTCCGCGTAGTCGGGTTTGGCTGGTTTCACCCTGGGAGGCAACCGGTCGTTACGCCTTCCTCCTGATCTTCCGTTGACTTTCGAGTCTCGATCCGTGATTGCCGGCGAATCGGTTCTTCCGGTCGCCGTGCCGGAGATAAGTGGTTTCACCGATTCCATCCGACCTTCTGCACGCGCATTCTGAAACTCGATGCTGATGGCAAATCAAAACGCGGCCGAACTGCTGACCTAATTCCCAGGGCGGCTGCGATTTGATCCCATGCGAGCACCGGACAGGACATTTTCAAACTTAGAAGTTCCGCCCCGATTCACGGTGGATCGTCAACGCGTCTGAAATCTTGGCGCAGTCGCAAGCGTGTGCTCTCCGTCTCCGGCACCGCTGCCGCTCTCTTCAGGGGACATGGGATACGACAGGCCGTCGCTTCCCAAAATTACGTTAAGCGAGGTGAAGTATGAACACTAACTGTCAGCGGCCCGGCAATTCCCCGGGCCGACTGAACACCCAACCCGTATCGAACTCCTCCCCAGCGAGCAATCCGGCAAGCGGGTACCAGGTACCACCACCCGAAATCCCGATTGCAGTTGGGCGAATCAAACTGGATCCCATAATTACGACAAAACAGGCCGCAGCGATCCTCCGTGTTTCGCCCGACACCATGAAGAAACGGCGCCAGCGCCCAGGCAAAGGGCCGGAGTTCATTCGGTATAAAGGCGGCGCGATCCGGTACCGGCTCAGCGCAGTCTTGAAGTTCCTGGCTGACTGCACGGTCCAGCCGTGACCGCCCGCCGCCTCTCATTCCAATCAGGAGCTGAGCCTTTGGCGGCGCAACTCAAATATGGAAGATGGAACCATGACAGAAACTTTGAAGAACATCTGCACGAATCGCCGGGCGCGGGCGCCCCGACCGCCCCTGGGCACCCGTTGCTGGCGCGCTTTTCCGAATGGACGCGCTGGTGGTCCAATTCGACATTCAGCTCCCGTGACTGATTCGCAGAGGCTAGTGTCGTTCTGCTGTATAGACGTTTGGCTCAGCAACAGAAAACGCTAGTGTGGATTTATAGTGATCTCGCAGCAGAGTAAACTCGATCAACACCGAGAATGGATGGACCTGAAGGCCGTCCAGGAGTACGCGTGTGTGTCCGAGCGGACTGTTCGCGACTGGATTCACCTGCCACAAGATCCCCTTCCGGCCGTACAGGTCGGGAAAGGCAAGCTCCTCGTCAAGCGCAGCCAGTTTGACCGCTGGCTTGAAGCGCACCCCTTCCGGCCTCCCGAATCGATCGATGTTGGCCGGATCGTTGACGAGGTTATAAACGAACTTACGAGGCCCAACTGATGGGAGTAACAGTTAGGAAAAAGCGGGGCAAGTGGCTTGTCTTTGTGAACTACAACGGCCAGCGCAAAGCGAAGTGCGTGGGGGAAAGCAAAACCGCCGCCGAACAGGTCAAACACATTCTTGAGGCTAGACTCGCGCTAGGAGATTTGGCCATGTTCGATGAGGCCGATTCACGTGTCCCCACTTTCGATACTTACGCAGACCGATGGCTAAAGGAGTATGCCGGCATCGAGTGCAAGGACTCGACCGCCGATGGCTATGAGGGTGTTGTTCGCAATTATCTGCGGCCGCGGTTCGTCCCAAGTTTTTGGATGCGATCAAGAGAGATGAGCTCAAGCGGATGATCGCCGAGATGATTGAGAAGAAACTCTCCCGTGGCACGATCAAAAACGCAATTGCCGTTATTCGCTGCATGTTTAACCAGGCGATTGAAGCTGGGATCGTTCAATCAAATCCAGCCGCCCGCCTCGGTCGCTTTACCCGGGCAGCAGGAAGCAGTGAGCAGAAAGGCATTTCGCTCTCGCCGGCTGAAGCGGAACAATTCCTGGAGGCGGCGCTGGACACGTGCCCTGAATACCATTCGCTTTTTCTCACTGCGTTGCGCGCTGGGCTGCGCAGAGGAGAACTGGTCGCGCTGCAGTTAGGCGACATCAACTTCGGCACTGAAGAGGATGAGAGAAGCCGCTTCATTGTGGTTCAGCATAACTACGTGCGGGGAAAGCACACGACGACGAAGAGCCGGAAGACGCGCCGCGTCGACATGTCGCGGGAACTCCGACGTGCACCGTTGGAAATTAGGGATCAACGTCTGCCCGCCGCTTATTTCCAAGGCAAGACAGATGTCACCGACGAACTGGTATTTCCGTCGCCCGATGGCAGCATTCTTGATCCGGACAATCTCTATCACCGTTACTTCCAGCCCGTGCTGGCGGCAGCGGGCATTCGCAAAACCCGCCTGCACGATCTAGGGCACACCTTCGGCTCGTTGCTTATCCAGAGCGCGACCTCGATCGATTACGTCAAGGAGCAGATGGGCCACAGCTCGATCCAGGTGACGGTAGACACTTACGGTCATCTCATCCCTGGCGCAAACGCCTGCTTCGTGGATCGTCTCGATGAAAAAGCAAAAAGGACCGAATCAAAACTGCAACCATCCGCAACCCCAGCGCAACCACGCGAGAACGCGGGAACCGAGATTCGTCCGGAAGTTGTTGATTTGATTGGTGGCGGCGGTAGGACTCGAACCTACGACCTACGGATTATGAGACCGTCGCTCTAACCACCTGAGCTACACCGCCAACCGTCGGGAGCGGCACCTGGCGTGCCACCTCAGAGGCAGGAAACCTGCTCGCTGCCGCAAATACTCTTGCAGCATCCAGACAAAAGGCCGGACGTGACTGCGTCCAGCCCTTCCTCCATAGTAGAGTCGCCGTTCGACCCTGTCAATTCCAGCAGATGCCGCGACCGCCAGTCGGGCCGCGCCTTTTCAGTATCGTCCGTTCAGCGAACCAGCGCGTCATTCGCGTGGTTCGGCTCATGGTTCGAGTCTTCTGGCGGCTCGATTTCCGTCATCTCCTGTCTGCGGTGCAGGAAGAAGTACGCTGCCATCAACGTCACCATCAGCAACGCGACCAGCACCATCAGGATCGCGAAGTTTCCCACCATGCGCTCCGGCGCCACCGCCTCGCGCGTGCTCTGGCTCACCATCACCAGCCATGGCAGGTTCCCATAACTCTGCTTCAAGCCGGTGTCGGCAAAGCCCACGATACGGTTGCCCTCGCGCATGCCCGCGATCACATATCCCGTCTGCCGTCCCTGCATGGTTCCCAGAGCATCCTTGACGGCGCGAAATTCCTCCGAACTTAGACGCATCTCCGGGCTGACGTTCACGCCGCTCACCACGGTGCCGTCTTCCCGCACCAGCGTGGCTGCCATGGTGCGCCCGAACTGGTCGCGGTTCAGGCTGGCAAAGATGGGCCCGGCATCCACGAACGCATGCAGCGCGCCCACAAAGCGCTTCGAGGCCGGGTCCAGCACCGGCACACCGACCGACACGTAATGCGCGTTGTTCTGCTCGTCGTACATCACGTCCGAGACATATACCTTCCCGCCGTTGGCCGAAACCCCCTCCCAGAAGACCTCGTTCACGGGAGCGAAGTGCCGCGGCTTGTCGGTCGCCGCCACCGGCGTCCCGCTCTCATCCAGCGCCACCAGTTTCAGCAGGCGCGGATCTGTCTCGCGGCGATGGCGCAGCGCCTCCGAGGTGCGCGACGACAGGATGTTCTTCACCAGCGCATCCGATCCCGGCGTGTCCCACTGCTTCTCCACCTCGGCAATCCGGGTTGCCTTGGCTTCCTCCGGCAGGTGAGCCGTGGCGTAACTCGAGTTGGTAATGGCGTCGAGCACGGCTGGGTCCGACGTGATGGCTGCCACCTCGATCACCCGATCGTCGATGTAGCGGCGCGCCGCCAGAGCCTGGTCTTGCGCTATGTCTCGGAACAGGGTCCCAGCCGTTTGCTCCGCCGCCCGGGTGCTCTCTATGGCAAGATAAAGACCTATAAAGTTGAGCGGCACCAGCACTACGATAAGGACGATCAGCAACTTCTCCAACGAAACCCGCACTTCGAAACTGCTGGATGCCATACCTGCCTCCTCTCACACCCAACAAAAGATCGAGCGATAATATTCAGCCCCTGCCGCTCAGCAGACGGCGTCGTCAGGGACTACTGCCGCGATCGCGATGCGGGACAACAGTTGCAGACTTTCGCTATCGTCCCGCCGCCAACCAGGCGGCCATCACTGCCAGGACTAGCGCCGTGGCCAGCATTGCAAAAAACAGCCCAAAACTGGTCACCAGGCGAATTGGCCTCGGTTGCATCGAGTCGAACCGCATACATCCCCCTTACCTGAGGGCAATCCTGCGAACCAATCCATCTCCACGCCGCAATTTCCCGGTCGTCTCGGCCAAACTGAAAAATTGTTCTGCTGTTTGCGCCTGGCGTAAAACACGAAACCGGACGTCGAGTGGAGTTAGAGTTAAATCCGGTGAGATGACGTGCGTGGGTTGCAGCAACTCGCAGCTTCGAACCCTTGATCCCATGGTGGTCGGGTGTGCGAGCTTGGAACAGGGAGAGAAGGTAGTCGCATACAATCTGCAACCCCTCGTCACCGGCGTCGTTGCTCGACTTGCGGCCACAGGGCACCCCCAGGCGAGCTAACTAATCCACTTGCAGGCTACACCCCGGCCACGCCGCCGTCGGTGATAACCATCACCGTTACCACGCTCTTCCTGAAACGGAACGGAAGCCTGGATTAGTGAAAGAGACTCTTGCTCAGACGGGACCAACCGCGCAGCGACGACTATTTGATCTTCTTTAGCACCGCCGCCGGGCTTCGGCGGATCGTGGGACGCTCGACCACTTCAAACCCTGCTTTTCCGACTTTTTCAGCAGCCTGTTTACCTGTGCCGCAGAAGTCTTTACTACGGATTATTCCGAGAGGACCTCAAAGTGTGTGAGAACTAAGCTTGAGTTGCAACGATGGCATAATCCCGCAGAGAACCAGTCCCACAGGGGCGACGCAGGGTGGCCCAGCGCGCAGCCGAAGGCGGAGCGCTGGATAAAGTGGAGGGAAGAGCTTGAGCCCCGGAGAGGCGGCAGAGCTCTCGCGCACACACTTCAGTTCTCGAGAAACCTACGCCGACTTCACGCCCATCTTCCGCAGGATCGTCATCGCCGGGCACCAGTTGGTGAACGCCGACTGAAACAGGTTCAGACCCACGAATGCCGTGAACAGGTACCAGTACGACGAGACCCAATGTCCCAAACCGAGCGAGAGCAGAACAAACACCCCCGCAATCATGCGCACTGCACGTTCAACGGTCATGAATGCACCTCCGAAAATTCCGGCGCGCACTCCAGGGTTGGCACCGGTGGTTGTTTGCGTTTTTCCACCATGTAGTACAGCACAGGCACGGTCATGCGCGACAGTAGCGTTGAAGCCACTTCGCCCGCCATCAACGACAGCGCCAGGCCCTGGAAAATCGGATCGAACAGGATCACGCTGGCGCCCACCACCACCGCGGCTGCAGTCAGCAGCATGGGCCGAAAGCGCACCGC
>Ga0208478_1000402_pt1 | contig 15437 bp, 16 predicted proteins | sample NGESurdeep072012_5_FD_184462 | JGI IMG/M metagenome (GOLD analysis project Ga0208478, IMG submission 184462) | Arctic peat soil microbial communities from Barrow, Alaska - NGEE Surface sample 415-2 deep-072012 (SPAdes) | ecosystem: Environmental > Terrestrial > Soil > Wetlands > Peat ...
CCGGCGTTCATGGCGACGTTGGTCGACGCCGTGATGTGCCTGCCGCCCGAGGTCAACTCCCTGGCCGGACTACTCGAGAAGCTGCGCACTCACCCAGATCTGGGCCGCGGAAACGATGCCTGGATCCAGGGCTTCGGGTACGACGAGTCGAAGTACCCGGAGGGTCGCGCACCGATCGCCGACGACCTCGACCTTGTCAGCAGCACCCAACCGGTGTTCGTCCAGCGGTGCGACGGCCACTCCTCGGCCTGTAACCACCGCGCCCTCGAACTCGCCGGCATCACCCACGACACCCCGGACCCGCCAGGCGCCCGATACGGCCGGGACGGTGATGGACGGCTCAACGGTCTGCTGATCGAGAGCAACGCGACAGATGCTGTGGCGGCGCCGATTCCGGCTCCCGATGACGCTCAGCAGGTGGGCAATCTGACCCGGCTCAACGAGCATTTCGTCGAGCGCGGCATCGTCGCGGTGGGCGACCTACTGGCGACGATGATCCCTGCGCCGCTCGAAACGTTCCGCGCCGCCGAGGCGGCCGGCCTGCGGGTCCAGTGCGCGCTGTACTACGGCTGGCCGGCTGCGGCGGAACTGCCGGACCTGACGGATGACGATCGCACCGGACGGATGAAGATCGCCGGCCTGAAAGTGTTCATGGATGGCGCGTACTCGAACCGGACCGCGTGGACCGAGGCCGCGTACCCAGGATCCAGCGACCACGGCATTCACACGCTGACCGACGACGATCTCCGCAGTGCGGTGACCTGGGCGCGGCGCAACCATATTCAGGTCGCCGTGCACGCCATGGGTGATCGCGCACTGAACCACGTGCTGGACCTGGTCGCCGACGAGGAATCGTGGATGGACCCCCTGCCCTCGATCCAGCTCGAGCACGCGACCCTCTTTTCCCGCGCGATGATCGACCGGCTCAACTCGGCGCGGATGTCCTTTGCAGTCGTCAGCCATTCCATCTTCCTGTTCGCGGAGTACGACAGCTACCAGCGCAGCCTCTCGCCGCAGCAATTCGAGATCGCCTACCCCATAAGGTCATTCTACGAGCAAGTGCCGTTCACCGCACTGTCCTCGGACAGCCCCGCCACCGCCTGGGCCGACGCCGACAACGTGTTCGTCTCCATCAAGGCCGCTGTGCTCCGGCGGGCCTACAACGGCGCGGACATCGGGCAGGCCGAGGCCATCACCGTGCCGCAGGCGCTGCTGCTGTATACCGGCCGGGCTCGTCACGTCGCGCCTCTCGATGAGGTTGGCCTGATCGAAAAGGGCTACGAGGGAAGCTTTGTCGTGCTCGACCGGGACATCTTCACCATCGACCCGGATGAGATCGACCAGGTGCGGGTCGCCGAGACCTGGATCCGCGGGGAACAGGTCTACCCGCGGCTCACGTAGCGCGTGATCCCTCAGAGTGAGGCAATCGAGTATCCACAATCGGCGCTCAAACGTGCCGTGGTAGGACCGAAAGTGGCGACTCGATGCGCCCGGCAGGGTCGATCAGGCGAGATGCCCGACGACTCAAGGCGATCCCGCTCACACCCCTTGGGCCGGACTCCCGTACTCCAGGAGCTTCTGGTCGTTGGTGAGCAGAACCATTTGCTCGATTCGCGCTTGCGCCAGCAGGATTCGATCAAACGGATCGGAATGCAGCGACGGGAGGGCGCCAACTTCGAGAACATGCGGTGCTCGGACCGGAAGCTCACCGAATCCGGCGTGCAATGCTTGTTCCCTGAGTCGTACCGGATCCACGCTGAAGTCTGGCCGGCCAAGGCCGTTCTTGATCACCACCTCCCATATGCTCGCAACGCTGATCAGGATGTCATTGGCCGGATTCGTGATGATGTCGCGCGCCTGAGTACCCATCGACGGCGAGTTCTGCGCTGCCCAGAGAAGTACGTGGGTATCCAGCAAATAGGCTGTCAAGGCGCGCCGAACAACGAGCCGATCGCCGCCGAACCCATCTGATCAAAATCGTCGGGAACGGTGATTTCAGGCATGAAGCCGATCCTTGGTGTCCGCGGTTCATCACGAATAGGAACGACTCGAGCGACTGGGCGCCCATCCCGAGCGATGATGAACTCTTCGTCCACGAGACGGGACAAGTGGGTTTTTGCTTCGTGCATGTTCACTATCCGAACCACGTGTGCCACCCTTCATTGCCTCGTCCAATCCCGGTTAGTTCGCTTAGTCTACCTCTCGATGGCCGACAGCGGCGCCCGCCTGGACGATCCGTCATGCGCGGACAAACGCCAGTGGTTGAGCAAGCACGTGGCGCCTCTTCGCGGACAAGGGCCCAGAGGGGCCGCCGAGCGCAGGGGGTCACGTCACCCCGTGGACCTCTTGTCGACGTCGGGTTGGCTGTTGAATCTCGCGGGCGCGTAAGACATCAGCGACTCCGCTCGATCGGCGGTGCCGATCCCTTCTGCCGACGGGGCCGGGGCGCCGGCGGACTCGGCGAATCAGTTGGAGTGCCGGTGATCGCGCTCCGGAGAATGTGGGCGAGCTCGCGTTGGTCGCCCGGTGGGAGGCGCGCGAATTGGCTCGGCGGCGAGAACAGGCCGTCGCTGGCGGCCCGCAGTGCGGCAATCCCGGCGTTGGTCAGCGCAATGGTCTTCAGCCGACGGTCGGCGGGCTCGGTCCGGCGAAGCGCGAAGCCGGCCCGCTCCAGTTCGTCGACCATCCCGGTGACGTAGGACGGATCGCAATCCAAAGCCTTGGCGAGTTCACGTTGTGGACCTGGGTGAGCGGGATCGATCGCCAGCAGTGCGCGCAGACCGGCCTGAGAGATGCCCAGCTCTGCCGCGACCTCGGACCACCGCATCCGCTGGTCGAGGACCAGGCCCATCAGCAGCCGCCACGCCTCGGTCAGGGCAGGCTCGGTTCGACCGGGTGGCTGTTCGTGACCGCTCACATTCGTCACCCTAGCGGATACTTGATCACCACATTCATTGACATGCTAATTCGTTGACAATGGTCAACTAATGGCGCACGATCGGCTGATGACCGAGACGTTCGACTCCACCACGTTCGCGACCCTGGCGCGGTCACGCACCGCGTTGCTCACCACGTTTCGGCGTACCGGGCAACCGGTGACGAGCCCGGTCAGCCTCGCCGTCAACGACGGTCGGGCCTATTTCGTCACCGCCGCCGACAGCGGGAAGGCCAAGCGACTCGCGCACACCGACGGGGTCGAACTGGCGCCGTGCACCGCAGCGGGCAAGCCGCTGGGTGGGACGGTGGCCGGCAGCGCCCGAGCGGTGATTGGCGGCGCTCGGCCGGCATTTCGCGGCGTGATGCGCCCGACCGGTCCCTTGTTCTGGAGTTGGGTGCTGTATCGAATCAGGCGTCACGACATGTCCCTATACGAGGTCGTTCCCGTCGGGGACTGGCCTGAGAACAGCGGAAATCCGGGTCGGTAGGACTTGAGGTGCTGCGGCCGGACCAACGGCACGTGCAGGCGACGGCGATCGTTGACCAAGTGCAGCACTGGCAATACTTGCAGCTATACTCCGAGTATGTCCAAGGTGATGGTCTCGATTCCCGACGACCTGCTCGCGCGGATCGACCGCGAAGCGAAGCGGCGCGCAACGAGCCGCAGCGCACTGTTGGCGCTGGCGGCCAGCCGCGAGCTCGAACGTCGGGATTCCGAGGAGGTCGCGCAGGCGATCACCCGCTCGGAGAAGCGCTTTCGACGGTCCGGTGCCTTCGATGCTGCCGAACTCATCCGCAACGAACGGGATTCCCGTCCGTGACGAGGTTGCTGATCGACAGTTCAGTGTTGATCAAGTGGCTACACAGCGACGGCGAGACCGAGATCCAGGCAGCGCGATCGATACGCGCGGCACACCTCGCGGGTGACGTCGAGGCGCGAATCATCGACCTGGCCTTCTATGAGGTTGGCAATGTTCTTCTCCGAGCCTTGCGGTGGCCGTCCAAGGACGTCGCTGATCAGCTCGACGACCTGCTGACCATTTGTGGTGCGCCGTTGACAATGACCGCCGACTGGTTCCGTCTCGCGGCCAACCTCGCCGGCGAGCACCGGCTGTCCTTTTACGACGCGTCATGGGCGGCTGCGGCGGGCGCTCTCGAGATACCTTTGGTCAGCGCCGACAGCCGCCTGCTGGCGGCAGGCCTGGCGGAATCGCCCACCGACATCGCCCATCGGCTCCGGTTGCCGCGGTGAGCCGACCAAATGGCGGGGCGACCCGACCATCCGGGCCGCGCTGCGGTCGATGGTACGAACGCCGCTTCGACCGATCGTCACCTTCCCACCGCGCCGGCGCCCACTGGTGAACCCGCCCGGCCTGCCCACCGAAGTGCCGCCCGGTCGAGGATTCATCTGGCGATTCATATTCCGGGGTCGAACCAATTCAGCCCGGGGAATCGGGAGAACCCGCGATCGCGGGTTGCCAGTCGTGCCTTATGGCTGATTGCCACGGCGGCCAGGTAGGCATCCGGGACCATAGGGCCTCGGATCTGGCCATCCCCCGCGACCAGGCGATCGAAAGCCGACCACACCGACTCGTGGTCCTCGACTGTTCGTGATCGGCGGCCTCGACGGAGCGCGGTGGTGAAGGCCAGAGCCTGACCGAGCGGGGCGGGTTGGGAATATATCCGCGCACTCGTCACGATCCGCAGGAAGCCAAGGAGAACTCCGTCTGGGTAGAGCAACTCCTCGCCGTCCCGACGCGCCTGGTTGAGCCAACGCGCATACGCAAGGTGTTCGTCGGCGTTCTCGTAGAAGGCGTAGATGAGGACGTTGACATCGGGCAGGATCACCCGGGACGCTCGGCGTCCAAGGCGGCGTAGAGCGTATCGCGGTCGTCGATGTCGACCAGCGGGTGACTTCCCGGCGCACGATAGGTCGGCAAGAGATCGTCCTTCTCGGGAACGCCTTCATCGCGGGCCAGCAACTCGCGAAGGGCTTGCTCGACAATGCTGGTGACCGTCCGGCGGTCGCTTTCTGCGCGCTTGCGTACCTGCTGCATCAGCGAGTCCGGAAGGTTCATCGTCGTCCGCATGCATACCAGCATATCCGACAGATATGCCTATGCATATCGACTGTCCGCGGTTCTGGGGGACGGCTGGTCCCTCGGCCATCTACCTTCCCCGATAGCCTGACGACCGGCAATGACCCCCGATCACAGGACTCCAGTGGCGACCAAACGAACAAAGAAGCGGCACTCGCGGACCAGCGCCCCCGAGACGCCCGAGACGGCCGAACACATGATCGACCGCGTGCTCGGTGCCTTCGATCGCTGGCTGGCCGAACGTGAGCCGAACCCGCAACAGTTCGGCGAGACCGCGGACATCGTCCGCATGGCGTGCGAGCTGAAGAGCAGCTATCTCGGCGAACCCAACCCGGCGGATTGGAACCCGGTGACCGCTGCAGAGGTGGTCGGGCAGGTCATTCCGCGCAAGGTCGTCGGCGTCGACGACCGCTACATCGCGACGTTGGTGCCCGCCATGCTGACTTATATCGACTTCCTGGTGGTGACCGGTCGGTGGAAATCGCACAACGACGCCGACGCGACCCGCGCCGCCCTGTCCGGTCTCGGTGACGATCTTCCCCGACGATTCAACGACCCGGGCCGGCTGTCGATGGCCGGCCGGTTGATGCAGCTCGCCGTCGACGAAGGAATCGATATCACCGAGGCAGGCGCCATCGATGGATTCATGCAGCGCTACAACGACATGCCCTACGAGTGGCGGAAGCGGCTCACCGATGGACCGGGCATGCTGCCGCATCTCCCTGACAATCTGAGATCCGACGATCCGTGGTTGTGGGATGAAGAATCGGACAACGAAGAATCGGACAACGAAGAAGTCGGAGGCGTGGGGGCGTTCGGCGCTGAGGACATCCTGGCTGACCTGCGGGCAACAATCGATGCCGGAATCGCGGCGATCGGCTTCGATGTCGACAAGCCACTGCGGATCACCGTGCCGGATGCTCGGTCGGAACTCGCCGCCCTGCTGCGCACCCCGCTGTTGACGCGGATACTCGCATTGGCCGAATGGACCCGTCCAGGCCGGAAGGTCACCTCGACCGGGGCGATGCGCCGGGGCGACACCGCGGAATGGGGCCGCCGGTTCGGCGTGGCAACCACCGAAGGCGCCGCCCCGAACTCGATGTGGGACTGGCCCGAATTGGCCGCGCCCTGGAGCGTTGCCGAAGCCATCGGAATGATCGACATTTCGAGCACCACGGCGCGTCCTGGTCCGAATTCCGACATCTTCAGTGCCACTGATCTGTCCGTTCAAATACTTGGTGCCAGAGGGGCTGTCGATTCGCTGCTGGACGGCCTGATCTATGCCGGCAGCGACTTGCCCTGGATCGACGACACCGTCGTCGGCCTCCTGCTGGCGGTGCTTGCCTCCCTGTGCCGACCCGACGGAGCCGACCTGTCCTTGCTCAGGTCGTTGGCCAGACCGATGCACGACAACAAGTCGGGACATCTCCCCGAGGAGCTGTCGGTAGATGTCCCGGAAGATCTCTCCGAGGCGATCAGCCGAATCGCCTTCACCCTGGTCCTGAACATCGTCGACCAACTGGACGAATGGGGTTTCGTATCGACGGCCGACGGCCGCACATACGTTCCTCCTGCACTGTGTCCCGCCGTGGTCCAGGCGATTGACGATCCGGACTCGCCGTTCTCGATCACACTGAAGCCCGGAGCAGTCCCCCTCGAGGCACCGGGTGAAGACTCGCCGGGTGACACCTTACTGTGACACCCGTGACGGCTGACAACGGCGACACCCGAGCGACGACTTTCCGGCCACGAGCCTGTCCGTCGATCCGCAATCCGGGCATCGCATCGGCGCGAACGTGCGCAGCGGAAGCAGCCAGTCAAGCTCGACCGGGTAGCGCCTGTTTCCGCGGCGTACGTCGACCTCGACCCGCAGGGCGGGCACGCCGACGACGTGCAGGCGAAAGGGCAGGCAGCTGAACGCGGATTTGTACTTCTCGTCGATCTCCGCGAGCCGCCGGTCACGCTCCGCGTCGGTGCTCGCCAGGCGAGCCCCGTAGGCAGCGACCTTGTCGGCGGCCGCTCCGGACATCCGTTTGCGCAGCGAGTCCGCAACCTGCTCGTAGTACTCGCGGGCCCGACGAACCTCTTCACGATGAGCCTTTTGAACCCCGCCCGCCAGGAGATCTCGACGCTGCTCTCCTCGTCGGCGGATCTCCAGATCGGCCTCGGCCAGCGCAGGCAGCAGGTTCGAATCGTCCGGCTGGAGCTGATCTCGCTCCTCGTGCTCGACGGACAGTAGAGCGGAGAGTTCGCCGCCGATCTCGTCCGTGAACGGCAGTCGGGAGGCGACATCGATCCAGCACTCGATCTGCTCCTGGAAGTGATCGTCGGCGGACAGCGCGAAGGTGACCAATGAGCTGACGCGCAGGATCGTCCGAACGGCGGGTCGCGGGCCGCCCGTCAGGTCGATACGCCCGTGGTCCGCGGCGAACTGGTCGCGGGCGCGGGCCTCCAGCTGCTCGGCGTCCGGTGGACGGGCCGCCGGGCGGGCAAGCCGAACACACCCGACGTCGCCGTCGGCGAGCACCGCCTCGGCCGCCGAGGCCAACAGCGGGTGGCCGGCCGTCAACAGGAGTGCACCGTCCTCCCGTGCGACCTCGGGATCCGTCGTGATGGTCATGTCCTGCGGCTGCTCGTGCCTGTCCTGCAGGGTCTCCGGCAGCAGAACCAGCGTCGAATCGCCGGACCGCTCGTGGACGCCGCCCTCTGCACTCACGTACTGCAGCCAGAAGTCCAGGCCCGGATCCGCGACAGTCATGATTCCTGACTCCCGACAAGCTCGTCCATCCTGCCGCGGGCACCGATGTAGTCGCTTCTGGCATCGGCCAGCTTGGCTCCGAGGTCCTCGAGCCGGGTTCGGAAATCTGCATCATCACGAGCGGCGAGAAAGGCGTCGAACACGGATGTTTCGAAGTCGAAGTCGTCGTCGATCCGCCCGAGGATCATGTCAAGCTCGCCGACGACCAGCTCGAACAGATTGATCTTCGCCTCCAACACCGACAGGATCTGCTGTTCGATGGTGTCCCTGGCGACCAGGTTGGTGACCAGCACGTCATTGACCTGTCCGACCCGGTGCAGTCGGCCGACACGCTGTTCTATCTGCATCGGATTCCACGGCAGGTCGACGTTGATCATGACGTGGCAGAACTGCAGATTCCTTCCCTCGCCGGCAGATTCGGTGCTGAGCAGGACCGGCACCGTGTGGCGGAACTCCGCCATCGCCGCCTCCTTCGCCGTGCGGGTCAGGCTTCCGTGATAGACGGCCGCCGGAATACCCTCGCGCTCCAGCGCGTCGGCCAGCGCAGCCAGCGTCTCCCGGAAAGCGGTGAACACCAGCACCTTTCGTCCAGCCTCGACATGCGGACGCAGCCGATGCACCAGCGTCGCGATCTTCGCCGGGCGCTCCACGGACCTTGCCCGCTCCGCCAGATCGGTCCACCCCAACTTCGCCAGCGTCGGCGCCGCGGCCATCGGGCTCGAACCTGCCAGTCGTGCCACCGACCGCAAGGTCAACCGTCGGCCGGCCGGCGCATCGCGGCCTTCCTGGCGAATGCGAGCGGCGATACCTGCGTAGAGCTCGGATTCCTCGGCGGACGGCGCGATCAGCGTGGTCTCCGCGAGGCGATGCGGCAGCCGCAGCGCGACCTCGCTGCGCCGGTGGCGAATGGTCACCTCGGACACCTTGCGGCGCAACTCCGGCAGCCGTCGCAGCTGAGGCGTGATGGCGTCCGCGCCATAGGTCCGGCGGAAGCCCGCGGGCGTTCCGAGCAGTCCGGGAGCGACCAGGCTGGTGAGTTCGTAGAGGTCGGACAGCCGGTTCTCCACCGGCGTCGCGGTCAACAACAACAGGTAGCGGGAGGTGAGTTCGCGGGCCAACCTGCCGGAGGCCGACCGTGGGTTCCGCAGTCGATGAGCCTCGTCCACGACGATGAGATCCCACGGTTCGCCGACCAGGGCAGACCTGGTCGGATCGCGGCGAGCGGTGGCGATCGAGACGACGACGACCGGCGATTCGTCGGAGCTTTCCCATTCGCCGCGCCGCGGAACGATCGTCGGCAGGCAGAACTTGCGCTCGAGTTCCTCCCGCCACTGGTCGACCAGACCCGCCGGAGTGATAACGAGGACGCGTCGCGCCAGCCCGCGCAGCCGTAGCTCGGACAGCACCAGGGCCGCCTCGATGGTCTTGCCCAGTCCGACCTCGTCCGCCAGGATCGCCCGGCCGCGCATGCGGCCCAGCACCGTGGCGACGGTCTGCAACTGGTAGTCGAAAGGCTCGAAGGTGAGGGTCGGGCTCGACATCAGGGTGTCGAACCCTGGTCGGCTCCACACCGCCGCCGCGGCGTCGACCAGGTTGATCCGCTCCGACCGGACCCGGGCGCCGCCGAGCAGCCGTTCGAGCAGGTGCCGGTACCCGTCGGGTGCCTCCGCCAACGGGTCGGGCAGAGCACGGTTCGTCCGTGCGGCCATCGCCGTTGCCGCGGCCGCGGCAATGGGAGTTGGCGTTGGCATGGCGATCGTTTCCGCTGTCGCAAGCACCTCGCGACCCCCTCTCGGTGAGAGTCACACCATACGATCCACCCCCGACAGGGCCGTGGATCCGGAGCCCTGCCAGCGCGGCGTTCGTCACAGGAATCCCAGCTGTCACAGCATGCTCAATTCACACACGCAAGCGGCCGTCAACGCCAGGGTCCAGCCGACGCCAGGGCAGTCGGCGCGCGGTGCTGATCCATCCCGGCTCGCACAGTCCGGCGCTCAGGCTGCGACGAGGGCGAACCCTCGGGGCAGGTGTGCTGATCGACCAAGCGGAGGGCCGCCAGGTGCCGCGCGATCACCCGGGCTTGGGCTTGCATACGATCGTATGTGATATGACTGTATGTATGCAGGTCGACAGGTTGTCAGTGACCATGGACCCCGAACTGGGCCAGGCTGTCAGGGACGCCGCTGCGCGTTCCGGGATCAGTGTCTCCCGCTGGCTCAGTCAAGCGGCCAGCGATCATCTGCGCAACGAGCTCCTCGGAGCAGCCCTGGAGGTATGGGAGGCCGAGCAGGGTCCCTTCACTGACGACGAATTGGACGCCGCCGCCCGTGTGCTCGGTGTCAGCGGCGCCAACTCCCGGCGAGCGAGCTGACGTGGCGATCGTGCTCGATGCCGGTGGGCTTATCGCGATCGACAACAATGACCGCCGTGTCGGTGCCCTGCTCAGGATTGCCCAACGCGAGCGCATTCCGGTCCGGACCAGCGCCGCCGTCGTCGCGCAGGCCTGGAGCGACGGCGCACGTCAAGCGAACCTGGCCAGAACCCTTGCCGGCATGAACATCGTCTCCGTCGACACTGCTGTCGGCCGCCGCATCGGTGAACTGCTGGCGCGAACCGGAACGGCTGATGTTGTCGACGGGCATGTCGCGCTGCTCACGGATCCGGGCGACATCGTGATCACCAGCGATAGGTCGGACATCGAACGGATGCTCGAGTCCCGAAGCGTCACCGCCGTTTTCACCAATGTGTAGCGGGCATTTCTCTTTCACGCACGTCGGTCAATTGATGTCGATAGGGTTTGGATGTCCGTCATCACGGCGCCGAAAACCGGCGCATCATCTCCTCGTCACCGGCCCGCGGCTCGCGGTAGAACTCTTCCCGCACCAACTCGGTGAAGGCATCCTCGCCAATGGCCTGCACGAACGGCTCGACCTGGCTGACCTGAGCCCGCAGTGCGTCGACCTTTCGAGATAGCAGCGCGTCGTCACACGTCAACCAGACCGCCAACTCGCTCGGGTCGACGGCCTCCGGTTCCAGGCCCTCGACCATCATGATCGTGCTTCGATCGACGCCGGCGTAGATCCGGTCGGCCCAATCCCGGGTCTTGGTCGAATACAGCAGCCGCGAGCCGGGCAACGCCACACGCTCGAACGCGAGGGTGCTCCAGCGGCACGCGGCGACATGGTCGGGGTGGCCGGTGCCGCCGTCAGGCCCGAAGGTCAGCACCGCGTCCGGCCGAACCTCGGCCATCACCTCCGCCAGGACAGCAACCGCTTCTTCATCGGGAACATCGGCGCACCGTCCATCGCCGTACCCGAGCCAACGATGCTCGGTGACACCGAGAACGCCCAAGCAGGCGGCAAGTTCGGCCTCACGGACCGCCTGACGCTCGTCGATGGAGCTCGGGTCGTCGGCCGGGAAGCCGGCCTCGCCCCTGGTCGCGGTCACGCACACCACCCGGTGGCCGTTGGCCAACGCGCGCATCATCAAGCCGGCCGACAAATAGGCCTCGTCGTCGGGATGACCCCAGACACCCAGGACGGTACCCAGATCGCCGGTGGTGTCCGGGCTCATTGGATCCGCCTTCCGCTCACCTCGATGGACGGGGCGCCAACCGAACCGTTCCGCCCGCCAAACTGCCGACTCGCGATCCTACTGGCGTCAGTACGGTTGTTTGATGGCGCCGAGCCAGTCCGGCGATGCTCCGGATGTGTCCGCCGGCTTCACGACCGTCGACAGGCAACCGGACACCGACTTCCCGGTGGCCACCATGGACGCCACCGCGAGGTGGCCGGCCGTCCGGTACCTCAGATCCTGGGAGCGAAGCCACCTCGCCCTCCAACCCGGTGAGTGGATCGTCGATGTCGGTTGCGGCCCAGGCGATGTCACCATCGGGCTCTGCGGGGATGTCGGCGCGGCCGGGCATGTTCTCGGGTTGGATGCCAGCACAGCGATGCTGGATGTCGCCCGTCGACGCGCTGCCGAGGCCGGCGCGAACGCCGAATTCGGGGTCGGCGACGCGCAAGCCCTTGCGCTCCCGGACGGCGACATGGACGCGTGCCGCTCCGAACGGATGCTGCAATGGGTACCCGCCCCCGAACGGGCGCTCGCCGAAATGGTGCGGGTCGTCCGTCCAGGCGGCCGCGTGGTCATCGCGGACACCGATTGGCGCAGCCTGATGTTCGACCTGATCGAACCCGACGTGCACGCCGCCGTGACCGAAGCGTTCCGCGCCGTTCGCGGCCCCGGCTACGACGTGGGCGGCAGGCTGCTGAACCGTTGCCGTGATCTTGGGCTGGTGGACGTCGAGATCACCGCCGCCACCCAGGTGTGGACCCACTGGAACCCCGACACGGACGACGCACCGATCGGGTTCTTTCCGCTTCGCACCGTGATGGAGCAGCTGGGCGACCACGGCATGATCGACCGCGTCATGGCCGAAAGGTTCGTGCTGGACATCGAGGACGCCGGCCGACGGGATCGGTTGTTCTGCGCGCTCACGATGTTCGCCGTGTACGGTCGCCGACCCGCCTGAATCTGTCCCGGGTGCAGTTTGCCCGAAAGGGCAAGCTTCAGTGAAATCCCTGGTCAGGGGTCATTTCCCATGGTTGGATGCCGAACTGAGGACCTGACGGGAGGTCGGGCGATGCGCGCTGAACACCGTCTGCGTGATGGTGGTCAGACCGCGGATCGGGCCAGCACTCCCCGCAGCCGGGCGGGCACAACCCGTGCCCACCATCCCGGCGGAGATCTGCTCGCGCTGCAAGCGAGTGCGGGCAACAGGGCGGTCGGCCGGCTGATCGCTTTCGCGCTCCAGCGCTGCGGACCGAATTCCGACTGCGACTGCCCACCCGAGCAGAAGCTCGCCGCTGAACTTGATACGGGGATCGACACGGCTCAGGAAACCAGCGACGAACCGCTGCAGAAACTCGAGGATGCCTCCGCGGCAACAGCAATGCCGGTGCAACGCGACCGGATGGCCGCCGCTGGATTCGCCCAGCCGCTCAACGAGCAGGAGGAATTCAACGCGGCCCACCGGAAGACCGCCGACGGCAAACCGGTGACGAATTGTTGGGAACCGCAGAGCCAGGACTTCAAAGCGGCGGCCGGCGGCCCGGCACTCGGATCGTTCGACGACTTCATCAGCACCCTGAAAGGCCGGGGCACCGCGAAACAGGACGTCACCTTGATCGGCCACGGCACCGGACGGGAAGGCGGCTTCTTCGGGTTCGGCGGCCCGGTGAACAAGACTTCGGGCGGCTGCGACGACGTCCATTTCACGCGGGCGACCGGCATGTCGTTCGACGCCGTGCAGGCCAAAAAGGCCGAGCTGGCCATCGCCGGGAAGGCCCTCACTTCTTTGACCTTGGCAGCGTGCAACTCCGGAGTCGATCCACAGATGGTGCAGCAGCTGGCCGATGCGCTCGGCGTGGTGGTGAAGTCGTTCAGCGATCCGGTGACGATGTGCCTGGGCGGCAACCCGGGCAGCTTCACCCGAGGAAAGGTGTTGTCGGGATCCGAGGTTCCAGAACTGGCCAGCTGCAACGACATCACCGCGCTCGCCCCCGACAGGTCGACGAACCCGCGCAAGCCCTCCGGCGGTGCCGAGGTCCGCGATCTCGAGTTCGACCCCAACGCACCGTCCTCGGTCACCGTGCTGGACGATCAAACATTGACGATCCCGCCGGTGCAGATCACCGATCTCACGCCGGCCGGACGGGCAAAGGCACGCAATTTCTACGCGTCCCAACACGACCGGTACACCCCGGCGTTCATCACCAAGATGCAGACCGCGGTGGGCATTCCGGCACCCACCGGCAAGATCGACGACCCCACCCTGGACGCGATCGCCACCTTCCAGGACACCCACCCGCCGCTGAAGGGCGACGGCATGGCCGGCCCGCGCACGCTCAGCCGGCTGCTGGAATTCGGCCTGGCGACGCAGACTGACCGCACCCACTACTCCGGCCTGATCGATGACGCGGTCGACGGCCTGAAACCGGCGTCGAGCATCGACGAGCGGCTCGCCGCGGCCTGGGGTGCGGTGATCCCATCGCTGACCGAGGAGCAGGTCACGCCGATTCCCGCGGTGTCCAAGGGCGACACCGGCGGCGAGGGCGGGTTCCGGATCAGCGAATGGACCGCCTTCATCACCCCGCAGCTGCTCGACCCGATCCCGCTGCCGCAGGACAAGCGAATGAACCTGCGGCGCACGGTCTATCACGAAGCGAGGCACGCCGAGCAGCTCTACAACCAGGCCCGGATGCTGGCTGGCAAGGATCGCTCGGCGAAGGAGATCACCGGGCTGATCGGCACCACGAACAAGCCAGAGGTCGCCGAGGAAGCCAAGTCCCGACCGCTGACCCGCGGATCCACGGAATTCGTGGTGGCCGAGCAGATGTTCGAGGCCAGCCACGGCGAGGCCGGCAGGCGTCACGATGCCCTGGAGAAGGAGGTCGTCGCCAAGCGGAAGGCCCGCGATGATGCGCTCGCAGCGGCGGGCGGCAACCGCACCGATCCGCGGGTCGTCAAGGCGCAGGCGGAGTACGACAGAGTGCACGCCCAGTACGCCGATCTGGCCGACGAGGCCGACGCGTTCGCGACCTCGGACGACGCGGCGAAAACACCACGCGACTCCAACCTCGAAGTGTGACCGGGCCGCCGCTCCGGCGATCCCGGTGCCGTCGCCACCCGAGCCGCGGAGTCGCTGCGAACTCTCAATGACCCCGTCGAGGTGCTGGTGAAGCAGCTCGCCCGCGACCTGTACGGGCGGGTCAGCAGGGCCGGGCTTGATCGGGTTTCCCTCGGCGTGATGGGCCTGCCCTACACCGCTATTCGTTGATGTCTGCTGCAGGTCAGGGATCCGGCACAGGTCCGTGCGCTGGTCGAGCGGGCCGCGGGTGCCGTCTTGTCCGTCGACGGCATCTCGACGGAGTACACCCCCGGTACACGCGATGGCGTAGCTTACTTCCATGGCCCGCGTGCGGACGAATATCGAGATCGACGAGGTCTACGTTCAGGCGATCATGGATCGCTTCGGCGTGAAGACGAAGACCGAGGCGGTGGAACTCGCCCTGCGCCACCTGGCCGGTCAGCCGATGACCCGGGAACAGGCTTTGGCCATGCGGGGTGCACACGCGATGGAGGTACCGCACCCCGACGATCGTCCTGGCGGGCCGGCGTGATCCTGGCCGACACCTCCGCGTGGGTGGAATACGACCGGGCGACAGGAAGCCCGGTCGAACAGCGACTCACTGCGCTGATCGACAACGACGGTCCGCTTGCTGTCACCGAGCCTGTCGTGATGGAGGTGCTGGCGCGCGCACACCACGGGCCACGGGAAGACGACCTGCGTCGACTGATGTTGCGGTTCGACCTGTTGCGCTTCGACGCCGCCGTCGACCTGGATGCCGCGATGCGCATCTACCGACGCTCGCGGCACGCCGAGATCATCCCGACGGGGATGGTCCAGTGCATGGTCGCGTCCGTGGCCTGGCGCTCTGGCGCGTCGCTGCTGAGTTCCGACCGCACGCTCATCCGTATTGCCCGCGTGGTCGGTATCGAGGTCGACCGGGCGTCGCTGCACGGACAACCCGCCACTCCGTCGTCGCCCCCCGTGACGACGCGTCGGGCGCACCGGCGCT
>Ga0208478_1000405_pt1 | contig 15400 bp, 15 predicted proteins | sample NGESurdeep072012_5_FD_184462 | JGI IMG/M metagenome (GOLD analysis project Ga0208478, IMG submission 184462) | Arctic peat soil microbial communities from Barrow, Alaska - NGEE Surface sample 415-2 deep-072012 (SPAdes) | ecosystem: Environmental > Terrestrial > Soil > Wetlands > Peat ...
GGGCGTCAGCTGGCCGCCGGTGGCCATGACCTTGACGACGTCGGTGCCGCGGTCGGCGCGTTCGGCCACGGCCGAGCGCAGCGCGTCGATGCCCGGCGCCTCGCCACCGAGAAACCAGCAGTGGCCCTGCACGGTGGTGATCGGCGGTCCGGCGACGAGGACCTGCGGGCCGGCCGCCGGCTGGGCCGCCAGCTCCGCGCGCAAGGCCAGCGTGCCGTAGTTCCGGTCCCCGAGGTCACGCACCGTGGTCACGCCGCCAGCGAGTGCCATGCGGCCCGCGGCCCGCATGCGCCGGTCGAGCTCGTCGTCCGAGGCGGCCTGGACACTGCTTACGACGTCGAGCGACGCGTCGAAGACCAGATGGACGTGCGGGTCGACGAGGCCCGGCACCAGGGTGACGTCCGACCCGAGGTCCACGACCTCCACCGCGTCGGCCCGCTCGGCAGTGGGCTGTACGGCGCTGATCCGGCTGGCATCGATGAGCACGTCACTCGGTCCGCGCCGGTTGTGCCCGTCGAAGAGTGCGCCCGCCCGCAGTGCCAACATCGGTGTTCCCTCCCCGTCCCGTGCGACGACCGTCTACCTGTCGGCAGCCGGCGTCAACGGGTATGTCGGAGTCTCGGCCGGCCGGCGCTGATACGGTCGTTGCCGCTGCGGCGATCTCGCTCGAAGGCAAGCCAGGGGGAGGGTTGGCCGGTGCCGAACAGCGTGGGCGGGGCAGGACGAAGGGGCGGCGAGCGGGGATGGGCCAACCGCGGGCCCGGCGACGACGGTGGCCAATCGTGCTCGCCGGCGCTGCCGCCGTGGGCGTTCTCGGCGTGGGCGCCGCGGCGTACCTGTGGCCCGGGACGACTCCGGTCATCAGCGTCGCGTCCTGTACGGCGACGGCCGGGTCCGCGGAGGCGGTGCTGGGGACGGCGGAAACCGCCAACGCCGCGACCATCGCCGCCGTCGGCAAACGCGCCGGCCTGCCGGATCACGCGGTGACCGTGGCGCTGGCGGCCGCGCTGCAAGAGTCCAAGCTGCGCAACCTCGACTACGGCGACCTGGATTCGGTCGGGCTGTTCCAGCAGCGGCCGTCGCAGGGTTGGGGCACCCCCGAGCAGCTGCGCGACCCCAGCTACGCCGCCGCCGCCTTCTACAACCGGCTCGCGGAGGTGCCGGGGTGGGAGACGATGTCGGTCACCGACGCGGCGCAGGCCGTCCAGCACAGCGCCGGCCCAACGGCGTACGCCCGGTGGGAGCCGCGCGCCCGGACTCTGTCCAGGGTGCTGACCGGTCAGGTGCCGGCCGGCCTGCGCTGTCGCTACGACCTGCCTCCCGGTGGCGCCACGCTGGGGACGGTCACCAGCGGTTTGACCCGGGAAGCTGGTTCGGCGGGCGTGGGGACCACCGTGCCAAGCGCCCGGGGCTGGTTGGTGGCGAGCTGGTTGGTCGCCCACGGCGAGGCCCAGGGTGTGGCCAGCGTTAGCTTCGACGGCATGACGTGGACGCCCGGATCCGGCCGCTGGCGGCAGCAACCGCCGAAGCGTTCGGAAGTGGCGTTCCAGATGGCGCCGAGTCGGTCGAGCTGACCAGCCGCGACCCGCGCAGGTTACCGCCGCCGGGCTGCGTAGATCGCCAGCATCGGGGAATCCTTAGCCGATCACTGCTTCGCGGACGTCCCGGTAGTCCCGGTCGGTGTCCTTCGTTCGGGAGGCTTCGTGTCCGTTCCCCGACCAACCCCCGACGACGTACGGCGGATCGCGACGGCGTACCACTTCAGTCTGTCCGACTACGAGGTGACGACGTACGGCGCCTTGGTCGACGCCACCCTGGAGTCCTATGACCGACTCGACGAGCTGGTCGAACCCATTCCGCCGGTGCGCTACCCGCGAGAGCGCGGCCAGCGGCCAGCGGGCTCCGGCAACCCGTTGGGTGCGTGGTACTACCGGTCGACGATCCGCGGCGCGGACAATGGAGTGCTTGCGGGCAAGACCGTGGCCCTCAAGGACAACATCTGTGTCGCCGGAGTGCCGATGATGAACGGCACGGCGGTCTTGGAGGGCTACGTCCCGGACGCGGATGCCACGGTGGTGGAGCGGGTCCTCGATGCCGGCGGCACCATCCTGGGCAAGGCGGTCTGTGAGAGCTTGTGTTTCTCCGGCGGCAGCCACACCAGCGACACCGGTCCGGTGCGTAACCCCTACGACACCAGCCGGTCCACCGGTGGGTCGTCGAGCGGGTGCGCAGCGCTGGTGGCCACCGGCGCCGTCGACGTCGCCATCGGCGGGGACCAGGGCGGCTCGCCAACACGGCGCCGTACGACGTGACCGGCCATCCAGCCATCAACGTGCCGTGCGCGATGTCCGCCGGGTTGCCGCTGGGCATGATGCTCGTCGGCCGACTCGGCGCGGAATCGACGCTGCTGCGGGCAGCGCACGCCTTCGAGCAACACGTGTTCGCCGCCCCGACTCCGTCCGGCATCCAGTCCGGCATCCAGTAAGGAGCGAGTGGCGATGCGCTGGGCTACCTACGTCTCCCCGGCCGACGGCAGCGAGCGCGTCGGGGTGGTCCGCGACGGGCTGGTCCACGGGCTGCGCGAGCCGGTTCGGCTGCTCGACCTGCTCGGCGATGACGGGGAGCGGCTGGCCACGGCGGCCCAGCAGGCGGTCAACGACCCGGCCGAGGTGGTCGCGCAGGCCGAGGTCCGGCTGCGGGCGCCGATTCCGCTGCCGCCGTCGATCCGCGACTTCATGGCCTTTGAGGCCCATGTCCGCACGGCCCGCCAGGCGCACGGCCAGGCGATAGACCCGGACTGGTACGAGCTGCCGGTCTTCTACTTCACCAACCCGGCGGCGGTACACGGCCCGAACGACGACATCCCCATCTCGCCGGGGTCGCAGCAGTTCGACTACGAGCTCGAGGTGGCCGCGGTGATCGGCCGCGGCGGTGCCGATCTGCATCCGGACACCGCCGAGGAACACATCGGCGGCTATCTCGTGCTGTGCGACTGGAGCGCCCGCGACCTGCAGGCGCGAGAGATGCGCCAGCGGTTGGGGCCGGTCAAGGGCAAGGATGGGGCCACCAGCTTCGGCCCGGTGCTGGTCACTTCGGACGAGCTCGCGCCGTTACGTCAGGGTGCGGCTTTCGACCTACGGATGACCGCCTCGGTCAACGGCCGGCCCTACAGCGCAGGCAACCTGGCCGACCTGTACTGGTCGTTCGGTCAGCTGCTGGCTTATGCCTCCCGCGGCACCCGACTGCTCCCCGGCGACGTCATCGGCAGCGGCACCGTGGGGACCGGCTGCATCCTCGAGCTGTCGGCTGTGCACGGCGAGCAGCGGTATCCGTGGCTGCGCCCCGGTGATGAAGTGGAGCTGGCAGTTGGCCAGCTCGGCAGCATCCGCAGCCGAATCACCGCCGCACCGGAGCCCATCCCGCTGCGCGCTGGCGGACGCTCCTGACCCCTCAGCCGTCGGCGAAGGACGTCACGAACTCCTCGATGGTGGTCAGCTGCTCCGGCGTCAGCCCCTCGGTCGGGTCGGGTCGGACGAACAAGCTCGGTACGGCGAGCCGCTCCGCCCAGGCGAAGTCGTCCTCGGCGATGGCCTCATCGTCCACCCACACGAACGGGCGCCGCTCGGCCGCGACCTGCCGGCGGATCGCCGCCGACTTGTACCGCGAGTCACTGGCCACTGGCCGGCAGGCGACCGGCAGGCCGGCGGCCAAGCCGACCAAGGGGGCGATGAAGTGGTCCGCGGCTTCGGCCCAGGTTGTCGCCCAGCGGATATCCACCGGCAACGCGGCCAGCGTCTCGCCCATCGTGCGGGACAGGTAGAGCCGGTAGGTCCGGCCCGCCAGCGCGACATCGTGGCCCGTCAGGTCAGCCCAGTGCGGACTGCGCTCGCGCAGCACGTTGAGGACGCCGTCGACGTCGAGATAGAGCACTGGCCGCACTGCCGCACCTGCACCTCCGCCGGCTGCGGGAATCGTAGGCCGGGCTACCCGGCTACCCGCTACCCGGCTACCGGCACGGCGTCGTAGACCTCCGGGATTCGCAGGTGTCGACGTACCCAGGCCACCGTTGCCTGCACGAACGTCACCCGGTTCGGGGTGGCCAACAGCTCGTGACCCTCGTCGGGAAAGAGCAGATACTCGTGCTCGACGCCGCGCGCGGCCAGCGCGGCGACGACCTGCTCGGCCTCTTCCACCGGGACGTTGGTATCCGCTCCGCCGTGGACCACCAGCAGCGGAGCGGTCAGCCGGTCGATCCGGTGGATGGGGGAGAGATCGCGCAGCAGCGCGGCATCGCGCCGGGGATCGCCGTACTTGCTGACCGCCGCGGCCGCGATCCACGGCTCGGTGTGGGCGTAGAAGGTCTGGAAGTCCGCCATGCCGCAGACGTCGACTCCAACCGCGAACAGCTTCGGGTAGGTCACCAACGCGGCCAGGGTCAGATAGCCGCCGTAGGACCGGCCCATGCAGCCGAGGCGATGCGGTTCGGCTACGCCGGTGTCCACCAGGTGCGCGGCGCAGGCGGCGACGTCGGCGATGGCACCGTAGCGGCCGGCCCGGTCGTCGGCGCTGCCCAACGAGCGGCCGAATCCGGACGACCCGCGGACGTTCGGGGCGAACACCGCTACGCCGGCGGCGACCAGCGACTGGAACAGCGAGTTGTACACCGGTCGCTCCTGCGCCTCCGGCCCGCCGTGTAGGTGAATCATGGTCGGCCACGGCCCTGGTCCCTGCGGGCGGTACAGCCAGCCGGTCAGCTCGAGCCCATCGACCGAGCGCAGCCGGCGCAGCTCCGGACTGGTCAGCTCGTCTGCGTTCACGCTCGGAGTGCTGGCCCCGCGCGAGCTGGCCAGGGTGTGGCTACCCGTGCTGCTCAGCGGGGTGGCGGCGCAGCTGGCGAGCTCGATCGACCAGACGCCGCGCGGGTCGTACCAGCTCTCGGCGGTGAGCGCCAGCCGCGAGCCGGTCGGGAAGAACCGGCACTCGTCGACCACGTCGCGGGGGAGCGGCTCGACCGGGTGGTCGGTCCCGGTGGTCAGGTCGAGCAGGCTCAACGCGCTGCGGCCACCGAGCACGTTCCACGCCAGGATGGCCCGCCGGCCGTCGGCGGCGAGGACGACGTCTTGGAGCTCGGCTTGGTCGCGCTCGGCCAGTACGGTGGGCGGCGCCGTGTCCTCGACCCGGACGGCGATCAGGGCGGCCAGCTCGCGGCCCACGTCCGTGCGGGCGTAAACCACGGCCCCGTCCGCGGACAGGCAGCCCTTGTCCGTGCAGCCGGGGCCGGTGCCGGCGCTCACTGCTGTCTCGACGCCGGTGTCCACGTCCACCACCACCAGCGACCGGACGCCGCGCGGGCCACGGCGCAGCAGCACCCAGCGGCCGTCGCGGCTGATGTCGAGCAGGGTGAACAGCGGTCCGGCAGCCAGGGTCTGGCGCGCACCCGTCAGCGGGGTGACCAGCAGGGCGGTCGAGAACCCGTCGTACGACGAGCCGTCGGCCTCGGTGACCAGCAGTCGACCGTCGGCCGACCAGCCGTGCCATGGGCCGGCGCCGATCACGGCCGTCGCGCCGCCGGCCCCGGCGGCCAGGTGCAGGTCCGAGCCGTCCGGACGCACCAGCCACACCTCGTGCCGCGATGCCGTGGCGGCGGTGGTGACGCAAGCAAGCCAGGCCCCGTCCGGCGACCAGCTGACCGTCACCACCCGGCGAAGCGCCGTGCGCAGCGGCGTCCAGTGCGCCGGCTCCGGCCCCTGGATCCAGACCGCCGGCTCGCCCCCGCGGTCGGAGACAAAGGCCATGTGGTGCCCGTGCGGGGAGGGGGCCGCCGACCAGCTGGCGTAGACGTCCTCGGGGACGGCCTCGACCTGCTGGTGGTCACCGACCTGCTGGTGGTCACCGACGTGCTGGTGGTCGGCCGCCGCGCTCGTCTGCTCCGCGGGCACTACACCCCCATCCGCTGCAACCACATCTCAAGCAGGCCGAGCTGCCAGGTGACGTTACTGCCCAGGGTGGTGCGTTCGGTGTTCGGGTCGGCCAGCAGTGCCTCGACCGCCTCGGGGCGGAAGAGCCCGCGATCCCGCGCCGGCGCCGAAGTCAGTGCGTCCCGCACCCGCTCGAGCATCGGGCCGTGCAAGTGCCGGACACCGGGCACCGGGAAGTAGCCCTTCGGCCGGTCGATGACGGCATCCGGGACGATGCCGCGACTCGCCGCCTTCAGCACCCCCTTGCCGCCGGCCGCCAGTTTGAGCTCCGGGGGACAGCGGGCCGCGATCTCCACCAGCTCGTGGTCGAGGAAGGGCACCCGGGCTTCCAGTCCCCACGCCATGGTCATGTTGTCCACCCGCTTGACCGGGTCGTCCACCAGCATGACGCGCGAGTCCAGTCGCAACGCCGCGTCCAGCGTCGTCTCGGCCCCCGGGGCGGCGAAGTGTCCCCGCAGGTAGCCCGCGCTCGGGTCGCCGTCGGCCAGCCACCGCGGCGAGACCAGGTCGGCCATCACCGCGGCCGACCGGTCGACAAAGGCCCGGGAGTAGGCCCAGGCCGCCTCGGCGCGCGGCACGTCCGCCAGCGGCGGGTACCAGTCGTAGCCGGCGAAGACCTCGTCGGCCCCCTGGCCGGACTGCACGACCTTGACCTCGCGGGAGACCTCCTCCGACAGCAGGTAGAAGGCGACGCAGTCGTGGCTGACCATGGGCTCGCTCATCGCCGCCACCGCGGCGTCGATGGCCGGCACCAGCCGGCTGTCGTCGATCCAGATCTGGTGGTGTTTGGTGGCGAAGCGATCGACCACCAGGTCGGAGTACTCGAATTCGTCCCCGCGCTCCCCACCGGCGGCGGCGAAGCCGATGCTGAAGGTGGACAGGTCGGAATTCCCGGACTCCGCCAGTAGAGCGACGATCAGGCTCGAGTCCAGGCCGCCGGAGAGCAGGACCCCAACCGGTACGTCGGCCACCATCCGCCGCTCGACGGCGGTCCGCAACGCCGCGAGGATCTCGTCCTGCCAGTCCTGCGCCGAGCGCGCCCGACCGGTCGGTCGGGTGTACGGCGGGTTCCAGTAGCACAGGTCCCGGCTGCCGCCGTCCGGGGAGATGGTGCGCACGGTGGCCGGCGGCAGCTTGCGGACCCCGGTCAGGATGGTCCGCGGCGGCGGCACCACCGAGTGCCAGGACATGTAGTGGTGCAGGGCGACCGGGTCGACCGTGGTGTCGACGTCGCCCGCCGCCACCAGGGCCGGCAGGGTGGAGGCGAACCGCAACGCACCGGGGAGCTCGGCGACGTACAGCGGCTTGATGCCGAGCCGGTCGCGGGCGAGCACCAACCTGCCGCTGTCGCGCTCGTAGACCGCGAACGCGAACATCCCGGCGAAGCGCTGCACACACCGGGGGCCCCAGCGATGATAGGCCTTGAGGATCACCTCGGTGTCGGACCGGGACCGGAACTGGTACCCGACGCCCTTCAGCTCAGCCCGCAGCTGCTGGTGGTTGTAGATGCAGCCGTTGAAGACCAGCACCAGGCCCAGCTCGTCGTCGATCATCGGCTGCGCGCCGGCCGCCGACAGGTCGATGATCTTCAGTCGGTGGTGCAGCAGCGCGAGTCGGCCGTCGGTCCAGGTGCCCTCGCTGTCGGGTCCCCGCGGTCGCAGGCAGGGCGACATCCGGGCGACCGCCGCCTCGTCGGCCGGCCGGCCGTCGAGGCGCAGCTCACCGGCCAAGCCGCACATGGTCGCCTCCCTTGTCGGCTTTATCGTCAGTGCGCTCGCCGGACGATTGGGGGCCGAGCAGCCAGGTGTCCTTGGAACCGCCGCCGCGGGAGGAGTTGACGACCATGCTGCCCGGTGGGGCGACTCGGGTGAGCGCAGCCGGGGCCACCCTCGGTTGGTCGGAAAGAAACACGAACGCCCGCAGGTCGACATGGCGCGGCACCAGGCGCTCCCCGTCGAAGGACGGGTGGGTGGACAGGTCCACCGTCTCCTGGGCGATCCAGCGATGCGGCGCCGCCAAGATCTGCCGCCGGGTCGCCGCCAGGTCCTCCGCTGAGGCCAGCGGGCCGATCAGCACGCCTTCGCCGCCGTACCCGTCGACCGGCTTGCAGACCAGCTGCGGCAGCCGCCCCAGCACCATCGCCAGCTGGTCCGGGACACCGCACAGGTACGTCGGCACGGTGGCGAGCAGCGGTTGCTCGCCGAGGTAGTACTCCACCAGCCGCGGCACGAACGAGTAGATCGCCTTGTCGTCGCCGACCCCGTTGCCGGGCGCGTTCGCCAATGTGACCGCGCCGGCATCCACCGCGCGCAGCACCCGCGCCCCCAGCGGTCGGCCGTCCGCCCCCGAGGCGTGCACGAGGGCGTCCTCGTCAATGCGCAGGTACACCACGTCGACCCGGAGCCGCGCGCCCTGGCGGACCAGGAAGACCCGGTCGTCCTCGACCAGCAGGTCATTGCTGGCGGCGACGGAGACCCCCATCTCCTCGCCCAGCATCTTGTGCTCGAACCACGCCGGCCCGGTCGCTCCCTCACTGAGCAGGACGACGCGCGGGGAGTCAGCCGCGGCCGGCGGTGCGCTGGCCACCAGCGCATCGCGCAACATGCCGGGCGCCGCCTCGACGTCGAGCAGGCCGCCGGGGCGAGGCAGATCGGGCATCACGGCGCTGGTCAGCCGGCGGTTCTGGACCGCGTAGCCGAGGCCGGAGGGCACCCGGACGTTGTCCTCCAGCACGAACCACCGACCGGACCCGTCGCGCACGAGGTCCATGCCGCAGACGTGGGCGCGGACTGTCTGCCGGTGCATCAGCACGCCGCTGGGCCGCAGTCCCGGTGCTCCCTCGATGACCCACGCCGGCACGACGCCGTCGGCCACCACCGCCCGGTCGGCGTAGACATCGTGCAGGAACGCGTCCAGGGCACGGGCCCGCTGCTGCACGCCTGCCCGCAGGGCCGACCAGTCGACGGCCGAAACGATCCGGGGCAGCAGGTCGACCGGGAACAGCCGGGTGCTGGCCTCACCGGGAACGCCGAACGTCACGCCGTGCGAGCGCTGCTCCTCGTCGCGCACGATCTCGCGGTGGCGCAGCGTGCCGGCGCCGAGGCGGTCCAGAACGGTGAGCACCTCGTCGTACGCCGCCACCGGCCCGGCCGAGCGGAGGACCTCGTCGCCAGCCGCGGCATAGGCCTGCCGCAGCGGGTACGGCGTCGAAGCGGCCGCCGCGGTGCCCACCGCCACCGGCGGCGTTCCGCCGGCGCGGGTGCGTTCCAGCAGCAGGTCGACGACGTCGGCGAGGCGACCGCGGCGCTGGTAGGCCCGGCGCTGCTCGGCGGCCGAGCTGCCGCGCGCCAGCGCGCCCTCCGCCAGGGTGCTGGCCTCGTCCCAGTCGCCGATCGCGGCGAGGTAAGGCCGGATCTCGTCGAGCAGGCTGCGCACGGCGGTGGCCGCCGGCACGGGCCGGGGCGAGCGGGGTAGGTCGAGCAGCTCGCCCTCCAGCCCCGAACGGGCCGCGCGCCACATCGCCACCCGCAGCAGCGGGGCCGGCCGCCGGATCGCCGGGACCCCGGCCAGCACGTCGTCGCGCCCCCGGCGGACCAGGGCGCGGAACAGTCCGGCGATCAGGATGACCGTGTCGACGTCGGGACAGGAGTCGGTGACCCGCAGTTCCAGGGTGGGCACCCGGACTGACGGGCGGATGTCGAAGTACACCATCCCCGCGTCACTGATCGTCCCCGACGCCACCAGGTCGGCCACCAGGGCGTCATGCTCGGCCGCCGAGGAGACCTCGCCCCCGAGCCCGGCCGTCGGCCACCGCTGCCAGACCAGCGACCGCATGCTCGCGTAGCCGCTGTCCTCCGCCATCCAGAACGGCGAACTGGCCGACAGGGCCAACAGCACGGGCAAGTACACCGACAGCCGCTGGGCCACCGCAACCGCGACGTCGCGATCGGAGAGCTGGACGTGCACCTGAGCGCCGCAGATCAGCTGCTCGCGCACCAACAGCTGGTAGTCCTCCAGCATCCGCTCGTACCGGGACGAGGACGTGATCGCCAGCCGGAGCGGATCGACCAGCGGGACGGTGCCCGCTGCCACCACCCCGAGGCCCTCGGCCTGGGCGACGGTGGCGAGCACCTGCCGGGATCGGACCAGCGCGCTGCGCAGCTCGGCCAGGCCGCCGCAGACCGGGGTGTTGCTCTCCACGACGCTGCGGTGCAGCTCGGCGCAGAACTCCTCGGCCGGCAGCTGGTGCAGCAGGTGTGGACCCCGGGCCACCAGCTCCCGGGTCGCCAGGTCGACGACGTGGAACTCCTCCTCTGCGCCCAGGTTGGTGGCCTCACCCGGGTCGTCGGCGACGGCAACGCTTAGTGCATCCCGGGACGATTCACCGCCGCGCGTTCCGGCGTCCGCTCGGGCGTAACTGCGACTGATGGCCCTACCGCCTGTCCACCGCTGCCGTGGTCACGGCGCGAAGACGGGCTGGCGATCCGCTGCGTCCATTGAGTGGTCCATCGAGTGGTCCATCGAGTGGTCCATTGGGTGTCGAACCGCCTGGCAGACGACCGCTCGCCGTACCGGCGCCAGCCGCTGGGCCAGGGTCGCGACCCGGCGAGCTTCACCGTCGTACCGCTCGGGGTCGTCGGCCACGGCGACGACGACGTCGTAGGCCCCCTGCACGACAGCGGCGTAGATCACATCGGCGACTTGGCGTACCGAAGTCGCCACCTCGTCGGCGCGGCCGTCGTCGGTCTGCAGCAAGACCCAGGCTGATGCCATGGGATGAGCCCTTCGAGGATAGGTGATCGGGCTCGACGAGCATTACCGCGCCGCGTTTCCATGGGGTAAGCCAGCCGGGACGGCTGTGTTACGAACTCCTCAATCCCGGCGCGCCGGGCGTGAGCGGGGTGGCGGCAGCCGGCCGGACGACCACATCGCGAAGGAGATCCTGCGTCGCCGCCGCCACCGCTGCCACCGCAGTCTCGAACGCGGCCTGGTTGCGCGTCGATGGCTGCCGCATCCCGACGACCTTGCGGACGTACTGCAATGCGGCGGCATGGACGTCAGCTGGCGAGGCCTCGTCGGTGTACGGGGGCCGCAACGTCTTGATGCTTCGACACATGTGCCAACGGTAGGACCGTACGACGCGTTCGCCCACCGGCCGGCGCCCCGGTCTGGTCCGGCAACGCGATCAGTTCAGCCGGGCCCGCGCTGCTCCGGCCTGCTCGCGGGCGCGCTCGGCAGCTGCTGGATCAGCGGCCGCGACAAGCTCGGCGTAGCCCACCAGCTCGCGCGCGCCGCCGGCGAAATCGCCGCCGGCAACGAGCAGGACGCCGCGCTCGCGCCGCAGGTCGACGGGATGGTGCGGGAGCAGTAGCGAGAGCTCGACGGCCCACAACCGGGTCCGGGCGCGGCCGGTCGAATGCCCGGCCCAGGCTCGGATGTTGCTGAGGATCCGCAGCAGCGTCTCGGCGGCGTCCCATGGCCGTAGATAGGGCGCAGGGACCCCGCTGACATCGAGTCTGGCGCCGCCGGCGAACGGGTCGACGTAGTTATCGACGTAGTTATCGCCGACCCGGACGACGAAGTGTCCTGGCAGCCCGATGCCGTCCGCCGGGATGCCGCACCGCCGCGCCACCTCCAGCCACACCACGGACAGCAAGATCGGCAGGCCGGCGCGCCGGCGTAGCACCTCGGGCAGGAGAGAGGACCGCAGGTCGGCGTAGTCGCGGGCGTCACCGGTGAAGCCGGCCAGTACGCCGCGCAGCGCCTCGACCGGCGGGCGCCTGGGATCCACCGAGCGGGCGAGCCGCTCGAGCTCGGCCTGGGCGGCCCGGATGTCCAGCGCGGGGTCGGCCTGCGCGGCGATGAGCAGACATGCCAGTCCGAGGTCCACCGGCTCGGTGCGCACCACCGCGGCGAAGTGCTCTCGGGAGGTCGGGCTCATTCTCGGGGGAGTCTTCTCGGGGGAGTCTTCTCGGGGGAGTCAATGGGCGGCGGTGGTCCGGACACCGGCTCCGGCAGTGAGAACTGGCTCAGGAACCGCCTGATCGCCGAGGAGTCACCACGGACAGACAGGTCGTTGGCGCGGATGGCTTCCTGGAGGCACCGGCCACCACAGAGCACGCCCGCCAGGACGCCCGGGGCGCCCTCGATGACCGCGTCCGGCTCGTCCGCGCCCCCTCGGACGACCGCGAGCTGGCCGTCCTGCACCGTCGCAGTGAACCGGTCTTCCGCAGTGAACCGGTCTTCCGCAGTGAACCGGTCTTCCGCAGTGAACCGGTCTTCCGCAGTGAACCGGTCTTCGCCCAGGCGCAGCTCGATGGTGGCCGCGAACCCGTCGCTGCCATCGGGCTGGTAGTTCGTCCGCAGCGATAGAACGAGCCCAGCGGCGCTGAGGTGTGCGTCGCGTCGACGGGTCGGGGACCGGGCGCCCCAGCGGCCGAGCTGTCTGATGACCGGCTCCAGCTCTTGCCCCCAGTCGGTGAGCTCATACACCGTGGATCCTGCCGGCGGGGCGAGCCGGCGCCGGCGTACCACGCCGGTCTGCTCCAGTTCGTCCAGGCGATGAGCCAGCACGGTGGTGCTGATGCCGGGCAGGTCGGCCCGCAGGTCGGTGTAGCGCTTCGGTCCGAAGACGAGCTCGCGCACGACCAACAGCGCCCAGCGCTCGCCGACGAGATCGAGGGCATGGGCCATCCCGCACGCATCGTGGTAGCTGCGCCTGATGGCCATGCCACCAGTCTAGTGCGGCACTTGTTGCGGCACATCATGTGCTTGTTCTCCGAAAGCAGATGCTGCTAGCGTCCCACTCCTCACCGCGCCTGCACCTTGGCGCATCGACGCTCGGAGAGGGGTACGGATGAGCGGCGTACGGGTACTCGTTGGAACCCGCAAGGGCGCGTTCGTGCTCACCGCGGACGGCACGCGGGCGGACTGGGACGTCAGCGGCCCCCACTTCGCGGGCTGGGAGATTTACCACGTCAAGGGGTCACCGGCCGATCCGGCTCGGCTGTTTGCGTCCCAGTCCAGCAGCTGGTTCGGCCAGCTCATCCAACGATCCGACGACGGCGGCGCGACCTGGCAGCCGGTGGGCAACGAGTTCCGGTACGACGGCGTCCCGGGCACGCACCAGTGGTACGACGGCACTCCGCATCCGTGGGAGTTCGCCCGCGTCTGGCATCTCGAGCCGTCGCTGACCGATCCCGACACCGTCTACGCCGGGGTCGAGGACGCCGGGCTGTTCCGATCGGTGGATGGCGGCCAGCAGTGGCAGGAACTGTCCGGCCTTCGCCGGCACGACTCTGGATCCGCGTGGCAGCCCGGGGCGGGTGGGATGTGCCTGCACACGATCTTGCAGGATCCCAGCAGACCCGAGCGGATGTTTGTGGCCATCTCGGCCGCGGGAGCGTTTCGGACCGATGACGCCGGCACCACTTGGCGGCCGGTGAACCGGGGCCTGCAGTCCAACGGCATCCCGGATGCGGATGCGGAGGTCGGGCACTGCGTGCACCGCATCGCGATGCACCCGGCGCGGCCGGACGTGCTGTTCATGCAGAAGCACTGGGACGTCCTGCGCAGCGACGACGCGGGGGAGTCGTGGCACGAGGTCAGCGGCAACCTGCCGACTGACTTCGGATTCCCCATCGACGTGCACGCACACGAGCCGGACACCGTCTATGTCGTACCGATCAAGAGCGACTCGGAGCACTATCCGCCCGACGGCAGGTTGCGCGTCTACCGCAGCCGCACGGGTGGGGACGAGTGGGAGGCACTGACGACCGGGCTGCCGCAGCGCAACTGCTACGTCAACGTGCTGCGCGACGCGATGGCCGTGGACTCGCTGGACTCCTGCGGCGTCTACTTCGGTACGACGGGCGGGCAGGTGTACGCATCCGCCAACGCCGGCGACAGCTGGGCGCCGATCGTCCGCGACCTCCCGCCGGTGCTGTCGGTGGAAGTCCAGACCCTGCCGTGATCCGGGTCGTCCTTCCCGCCCACCTGCGGACGCTGGCGCGGGTTGATGGTGAGGTGCAGCTCGACGTGGCGGGACCAGCCACGCAGCGCGAGGTCCTGGACGCCTTGGAGGCGGACTTCCCGATGCTGCGCGGCACGATGCGCGACCACGTGACCCAGCAGCGCCGGGCGTTCGTGCGGTTTTTCGCCTGCGAACAGGACCTGTCTCATGAACCACCGGACGCCCCGCTGCCGGCCGCGGTGGCGCTGGGCGCCGAGCCGTTCGTGGTCGTCGGAGCCATGGCGGGTGGCTGACGCCATCCCGGCATGAGGTTTCGGACCACGATCGAGCTTGGTGGCAAGACCGCCAGCGGCAGCCGCGTTCCGCCGGACGTCGCGTCGGTGCTCGGCCGCACCAGCGACCAGCCGTTCGTAACGATTCGTGGTCATACCTATCGCAAGCACCAGCTTCGGCATGTGCTGATCGAGGAAGATGAAGACAGCCGAGACGCGACAGCGACGCATCGTCAAGGCGGTCAGCGCGCTGCGGACGCGCAGCAGCTAGCTCGGCACGGCCGCACAGCGTCCGTAGGGCGGAAGCCCTGCCAGGGCAGAGCCTCCGCCGGATAACGGGTGTGCCGATGTCGGCAGAGAGGGTCGCCGCCCCGTGACCCGCAATCAGAGGGACAGCATCCCGCTGATCAGGGCCTGCCAGGTCACTGGACCGACGATCCCGTCGACCGTGACAGCGGGGATGCTCGCCTTCAACGCCTGCTGGAACCCCCGCACCGCAGCATCGGTTTTGGTGCCAAAGACTCCGTCGATCTGGAGCCCCTTGCTGGGATCACCTGACAGGTTGCGGAATGCGAACTCCTCTTGCACCGCACGCACAGCGTCGCCCGTACTGCCCTGCTTGACCTGAACGATCAACGCCCGCCAGGTGTTCGGACCGACGATGCCGTCGACCACCAGGTTCTTTTGCTGCTGGAAGGCGCGGACAGCAGCGTCGGTGTTCGGGCCGAAGATGCCGTCGACGGTCACGCTGTGCCCGCGAGTCCGCAGTAGGTACTGCAAGCTTGGAACCGGGTGCTTCTGGTCACCCTTCTTCGTCAGTGGCCAGGGACTGATCGTGCCGGAAACCATGAGTGCTCCTTTCACTGAAGCTCGACCGGAGTCAGAGTCGGTGATCGCGCACGTTGATACAAGCGATAGCCGTTGGGCATCGGCGACGGCCCGGTCACGTTTGACCGATACGGATCAGAACGGCGGGTCACCACTGCAGGCCTCCGGCTTCGGCGGCTCGGGGGCTTTCGCGACGGGGACCTCCGCATCCGAGACGTCGGACTCCGAGACGTCGGACCCCGGGACGTCCGGCATCAGGTACCGGATCGGCTCCCGGTCCCAGCGCACCCCGTTCGGGTCGATCCACTCGATCGGCCCGTCCGCCCCGCGCCGCCAGGACCAGCTAGTGA
>Ga0208478_1000406_pt1 | contig 15338 bp, 19 predicted proteins | sample NGESurdeep072012_5_FD_184462 | JGI IMG/M metagenome (GOLD analysis project Ga0208478, IMG submission 184462) | Arctic peat soil microbial communities from Barrow, Alaska - NGEE Surface sample 415-2 deep-072012 (SPAdes) | ecosystem: Environmental > Terrestrial > Soil > Wetlands > Peat ...
CGCCGGCCTTGCTTGAGGAACCTGACAGGACATCGGGAAGGTACGCCCTCCAAGCGCCTCAACCCGAGATTTCACATCCACAGGTTTCAAGCATTCCTCACGCCCGCCATCATCGCCTCCACCTGGACCAGGCCGAACGCCTCCAGCGCATTCACCGAAGGCAGCGCAAAGATGTCGATCGACGAATAGAAGTCGGCGATAGATTCATTCGGCAGAAAGCCGAGCATGGTGATCCGCGGGTCGCCGCCAATGGCGGACCGCACCTTGTCGATGACGCTGCCACCGGCAACCTTCTGGTAGTCGCCGCCGATCAGCAGACGGGCGTCAGGGTCGTCGAGGCCACGGAAGCCCTCGACCAGGTACTCCAAACCCTTCTCCTCGACGATGCGTCCGAGGAAACCGACATGAACACCTTCCGACGACCGGTAACTGGGCTTTCCTGCCGGCCGGAGAACTGACGGCGGCGGGATGACCAGCATGGGTCGGTGGCGAAAGCTCGGCCACAGCCGACTGCGCTGCGCATAGTCCTCGCTGGAAACCACCACCGATTGGGACCGGCGGACTGCCAGCCGATGGGAGGCGTCCAGCACGGTCTCCTGAATCCGATTCAGCAGACCCGGCGGGAGCGTGACGTCACACTGATAAATCGTGATGATCGGGGTGTGCCGCACGGCGGCGGCGATTGGTCCGGCCTCCAACATCGGTGCGTTCAGCAGCAAGAGCCTGGCCCGGCGGGCCACCTTGACTACCATCGGCACGAAACCCGGGCTGATGATGCCCTTTCCGAACCGGGCCACGACGGCGGTTCGGATCACCTCGACGCCGTTGAGGTTTTCCCGGCTGGGCAGCCCGGCCTCGTGCCGCCCAGCGACCACGGCCACCCGAAGGCCGCTGGCGACCAGTCCTTCCGCGATCACCCTGGCCGCTTCGCTCACACCGGAGACATAAGGGCTGTAGTAGTTCAGTGCGAGGACGACGTCGTACTCCCGCTCGGCCATCATCGCGTTACTCCTTGCAATTGCACCGTGCCGACGGCTGGGGCGTCCGCTTTGGGTTCGATGGTGACGACCCAACTCTGATCGGGGACCGTCACCGGAATCGTCTGGGGAGTGTTGGTCAGCTCGGCGGACGACACGTTGCCGTCCTGACCGACCAGTTCGACCGATAGCGGCGCAGTCGGTTCTGTCGTGGACATCGCCACCGACACATTCTCGGACGCGCCGGGAGAGCGGAGAACCAGCAGGGTATTTCCCATATATCCACTAAATTCCCCCCCAGGTTGAGTGTGCGGGAACCAGGACGCAAGGCCATCTGGAGCAACGACGGTCACGGCACCGGCCGACGTGTCGAGCAGGGTGAAGGTGCCATTCGATCGAACGATGGCGCCTGGGTCGGCGTCCACTTGAACGCCGGAGCCAACTAGCAGGTACCTGTCCAACTCGCCACCCCAGAATTCACCGACGCGAAAGTAAGACGGATTGAGAATGGGGTAGGAAACGGCGTCGTCCTCCCTGAGCAAGAAACCGATCCACAACTGCGGGAAGAAGTCTGGCACCAAGACACTTACATCAGTACCATCCGCGCCGCCCAACTCGGCAACCCAATCGGCCGCCTCGAGATAGTCGGCGTTCACATGGCGCGAGGCAATATAATCCGGGTTCACCTGAGCCCAGACAGTGCGCATGTTGACTCCTACCCACAGCACCAGAACGGGAACTAACGCCCAGCCAACAGCCTTCGACCAGTATTGATGACGCCCGCGCCCGACATGCCGGCGCAAGCCATCCCACCCAGCAGCGCAGGCCAGCAGGGCCAGCGGGGTAAACAGCAGTACTGCCCGGAGTTGCGTGAAACCGCGCTGCTCGACGGTGATCATGGCGAGATACCCCAGACCAACGAGCAGCAGACCCCACCACGCGCCCCTATTTCTAGCTAACAGCAGCGCGAGTATTAGACCGGTGACAACAACTGCGCCGAGAAGCAAACCCGACTTGCTGGGGTCGAGCCCCGAGGAGAACGGCGCGACTCCCAGAACACGATTGATAGCCGCCCACAGACCGTCCGCGATAAATGGTGAAGAGTTGGTTTCGAAGCCACTCGGTGGATGGAACAGCAGGGCGATCACGCCGCGCCACCAAGCCATAGGCGCGATGAGTATTGAAATCGTGAGGACCAGCAATGCCCGTTTGAGATTCAGCAGGTATCTGTTGGAACGGTGCAACAAGATTCCACCGGCGATCGCCGGCGCAACAAAGAGTGCATATTCGGTATAGACACCGACGAGCCCGCTAACGATGAGAGCGGCTGGCCAAACCGGGCTGCGGTTCTGCGCAGCGCCGATCACGCACCCGATTGCCGCGATCGCCAGGCTGATGCCCAACAACGAGTCCATGTTCTGGCTGTACACCTGATAAATCAGCAGAGTCGATGTCGCCGAGGCAACAGCAAGTCCGTAACATGTCGACGGCCGCAAGCGAAGCATCCGACCAGTCACGATGGCGGCGCCCGGAACCATCAAGCCATATAGAGCCATGATGGGCATGGTCGAAGAGATCTCATCAATCCGCAGAACGGCATTGATTGCCGACTGAACCAGTGGCTGGCCCATGCGGAGCGGAATCTCGAATGACGAAACGACTGGAGCAAAAGCGGGCACCAATGCACTGGTGGCCGGGTCAGTTCCGACACTTGGTGTATCCGACATGGTGTAGCTGGAGAACCAACTACTTTCCGCGGCATAGTAGAAAGCATCGTGATTCAGATTGGCGGAGATTACCCGAGAATCACCCATCAGAAAATTGGGAATCAACGCAAGGCAGGCACTCACGGTTCCGATCAACCAGGCGATGATCGCGGCACCAATCGGGCGGGCTTGATATGCCCAGGGTCGCGAGCCTCGACGCAACCCTATCGTCACGCAGCCGAGGGCACATCCCGCTACCACCACCAATCCCCAGCCTGTCGGCACCAGCCAGGACGTCGAGGACAGGACCGCGACAATCAGGCTCGCACCGAGCAAAGGAGCAGCGGGCAGCCAGGCCTCCCGAAACCCGGGGCGCAGTGGTGCGAGAACCGCCAGTCCGAGTGCGGTCAGCAATAGCCACCCGCCGACGAGCAGCGCGGCAATACCGAGCATTACGTTTTCCGTCCTGTGCGAACGACGAGAGCGGTGATCAGAACAATTCCGGCCAAGCTGGCTCCGACAATCAGCGGGAGCGTCGCCTTGGCGAGTAGAGACGAAATGATGAGTACCACAACCGCCCCGACCAGCAGACCCGCGGCCCATGCACTGATGATGACGCGATGCAACCCGAGTGCAATGCTCGAGTCGGTGGCAACGGAGGCGACTAGATAGACACCGACACCCAACGCAACCAGGACCATCGAACCCCGGTCAAGTTCGTACCGGGGCCCGAAGAAAAGGCTCGTCGCCCACGGCCCGATGACTGCGGCGCCAATGACCAGGGTGATGGCCAAGCAGCCGGTTGCGACGCCCAATGCGACCAAGAGTCTGCGCACGCCCGGTCGATCCTGATGGTGCCAACGGGTAGCCAGTCGAGTGACGTACACCGGTTGCAGGGACTGAAAGAGGAGTACTGGCAATCGGGCAATGGTCATGACGGCCAGCACCCGGCCCGCCAGCGCGGCCTGACCCGGGCCGGCCGCCAATTTAGCGACCAGGGTGCCACTGTTCAGCAGGGTTTGCATGCTGCTTGCCGCCACCATCAGACGCGCGCTGTCCCGCCCGAAATGGTCTACCCGACCGCCTCCGCGGACGTAGCCGGAACGTCGGACCAGTAGTACCCCAACCAGGCCGGCGGTCAGCGCCGCGCCTCCGACGGCCAGTGTGTAAGGAACGACGGACACTTCTCGAACGGTCAGCAAGGTGATCGCGACGAGCGCCCTTAGCACCGAGTCCACTACCACCACCGTGGCATAGCCCCGAAACTGCCGAGTTGCGGCCAACAGACCGCGGCAGGGGAACTGCAAGCAGTAGCCGAGGCACGCAATGCTGAAAGCAATCAAAATGCCCACTTGATCATTGACGAGGGCGCCGATCCACGGCCAGAGCACCACAGTTGCGACGGCGGTTCCGACTGCAACCATCGCGGCCACGACCATTGACCGTTGCCACAATCGACCGAGCCCCCCGCCCGCGGCCGTGATGCCGGCGCCGCGGCGGGTCGTCTCCTGTTCCATCGGCAGGAACAGCCCCAGACCCACAATGACGACAGCGGCCCAGTACACGCCGAAATCCCCGTAAGCCTCTGGACCGACCGCACGAGCCGTGGCCACCAGGAGCGCATAAGTGCTGATTCCGGTGATAGCCGTCCCACCCAAAACCCACCAGGAAGATTGGTTGCCAGTCCCAATCGCCTGTTCACCGGTCCGAACAGTGGGTGGCTCATCGGGACGGCCGCGTGCGCTCATGCAAGCACCGCACTGGCCCCGAACAGCAGCAGCCAGCACAGGCCGAGTGTTTCAAGGACCCGGTCGCCGGCCACGATCGATTCGGGCTCGCCCGCCGCGCCCCGATCGATGTCCACCGCGTAGCGCAGCAACGCCAGGACGAACGGAATGATGGAGAGTTGAGCGAGCAGCGGGTTCCCGCCGCCGACCTCGAACGCCCACAGGCAGTAAAAGGTGATGGTGGCGGACGCGGCGAGGCCCCAGGTGAACCTCAGGTAGCTCGCGGAGTAGTCCTCCAGGCTGCGCCGGGTCGACGCCGCATGCTCGCCGACGAGGTGCACCTCGGAGTACCGCTTGCCCGCCACCATGAACAGCGAGCCGAACGATGCGACCAGCAGGAACCACTGCGACAACACGACGCCCGCCGCAACGCCTCCCGCAATCGCCCTGAGCAGGAATCCGCTCGCCACGGCCGCCAGGTCGAGGACCGCCTGATACTTGAGCCACAGGCAGTAGCTCAGCTGGATCACCGCATACGACCCCAGCACCACGATCAGCTGCGGACGGCCGAACGCGTAGGCGACGAGCAAGCTCGCGACAGCCAGCACAACGGCAGTGCCGAGCGCGAGACCCGGCCCGACCTCGCCCGACGCGATCGGCCGGAATCGCTTCACCGGATGTGCTCGGTCCTCCGGACGGTCGATGACGTCATTGACCAGGTACACGGCGGAGGCAATCAAGCAGAAGCACACGAACGCCAGGATCACGGCGACCGTGGTCTCCCAGCCGTTCGGCCAACCGCCGGCCAACGGACCGGCGGCGACCAGGACGTTCTTGATCCACTGTTTGGGTCGCGCTGCGCGAACGAGCGCGGGGCCGGTCAAGGCCGCATCCCGTAGCGCCGAGCAATCACACCGACCAGCAGACCGACACCGGCTCCGGCCAGCACGTCGGAGGGGTAGTGCACGCCGAGCAACACCCGCCCGACGCCCATCGCCACCGGCACCGACGCGGCCAGCGGCACGCCGACCAGCGGCGCCAGCATCGTCGCCGCCGCTGTCGTCGATGCGGCGTGCGCGCTGGGGAAACTAAGTCGAGAAGGCGTACTGTCCAGGACCCGAATCAGCGGGCTGTCCGGACGTGGCCGCCGGACGACCCGTTTGATCACAACGGCAGCGGCATGAGCGGTGAAGGCCGCCGTTCCCATCCCGACCCAGGTCTGCCTGCGCCGGGCGTCGACGATCGCACCACCCGCACCGATCAGCAGCCAGCCGGCAGCATGCTCGCCGAACGTGGATAACAGGTTGGCGAAGTTGACGACCGGCCCGCGCCCGACGACCGCTTGGAGGCAACCGATCAGTCGAACTTCCATCCCATCCAGTCCCACAGTTTCCTTCACGAAGTCTTGTTCAGTGTCCGATCCGTGCCAGCCGGGCCCCACCCGCCGGGAGCTCGATCAGTCCAGGAGCGTGCGCTCGTTGATCGGGGCTCAGTTTTTCTCCAATACAAAAATGCTCGACTCCCCCGTACCAGGACGAAGGACGATCCGGCCGGCGAGGTATTGACCGAATGCAGGGACCGAGTAGATGCCGGCATCAACCAGCCGCGGTCGCGCCCGGTACGGCGGATTCCACAATCCGTCCGAACCCTCCCGGACCACGGCGAACCCGCGCGAGGTCACGAACTCGGCCCAGATCCGGTGTGGTTTAAGGTTGATGTGAGTGGGGTCACTGAACCCGTTCCATCCCGCACCCATCAACCGTCGAGCCCTGCTGGCCGGGTCCGGCATGACGGCCAAAACCCGGCCACCGGGACCGAGCACCCGCCGCCAGGTCTCCAAGACCGATTCCGCCGTCTCGTCATTCAGATGCTCCAGCACGTGAATCGACGTGATTCCGCCGAAGGTATTGGACGGGAGGTCATCCATCGAGGTGACCACCGTGGTTCCAGGTGCGGTCTGCCGAGCCCGTTCGGCCGAGAACTCCGAGACCTCGAACCCCGACGCGTCGCCCAATTGCGACAGCCGCCGGAGTAGGTAGCCCGTGCCGCAGCCAAAATCCAGATAGGGTCCCGCGCCGATGTAGCGACTGACGAGCCGTACGTAGAACCCGAGTGCCGGACGGTCGCCCAACTGCCCGTTGGCACGGTAATAATCCTCGTCGTACGTCGACATGCCTCTCCTTGAGCCCACGAAACACTGAACGCTAACAGAGCTTTGCGGCCCATCCGGCGAGGCAGACCGGGACCCGGTAGCGCGATGGTCATGGCACTAGCAGTAGCGAGCGTCCTCATACCGCCCAGCATCGGCGGCTTCCGAGGGATGTAACGGACTGGCGAGGGGGTCTCGGTAGGTGAGGCCCCCTCGCTGCCGTCGGTCGTAGCCTCGGAGTTGCTGAGACCTGGAGGCGTCATGACCGACTACTCGACCCTACTGCGGGATCACGTCACGCTCACTTGCCGGTCGATCGACCGGATTTTCCTGCAGGCGTACGTGCCGAAGCTGCAGACCGTGGGCTGGGTGTGTCAGTTCTTGCGCTGGCAACGCGGCTTTGTCATCCCGTCTTCGGCGGCGTTCGGGAAGATCGGGGACGCCTACGTTGCCGAGGTACACCGCTGGGCGAAAGACCATGACGTGCCGATGATCCACTTCGGGAAGGGTGAGAACAAGGAAGCGATCGCCCGCCCGTACATCGACGCGGCCGCGGCCGCTGGTGGTGAGGGCGCAGTGGTACTGATCGGGATCGCGCAGGAGAAGGCGCCGGTGTGGCGATCGTGGAAGGCCAAGGGTCAGGAACACGCCGCACACCCGCACATGGAGTGGGGCCGGCAGATGGCATTCATCAACCATTTCTATTTCTACCTCTGGGACCCGGAATGGGGCGGGGCGTTCTGGAAAACCAATGCGTATGCGCCCTATCCGATCTGGATATGGTTGAACGGTCATGAGTGGGCCAAGCGGCAATGCGTGAAGGCCGGGATCGGCTTCACCGCCTTGGACAACGGTTTCCGTTCCTGTGACGATCCGGCTGCCTTGCAGCGGATCTGCGACCGGTGCGGATCGGGAGCCGTGAAGAGCTTCTTCTGGCGTTGGGCGCACCGGCTGCCGTCCCCGTTCACCACGGCGGATCTGCGCGCTGGGTACGTCTACGAGTTGGCGTTCCGCCAGTTCGAAGTGTCCGACACCCGGGTATTCGACCGACCGGCCGCCGGTCGGGCGTTCTTCGAGCAGGTCATCCGGGACCATCTGGATGTCGGTCGCCCGTCTTCCGTCGCACTGATCTTTGACAAGCGAATCAACCGCAATACGCCGGGCACGTTCCGCACCAAAGTGATCACCCACGGGGTGGATCCGCAACTGTGCTGTTACTACAAATCCAGCCGGCTCAAGCAATATTTTAAGGAGCATCGGGCGCTGCGCACCGAGACGGTGATCGGCGACACCCGTGACTTCGGCATCGGTCGCAGGGTCAACGCCGAGAACTGGCGAGCCCTCCGACGGGTTGGTGAGCACGCCAACCAGCGTCTGTGTGACGCCCAAGCCGCCGACGCCCGACCCGCTCCCGACGTGGCCACCCTGACAGAGGTGACCCGGCCGTCCACCACCACCGACGGCCAACACGCTCCCGGGCTGCGATTCGCAGATCCCCGAGTGATGGCGGCAATAACCGCCATCGTGGGCTTCAGCCACCTCATTCGCGGCTTCGACAACAAGGCACTCACCGAGCTGATGGGTACCCTGCTCGACATTCCGTACACGAGCCGGCACGCGACCTACGACCTGCGCCGCCTGCGTCGCAAACGCGTGATCGAGCGGATCGAGCACACCCACCGATACCGACTCACCCCGAACGGACGCGCGATCGCTGTCCTGTTCACCAAGGCCTACGGACGTGTCCTCGGGCCCGGACTTTCCGAACTCGACCCACGACTACCGCCTGAGCTGGCCAAACGCAGCCCGCTCGCCACCGCCTGGCGCCAACTCAACCGAGCCCTCGACGAATTCATCGACGACGGGTTGGCCGCCGCTTGACCGAAAACTTGATCTGACTGGAAACACGATGCCGAGCAAGCGAAGCTAGCGTGACCTGCCGGCCGCCTGCCTGATGCAACTCGGCCGGACCTTCGCCGTCCCGCATCGGCGGTCAGGAACGGTCGGCTTGCACCATTCGACCGACCAGCTCGGTAAAGGTGACGGTTGGCGCTCACCCCAAGGTTGCGTTTGGCCGGCTGGGATCACCGGTTAGATCGACGGCGTCCACCGGTCGAACAAACGCGCGTCGATCCGAACATACCTCTCGAAATCCTCGATACCGACGTGAGCGAACACCGCCCCAACGAAGTCACGCACCGAGTGCGATTGACCGGTCGCCACGACATAGTCGTCGGGTTCGTCATGACGAGCGGCCCGGATCATCGCATCGACATAATCAGGGGCCCAGCCCCAGTCGCGACGCGCATCCAGATTGCCCATCCTCAGCTCGGTCTGCTCACCGCGGACGATCCTGGCAACGCCCTGGGTGATCTTCCGTGTGACAAACGTCGCCGGCCGGCGCGGCGATTCGTGGTTGTACAGCACGGCCGAGACGGCGTGCAGCCCGCGGCCTCGGTACACCCGGACCATGTGGTGCGCGTAGGCCTTGGCCGCGCCGTATGGCGTAATCGGGGCGATCGGTGTCGATTCGTCCAGCGGGCTGATGACCGGACTGCCGAAGATTTCCGCGCTCGACGCCTGCACGACCCGCACCCGCTTGCTCGACGATTCGCCGAACTCCCAGGCCGCGTGCAACAACCCGGCCGCGGCCAGGCCCGATACCCGGCCGGTCGCGATCGGCTCGGCCCCAGGATTGCGCCACCGAGGAAATGCCGGCCAGGTTGTAGATCTCGTCTGGAGCGATCCGCCGGATCAGCCGGGCGACCAAGTCGACCTCGTTCAGGTCACCGACATGCAAGGACAGGCCCGGCATCGCTGCGATGACCGGTGCCGAATCCTCGACGAACCGCACCAGCCCGTGCACCGTCGTGCCCTCCGCCAGCAGTCGCTCGGCGAGATAGCCGCCATCCTGACCGACACCCAGGTGATCAACGCCGTCGTCATGGAAAGGATCAGCTGCTGCCTGGTGCCCCCAGTTCGGCGACATCGGAGTCGACCATCATCGTGACCAGCTCGTGGAACGACACGGTGGGGGTCCAGCCCAGCTGTGTCTTTGCCTTTGTCGGGTCGCCGATCAGCAGGTGGACCTCTGCCGGACGGAAGAATCGGGGATCGACGTACACCAGCTTGGACCAGTCGTCGATACCGACGCGAGCGAATGCGATGTCCAAGAATTCGCGAATCGAGTGGGTCTCACCGGTAGCAACCACGTAGTCGTCGCCCGCTGGCGCCTGCACCATCCGCCACATGGCGTCGACATAGTCACCGGCGAAGCCCCAGTCGCGCTTGGCGTCCAGGTTTCCGAGCGAGATCCAATCCTGTAGACCGTTAGCGATCCGGGCGACGGCCAGGCTGATCTTGCGCGTGACGAACTCCGGACCACGGCGCGGTGACTCGTGATTGAACAGGATCCCCGACGAGGCATGCATGCCGTATGACTCGCGGTAGTTGATCGTCATGTAATGCCCGTAGACCTTGGCAACGCCGTACGGCGAGCGCGGCCAGAGCAAGGTGGCCTCGCTCTGCGGCACCTGCTGAACCTTGCCGAACATCTCCGAGGACGAGGCCTGATAGAACCGGACCTTGGTGATGTCGTCGACGCAATACAGCCGGGTTGCCTGCAGCATGTTGAGCACGCCGAGGCCGGTCACCTCGCTGGTGAGCCTGGCGTTCTGCCAGGAGTAGGCGACGAACTACTATGCCACCCATGACGTTGAAGGGTCCGCTCGTTGCGAACGCCTTACTGCACTGGACCCGCAGCACCGGGCTAGCGTTGATCAGGCAAATCGCCAAGTTCGGGGTTGTTGGCGCCTGCGCCTTCGTGATCGATGTCAGTGTATTCAACGGTCTGCTCTACGCGGGTGAGTCTCCTCTTCTGGCTGGTCAACCGCTGTGGGCGAAGATCGTCAGCTCTGGAGTGGCTACGGTTGCGTCTTGGTTGGGCAATCGCTTTTGGACTTTCCGCCACACCCGACGCCCGCAGGCTTTGCGCGAACTAGCGCTCTTCGTCCTGATGTGCACTATCGGGTTGGGTTTGTCGCTCCTCTGCCTTGCGGTCTCGCATTACGTACTGGGGTTCAAGTCCGGCCTCGCCGACAATATTGCCGCCAACGTAGTTGGTCTCGCTGTCGGGACAACTTTTCGATTCTGGGCTTACCGGCAGCTCGTTTTTACAAATATCGAAGGGGGTGACCAGCTCGTCAAGCGGAACGCAGCCTCAGCACTCGCAGCACCAGGCACTCAAACCTGAATGCTTCAGCGCACAAGCGGACTCGTATTGGCGTTGACTCCATCATTGACCATCGATCGCTCCAAGTGTGGGTTCAGCGCCCGCAGTGATGTCATAGGCGATGGGTGCCCGGATGCGCTCTCTCACCAGAATCCACAGTGCTTCAACACCGTCACGCCACGTCAGCTTCTTCCCCGCCTCACGACTGCGGGCTTTGTAGCTGATCGGCACTTCGTACGGCCGAACACCTGATCGCAAAATCTTGCCAGTGACCTCGGCCTCCATGCCGAACCCAGCCGACTTGACGTCCAACTTCCGGTACATCGGTAGTGGCATCAGCTTGAAACAGGTTTCGAGGTCACTGATATAGCAATTAAAGAGAATATTGGTGAATGTGGTAACTGCTTTGTTACCGAGTACGTAGAGGTACGAATAGGCATTGTGACTGCCAAAGGTCCTAGTGCCGTAGACCACTTCCGCATCCCCCCGCAGAATCGGTTCCAGCATGCCGGGGATCTCTTCCGGAGCATATTCAAGATCGGCGTCGCACATGATGACGTAATCACCGGTCGCCAATTCCGAGCCTTTGCGAATCGCGGAGCCCTTGCCTCCATTGGTGGCCTTTTCGTACATCAGAACACCTGCCTCGTTGGCCCACTGCGCGTACAGTTCCCGCGTGCCGTCCGTACTGCCATCGTCAACAATAACAAGTTCGATTTCGACTGGGTAGTTTACGTTAAGGACCCGCTTGACCGCAGATTCAAGCGTTGCGAGTTCATTGTATACCGGCATAAGGATAGAAAGTTTCATCGTGGTATCCTACCAAGCGTGAGGCGTGTACGAGCCATGTTGGCCCGTCAAACCGCCACTGCGCTGCAATCTTGTTGATCAACGGCCCCAGCGTCACGCTGGGCCATCCTCCGTCAGCACCAACTCTCGCCACGGTGGGTGTGGTTGCCGGTGGGGGCGTAGCGAGCAAGCTATAGTACATGCCGCATCAGTTTGCTTGCTGATCAGGGTCAGCCCCCCGACGAGGGCGGGCGGAAATTGCCTCCGGGGCCTTTGGCGTTCCGGGTCCTCGCTGGGCGGGATGTTCCCGCCCACAATGTCGGAAGTTGGTGTCGATGCTCGAGCGCAGGATTCTGGTAACCGGTGGGTCTGGCTTCATCGGATCGCACCTGGTCACACGCCTGCTCGGGGAAGGCCACCAGGTGCTTGTCGTCGACAACTTCTATTCCGGCAGCCGCTCGAACCTCAACAATGTTCTTGCCCATCCCCAGCTCGAGGTCATGCGCCACGATGTGACGTTTCCGCTCTACGTCGAGGTCGACGAGATCTATCACCTGGCCTGCCCCGCCTCACCCGTCTTCTACCAACGAGACCCGGTCCAGACGACCAAGACGTCTGTGGTCGGGTCGATCAACATGCTGGGACTGGCCAAGCGAACGAAGGCCCGGATCCTGCTGTCCTCGACGTCCGAGGTGTACGGGGATCCAGTCGTCCATCCCCAGGACGAAAGCTATTGGGGAAATGTCAATCCGATTGGTATCCGATCATGCTACGACGAGGGCAAGCGATGCGCGGAGACGCTGTTCTTCGATTACCGCCGCCAGCACGACATGCCGATCAAGGTTGCCCGCATCTTCAACACTTACGGTCCAGGCATGCGGCCGGATGATGGCCGGGTGGTTTCGAACTTCATCGTCTCCGCACTAACGGGAAAGCCACTGACCATCTATGGCGACGGCACGCAGACCCGATCCTTCTGTTACGTCGACGACCTTGTCGATGGCCTTGTCCGACTCATGAACACCTCGCACGAGGTCACCGGACCGATCAATCTGGGCAATCCGCACGAGTTCAGCATGTCCGAACTCGCGACGAAGGTCATCGAATTCGTCGGCAATGACGTCGAGGTCGAGTATTTTCCACTCCCGGCCGACGATCCGACTCAGCGACAGCCCACCATCACCAAGGCCAAGAGTGTCTTGGGCTGGAGCCCTCGAGTGGAGCTGGACGAGGGCCTTGCAGCCACCGTTGAGTACTTTCGGCGCCAACTGAGCAACACCCGCCGCTGAGATTTCGGGCCACCAAGCCAGGTTCTCCTAGAGTTCACCTGCCCGCCAATCGATGTCGTCCAACGAGAGGACGGCTGCTTCCCGTCTGCGCAGGCCCAACGGCAGCAGCCGGGTGATGATCGCGTGGTCGCGGCGCCCGATCACGTTGCGCCTATCGCAGCAGTCCAGGATCGCCCGGGCATCGGCCTGGGTGATCCCAGCGGCAGCGTCGAGCGTCGCCGCCCGGTCACTCCCAGCGCTGCCTGGGACAGATCGACCGGCTCCCGCCCCTGGACGAATAAGCAGAAGAGCAGGAATGCCCCCAGCCCGGCGATGAAGCTCTGCGCCGTGCTCACCGACACCGCACCGGACTCCTCCAGCACGTCCCGGGTCACGTCTCCGGCCGTCACACCGGTCAGGCCCTCCGCGGTGATCCCGGCCAGGAAACGGCGCGCGTGGTTCACGTATCCGCGGACCGTGCCGGGGGCAAGACCGCGCTCGGTGAGCAGGTACCGCCCGAACGATTCCAGCAGGTCATCCGCGAGCGAGGTGGTCCGCGGCGGCGGTTCGACGCTGGCGACGTCAAGTCCTTGCGACACCTCCAGCAGGCACTGCAGGCCCGGTCGCGACTGCGAAGGGTGCCGCCCGACCGTCTACTGGACAGCCAGGAACTCCTCCACCCGCTCGTCGGTCAGCTCGGCGACTCCCAGCACCCGCATCGTGAGCCAGCCGCTGAGTCGAGCCACCTGCCGGAGCTGGTTCACCGCCGTCAACGCCGTATAGCCACGCCGCCGCAGCTCCAGCACGTACGCGTCCGCGAACGGCGCCAGTGGTCCCGTCATCAGGACCCTGCTCGATGCACCGACCATTGCACGTCTCCCTCGCTGCGAGAACAGAACAAGACAATGATCGAGTCAAGGATCGTTATGCCGACCGCACCGAACGGGCTCGCTTATCCCGCAGCGATACTCACCTGGTGGTCGGGATAACGCAGAAGTCGGCATAATCATGCAGACGCGGCATCGTCCCGCCAGGCCGGGGGCGGTAGCCGAGTTGGTTCGGTCAGCACTCGGAAGGCCACCTCGCCGTTTCCGGCGTGTGGTCGGCTGCCGTGGAAGTTCAGCAAGAAGGTATCTGGTTCGGCGTCGGTGATCCGGGTTTGCTGACCTGCAGGTAGTCCAACAGTGCGGCGCTGCTGCTCTAACGGCAGGTATGTCACGGCAGAGAACGCCGGGATCAGGTCGCTGATCGCCAGCCGGGGCGGGATCGGCTTGTGGGAAAGCTTTGACCTGGTCAGCGTCTGAAAGAGATGTGTCGCGCGGGGTGGCTGGACTGGTGGGCCGGTCAGGACCAGATCGTCCCACGGCTGGACCTGCGCAACCGAAATGACGGGATTCAAGCACCGTCACCGTCCCCTCAGATTGATGGCATAGTCACACAACGCAACTTTTGCAGTTTTGAGTGCCCGGACGACTGAAGGTTTTGAAATCACTCAACGAACAAGAATGTGATCTCACAGGAATCTAATGCCATTCCGTCGGCGCACCTGTCGAACATTTCATGGAACAGGGCTGAACATTGGTGGTGCGAATAACACCGCCGATGAACGGAGTGTTCCGCCAATGCCCGCCAAGGTCAGTGTACCCGGTCCCCTGTCGTCGCTGCTGCGCCGTTTCCGTTCTTGTTTCACCGCACCGGGATATGAGGTGTTCACCGCGATGTTCACCGGATTCATCCTAACCTGAATCTTGCGTGCAATTCGGCCTGTCAAGGGCTCTGAAGTAGCGAAAGTGCCTGTCCTGCAAGGACAATGATTCTTGTCTAAGGTCTCGATCATCCAAGCTGGAAGGCACTTTCAAGGTGAAGCGTAGCAAGAGTCGTCGTGGTGTGCGTCGGGTCCGGGTGTCGGCCGATGGCGCCGGCGTGGTGTCGCATGCCGGGGTGGGGTTGTTGCGGGAGGTCGCGGATCTGACCGGTCTGATCTGATCGAGGGCGTCACCGCGGTGTTGGCCGACACCTACCAGGGTCAGTGGGTACACGAGCCCGGTCGGGTTTTCGCTGATCTGGCGGTGGCGGTGGCCGACGGCGCTGATTGCGTGTCCGGTATCGGTTCCCTGGTTGATCAGCAGGTGCTGCACGGCCCGGTGGCATCGTTGACCACGACGTGGCGACTGTTGGATGGACGCATCGACGCCGCGCACCTGTCCGGGGTGAAGAAGGCCAGGGCCACCGCGAGAGCTGCGGGGTGGGCGGCCGGCGCCGCGCCGAAGGCCAGTGAAACGCTCGTGATGGACGTCGACGCCTCCATCAGCCTGGATTATTCGGACAGGAAGGAGAACGCCGCTGCCACGTGGCGGGTTTCACACCCTGCTGGTGTTCGCCGATCGCACCGGGATCGCCTCCGGTGAGGCGCTGGCCGGCAAACTCCGCCCCGGGAACGCGGGCTCCAACACCACCAGTGACCACATCGAGGTGCTCACCGAGGCATTGG
>Ga0208478_1000407_pt1 | contig 15318 bp, 11 predicted proteins | sample NGESurdeep072012_5_FD_184462 | JGI IMG/M metagenome (GOLD analysis project Ga0208478, IMG submission 184462) | Arctic peat soil microbial communities from Barrow, Alaska - NGEE Surface sample 415-2 deep-072012 (SPAdes) | ecosystem: Environmental > Terrestrial > Soil > Wetlands > Peat ...
TTCAACGTATGGCCAGGAATCGTGCCAGGGATATCTCGTCGCAGAGCATTTCACCAGACCGGAAATCTTCACGAAGTACCTGCCGCTGGCGGCCAGATCCAGTAGCCGTCGAAAACCCGGCTGTTGCAGCCCCGCGCCGGGGATGGGGCGACCGCAATGATCGATCAGCACCCGCACGCCGGACGGCTCCAGCATCGGGGCCATGTCGATCAGCTGATCGGCCTGGACCTGCACGTCGGCGAACATGTCCAGCTCGGCGAGATCCCGCAGCAGCGTTCCGGTGTCGCGGAAGGCGTCGACACCCAGCAATGCGGCCTGCATCGTGGTACCCACGATCCCTCGCTCGCGGAGCTTCACCAGGTCATCGCGGCTGATGTGGTTGTCGACCACCGCGACGCCCTTGAAACGTCCGTTGCCACGATCGAGGAAGTCCAGCAGGCAACGGTTGTCGGTGTCGTAGCCCGAGTTCGGTCCCACGACCAGGGCGTGACGCGACCCGTAGGCGTCGAACAGATCGGTGAGTTGGCGTGCCGTGCCCTGCTCGTTGTCGACCGGGTCGTACCAGGCGTCGGGCGCGTACGGGAAGTGAGCCGGGTCGAGCAGGTGGTTGTGACAATCGATTTTCGGTTCGTCGTAGATGGTCACCAGGGCAGTGTCCGGCACCGCCGCTGGCGGGCTCGCCCTTCTGTGCCGCCTTCCAACGAGTGGGAGAACACATCAGGTCTTCATGCTCGGTCCCAGGGCGGGTGAGTGCCGGCTCAGAGCCAGTGCTTCCGGTGGAACAGGTACCAGAGCACGACCCCAGCACGAGCATCAGGGTCAGCGCGGCGGGATATCCGAACGACCAGCCCAACTCCGGCATGTTCGAGAAGTTCATCCCGTAGATCCCCGCGACGACAGTCCAGGAAATCGCGATCGTGCCCCACGCGGTGATCTTGCGGACGAACCGGTTCAGCTCGTTCGAGACCCGGGTTTGGAAAAGGTCGAGTACCTCCTGCAGGTACTCGCGTTCCAGGTCGGCGGAGTTCTTCAGATGCCCGTACTGCTGGCGCATCAACGCCAATCGTTTCGTGTCGATGCGCATCACCGTCTCGTCGACGCTGAGCAGGTCCAGCAGATTGTCGTACACCTCGTACGCCTGGGCCGCGTTGATCCGAATCGTCTGCAGGTCGTGCCGCAGCTCGAAGAGGTCCTGCAGCACCATCTCTGCAGCGACCGGGTCGTGTGTCATCACCCGACCCTCGAGATCAGCCACCCGGCGGGCACTTCCGCCGATCAGCTCCTCCTGCCCGCGCAGCATCACCGACCGTATCGCGGCGATGAGGTCGAAAGCGGTGGCGGGACAGATCTCTCCGAGGTCAACCTGGTCCCGGACGATGTCCAGGTCATGGTTGACGTCCGCACTGGACATCGTCGCGTTGGGAGGTCCGAAGACGGTCCACAGCATGCGCGGAGTCAGAAACGTCTTCAGCGGCTGGAAATGCAGCAAGCCGTCGGACCCGCGGGCGAGCCCGTTGATCGCGCTGTAATGGTGGTCGGGGTAGATGTGCAGCTTCGGCACCGGGGTGCGGTTGTTCACATCGCGGAGGTCGTCCCTACGCGGATCGATCATCTCGACGAGCAGGGCCATGCCGTGCTCGTCGGAATGGTCCAGATGCACCCAGATGACGCCGTCGGTACGGGCGGCGGCGTCCGCCAGGTCGGCCTCAGGAAGGTGTTTCACCCCGGTCGTCGTGATCCACCGAATCTCCACCGGTACCTCCAGGGGGCTACCCGCAGGGCGCGGTGAGCTTCGTCCCGCGAACAAACTATCCCCGCGACCGGCTCGCTCGGCCGGTTCTTTCGCTGTGCGGAACCCCTCGCCGGCAAGCCGGGGCCGATGTCAGGAGGAACCTTCCACGGCCGTCAAGTCCTCGCCGGTAATCCGAGTTGGGTTGCCATCGCGGTGATCTCATGGTCGAAGAACTCGTCGGCAGGATCCACGCTGCCGACCAGATGGCCGAACAGCTCGAAGCTGATCAGGCCGAACAGCCTGGTCCACGCGCTGATCGCGGCGCCGATCGCCGCCGGCGGCAGGTCCGGCGCTATCTGCTCGGCGAGAGTGTGTAGCTGACCGGACAGACCGCTGGTCAGCCGAACGGTGGTGCGGTCGATGACGCTCCCGGCGCGCCAGCCGTCACGCAACGGGCCGAGCAAGGCGAGCGGAATCCGTGCCGCGGGATCGATGGTGTCCGCGGGTGCGCGGTATCCGGGAACGGGCGATCCGTAGAGAAGTGCGTATTCGTGAGGTTGCTGCCGAGCCCAATCCCGCACCGTCTTGCACATCGCGAGCCAGCGTCCGGTCACATCGGTCGGGTCAACGCGTGCGTCGGCAGCCTCGATGGCATCACCCAGCGCGGTGTAGGCCTCGATGATCAACGCGGTCAGCAGCTCGTCCCGGCTCGGGAAGTACCGGTAGAGCGCCGAGGACGCCATCCCGAGTTCCCGCGCGATCGCCCGCAACGACAGGCCGTCCGCGCCGTGCTCGGCGATCTGCCGGCGGGCCTCGGTGGTGATGGCCAGGGTGAGTTCGCGGCGGGCGACCGCGCGCGCCGACGTCGAGGCATTCACCGGTCCGACCATACCTGCACGCAAGAGCGCCAGTGCACAAAGAGAGCACCGCTCTTGACTCGGTGAATATTGCGGCGCATGCTCTGTAACGAGAGCAGTGCTCTCAACGACGAACCGAAGGGATTGGACATGACGGATCTACGAGGCGACCGGTACCTCGAGCCGGGCCGCGCGACCACTGTCTTCAACTCGGCGGTGGCCTGGCTGGCCCGGGCCGGGGTCAGCATCCTCGGTAGCCGCGAACTGCGGGTCCGTGGCCGGCGCAGCGGGGAATGGCGGACCACCCCGGTCAACCTGCTGGTCGTTGATGGTCAGCGCTATCTGGTGGCGCCGCGCGGGCAGACCCAGTGGGTCCGCAACATCCGGGTGGCCGGCGGCGGAGAACTCCGCCTGGGACGTCGCATCGAGCCGTTCCGCGCCGTCGAACTGCCCGATGGGGACAAGCCGGTGATTCTCCGGCGGTACTTGAAGCGGTGGAAGTTCGAGGTCGGCGTCTTCTTCGACGGGGTCGACGCGAAGAGCTCGGACGCGCGACTGCTGGAGATCGCGCCGGGTTATCCGGTCTTCCGGGTAGACGCCGGCTCCGCCGCGTCGTCGTAGCGCGCGTTTCTTCGCGGGCCAGACCCGCCCTGGGTTGCCGGGACCACCGGCGATCCGGCTGATCAGCCCAGGTCAACGCCCGTGCAGGACACCTCTGGGGTGACCGGATCGACACCCCGAACGACCCTCGCCGGCTATGCGGGTAGGGGATGGTGGAGGTGTGACGGTCGGTGGACGTGGCGGTGTCGATGCCGTGCGCGCCGACGGCGGACTGGTGCACATCCGACCCGTGGTACCGACCGACCTGGACGCTCTGCGCGAGCTGCACCGGGGTGCGTCCGACCGGTCCTTCTACTTGCGCTTCTTCGGCTTGAATCGCGGTGCGACGGATGAGTATGTGCGACGGCTCGGGCGACCGCCGGGTCCCGCCCACCATTCGCTGACCGCCTGGGTGGGCGGCCGACTGGTCGGTGTCGCGACCTATGAGCGGTTGACCGACGATTCCGCGGAGTTGGCGTTGCTGGTCGCAGACGCCAGCCAGCATGTCGGGCTGGGCACGTTGCTGATCGAGCACCTCGCCGAGGACGCCCGCCGGGCCGGCATCGGGGAGTTCATCGCAGACGTTCTCGTGCAGAACTACTTGGCCATGCATGTGGTGCGCGACACCGGGTTTCACACCGTGGTGCGATACGACGGTGGCACCGCGGAGGTCACCATCGACCTGACCCCCGACCAGGAGGCGGTGGGCGCGATCGACGCCCGCGAACGCTCCGCCGACCAGGCGAGTCTTCGTCCGCTACTGGCCCCGGCCGTGGTGGCGGTGATCGGCGCGAGCGAACGGCCGTCTGCGGTCGGCCATCAGATCCTGCGCAACATTCTCGCCGGCGGGTTCACCGGCCAGGTCTACGCCGTGAATCCGCGGCACGAAACGGTGCTGGGCGTCCCCTGTGTGGCGTCGGCCGACCTGCTGCCGGTGACGCCGGACCTCGCCGTCGTCGCCGTATCGGCGCGCCGGGTCGCCGACGTGGTGCGCGCCTGCGGTGCTCGCGGGGTGCGTGGCGTGGTGCTGGTCACCGCCGGATTCGGCGAAACCGGCCCCGCGGGGAGGATCTTGCAGGACGAGGTGGTCGGTATCGCCCGCGGCTACGGAGTGCGACTCGTTGGCCCGAACTGCCTCGGTCTGCTCAACACCGATCCGGCCGTTCGCCTCAATGCGACGTTCGCGCCCTTGCCCCTGCAAACCGGTGGGCTGGGCCTTGTCTCCCAATCCGGAGCGCTCGGGATCGCGGTCGTCCAGGCCGCCAGCAGGTGGGGACCCGGTGTCTCACAATTTGTTTCCGTGGGGAACAGGGCGGACGTGAGCAGCAACGACCTGTTGTTGGCATGGGAGAACGACGACCGCACCCGGGTCATCGCGATGTACCTGGAGTCCTTCGGCAACCCGCGGAAGTTCGCCCGGATCGCCCGCCGCGTGTCCCGGCGGAAGCCGATCATCGCGATCAAGGCCGGTCGCTCGACGGCCGGGCAACGGGCGGGGCTCTCGCACACCGCTGCGGCGGCAGCGTCCGACGACGTGATTGACGCGCTCTTCGTCCAGGCGGGTGTCGTTCGGGTGGACACGATGGAGCAGATGCTCAGCGCCGCCAGGGTGTTGTGTGATCAGCCGCTGCCGCAGGGGAATCGCGTCGCCGTGATCGGAAACTCGGGCGGCCCGAACATTCTCGCTGCCGACACCGCCGAGAGTGTTGGGCTGGAGGTCGTTTCACTGGAACCTTCCACGGCGCAACAACTGCGGGCGATCGTGCCGACCGCGCCGTCCGCCGGGAACCCGATCGATCTCGGGGCCACCGCGATTCCCAGCCAGATCTGTGATGCGGTGCAGCTCGTGCTGACAGCCGCCGAGGTGGACGCGGTGCTGGTGGTGCTGACCGATACCGCCCTCGCCGATCCCAACGACGCACTGGAATTGATCGCCGACGCCGCGAGCGCCGCCGCCAAGCCGGTGGTGGCGGTGCGGGTGGGTGGCACCTCCTCCTCGATCCGGCGGGACGAGTCGATGCGAGCATTGCCGGTCTTCACCTTTCCCGAACCGGCCGCCGTCGCGCTGGCAACCGCCGCCAACTATGCGCGCATCGCCGCGGCTCGCACGGCGCCGCCAACCCGCCCGGCAGGCATCGACGTCGCGGCGGCCGCCGAGGTCATCGACCGGGCGCTGACCGTCGGGCAGGAATGGCTGGCAGCAGACGATGTCGCGCGGGTGCTGGCGGCCTATGGCATTCCGGTATGCGCGCAGCGGGTGGTCACCGACGTCGAGGCCGCGGCGCTGGCGGGTGCCGAACTCGGCTATCCGCTGGCGGTCAAACTCGCCTCCGGCGGCCGGCACAAGACCCGGATCGGTGGCGTCAGGGTGGGTGTCAGCGATGAGGCGGCCCTGCGTGCCGCCTTCGGAGAAGTATCTGCGGTCGCAGCCGTTGACGCGCTCGATGACCGTTCCACCGCAGTGCTGGTGCAACCGATGGCGCCGCCGGGCATCGAGATGATCATCGGTGCGGTCCAGCACGAACGGTTCGGCCCGGTGGTGATGGTCGGTGCGGGGGGAATTCTCGCGGACGTGATCGCCGACCGGGCCTTCCGGCTCGCCCCGCTGGCTGTCGACGACGCGCACGCCATGCTGGGTGAACTCAGGACCGGACCCTTGCTGGATGGCTACCGGGGCGCCGCCGAGGTGTCCAGGGACGCGTTGTGCGATGTGGTGGTCCGGGCCGGAGCGCTGGCCGACGGCCTCCCCGACGCCGCGGAACTCGATCTGAACCCGGTGATCTGCCGCGGGAGGGACCTTGTCGTGGTGGACGCACGGATCCGGGTGGTGGCAGCCGCCCCGAGGCCCGATCCACTGCTCCGAAGGCTGGAGTGAGCTCAGCACCCGACGCCGGCTCCCCGCCGCCTTCCCGAGCGGCCGTGGCGACGAGTCAGCGATAGGCCGGTAACCCGGTGAGAGCCTGCCCGATGACGAGCGTGTGGATCTCGCTGGTGCCCTCGTAGGTGAGCACGGATTCCAGGTTGTTCGCATGCCGCAGCGGTGAGTACTCCAGCGAGATCCCGTTGGCGCCAAGGATGGTGCGGCATTCGCGCGCGATCGCGAGCGCCTGGGACACGTTGTTGAGCTTGCCGACGCTGATCTGCTCGGGCCTGATCCGTCCTGCTTCCTTCAACCGACCAAGATGAATCGCCAGCAGCATCGCCGAATTCAGCGCGACCGCCATGTCCGCGAGCTTCTTCTGGGTCAATTGGAAGCCGTTGATCTTGCGGCCGAACTGGACGCGCGAATCACCGTAGTTCAGGGCCGATTGCAGGCAGTCGCGTGCCGCGCCCACCGCGCCGAACAGGATGCCGAACCGGGCCTCGCTCAGGCAGGACAGCGGCGCGCCGAGACCCTTCGCCTCCGGCAGCACAGCGGACGCCGGCAACCGCACGTCGTCGAAGGCGAGTTCGGAGGTGATCGATGCCCGCAGCGACATCTTGTGCTTGATGTCATTGGTGGTGAAGCCCGGCGTTCCGCGAGGGAGGAGGAATCCACGCACGCCGTCGTCGGTCATCGCCCATACCGTTGCCACGTCCGCGATGCCGCCGTTGGTGATCCACATCTTGCTGCCGTTGAGGATCCAGTCGCTGCCGTCCTGCACTGCCCTGCAACGCATGTCGGACGGGTTGCTGCCGAAATCGGGCTCGGTGAGGCCGAAGCAGCCGATCGCCTCGCCGGCCGCAAGGCGCGGCAGCCATTCGAGTTTCTGTTCCTCCGAGCCGTACCGCCAGATCGAGTACATCGACAGCGAGCCCTGCACCGACACGAAACTGCGGAAACCGGAGTCGGCGGCTTCCAGTTCGAGGCAGGCCAGACCGTAGCTGACGGCGTTCACACCGGCACATCCGTACCCCTGCAGGTGCATGCCGAGAACACCCAGCTTGCCCAGCTCGGCGGCCATTTCCCGCGGGAAATGGGCGTTTTCGAACCAGTCGCCGACGTGCGGGCGCAGGTTGTCCGTGACGAACTGGCCGACGACCTCCTGGATGTCACGCTCCTCCGGTTCGAGCAGCGAGGAGGTGTCGAGCAAGTCCAACGGATCCCTCATGGGGGTGGCGGTGGTCATGGTGTGCTCCTGGGCGCTGGGCGGGTGGGTGAGGGGTCGCGGTGTGGGGGCTCCAGCCAGGCGGCGAGTTCGGCGGTGTGTTCGCCGAGCCGGGGTGGCCGGGATGCCGACTGGATGCCGGTTCCGCTCAGCCCGATCGGATTGGCGGGGAGGGTGATCGCGTCGGCCCCGTCCCCCGCCTGGATGGTGGGCTCCAGACCGAGGGTCTCGGCGAGATCGAAGGCTCCGGCCAGATCGTTGACCGGTCCGCACGGCACGCCCAGCGGCGCGAGGATGGCGCTCCACTGCGCGGCGGAACGGGTGATCAGCCGGCTGGTCAGCACGGACGCGAGCTCGTCGATGTGCCCGACCCGGTCGGCGTTGCTGGCAAATCGCGGGTCACCCGGGAGTTCCGGCAGTTCGAGTCCGGAGCACAACGCCGTGAATTGACGATCGTTGCCGACGGCGACGACCATCGGCCGGTCCGCGGTCGGGAAGGTCTCGTACGGTGCGATCGACGGGTGCCGATTGCCCAGGATTCCCGGGATCACCCCGGCGGCGGTGTAGCCGGCGCCCTGGTTCACCAGGCTGGACAGCAAGGTGCTCAACAGGTTCACCTCGACCAGTTGGCCCTCGCCAGTCGATTCCCGCCCTCGCAGCGCGGCCAGCACCCCCACCGCGGCATGCAGCCCGGTCAGCACGTCCACCAGGGCCACCCCGACCTTCACCGGCTGGTCGGGAGCGGGCCCGGTGATGCTCATCAGTCAGCCGACAGCCTGGACCAGCAGATCGTAGCCGGGCATCGCGGCGCCCTTGCCCGACCCGTATCCGGTGATCGAGCAGTACACCAGCCGCGGATTGATCGTCCGCACCTCGTCGGAGGACAGGCCGAAGGTGCCCATGGTGCCCGGCCGGAAGTTCTCGATCAGCACGTCGGCCCGCCGGACGAGTTCGCGCACCCGGCACAGACTCGCCGGATCGCGGAGATCGGCGCCCAGCGAGCGCTTGTTGCGATTGACCGACTGGAAGTAGGTGGACTCTCCGGCGGCGAAAGGAGGCCCCCAGGAACGGGTGTCGTCACCGCCGTGCGGATTTTCGATCTTGACGACCTCGGCACCCAGGTCACCGAACAGCATGGTGGCGTAGGGCCCGGCCAGCACCCGACTGAAATCCGCCACCAGTACTCCGGACAGCGGCAGGGTCGCGGTCACGGGTGCAGCCCGCCGGATGCCCGTAGATAGACGGTCTTGGTGGTGGTGAACAACTCCCGGGCGGCACCGCCCTGCTCCTTCGGCCCGAACCCACTCTGCTTCACTCCGCCGAAAGGCACGTGCGGGTCCGCCCCGGCCGTCTCGGAGTTGATGTGCAGCACGCCGACGTCGACGCGTTCGATCGCCGCCGTCACCGCCCGCAGGTTGTCGGTGAAGACGGCCGCCGACAGACCGAACCGGGCTGTCGTTGACCAGGTCAAGGGCCTCGCTGTCGTCCTTCGCCCGCCGTACCGTCAATACCGGCCCGAACAATTCGTCGCGCCACAGCGCGTCGCCCGGACCACCGCCGTTCCGATCGGAGCTGCCAGGCGACCGCCTCGAAGCCCACCACGATGACCCAGAAATACCAGTACAGCCAGCCGACGGAGAACCCGGCCCACCCGCCGAGTGCCCGGCGCGCGTAGTCGGCGAACGACCCTGTCGACGGGTGGGCGGCAGCCATTTCGCCCAACATCCGCATCACCAGCACGATGAGCACACCGGTCAGGGCGTAACCCAGGAAAGAGCCAGGGCCGGTGTTCGCGATCACCACGCCGGAACCGACGAAAAGGCCGGCGCCGATCACCCCGCCGATCGCGATCATGGTCAGATGTCGCTGCTTGAGTCCTTTGGACAGCCTTGTTGGAGATCCCGACATGACGTGCTCGTGATCCCGTGGCGACAACCTGGGAGTGCGAGGGGTGCGCAGCGCCGTCAGGTACGGCTGAGTCCGGAGGCTTTCCCAGGAGGCGCTGCAGTTGTCGACACTGACCTTGGTGCGTGTCGCGGTGGTGCGCCGATTGTCGAGATGTCGTGGACCTGCAGGCCGTGGGCGCCTGATGTCCGTGGGCGTCGGGTGGTCGATCGTGATGGACCACCGCCGGGACCGCCTGGTAGTCGTTCGGTGCCATTCAATGCCATTCGACGGGCCGCGACACTGCCGAGCCCGCAACGACATCCGCGTGCCATATTCTGCCGAAGAATCGCGATTCCTCAACACGTTTAACATTACCCCGCTGGGACGCGGCCACCGACCATGTCCCAGCAATGGTTTACTTCCGCCTCAGTTGCGCGGCACCGAGTCCGCCGGCGAGAAGTCGGCACTCGTGTCGTACAGCGCGCCGGCGTTCGGGCCGTCGCCGGCTCCGGTGGCTTCCGGCCAGGTCCAATCGCGGACCGACGGAATGTCGTCGCCGTAGTCGCGGGTCCACCGCTTCGCCTCTGCGCGGGCATCCACCATTTCCTGGCGCAGCAGCGCCGCCGAGGATCGCAACGACGGGACACGGTCGATGACGTCCATCACCAGATGGAACCGATCCATGTCGTTCATCATCACCATGTCGAACGGCGTGGAGGTGGTGCCCTCCTCCTTGTACCCGCGGACGTGCAGATTGTCGTGATTGTGTCGCCGATAGGTCAGCCGATGAATCAGCCACGGATAGCCGTGATAGGCGAAGATGACGGGCTTGTCGGTGGTGAAGAGCGTGTCGAAGTCGCGGTTCGACAGCCCATGTGGATGCTCGCTGGCGTCCTGCAACCGCATCAGGTCCACCACGTTGATGAACCGGACCTTCAGGTGCGGCAGCCGGCGGCGCAGAATCGCCGTCGCTGCAAGGGCTTCCAGGGTGGGCACGTCACCGGCGCAGCCGATCACCACGTCCGGATCGCCATCGTGGTCGGTGGAGGCCCAGTCCCAGATGCCAAGGCCGCGGGCGCAGTGCAAGTTGGCCTCGTCGGGTGTCAGCCAATCGAAGGTGGGCTGCTTGGCAGCGACGACCACGTTGACGTAGTTCTTCGACGCCAGGCAGTGCCGGGTGGTGGACAGCAGGGTGTTGGTGTCCGGCGGGAAATAGACCCGGACCACCTCGGCCTTCTTGTTGACCACGTGGTCGACAAATCCCGGGTCCTGGTGCGAGAAACCGTTGTGATCCTGCCGCCACACATGCGAGGTCAGCAGGTAGTTCAGCGAGGGTATTGGTCTGCGCCAACCGATCTCGCGAGTCACCTTGAGCCACTTGGCATGCTGGTTGAACATCGAGTCCACCAGGTGGATGAACGCCTCGTAGCAGGAGAACAGGCCGTGCCGACCGGTCAGCAGGTAGCCCTCCAGGAAACCCTGGCAGGTGTGCTCGGAGAGGATCTCCACCACCCGGCCGTGATGAGCCAGATGCTCGTCCACCGGGAGGATCTCGCCCTGCCATGCCTTGTCCGTCACCGCGTACACGGCGTCCAGCCGGTTGGACGCCGTTTCGTCCGGTCCGACGATGCGGAAGTTGTTGGTGTTGTCGGTCATCACGTCCAGCAGGTACTGGCCCATCACCCTGGTGGGTTCGTGCACCGACGCGCCTGGCGCGATGACCTCCACGCCTCGCTCGCGGAAATCCCGCAACACCAGGGGTTTGAGCAGCAGGCCGCCGTTGGCGTGCGGGTTGGCGCTCATCCGGCGGTCACCCACCGGCGCCAGCGCGGCGATCCGCTCGACGACCCGGCCCTCGTCGTCGAACAGTTCCCGCGGCTGGTAGGACTCCATCCACTCCTGCAGCATCCGCCGGTGCTCGGCGTTCTCCCTGGTCGCGGTCAGCGGCACCTGGTGCGATCGCCAGGTTCCCTCGTACTGCAGGCCGTCGATGAACTTCGGACCGGTCCAGCCCTTCGGGGTGACCATCAGGATCATCGGCCAGGGCTTGCGTTCCATGTCGCCGTCCTCGCGGGCGGCGCGCTGGATCTCCCGGATCCGGCCGAACACCGTATCCATGGTGGCGGCCATGGTTTCGTGCAGGATCTGCGGATCGTCGCCTTCGACGGTGAAAACCTCATGACCGTAACCGGTCAGCAGCGCCTCGAGTTCCGCGCGGTGAATCCTGGCCGGGATGGTCGGGTTGGCGATCTTGTAGCCGTTGAGGTGAAGGACCGGCAGCACCGCGCCGTCGTTGACCGGGTCGAGGAACTTGTTCCCGTGCCAGGACGCCGCCAACGGTCCGGTCTCGAACTCGCCGTCGCCGACCACGGCCGTCACGACCAGGTCGGGGTTGTCGAACGCAGCGCCGTAGGCGTGCGAGAGCACGTACCCGAGTTCGCCGCCCTCGTGGATCGAGCCCGGTGTCTCCGGCGCGACGTGGCTGGGAATGCCGCCGGGGAAGGAGAACTGCCGGAACAACCGCTGCATCCCCACCTCGTCGCGGGTGACGTGCGGGTACACCTCGGTGTACGTGCCGTCCAGGTACGCGCTGGCGACCGCGGCTGGGCCACCGTGACCCGGACCGACCATGAAGATCATGTTGACGTCGTTGTTCCGGATGATCCGGTTGAGGTGGGCGTAGACGAAGTTCAGGCCGGGAGTGGTTCCCCAGTGCCCGAGCAGTCTCGGTTTCACGTCCTCGGGGACCAGATCGCTGCGGAGCAGCGGATTGTCCAGCAGATAGATCTGCCCCACCGCCAGGTAGTTGGCGGCCCGCCACCAGGCGTGAATATCGGCAAGTTCGGGGTCGGTCAGCACCCGTTCGGCAGGCGTCGCCGATCGAGTCGCGGGCAGGTCCGTCACCGGCCCTGCAATGCCGTTTCCGAACGGCTCGGCAATCACGGACGCTGGGCCGCCCGGGGAGTTCACGATGGAGGGGTTCATGAGGGATGCCCTTCTACGCCGGTTTGGGCTGATGTCGGTGGGCACAGGCACGGTCCGGGACGCCGAGGATCCTCAGCGGAACCGAACGGGGAGCCTTGACGGGTGTCGCTCCGTGAGGAGGTCACCGGGTAGTGCCCGGTTGCGAGTGGCAACTCCCCCGGTGAGGTGGGCTCACCGTGGTTCCGGGCTGGCTGTCGAGTCAACCGACTCGAACGTTACGCCCATCGGGCGGCAGGCGCTATGTGCCAGCCTTCTGGCGGCCCGCGGACCGGTACCACGACCGGGCACGGCTGTCGACGTGGCCGAGAGCCGCGGGGGCTATTTCTCGTGCCAGTTCATTGCTTCCTGCCGGCTCTCGTAGATGTGCGGGGCCAATCCGCGCTGCGACAACTGCTCGCTCAGCTTCAACCGCATGAATGAACTGGTGGTGTACCTGGTCACCCCGGCGTAATAGTGCTCGGCCAACCGGCGCACCAGGGTGACGTAGGCGTCGGTGAGAACCGGTGCCAGATAGAAGTTGTCGTAGTTGACCACCATCTGCACCTTCTTGCCGACGGCGGCCAGACGCTTCTCGACCTCGGTGCCGATCGCCTCGACGTCATTTTCGGTGAGCAGCGACATTCCCTCCATGTTGAGGAAGAACATGTTCCGCGCGACGTCGTAGGCGAACCGCGCCTCCAGCGGCATGGCCAGCAGGTCGTCCTTGAGGCCCATCAGCCCGGCGGTGAAGATCCGCGAGTCCATCAACCGCGGTGTTCCCTTGATGATCGGGGTGAACCCGATGTGCGCGAGGATGTCCTTGTCCAGGTCCAGCCAGGGGGCGATCTCGATGAGTTCCAGCCCGTCGGGAGTCAACTGCAGCACGCACCGCTCGGTGACGTACAACACCGGCTGACCGGCGGCCGCCGCGTATTCACCGCTGAACGTGCGCTGCTCGACATCGGCCAGGAACTTGGGCGAGACGATGCCGTCGGAGATGACCAGCCTGCCGTCCGCGACGTGTGCACGGCTCGGTACTACGAAGGTTCCGACGAAGATCAGCTTCTTCGCGCTCTGGCTGATGTTGATGAAACCCCCGGACCCCGCCAGCCTCGACCCGAATCGGCTGACGTTGACGTTACCCATCCGGTCGGCCTGGGCCATTCCCAGCACGGCGGCGTCCAGGCCGCCCCCGTCATAGAAGTCGAACTGCGCCGGCTGGTCCATGATGGCCTGCGAGTTCACCGCCGATCCGAAATCCAGCCCTGCGGTGGGCATCCCGCCCATCGGGCCGGGTTCGGCGGTCAGCGTCAGGTAATCCAGGATGTGTTCCTCGGCCGCCACATTGGCCACTCCCTCGGGTAGTCCGATCCCGAGATTCACCACGCTGTCCGGTCGTAGTTCCATCGCCGCCCGGCGCGCGATGACCTTCCGCTCGGTGAGCGCCATCGGTGCGATCGTGCTGCGGACCCGGCGCAGCTCGCCGCTGAAGGCGGGGGAGTATTGGGTGCCGAAGGTCTGCCAATGATGTTCGGGTTGCGACACCACGACGCAATCGACCAGCACGCCGGGGATTTTGACGTCCCGCGGGCTCAGACTCCCGCTGTCGGCGATCCGTTCGACCTGCACGATGACCAGACCGCCCGCGTTGTGCACGGCGGTGGCCGCCGCACGAGCCTCCAGGGTGAGGGCCTCGCGCTCCATGGTGATGTTGCCCTCGGGGTCCGCGGTTGTGCCCCGCAGGAACGCCACGTCCAGCGGCAACGCCTTGTAGAACAGGTACTCCTGGCCGTCCAGCATGATCAGTTCAACGCGGTCCTCGGTGGTGCGTTCGTTGATCTTCCCGCCGCCGTTCCGCGGATCCACGAAAGTGCCGAGACCGACGCGGGTGATCAGACCAGGCTTACCGGCGGCGGTGTCCCGGAACAGCTGTGACACCACCCCCTGGGGCAGGTTGTGGGCCTCGATCCTGTTGCCCACGGCCATCTTCCCCAGCGCCGGCGACAGACCCCAATGGCCGCCGATGGCCTTCGCGAGCAGACCCTCGTGGCACAGCCGGTCCAGCCCCCGACCCTTCCGGTCGCCGGAGGCGACGGTGAACACCGCGGTCAGGTTGCGCGGGGTGCCGGTGAGCAGGAAGCGGTTTTCCAGTGCCAGCGTCAGTTCTTCGGCGAATCCCTGACCCACGAAGCCCTCGACCACCACCGCATCGCCGTCCCGGATGAGCCGCACCGCCTCGGCGGCGGTCACCACCTTGTCGCGCAATGCGGCTCCGCCCAGGAACTCGGCCGGCAGCGGCAATGCTGCGGAGCCGACGACATCCGTGACAACGGAGCCGTTTGGAGGTTCGACAACAACAGGCATGGAATTCCTCCCGGAACTGAAGCGACCGCGCGTGCAATCGCAGGAGAAGAGATCGACGAAGGGCGGCTGCCGAAAAGACCTGCCATGCCGGGGGCAGCCAACTGACGGGCGGCGATCGAGGCGATGCGTCTCTTCGAGCATAGGCGTCGGCCGGGTGGCCGGGGTGACCGAAAGAGATTCGGCGGCTGCTCCAACGAGGCGCCCGGCGCCAGTATGTGGGTGCGGGCTGGCACTGATTCCCCGAACGGGGTATGACTGGGAGCTACCGGCCGTCGCCGACATCGCGCAGAACGAGGACAACTGTCCAGCGTCGCCGATGTTGTCACCACAGGTTTCTCCGGGCCAGGACGGAGGATCGTCATGCACGAACCGCCCGATTCCACGCGACTACACGGACACGAAGGTCGGATTCTGCTGAGCAGGATCCTCCAGGGCTGGGCCCAGGGATGACCGCGATTGTTGATCGTCCGGTGGGTGTGACCGGTGACGGTGCCGCCGTGCCGGTGGACGTCCAGGTGGACCTGGACTTCCCGAACGGCGATGATCTGGCGTTGTCCCGGGGAACGGATTTCTACGGGCTTGACGAGTTGCTCACCGACCGCGAACGCGAGATCCGGGACCGGGTACGGGTGTGGTGCGACACCCGGGTCGCGCCGGCCGCCGCCGGATTCTGGGAACGCGCCGAGTTCTCGGTCGAGCTGGCCAGGGAATACGGCCGGCTGGGCATCGCCGGCGCCTCCATCGTCGGCGACGGCTGCCCGGGACTGACGTTCCTGGCCGAAGGAGTGATCGCCGCCGAACTGGCCCGCGGCGACGGCAGCATCGC
>Ga0208478_1000408_pt1 | contig 15301 bp, 13 predicted proteins | sample NGESurdeep072012_5_FD_184462 | JGI IMG/M metagenome (GOLD analysis project Ga0208478, IMG submission 184462) | Arctic peat soil microbial communities from Barrow, Alaska - NGEE Surface sample 415-2 deep-072012 (SPAdes) | ecosystem: Environmental > Terrestrial > Soil > Wetlands > Peat ...
CTGATTCGGTCGCCCGGCTCTATGAGGCCGTGATCGCCGCTCGGGGCTCAGACCCGGCGAAGTCGCGGACCGCCCGGCTGTTGCGCGCCGGCCGTGCTAAAATGGCCAAAAAACTCGCCGAAGAGGCGGTCGAAGTGGTGATCGACGCCATGCACGGCCAGCCCGAAGCGGTGGTCCGCGAAAGCGCCGATTTGCTGTACAATCTCGTGGTGCTCTGGGTTCATTCCGGGGTCCATCCCGACGACGTCTGGAGCGAGATGGGCCGGCGCGAGCAGATGTTCGGCATTGCCGAAAAATTGCCAAAGAACCTGGTACAGGCTCCCCAGCGGCGTAAGGTCGTGGCCCTGGAGACCAGGCGCGTCCGCAAGCGCCGCTGATCCACCTTTCCCTAACGCGAAGCGTTCCGATGACAGTTGAGGCCGCCAAGCCGATTTCTTTGCTTCGCCGTTTGTACGACTGGTGCGTCGCCGCCGCCGGTAAGCGGCATGCCCTCGCGATATTGACCGCGGTGGCGTTTGTCGAAAGTTCCTTCTTTCCGATCCCGCCCGACGTGATGCTGGTGCCGATGTCGCTGGCGCGGCCCGACCGGGCGTTCCGGCTCGCCGCCTGGTGCACGGCTGCCTCGGTCACCGGCGGCATCCTCGGCTATGGTATTGGGGCGCTGCTTTATGACTCGGTCGGCGCCTGGCTGATCCATCTCTACGGCTACGGCGATAAGGTCGAAGCCTTCCGCGCCGCGTACGCCCAGTGGGGCGCCTGGATCATCCTGATCAAGGGCCTGACGCCGATCCCCTATAAAATTGTGACAATCACCTCTGGTTTTGCCGGCTACAACTTCGGTTTGTTCGTCGTTTTGTCGGTTATTACGCGTGGAATGCGATTTTTCATGCTGGCTTTCCTGCTCAACCGCTACGGTGAGCTGGCGCGCCACATCATCGAGAAACGGTTGGCCTTGTGGACTTCGCTGTTTGCCGCCGTTCTCGTCATTGGCATCGTGGTCGCGCTATATTTAATTTAAGCGAATCGGAATTCCTCATTTTCGCCACCTGTCGGGCCTAAGAAGGGTTGTTGGCGCAAATGCCGTTGGGCGATGCCAAGGCGGCCGCCCGCAAGTCAATTTGACCGGCCATGGGCACCAATCGTATTTCGAAATGTTTCACTGGACGAACGGCGGCTTCCTCGCTGCTGGCGTGCGTCGGCGCGGGCGCGATCCTGCTCACCGCCGCGCTGGCGCTCGCGCAGGAGAGCGCCAATAGCGATCCACGCGCGTCGGCCGAGAAGCGCGGCTTGTTCGGCGATATCACGCATTGGTTCGACGAACAGACATCCAACCTCGGCTCCCATTTCCGGGGCGCCCGCTCGGGGGTCGAGAATCTCGGTCACGAAGCCGGCATTGTCGCCAAGACGACCGTCGAAGGCGCCAAGGACGCCGCCGGCGCGGTCACGCGGATCCCCACCTCCCGCGTGGTCACCGGTCACGAGAAATGCACGATCGCGCCAAACGGCGCGCCCGACTGCGTGGTCGCGGCCAATGCCATCTGCAAGACCAAAGGCTTCGAATCCGGCAAGAGCGTCGACATGACCACCGCCGAGATTTGCCCGGCGCAGGTCTATATGGCCGGCCGCAGCAGCGGCGAGGGCTGCCACACCGAGACCTTCGTCTCCCGGGCTCTCTGCCAATAGAATTTCCAAGCCGGCCCTGAGTCTGCGGCGGACGCTTGTGCCGCCGCCGCGCCTGTGTTTCGGTTTTGCGCTTATTATGGAGCGCGAACGTGAACCTCCACGCAAAGCTTCTCGAGCGCGAGGCCGCCGGCCGGCCGGTCACCGTCGGTCTGATCGGGGCCGGCAAATTCGGCACCATGTTTTTGTCGCAGGCGCGGCTGACGCGCGGCCTGCATGTCGCGGGTGTCGCCGATCTCGATTGGACGCGGGCCCGCAGCCAGCTTAAGACCGCCGGATGGCCGGATGGCGCTTACGCCGCCAAATCGCTCGACGATGCGCACAAGGCGCGCACGACGCTGGTCACCGACAGCGCCGAATCTTTGATCACCGATCCGCGCATCGAAGTGATCGTGGAAGCGACCGGCGTGCCCGGCGCCGGCATTCATCATGCGCTTCGCTCAATCGAAAATGGCAAGCACATCGTCATGGTCAATGTGGAAGCCGACGCGGTCGCCGGCCCGCTGCTGGCGCGCAAGGCCAAGGCCGCGGGCGTCGTCTATTCGCTCGCCTGGGGCGATCAGCCGGCGCTGATCTGCGAGCACGTCGATTGGGCGCGCGCCGCCGGCTTCAAAGTGATCTGCGCGGGCAAGGGCACGCGCTATCACCCGAGCTATCATAAATCCACGCCCGACACGCTGTGGGATATCCTCGATCAGTATTTGCAGATCAAGGATCGCAATTCGATCAATCCTAAGATGTTCAATTCTTTCGTCGACGGCACCAAGTCCGGCATCGAGATGACCGCGGTGTGCAACGCCACCGGCCTCGTGCCGCAGAGCGATGGGCTTGGTTTCCCGCCGGCGACGCGTTTCGAGCTCGCTGAAGTCTGCAAGCCGAAGAGCGACGGCGGTACGCTGGAGAAGGCCGGCGTCACCGAGGTGACGTCGTCGGTCTATCGCGATGGAAGCGACGTGCCGCATCATCTCGCGCTCGGCACTTACGTCGTGTTCGAGGGCGAGACCGACTATGCGCGCCGCTGCTTCAAGGAATACGCCATGCTGCCGGACAAGACCGGCAAATACGCCGCGCTGTACCGGCCGATCCATATGATCGGGCTCGAGCTCGGCATATCGGTGGCCAGCTGCGCGCTGCGCCACGAGCCGACCGGCGCGCCCACCGGCTTCCACTCTGATGTCGTCGCCACCGCCAAGCGCGCGCTCAAGGCCGGCGAGATGCTGGACGGCGAGGGCGGCTTCTGCGTCTGGGGCAAACAGACGCCGGCGGATGTTTCGCTGAAACAGGAATTGCTGCCGCTCGGCCTCGCCCACAACGTCAAGCTCAAGCGCGACATCCCCGAAGGCGGCGCGCTCAAATGGGCAGACGTCGCCTACGATCCGAATGACTCGGCGGTGAAGGTGCGGCGCGAGATGGAGGCCGCCTTCGGCCGGCGGAATGCCGGGGCCGAGGCGGCCGCATTCGCGTAACGGCCGCGACGGCGCTATTCCAGCTCGATGGTGCCGTCGACCTTATGATTGAGGCCGACCTTGCCGATGGTGAGCACCATTTGCGCTTCGACCGTCTTGCTGCCCTTCAGCCGGCCGTCGGCCACCGCCGCGCGGATGGCCTTTTCGATTTCCTGCTGCGAGGTCACGCCCACCACTTTAAGAAATTTGCGCAGCGACATGTTGAGGGCTTCTTCGTTCATCGCGCTCTCCTTGCGAATGGCTTCGTGGCGCGGATCATAGGCGCGCCGCGGCGGCTCTGAAAGCGCTCCTATCGAGGCTTTGCGGGCCCGTCGATGGTTGCCGTTGACCCTTGGTTTTGCGCGGTTATAGTCGCCGCGATTAATGCCCCTGTGGCGGAATTGGTAGACGCGCCTGACTCAAAATCAGGTGGTTCACACCGTGCTGGTTCGAGTCCGGCCAGGGGCACCATTGACTGCCGCGTGTGTCAGCCAGCACCCGGCGCCAGTTCCTTGCGAACCAAATCCACCAGCGAACCGGCCTGTGCATCGAATTTAACGCCGCGAATGTGAAATGCGCGGGCGGCGGCCAGGTCGTCGTCTTTGTCGCCAATCAGGAAACTGCGAGCGAGGTCGATGGGCCAGTCGCGCGCCGCCTGTTCCAGCATGCCCGGAGCGGGCTTTCTGCACCGGCATTGGATGGCCAGTTCCTTGATCGCCCCGTCCGGATGGTGCGGGCAATAGTAGAACGCGTCGATTTGCGCGCCTTCACCCTTCAAGATGTCTTGGATGTGTTTGTTGAATAAATCCACCGCAGCCTCGGTATAAAATCCGCGCGCGACTCCGGACTGATTGGAAACCACAAACACGTAAAATCCCGCGTCGTTCAACAATCGCACCGCCGCGGCAGCGGTGGGAATCATCTTGAGATCTTCGGGCCTGAATGTGTAGCCGCGATCGACATTGAGGACGCCATCGCGATCGAGAAACGCGGCTGGACGGATGCTGCGGGCGACTGCGTCAGCCATGATGCGCAGGACAACCCGTCGTCAGGGCCGCTGGATTGGAGACCGCGTCAGCGAAATCCGTTCGGGCCAGGATCGTCATCGGCATGCCGCCCTCGGGACGCAGCGTCAGCCGGCAAACCGGATTGACGACATAGCCGGGCTGCAGCCGCAGCTTGAACTTTTGCGCCAGCGTCGCGAGGCAAAGGATCGCCTCGGTCAACCCGAACGACATGCCGGCGCAAATGCGCGGCCCGATGCTGAACGGGATATAGGCGAATTTCGAGATCGAGCCGGAATTCTCCGGCAGAAACCGTTCCGGAATGAAATGATCCGGCTTGTCCCAAAGTTTCTTGTGCCGGTGCAGCAGCCACGGCACCACGAATATCAGCGAGCCTTTGGGTATGCGCACGTTCCTGAAGTATTCCTCGCGGACGGCTTCCCGCGGCAGGATCGGAACCGGCGGATAAAGACGTAATGCCTCGTCGAAGATCGCGCGCGCATAAACGAGCTTTGGAACGTCTGCCAAGGTCGGTGGACGGCCGCCGAGCACGCTATCGAGTTCTGCATGCAGCTTGGCTTCGACCGCGGGCGCCTGCGAAAGCAGGTACCAGACCCAGGTCAGCGAATTGGCCGTCGTCTCATGGCCGGCCATGAACAAGACAGCGATCTCGTTGCGCAGCGCCTCCGGGTCGAGCGGTTCGCCGGTTTCAACGTCGCGCGCGTTGAGCAATTGGCTGATGACCGAACTTTCATCCGCGCCCGCTTGCGCGCGGGCGCTCTCGATCACTTGACTGAGCACGCCCTGAATGGATCTCACCGAGTTATCGATCGCGCGGCTGTACCAGCGCGGAATCCAATCCGGCAATCCCAGCAGTGAAAGCAGATCGGTCTGTCCGATCACGCGTTGATATTCGCTGAAGCCATCGACGATCTGCCGCGCATAATCGCGCCCGAGCTTGCGTCCGAACAGCGTCCGGCAGATGATCTCCGCGGTTAAAGTGGCCGATTCGACCAGCACGTCGACCGTAGAACCTTCCGACTTCGCCCAACGGTCTTGCACCTCCTGCGCCGCCTCGACCATGATCGGCGCGAATTTTGTCAGCCGCGAAACATGCACGATGGGCGCGACGATGCGCCGGCGCTTGCGCCAGGTTTCACCATCGCTGATGAACAGCCCGTCGCCGATCAGAGGCTCGAGCGCATAGCGCATTTGCGGCGCTTTGCGTTCGAAGCTCGCGTTTTTTTGACTGAAGGCGAACTGAACCGATTCCGGGTTGTTGCAGACGAAAGTCTTGCGCATGAAAACGCGCGTCGCGGAAAACTCGAACTCGAAAGCTCGCTCCTCCCACATCGCCAGGAAATTCCGGCGAGCGAGCATGACCCGCCGCCAAGCCGAGGGCGGCTTGGTCAGGCGTGGTGGGTAGGGTGGAATGAAATCGCTCAATTATCGTGCCTGCACTCGACCGATGACTGGCGCCGTATGTAGCCTATCACATCCGATCTTTCGAGTGGGCGCGCTGCCGGGAGTTCAATCGTCGCGCGGGTGGACGCGCCGCATGGTCGGCGCCGCCGCACGCGGCGATGTCGCTCGATCCATCCCTGCGGCGGCTTGAACGAAGGCGGCGCGCTCGGCGGCCGAATTGTAATCCACCGTGCCGATGTGACACCGAACGCGTCGGGTTGCTCGATCGTCGAATGTATTTGCACGAGGGCGCTTTATCCGGCTTGCAAACTAGCCCGGCGACGTAGCGCTGGCCGGGATTGCTGCATTGCACTGTATACCTAATTGCGGGAATTTACCTTTTTCCGAAGTTTCAAAATTTGATATGATTGCTCTATAATTTTGGTCTGTATTTGCTTTAAAATGCCGCCTACGGACCAAGGCTGCCGGGCATCATCCTAAAACGAGGTGATGCCAAAAAAAGAAACAGACGGTCATTTGGTTTTCGGCCGAAATCCAAGGGAGGATTCGATGGCTATGGCTACGGGGTCAGTTGCGACAGCGCGCGCTTCGGATTCGACGCGCTGGCTCAACCTTATTTTCTGCATCATCTGCATGGTGATGATCGCCAACCTGCAATATGGCTGGACGCTATTCGTCAATCCGATCAACAAGGCGCACGGTTGGTCCATCGCCTCGATCCAGGTAGCCTTCGCTGTATTCATCGCTCTCGAAACCTGGCTCACGCCGATCGAGGGATGGATTGTCGACATGCTTGGTCCGCGCCGTGGGCCGAAGATCGTGGTTTCCATCGGCGGCATATTGGTCGCCATCGGTTGGGTCCTGAACGCCTATGCCGACTCGTTATCGATGTTGTATCTCGGCGCCGTGATCTCCGGCATCGGCGGCGGCGCGATTTACGCCACCAGCGTCGGTATGGCGGTGAAATGGTTTCCGGACCGACGCGGCCTCGCGGTCGGTCTCACCGCCGCTGGATACGGTGCGGGCGCGGCTCTCACCGTCATTCCCATCCGCTATGTGATCGATACCTATGGCTATCAGTCCGCGTTCCTTTGGTTCGGGCTGATCCAAGGCGGCGTCGTTTTCCTCCTCGCGTTCCTTCTGCGCGGCCCGGACCCCGGCGAAATGGCCTCGGCTCCAGCGCCGAAGGTGGTTCAATCGATCCGCAGCTTTACGCCCAAGGAAGTCCTGACGACGCCGGTGTTCTGGGTGCTCTACATCATGTTCGTCATGGTGTCGGCCAGCGGCTTGATGGCGACCGCGCAGATCGCGCCGATAGCCGCCGACTTCAAAGTCGGCAATGCAATCGTCTTCTGGGGTGCCACGACTCTGACCGCAGCACTCATCATCGACAATATCGCCAACGGCGCGGCACGCCCGATGTTCGGCTGGATCTCGGACAATATCGGCCGCGAATACACCATGGCGATCGCCTTTGGCCTGGGCGCCGCTGCCTATTGGTTGTTGGGTACGCTCGGCACGGCGCCATGGGCCTTTGTGCTCTTTGCCGCGCTGATCTTCCTGACTTGGGGTGAGATCTTCAGTCTGTTTCCCTCCACCTGCACCGACAGCTTTGGAGCGAAATTCGCCACGGTCAATCTCAGCTTGCTCTACACGGCGAAGGGCACTTCGGCCTTCCTCGTGCCGGTCGCGAACGTGATCAAGACCTCCACCGGCAGTTGGCACGCCGTGTTCGCGGTCACTGCTCTAATGAATATCGCGGTCGTGGCATTGGCCTTGTTCGTGCTCAAGCCGATGCGGCGCAAGCTCATGGCCGAGAGCAACCGCACCTGACAAATACAATCCCCGCCCGGCTCAAACGGACGGGGATTTTCACTTCAGAAGTAGGGCGATCCGATCGCGTCGAGAATCGTATTGCGCGCCCCCGCGCATCTGGCATATTGTATACCAGTCATGAGTAGCCAAAGCCGGTTGTCCCGTCGCGTCAGTCTGCGTTCGCGCGCGGCCCCCGAGGTTCGCGCGCCGGCGGCGGCGCAGCCGGCGCTTAGGTCCATCGACGACACCCCGAGCTTCAAGAACAAGGCCTACACCGCCTTGAAGAACGCCATCGTGGCGATGGACATCTACCGCAGCCGCGACGACATCCGCCTCGACGAGCGCAAGCTGGCGCACGACTTCGGCATCAGCCGCACGCCGGTGCGCGAGGCGATGGCGCAGCTCGAAAGCGAAGGCTTCGTGCGCTCGGTGCCGCGTCGCGGTATCTATGTGGTGCGCAAGACCAAGCGCGAGGTGATCGAGATGATCACCGCCTGGGCGGCGCTGGAAAGCATGGCGGCGCGCCTGATCACGCAAGTCGCCAGTGAAGAGGAAATCGCCGGCTTGCGCCGGATGTTCGCAACCTTCGAGAATGGCAAGGTGCGCGCGCATCTCGACGAGTATTCCGAGATCAACATCGAATTCCATCAGACCATCATCCGGCTCAGCTGCAACGCCGTGCTGACCGACCTCGCCGAAAATCTTTTTACCCATATGCGCATGATCCGCCGCAAGACCATCGGCGAGAAGGATCGTGCCGACCGTTCGATCCGCGACCACATCAATATCATCGAGGCTCTGGAAGCGCGCGCCACCGATCGCGCCGAAGAGCTGGTGCGCGACCACGCGCTCGGCCTGGCCGATCACGTGGCGCGGTATGCCGATTATTTGGACTGACAAGGCCCGATCACAAGACCTAAGGGAGGATTCCCATGGCTGATACAGCAGTACAAGAAAAGAAACCGGCGATCACGGCGCCCGAAGCAGAACGCGAGCTGACGGATGGCTTTCACCTCATCATCGATGCGCTCAAGCTCAACAGCCTCAATACGATCTACGGTGTGCCTGGCATCCCGATCACGGACTTCGGCCGGATGGCGCAGGCCGCAGGCATACGCGTCATCTCGTTCCGGCATGAGCAGAACGCCGGCAACGCAGCTGCAATCGCCGGCTACCTGACGAAAAAGCCCGGCATCTGCCTCACGGTGTCGGCTCCGGGCTTTCTCAACGGTCTGGTCGCGCTGGCCAATGCCACGACCAACTGCTTCCCGATGATCCTGATCTCGGGCTCGTCCGAGCGCGAGGTCGTCGACCTGCAGCAGGGCGACTATGAAGAGATGGACCAATTGGCGATCGCTAAGCCGCTCTGCAAGGCGGCCTTCCGCGTGCTGCATGCCGCAGACATCGGCATCGGCCTGGCGCGCGCGATCCGCGCGGCCGTTTCCGGCCGTCCGGGCGGCGTCTATCTCGATTTGCCCGCTAAACTTTTCGGCCAGGTGATGGACGCCGAGGCCGGGCAAAAGTCGCTGGTGAAGGTGATCGACGCGGCACCGGCCCAAATTCCGGCGCCAGCCGCGGTCAAGCGTGCGCTCGACGTGCTCAAGAGCGCCAAGCGCCCGCTGATCATTCTCGGCAAGGGCGCGGCTTACGCGCAGGCCGACGATCTGATTCGCGCGTTCGTCGAAAAGAGCGGCGCTCCGTTCCTGCCGATGAGCATGGCCAAGGGCCTCTTGCCCGACACGCATCCGCAATGCGCGGGTGCGGCGCGCTCGACAGTGCTAAAAGACGCCGACGTCGTCATGATGATCGGCGCTCGCCTCAACTGGCTGCTGTCGCATGGCAAGGGCAAGAACTGGGGTGAGCCGCATTCGAAGAAGTTCGTCCAAATCGACATTGAGCCCAAGGAGATGGATTCCAACGTCGAGATCGTCGCCCCCGTGGTCGGCGATATCGGCTCCTGCCTCTCCGCCTTGCTCGACGGCATGGGCGCCAAGTGGCCCGCGCCGCCAGCCGACTGGACCGGCGCCATCAGCAAGAAAAGAGAAGAGAACGTCGCCAAGATGGCGCCGCGGCTGATGAACAACAACGTGCCGATGGATTATCACGGCGCGCTCGGCGTCCTGCGCACGATCGTCAAGGAACGCCCGGACGCGATCCTGGTCAACGAGGGCGCCAATGCGCTCGATCTCACGCGCGGCGTCATCGACATGTACCAGCCGCGTAAGCGGCTCGACGTCGGCACCTGGGGCGTCATGGGCATCGGCATGGGCTATGCCATCGCCGCCGCCATCGAGACCGGTAAGCCTGTGCTCGCAATCGAAGGCGACTCGGCCTTCGGCTTCTCCGGCATGGAGGTGGAGACGATCTGCCGCTACAAGCTGCCGGTCTGCGTCGTCATCTTCAACAACGACGGCATCTATCGCGGCACCGACGTCAATCGCGGCGGCGGTTCGGATCCGGCTCCCACCGTCTTCGTCAAAGGCTCGCGCTACGACAAGATGATGGAGGCCTTCGGCGGCGTCGGCGTCAATGCGACGTCGCCCGACGATCTCAAGCGCGCCGTCAACGAAGCGATGGATTCCGGCAAGCCGACCCTCATCAACGCGGTGCTCGACCCGGCAGCCGGCAGCGAGAGCGGCCGCATCGGCAACCTCAATCCGCAAAGCGCGCTGAAGAAGAAATAAAGGAAGTACCCGCCTCCGCGCGAGCGGGGGCGGTGTCCGCTGAATGTTTTAAGTGACGGCTCCCGACAGGGAATGGGGCAAAACGAAAAGCTGGAGGAGAAGCAAATGGCAAACAAGAAGCAAAAGAACGGAAAGGCATCTAAGGTGAGGGCGGCAGCCAAGAAATCGGCCCGCAAGGTCGTGAAACTGGCGAGCTCGACAAAAGCGAACGGCAATGGTCTGCCAAAGCCGAGCAGCAAGCCCTACGGGCAGGCGGGTCTCGCGCTGCAAGGCGTGCGCATTCTCGACTTCACCCACGTGCAGTCGGGTCCTACCTGCACCCAACTGCTCGCCTACATGGGCGCCGACGTGATCAAGGTCGAGCGTCCGGGCGCCGGCGACATCACGCGCGGCCAGCTGCGCGACGTACCCAATGCCGACAGCCTCTATTTCACCATGCTCAACGGCACCAAGCGGTCGATCACCATCGACTCCAAGCATCCCAAAGGCATGGATATCCTCAACCGGCTGATCAAGATCTGCGACGTGCTGGTGGAGAATTTCGCTCCCGGCGCGCTCGACCGCATGGGTCTGACCTGGGAGTATGTCCACAAGCTCAACCCGCGCATGATCGTCGCCTCGGTCAAGGGCTTCGGCCCGGGCCCGTACGAGGACTGCAAGGTCTATGAGAACGTCGCCCAATGCGCCGGCGGCGCCGCCTCCACCACCGGCTTCCGCGAAGGTCCGCCGCTGGTCACCGGCGCGCAGATCGGCGACTCGGGCACCGGCCTGCATCTCGCGCTCGGCATCGTCTCGGCGCTGTACCAGCGCAACCGCACTGGCCGTGGCCAGAAGGTGCTCTGCGCCATGCAGGATGGCGTGCTCAATCTCGCCCGTGTCAAGCTGCGCGATCAGCAGCGTCTCGCCCACGGCCCGCTTACTGAATACAGCCAGTTTGGCGAAGGCGTGCCGTTCGGCAAGGCGGTGCCGCGCGCCGGCAACGATTCCGGCGGCGGTCAGCCAGCCTGGCTGCTCAAGTGCAAGGGCTGGGAGAGCGATCCCGACGCCTACATTTATTTCATCACCCAGGCGCCGGTGTGGGGCGCGATCTGCGACCTGATCGGCGAGCCGACCTGGAAGACCGATCCGGACTATGCCACGCCGAAGGCGCGCCTGCCGCGGCTGAAAAAGATTTTCGCGCGGATCGAGGATTGGACCATGACCAAGACCAAGTTCGAGGTCATGGACATCTGCAATGCGGTCGATATTCCGGTTGGACCGATCCTGTCGATGAAGGAGATTGCCGAGGACGAGTCGCTGCGCAAGACCGGCACGGTGGTCGAAGTCGATCACCCGACCCGCGGCAAATATCTGACCGTCGGCAATCCGATCAAGCTGTCGGATTCGCCCGCCAGGGTGGAGCGCTCGCCGCTGCTCGGCGAGCACACCGAGGAAATCCTGTCCAAGGTGCTCGGCTACAGCGCGTCGCAGATCGCCGAGATCAAGACCTCGGGGGCGATCACCGCACCGGACAAATCGAAGGCGGCGGCATAACAAACGTCATGTCCCGGATAAGGCGCGGCGCCTCGGGCGCCGTGCCGCGTAATCGGGAGCTTGAGAGATCGGACTAGTTCCCGGGTTGCCAACCTTTGTGCTGCGCCCGGGACGTAAGTGATGGGAGAGCGTTGATGCGTATCGTGGTCCACGGCCAGCAGGCATTCGGCAAGGCCGTGCTGGAAGCGCTGCTCAAACGCGGCGAGAACGTCGTCGCGGTCTATGTCGCGCCCGAGAAGGAAGGCGCCAAGGCCGATCCGCTCAAAGAGGCTGCGATTGCAGCCAAGCTCCCGGTGTTTCAGCCCGACTCGTACAAGAAGCCGGAGGTCCTGGCGGACTTCAAGTCGCTCAAGCCCGACCTGCAAGTCATGGCCTTCGTCACTTTGTTCGTGCCGGAAGAGTTTCTCAACGCGCCGACCAAGGGTTCGATCCAGTATCACCCGTCATTGCTGCCGGCCTATCGCGGTGCCAGCGCGATCAACTGGCCGATCATCAAGGGCGAGAAGGAAACCGGCCTGTCGATCTTCTGGCCCGACAACGGGCTCGATACCGGCGACGTGCTGCTGCAAAAGAAGACGCCGATCAGCGGCACCGATACGCTCGGCACCGTTTATTTCGATCGTCTGTTTCCGCAGGGCGTCGAGGCCATGATGGAATCGGTCGACCTGGTGAAGGCCGGCAAGGCGCCACGCATCAAGCAGGACGAGTCGAAGGCCACGTACGAAGGCCGCTGCGGTCCCGGCAACGCCAAGATCGACTGGGGCAAGCCATGGGAGCAGATCGACCGGCTCATCCGCGGCTGCAATCCGGCGCCGGGCGCGTGGACCACGCTCGACGGCAAGCAGCTTAAGATTTTCGACGCCAAGCCGCTGCCGGCCAAGGACCCCAAGGGCATCGCCGGCAAGCTCGGCGAGATCGTCGCGGTCGAATCCGACGGCTTCACCGTCGTCTGCGCCGACGGCCGCTTCAAGGTCACCCGCGTGCAGCCCGAAGGGGCTAAGAAGATCGACGCCGGCGAATTCGCATCCACCGCCAAGCTCGCTATAGGGGCGAGGTTCGCCTGATTTCTCCGCCACCAAAATCCTAAATCGCCGGCTCACCGCCCTTGAATTAAACGGAAAACATCCATGCCCGCCTCGCAGCATCAGTCACCGAAATCCGACATCGAAATTTCGCAGAACGCCAAGAAGCGGCCGATCATAGATCTCGCCAAGGAGAAGCTCGGCATCGCCGCCGAAAACCTCGAGCCCTATGGCCACTACAAGGCCAAGGTGTCGATGGATTATGTGAAATCGCTCAAGGACAAGAAGAATGGCAAGCTGATCCTTGTGACAGCGATCACACCGACGCCGGCGGGCGAAGGCAAAACCACCACCACGGTCGGCCTCACCGACGCGCTCAATCACATCGGCAAGAAGGCGATGCTGTGCCTGCGCGAGCCTTCACTCGGGCCCTCCTTCGGCATGAAGGGCGGCGCCGCCGGTGGCGGCTATGCGCAAGTGGTGCCGATGGAGGACATCAACCTGCACTTCACCGGCGACTTCCACGCCATCACCTCGGCGCATAATCTGCTCTCCGCGCTGATCGACAACCACATCTATTGGGGCAACGCGCTCGCCATCGATTCGCGCCGCGTCGCCTGGCGCCGTGTCATGGACATGAACGACCGTGCGTTGCGCGAGATCGTCTGCTCGCTCGGCGGCGTCGCCAACGGCTATCCGCGCGAGGCCGGTTTCGACATCACCGTCGCATCCGAAGTGATGGCGATCTTCTGCCTGGCCAGGGATATCGACGACTTGAAGGAGCGGCTCGGCAAAATCATCGTCGGCTATACCCGCGACCGCAAACCGGTGCTCGCCAAGGACCTCAAGGCGCACGGGGCCATGACGGCGCTGCTCAAGGAGGCGATCGCGCCCAATCTGGTGCAGACGCTGGAAGGCACGCCCGCCTTCATCCATGGCGGGCCGTTCGCCAACATCGCGCATGGCTGCAACTCGGTGACGGCGACCGCCACCGCGCTCAAGCTCACCGACTATGTCGTCACCGAAGCCGGCTTCGGCGCCGATCTCGGCGGCGAGAAATTCATCGACATCAAGTGCCGCAAGGCGGGTCTCACGCCCGATTGCGTGGTGCTTGTCGCCACCATCCGCGCGCTCAAGATGCATGGCGGGGTGCAGAAGGCCGATTTGAAGAAGGAAGACCTCAAGGCGCTGGAGGCCGGCATGGCCAACCTGCAGCGCCATGTCGAGAATGTGAAGAAATTCGGCATCCAGCCGGTGATCTCGATCAACCGCTTCTCGGCCGACACGCCGGCGGAAATCGATCTGGTCAAGAGCGCCTGCGCCAAGCTCGGCGTCGAGGCGATCATGGCCGACCACTGGGCGATGGGAGGCGAGGGCGCCGCCGACGTCGCCAAGACGGTGGTGAAGATCTGCGACAGCGGCAAGAGCAAGCTGAAGCTGCTCTATCCCGACGAGATGCCGCTGTTCGAAAAGATCGAGACCATCGCCAGGGAAATCTATCGCGCCAAGGCGGTCACTGCCGACAAGGCGGTCAAGGACCAGCTCAAGTCCTGGGAGGAGATGGGTTACGGCAAGCTGCCGATCTGCGTCGCCAAGACCCAGTATTCGTTCACGACCAACCCGGACTCCAAGGGTGCGCCCAACGATCACATCATCAATGTGCGCGAAGTGCGGCTGTCGGCCGGCGCGGAGTTCGTGGTGGCGATCTGCGGCGAGATCATGACCATGCCGGGCTTGCCGAAAGTGCCGGCGGCCGACTCGATCGACGTCGGCGCCGACGGCAAGATCGTCGGGCTGTTCTAAAAAATTCCAAGCGAGGACGAATGATGATCAAATTCTACTATAGCGGCGCGCCCAATCCGATGAAGGTCGCGCTCATGCTCGAGGAAACCGGGCTGCCCTATGAGCCGGTTCCGGTCGACACCCGCAAAGGCGAGCAGCACAAGCCGGAATATCTGGCGATCAATCCGAACGCCAAGGTGCCGGCGATTGTGGACGGCGACGTCACCGTGTTCGATAGCAACGCCATCCTGCTTTATCTCGCCGAGAAGAGCGGAAAGTTTGTGCCGCCAAAAGGCGACAAGGCGCGCGCCGAATTGCTGTCGTGGCTGATGTTCGTGGCTTCCGGCGTCGGGCCGTATTCCGGCCAATCGGTGCATTTCCGCAATTATGCGCCCGAGAAGAACGAATACGCCATCAATCGCTACATGTACGAGGCCCAGCGGCACTATGCCATTCTCGATGCGCGGCTGGCTAAGCAGAAATACATGCTCGGCGACAGCTACACCATCGTCGACATGGCGGTGTGGGGCTGGGCGCGGCTCGTTCCGAACGCTCTAGGCGAGGAATATTGGGCCAAGTTCCCGAACCTGAAGCGGCTGGTCGACGAGATCTCCGCTCGCCCGGCGGCGGCGCGTGCCAACGAACTTCGGACCAAGCACAAGTTCAAGACCGAGTTCGACGACGAAGCCAAGAAGGCCATGTTCCGGCATATGACAGTAAAGGTGGCCTGATCGCGTTCCGGCCAAAGACGTTCATGGACCTAAAAACGCGACCTCCGGACTCCAAAACAGGCCGCCGCCGGCCGCCGCGCACGCCCAAAGGGCGCCAGGTCGACCCCGCGGCGCTCGATGAGATGCGCGCGCTGCTCACCGACCGGCCGCGCCGGCGCGATCTGCTGATCGAGCACCTGC
>Ga0208478_1000409_pt1 | contig 15280 bp, 10 predicted proteins | sample NGESurdeep072012_5_FD_184462 | JGI IMG/M metagenome (GOLD analysis project Ga0208478, IMG submission 184462) | Arctic peat soil microbial communities from Barrow, Alaska - NGEE Surface sample 415-2 deep-072012 (SPAdes) | ecosystem: Environmental > Terrestrial > Soil > Wetlands > Peat ...
TGGTGGCTGGGACTTCACTGTTGTTCCTCGCGCTTCTAGGGGGACTGGCTGCACACGCGGGTGGAGCAAAAGTGATCACAGGCGCAATCCGCGTCACCTTCTGGGGTGCGCTCGCCATGGCGGCAACCGCGGGAGTCGGCTGGCTATTCGGAACCGTTGCGTGAGTCTGGACGGTCGGAAGCAAGCCCGGTTCTGTGCCTTGCTCAACCGGTGCCCTCAAAGCAGAGCGTGCCGCCGATAAAACCAGGTCTTCACGGCCTGCACGACAAAGAGATAGGTCACAGCAAGAAACGCAATTGCCGCCAACAACGAAACGGGCAGCGGTGTGAACCGCAGCAAGTTACCCAACGGCGTGTACGGCAGCACAGTCGCGACTGTAACGATGGCCAAAACGCTGATCAACAACGGCCGGCTGGGGCGGCTCTTGAGAGGGTTGGCTGCCGTCCGGATCACAAATACCACGAGTGTCTGCGTCGCCAAAGACTCCACGAACCATCCGGTGTGGAACAACGACTCATTTGTGGAAGCGTGGAACACCCAGAGCAACACCCCGAACGTGAGGAAATCATAGATTGAGCTGATGGGACCGATGATCGCCATGAACTGGCGGATGAACCCGATCTGCCATCGCTTGGGCTTTTGCACCATGGCGGGATCGACGTTATCCGTGGGGATGCTGACCTGCGAAACATCATAGAGAAAGTTGTTCAGCAATATTTGGCTGGGGAGCATCGGCAGGAACGGAAGGAAGAGTGATGCCGCGGCCATGCTGAACATGTTGCCAAAATTCGAGCTCGTGCCCATGATGATGTACTTCATGATGTTGGCAAAGGAGCGCCGCCCCTCGAGTACTCCCTCGTTAATGACTGCAAGATCCTTCTCCAGCAGGATGATCTTGGCCGCGTCCTTGGCCACACTCACGCCATTCATGACGGAGATCCCAACATCCGCAGTGTGCAACGATGGAGCATCGTTAATGCCATCGCCCATGTATCCGACAACGTGCCCGCGGGCCTTGAGGGCGAGTATTACCCGATTCTTTTGTTCGGGGGATACGCGGGCGAAGATGGCGCCATTTTCCGCCTGATGAGCCACGGCCGCATCGTCCATCGTGTCGAGCTGGTTCCCCACAAGAATGCGGTCTGCATCCAGCCCTACGTCCTGGACAATCTTCTGGGTTACGTACTGGTTGTCGCCCGTCATCACAACCACAGAAATGCCATTCTGCTTCAGGGCCTGCAGCACGGCAAGTACTCCCTCTTTCGGCGGGTCCAGGAATGCCGCGAACCCTACCAGCGTCATCGCGTGTTCGGCCGACGCGGCGTAGGCGTCCTGTTTTTGAACCTTGAGCGTTGCCACCCCAAGCACGCGAAATCCATCCGCACTCAGCTTCTTGAGAGTGCTTTCTGCCTCTGCCCGCCGGCTGTCGTCGAACGGCTGAACCACACCATCGACGGTCACCGTCTCGCAAATGGCAAACACACTCTCAGCTTCACCTTTGGTGATGAGAAGATCCTCGTCCGCGTGTCGCACCACCACCGACAGGCGCTTGCGGTTGAAGTCGAACGGAATCTCGTCCACCTTGTCATATCCCACAATGGAAGGCGCTTCGTGTTTCAGGATGGCATCGTCAAGCGGACTCTTGATGCCCGCCTCAAAGTGGCTGTTCAGGTAAATGAGCTGCAGAACGTCCGCGTTGTCCGTGCCCTGGAAATCCACGTGCCGATCGAGCACGATCTCCCCTTCGGTTAGTGTGCCCGTCTTGTCAGTGCAGAGAATGTCCACACTGCCGAAATCCTCGATTGCCGATAGTTGCTTGACCAGGACCCTCTTCTTCGTCATCCGCTTCGCGCCTTGGGCCAGTGTCACGGTGATGATCATGGGCATCATTTCCGGCGTCATCCCGACGGCGAGCGCGACGGAGAAAAGAAAAGACTCCAGCACCGGGCGATGGAAAATGATGTTCACCAGCAGAACGAAAAGGACAAGCAGCATGGTCACCCAGGTGAGCATCATTCCGAAGTGGCGTATGCCGCGTCCGAACTCCGTCTCGGGAGGGCGCATGGCCAGGCGATTCGCAATCTCACCACAGGCGGTATCTTTTCCGGTGCAGACGATGACCGCGGTGCCAATCCCCGTCTGAACCGCAGTGCCCAGGAAAACACTGTTACTGGCGTCCGCGACGCCATGCTTCTCCTTGGGAAGGTCAGCCACCGTCTTCTCTACCGGCAAAGACTCCCCAGTGAGCACTGACTCGCGCACATGCAGGTCCTTCACCTCCAGCAGACGGGCGTCGGCCGGCACCAAGTCTCCTGCGTTAAGGCGGACGATGTCTCCAGGAACCAGTTCGGCGGTCGGGAGTTCTTGTTCTCGCCCATCCCGCACCACTGCGGCGGTCAGGGCAATCTGCTTCTGAATATCCTCCACGGCGTGCCGGGCCTGGAATTCCATCAAGAAATTCAGGATTACGCTGAACAGTACGATGGCAAGGATGATCAGCCCGCCGACGTGTTCTCCGAGCGCAAGAGATACGCCGCTGGCAATGACAAGGATGACGACAAGAGGATTACGGAAGAAACCAAAAAAACTGAGCAGTGTAGCGAAGCGAGACTCATGGACAAAGCTGTTTGGGCCGTAAAGACGCAATCGCCGGCGGGCCTCTTCGGTCGTCAGACCTGCGGGAGTTGCCGGGAGCAGCTCGAAAAGTTCATGCAGCGGCCGATCCCAGAAGCTCTCTGAAGAGGTTGTCGGTTTTCCCATCCGGGTGCCTCCCGTAATTGCCGAATTATCCCATCGAGCGTCGCTCAGGAATCAGGTGCCCGACCATGGGCGGTGGTCGAACAGCCGACGAACCCCAAATAAAAGAGGCAGTGACGGCCTCCTGCATAGTTGCAGCGCATCACGACGGGTGCGGTTCGCCGAGGATGACCCGGACGGTGTCACGAGCGATGAGCAATTCCTCATCTGTGGGGATGGCATAGGCGCGTAGCCTGGAGTCATCGGTACTGATGAGGCCTTCACAGCCAACCGTCTGCTGGTTTCTTGCGGCGTCGATCTTGAGACCAGCCCACTCCATGCCTTCGCAAATACGGGCGCGGATCTCCGGAGAGTTTTCTCCGATACCGCCGGTGAAGATCACTGCGTCGGCACCACCCATGGCAGCCAGGAATGCACCGATGTACTTCCGTGCGCGATAGCAGAAAACTTCAATCGCGAGTTGTACGCGGCGATCATGGTTTTCTGCCAGCTCGGCTTGCAACATCCGCATGTCGTTGGACAGCCCGGAAATACCCAGCAACCCCGACTGCGTATTCAGAAGCGTATCGACCTCCGACGGCGACATTCCTTCCTTGGTCGCAATGAGATTCACGATCGCAGGGTCGAGGTCTCCCGAGCGCGTGCCCATGACCAGACCCTCAAGAGGCGTCATACCCATGGAAGTGTCCATGGAGTTTCCTCTCTGGATTGCGGTCGCTGAGCTGCCGTTTCCGAGATGCAGGGTGATGATGTTGGTCTGATCCCGCGTCAGTTGGCGCAGGGCGCGATAGCGAAACGCAACGTAACGATGCGAGGTTCCATGGAAGCCGTATCGGCGGATGCGGTGACGCCGATACAGGTGATACGGCAGGGCGTACAGGAAAGCCTGCTCCGGAATCGAATGATGAAATGAAGTATCGAATACGGCCACCTGGGGAATATCTTTGCCGAAGAGTTCTCGCGCAGCCACGATGCCCTTGATGTTGTTCGGATTGTGAAGCGGCGCCAGGTCGATGCAGTCTTCAATGTCCTGTAATACCTTGGCATCGATGAGGGCCGACTCCGAGAACATCTCGCCTCCGTGCACAACCCGATGCCCCACCGCGTGAATGTCACCCGAACTCTTGATCGCGGCGACTTCCGATTTGTCGGCGGCAATGTATCGAATCAGGTAGTCCAGCGCCGCCGCTATGTCTCGCAAAGGAGCTGTGAACTTCTGTTTCGCGTCGGTGCCCCTTTGGAACGTGACAATCGCCTCGCCACCGATGCGTTCCACCTCGCCGCGACAGATGCGTTCATCCTGATGTTGCTTGATGCGATCCAGATCTGTTGCGATGATTTGAAACTTCAGGCTGGAACTTCCGGAGTTGAGTACAAAGACGTTCATGCCGGGTTTTCTCTTTTGGGAAGTATCGTACCAGCAAGTCTTTGCGCCCTACGGTTTTTGGGCTGGACGCCAGCCGTGAAGGCCTCTTTGGCGTGTTTGTAGGCGTTCATGGAGTGCTCGTGCGCCTGTTCGCTGAGCTCGTGAGCGGTCAGATGATCGCCTTTGCCGTGGGCGGTGGCGGCGGAGGCATGGGCGTGAGCTGCCAGGTTGTGAAGTTCTGCGGCTCGATCGTGCGGGCTCTGTGGCATGGAATTCTCCTGTTGAGCTAAATGGGAATAGGGTGCGCATGCTGCCGCCGCGCATTCACTTGCAGTGTTCCACCCTGCAAGGGGACGCGCTGTGCAATTTGGCACAGTAATCGGCGAGGCGCCTTGTCAGGATGTTTCCTGAAGCCTTGTGACCCGCGGATGCATGCGACGCAGGCAGTTGGACATCGTATCGTGCATCTCGAGGGCAACGCGTGACATCCATGAGAAAACCGCTGACGCGGCGTCCGCCGAACCGGCTCATCTGGGTCGGCTGTATTCACCGTCGTTTAACACGGACACCTCATGATTGGCATTGAGAACCTAACCCACTTCCTTGCGCGAGGTAACCACTTGAATAGTGTCTCCGCTCCTTCCCGTCATACCGAAGCCTCCCACCTCGGACTTGCGGCGTTGACTCCCGATGAACTGCGGAAAATGGGCGCTTACTGGCGTGCCTGTAACTATCTTTGCGCAGGCATGCTGTACCTGCGGGACAATCCGCTGCTGCGCGAGCCCCTGAAGCCCGAGCACATCAAGAACAGGCTGCTTGGACACTGGGGTTCCGATCCCGGGCAGACCTTCACGTGGGTGCATTTGAACCGGCTGATCAAGAAGTATGACCTCGACCTCCTTTATATTTCAGGGCCGGGCCATGGAGCACCAGCGATTCTCGCAAATAGCTATCTCGAGGGAGTGTATTCAGAGATTTATCCGGAGATGGGTGAGGATGCCGCCGGCATGCAGAAGTTCTTCAAGCAATTCTCGTTTCCTGGCGGAATCGGGAGCCACTGCACACCCGAGACGCCGGGCTCGATCCACGAGGGAGGTGAACTGGGTTATAGCCTTTCGCATGGATTCGGCGCGGCATTCGACAATCCGGACCTGATCGTGACGGTCGTCGTGGGAGATGGTGAAGCAGAAACGGGGCCGCTGGCGACGTCGTGGCACTCGAACAAGTTTCTGAATCCCATCTGCGACGGCGCAGTGTTGCCGGTGTTGCACCTCAATGGTTACAAGATCGCGAACCCTACGATTCTGGCGAGGATCCCGCCGCAAGAGCTGGAGAGTCTTTTCATTGGGTATGGCTGGACGCCATACGTGGTGGAAGGCGATGACCCTGCACTCATGCATCAGAAGATGGCTAGTGTGATGGAACAATGCGTGCTGGAGATTCGAGCGATCCAAAAGAAGGCGAGGAACGCGGCTGCTGGAGTGGCGCCGGCGCGGCCACCCTGGCCGATGATCATCCTACGAACGCCGAAAGGATGGACTGGTCCGAAGGAGCTGGACGGTCACAAGGTCGAAGGATCGTGGCGGGCGCACCAGATACCGATTCTCGACCCGGTCACCAATCCAGCGCATTTGCAGTTGGTGGAATCGTGGCTGCGGAGTTACCGCCCGGAAGAATTGTTCGATGCGAACGGCACTCTGCTCGCCGAATTGAAGGATATGGCACCGCGTGGGCCGAGACGTATCAGCGCCAATCCGCACGCGAACGGCGGAACGCTGAGGAAGCCGCTCGATCTACCCGATTTCCATGAATACGCGGTGAAGGTTGCACAGCCTGGTCAGATCGAGGTCTCCTCAACTGATACGCTTGCACATTTTCTCCGCGATGTGATGCGAAAGAACATGAAGAGCTTCCGGGTTTTCGGGCCAGACGAGACCGCCTCGAACAAGCTTCAAGTGATTTATGAGGCCAGTGGCAAAACCTGGATGGCGGAGATGAAGCCCGAGGATGCCGACGGCGGCGACCTTGCGACGGATGGGCGCGTGATGGAGATGCTGAGCGAGCACACGCTGGAAGGCTGGTTCGAAGGCTACGTGCTCACGGGGCGGCACGGATTCTTTTCGAGCTACGAGGCGTTCGTCCACATTATTGACTCGATGTTCAACCAGCACGCGAAATGGCTGGAGAAGAGCAAGTTGGAGTTGCGGTGGAGAGCACCCATTTCGTCCATCAACCTGCTGATCACGTCGCTGGTGTGGCGGCAGGACCACAACGGATTCACCCACCAGGACCCGGGCTTCCTCGATCTGGTGACAAACAAGAGCCCAGAGGTGACGCGAATCTATCTGCCGCCGGATGCGAACTGCCTGCTGAGCGTGACCGACCACTGCCTGCGCAGCACGAACTATGTGAACGTCATCGTCGCCGACAAGGCACTTCATCTGCAGTATCTGGACATGGACGAGGCGGTGAAGCATTGCACCAAGGGGATCGGGATCTGGAACTTCGCCAGCAACGATGCCGGCCAGGAGCCGGATGTGGTGATGGCGTGTGCAGGAGACATTCCGACCTCGGAGTCGCTGGCCGCGGTTGCGATCCTGCGGGAACGCTGCCCGGATCTGAGAATTCGATTCGTCAACGTGGTCGATCTATTCCGATTGATGCCGGAAAGGGAACACCCTCACGGACTATCGGACCGTGCGTTCGACAGCCTGTTCACCAGGAACAAACCGGTGATCTTCAACTTCCATGCCTATGCTTCGCTTATTCATAAGCTGACTTATCGAAGGACGAATCACGAGAACATCCATGTGCGGGGGTACAAGGAGAAAGGCAACATCAATACGCCCCTGGAGTTGGCGATCCTGAATCAGGTGGACCGGTTCAATCTCGCCATCGATGTGATTGACCGGGTACCGAAGTTGCAAGCCACCGCCGCGCACACAAAGGAATGGTTGAACGACCGGATTGTCGACTGCGTGAATTATGCGCACGAGAATGGTATCGATCGCCAGGAGATACGCGAGTGGAAGTGGCCAGGTGAGCCTTCTGCGTCCTAGGTTCCGTTACCGACCTTCCAGGCGGTGCTGTAGTGGCACCGTTTACCCTGCCCTATGAAATGAGCACATCTGCTCAGCATTGCCGGGTCAAATGAACGAATCTGTTGATGAGTCGAAAGACCAGTTGCCGCCCAACCTGGCGCATCCACGCCGTTTGACGCAGAAGCTCATCAGGAGCGCGCACACGACCCTGGTCGAACTCCCGCACCCGCGCTGATGCTGCTACCGGCATCTGCTTGCAAGCTGCACATGGCGGCTCGTTGGACAGAAAAGGAAGTGTGACGTATGGCCACGGCAGTGGATGCAGTCCGTACAGAACCGATTGCATTTCCGATTGTCGCTCCTCCCCCACCACCAATCCGGGTGCACCGCCGATATGACTGGACCAGATGGGCGTTGGCCATTGGTCTGCTTGTCGCGCTTGGCGTGATCTGGGAACTATGGCGAGTGCATTCGCAGAACGCAATTACCTACGAGACAGTACCTTTGGAACGCGGACTGGTACAGGCGAGCGTCACGGCTACGGGCGCGGTCAACGCCGTTGTCGACGTGCAGGTCGGCAGCCAAGTGTCGGGTAACATCAAGGCCCTTTACGCTGATTTCAACACGAAGGTAACAAAAGGCCAACTGGTTGCGCTAATCGACCCCGAGATTTTCCAGACGCAGGTCGATCAGGCCCAGGCAGCACTGGGCTCGGCCCAGTCTGCAGTGAAGACTGCGGGGGCACAAGCTCAGAAAGCGACCTCAGATCTTGCGGGCACGGTCGCGGGTGAAAAGAGTGCGGAGTCCGTGCTGGCCAAGGACCGCGCCAACACCCTCAACGCACGCAACCAGTGGAAGCGGGTTGACGAACTTTTCAAGCAGGGGATTATGTCTCAGCAGGACGACGACTTGGCAAAGGCCAATGTGGACGCGGCCGACGCTCAGGTAGCTTCGGACCTGGATCAAGTCGCCGTTTCAAAGCAGACGATCCAGTCGGCGCAGTATCAAGTCGGCGCGACCCAAGCCCAGTTGGGTTCTGCGAAAAGCCAGGAACTCCAGGCCCGTGCGGTACTCGATCAGGCCAAACTCAATCTTGCGCACACTCGCATCACCGCTCCGGTCGACGGCACAGTTATTGCCCGCCGGATGGATGTTGGCCAGACCGTAGCCGCGTCATTTGCGGCGCCTACCGTGTTCGAGATCGCGCAAGATCTGACGAAGATGCAACTCGACACCAACGTCGACGAATCCGATGTAGGCAATATCCAACCCGGCCAGGATGCAACCTTTACCGTGGATGCCTATCCAGCGACAACATTCCGCGGCCAGGTTACAGTCGTACGCAAGGCACCGATCATCACACAAAACGTCGTTACTTACGACGTCGTCATTGCCGTTTCCAATCCTGATCTCAAGCTATTTCCTGGGATGACAGCCAATGCACGCATTCTGACCACGAAGGCTGACGATACCTTTAAGGTTCCGAATGCGGTATTGCGGTTGCATCCATCCGCGGCAGTGCTGAAGCAGGTTGGGCTCTCGGCCTCACCGGCAGGCAAGCAACAGATTTATGTATTGCAGAATGGAAAGCTCAAAGCTGTCCCGGTTACGTTTGGGATCTCCGATGGCCAGTCCACTGCCGTGACTTCGGGGGATTTGCAAACCGGAGAACAGGTCGTAGTCAGGTTTAGCACGGGCGCGGTTGCACCGACCACCAGTGCCACTTCGCCATCGGCTACCAGTCCGACGCGACGCGTGCCTGGATTGTGAGTTCTGAGGAAAGCATAAGTGTCAGCACTCATCGATGTTCGGAATCTTAAGAAGACGTACCTGTTAGGGGACGTTGTTGTGCATGCCTTGCAAGGCGTGACCATAACGGTTGAGCGAGGCACTTTTGTCGCAATCATGGGGGAATCTGGTTCGGGGAAGTCAACCTTACTGAACCTCCTGGGTTGCCTGGACCGGCCAACTTCAGGCAGTTATCTGCTGGACGGCATTCCGGTTGAGACCATGGATCGCGACCAACTCGCCGAGATTCGCAATCAGAAGATCGGGTTCATCTTCCAGAACTTCAATCTCCTCCCGCGAATGGATGCCCTCGAAAATGTCGAACTGCCATTGCTCTATAAGGACAGTGAAACGCCAAATGGAGATGAGCTAGGCCAGCGCGCCCTCGCCGGTGTCGGTCTGGCCGGCCGGGAACTCAACTTTCCCGCGCAACTATCGGGTGGGCAGCAACAGCGGGTAGCCATTGCGCGCGCCCTGATCAACCAACCTGCCATTCTTCTCGCCGACGAACCCACGGGCGCTTTGGATTCCCACAATGGCGCCGAAATCATGAACATCTTCCAGAAGCTGAACCGCACTCAGGGGATCACGATCGTTATGGTGACGCACTCGGATGAGATCGCCGCTTACGCCGGCCGGATCATTCGCTTTCGTGATGGCCTGATCGTCAGCGACCAGAAGGTGACGAAACCGGTGACAGCGCCGGTGGAAGTGGTAGTGGCGCATGCTGCTGCGGTGGTGACGCCATGAAGCACGTGATCTCGTCCATGCGTATTGCGTTCCGCGCGCTGAAGATGAATAAGCTCCGCTCCGCGCTTACTATGCTGGGTATTGTGATCGGCGTTGCCTCGGTGATCGCGACGGTCGGCATAGGCTCGGGCGCGACCCAGCGTATCCAGGATCAGATCGCAAGTATCGGAAGCAACATCATCATCGTGATACCGGGTAGCATGAGCAGTTCTGGAGTGCGCCTTGGAACCGGCAATGCGGTCACGCTATCGGAAGCGGACGCACGAGAACTTGTGGCGCAGTGTCCGGACGTGGAACTGGCAGCACCCGTGGTGCGAGGCGCAGCCCAGGTCGTCAACGGAAACAATAACTGGGCAACCAGTGTCTATGGCATTACTCCCGACTATCTGACGATTCGCGATCTTTCGGTTGCTGCCGGGGCCGAGTTTACCCAGCAGGACGTAGACAGCGCTAACAAAGTCGCTGTACTCGGCCAAACTCCCGTGGACAACTTGTTCGATGGCGCCGATCCGATCGGCCAGGCGATCCGTATTAAGAATGTCCCGTTCACTGTGGTCGGCGTGCTCACCCGGAAGGGCCAATCGTCCCAGGGACAAGACCAGGACGATGTTATTCTGCTGCCGATTTCAACCGCCAAAAGGAAAGTGCTCGGTGTCAAGCAGGCCAACGCAGACGCCGTAGACTCGATTATGATGCAGGCGAAATCTGGCGCCCAGATTACGGCTGCTCAGGAAGAGGCGACAGCTCTGCTGCGGCAACGCCACCATTTGCAGGCGAACGAGGCTGATGATTTTTCAATCCGCAACTTGGAAGAGCTCTTCGCAGCCCAGGAGTCGTCCTCTAAGGTGATGGCGATCATGCTGGCGGCAGTAGCTTCGGTCTCCCTGGTCGTGGGTGGTATTGGCATCATGAACATTATGTTGATTTCGGTTCGAGAGCGAACCCGGGAGATCGGATTGAGGCAGGCGCTGGGCGCCAAGACCCGCGACATTCTCACCCAGTTCCTGGTTGAGGCGGTCACGCTCTCGGTCGCGGGTGGGTTCATCGGAATCTTGTTCGGGTTCGGCGCATCACTGTTAATCTCGCGGCTAGCGGGCTGGACTACATCAATTGGTCCGGGCGCGGTGTCGCTCGCAGTATTCTTCTCTGCGTTAGTGGGTATCGGCTTTGGATACTATCCGGCGAGAACGGCTGCGTATCTGGATCCAATCGAGGCTTTGCGGAACGAGTAGGCCATTGGTCTGCGTGTAGGAGGTGAGAAAGTCCTGGTAGGTCCGTTGGCGGCAATCATCTCAAGCAATACCCGGAGCCTTGCAATTGATTTCGATTTGACCGTGAATCGTGGGAAGCCAGCGCTTGTTACTTGAATGCTGCGGTTTGCTAAATTTACCTGCCTGTTTGTGCTCACTTATTTTCAAGTGTTTTGTTGGGCTTAGCGCCCTCTCATCTGCGCCGAGTGACCTGATTTGCAGACGAATGGCCAGCAGTTGGCCAGCAAGATTAGTCCGTCGATCGGCATCGGAGAAACTGTGCTTGGGCTCAGACAGCGAAGACGCTCCAAGCCACTCTGCCACCTCTCCGTCGTTTGCTTCCAACAGTTTACCACGATATGCTGCACTGCGCTGCTGGCCACTTGCTGACCGGATAGGCCACAAAGACTTGGCTCCGTTTGTAGTTAAAACCTGTAAGGCCAGCAGAATTAACAACATCAATTCACGGCGATGATCCGCGCAGTCGGAAAATCGCCGCCAACATCGCGCACCACGGTAGAAGTCAGGGGTTCCAGTCTCCTCGTGCCTGCCTTTCTTTCCAATTCCTTAGCTTCTCCGACTTCTCGCCGTGAAGTTCCATATGGCTCCATTAAGCGCCCACTCCGTGCCCTTCCTACCAGCAGGGGAGTACATTCCACACTTCACAGGGGAGGAATCCTGGCCCCTACACTTCGGACCTTTGGCAAGAAGAGGTGCGTACACGCCTGGGACAATGCGACATAAGCAGTACCGGCTGGCGCTGGTCGTAATGGGACCGGAGTCCACCCCGAGTAATGTAAACAGCAGTAGACATTATGTACGGTGGTGATGTACTCGTGCCAGGACGGGAATTCGATGGCTACCGCGACCAAGCGAACCCGCAAGCACCTTCAGTTAATGAAACCAGGGGTCCGTTAGGTGCTTGGTTGTTTCTCTTTCCGCAACAACCTTCAAATCCGTGAAATCGATGAGGCGGACACCGCGGGTTGTTGTTCTTCGCACAATCTGGGTCCGTCGATTATGGCCGCTCAGGTCCGAGCCATTGTTAACGTCCACCGGAAACTCGCACTCGCGGCCGACACCTTCTCGGACGAAAGGAAACGGACTGTGGTGACTTCGTCAGACCCACCGAGCGACCAGTTGTTGCGTTGGCAAACGATCAGGCGTATGTTGACCTCGCATGGAGCCGATTAAAATTCACGCCGGCGACGGGTCCCCGTCGAGGCAGTAACTAATTGGGGCGGCGGTAATCCCCTGCACGTTCGTGGGAGGCGCAAATGTCTGAGCCATTCTTTGAGTTCAGCTTCAATATGGAGGGAGTTGATCGTAACGCCCTGCTTACGGAGGCTGCGAAGCGATTGAACGTTCTAACCGCCGACATGGGAGGCGACGCTGAGCAAGGGGGCGACTCGCCCCTGGCGGTGCTGGTGAAGGAACTGCAAGGAGACCAGGCCGAGTTCGCCAAATTACCGGTAGTGGAAAAGATCACCGATGAGACATTCACCAGCGCCAACTTACAGATCGGCGACCGCTTCAAGGAACTCACGCGCGACCACAATCTCTATTGCGTCGATTTTCCTGTCTATCTTCGTGCCAAGCGGGGTTGGGGATTCAATAGGCTGGAGGTCATCGTCTCCTTCAATCCGGAGGACACCGAAGCGACCACTCGGCCCAAGGCGATTCGGATTCTGCCGGAAAAAAAGTTCGAAACCCAGATGCAAGCGGGAACGCGCTTGGAAGTGGGACTGGACGAGAACCTGGACTTCAGCGCCAAGAGCGGGAGCCTGGCGGCCCAAGCCGGCGGGGCCCAGCTTGCGGCGAGCGCGGGCGCCGCTGCGAAGCTGTCTACCGGGCTCAACCTAAAGATGGGTCCCTTCGTGTACAACGTAAAAAGAGCCGAGATTGAACACTCGGCTGCAGGGCTGGAAAAGGTCTTCTGGAGACTGAACGGGGCCGAATTCTTTCAGGAAAGTGATTTTCCTTTAGTGGTGGTGTTGCAGGTTCCAAAGGAGACGAAAGAAGTAAAGGTTGCGGCTGTCATGCAAGCCTCCCGTTATTTCTCCTTCCTCACCGCCGATTGGCAGGACGCGGTGAGAGAGCTTCGCGACCGCTTACGTAACTTCTTTGAGGCGGGCACCCCGATTCAGGACAAGCAAATGTGGGACATTACTTCGCGCTTGTGAAGCTCCACGAGGGTGAGGCATGGCACCAAACAAGATCTTTGAGGTCACGGTCGGCACAGACAACTCAATTAGAGTGAGTGGTACTGAGCGGGGAATTCCCAAATGCCCGGTCGCCGGCAAACCCCTCGATTTGCAGCGGCGGACGGCGCAGCTCCTGGTCGACATGCTTCGCGAGGGTAGATTAAAAGGTGAGCAGGAGTTCCGAATCCTTGGCGAGAATCTGTACACGGTACTATTTGGTAACGAGATCGGGGAAGCGATACGGAAAAGCCTTGAAGACCCACCGGAACTTATAAGAATCGAACTGGCGTTTGAAGAGAATCAGGACCAGTTGAACAGTTGGCCCTGGGAATACGTTTATTGTCCACAGGAGCCTGGGAAGAGCGGCTCGGGCTATTTCCTTGCACATCAAGACAGTCTGATCCTGACGCGACGTCTCGCACTTGACATTGACCCAACTAAGCACTTATGGATCGAAAAACCGCCGCTAAAGGTACTATTTGTGGCCTCGGCTCCCACGCTACGGGGTATCGAAGAGCTTGGACCGCATGATGTCAACGACACAAATGAAAAGACCTTCAGTGTCGAATATGGGAGCGTTCTCGATGAGCTTCTGCGCCTTGGTGAAAAGACTATCAAGGTCACCGCCCTACTGCCGGATCAAACTCGCTATGACGACGGTATTGTGAATAAGGGGCAGAAAGCGACATGGGATAACTTCACGGCGCTGGTAGGGATCAAGCAGCCGGACGTTATTCACTTCCTGGGTCACGGCCACCGTGATCGTATCCTTTTTATGAAGGAAGATGGCAGTGTCGATCCGCGGCCGGAGAGCGACGTGGCGGGCTTGTTCTTGGGCAAGCCCTTTGTGCGTCTGGTGTTCCTGCAGGCCTGCGAAAGCGCCCTGAGTGATCCGTACCGGGCGTTCTCTGGGGTTGCCCAGCAACTGGCTCAAAAGGGAATCCTTGCCGTGGTGGGAATGCAAACCAAGATTAACCACACCATCGCTAACCAATTTGCCAAGGCGTTTTATAAGGCCTTAGCTGACAAGCTTACAGTTGATGCTGCCGTCCAGAAGGCACGGACCGAGATGAGCCGTGCGCCTTCGGATTCTGCTCGGAGACTAGCGTTTGGTCTCCCTGTGGTGTACCTGCAAAGATTCGAACCCTTGTGGCCTCCGGCGGGACCAACCGGCACTCAGATGGGCCCAGGTATCAGCCCTGCAGGACCGACTAGTATCCAGACGTCGCCGGAACTCGTTGCGTGTCCGTGGTGCAGTGCACTCAACAAGGCTACCGACAATTACTGTGGAAACTGCGCCGCAGAGGTACTCTGCAAGAAGTGCAACACCCGCGCGGACATGAAACGGCGTTTTTGCGGCAACTGCCAAAAACCTTTGGAACAGCCCGCTGAGATTTCTCCAGATAAGGGCGGCTCGGAACGGAAGCTAGAAGGCTTGCCCAGCGTCGCTCCTCCGCCAAAGAGCGGCGATGAATCTAAGTAGCAGAAACTTGGGAGTGGGCCTCGACTTAGGACTGTGTCATGAGCACTGTAGCGGACAAATCAACGTCGACGGATCTCCAAGGTCTTCGGGAACTCTACTTTGAGTTGGGGCAAGCGCTCTCTCAGCGCGAGCGTCTGGCGGAAGCCATCCAGGCATTCGAGCAGGCGCTGAAAGAAGAAGGCGCAACTCCCGGTGGGGACGTTGTGCTGCTCAATCTCGGACAAACGCAGGATCGCGCCTGTAAGCCCGAAAATGCTTTTCAGAGCTATTTGGAGGCCATTGCCGTGGCCCCCCAGCGTATGGCAGAAATTCTCCCCAGAGTCGACAAGCTACTGACCCGCGACCTGGCCATTAAGGAGGGCGAGTGGCTCAAAAGCCAGTGGGAACCCCGGATCAAGACGGCAGAACTCGCGTCGGCCTTACGGGCGGAGGTGGCGAGATTCCTGGGAAGGGTGAGCCTGTATCGCGGCGAATACGCTCGCAGTGAGGAGCTGTTTCGGGAGGCCGACCATCTTCGTCCCAATGACCCCCTGGTACTCGAAGGTCTCGGAGAAGTTCTCTGGCATACCGGCAAGATCCCTGAAGCTCTGCAGCTCCTAACCAGCGCTCACGATATTACCGAAAAGAGCGACCGTAAGGAC
>Ga0208478_1000410_pt1 | contig 15243 bp, 14 predicted proteins | sample NGESurdeep072012_5_FD_184462 | JGI IMG/M metagenome (GOLD analysis project Ga0208478, IMG submission 184462) | Arctic peat soil microbial communities from Barrow, Alaska - NGEE Surface sample 415-2 deep-072012 (SPAdes) | ecosystem: Environmental > Terrestrial > Soil > Wetlands > Peat ...
GCTGCCGGCGACCCGGCTCCCCGACGATCCTGTCGCACATCGCGAGGATCTCGGCCACGTCGAGCGCCCGCGCCGGAGGGCCCGGCCGCTGTGACCGGTCCGGCTCCCCGACAAGCCGTTCCCCCGTCATCCTGCGCCCACTCTACCCTCCGTCACGCCATGGACGACGGACTCTTGAGTGAACGAGGAGCGGCGATCGCACGCGTCGAGCCGCTGACCCGCACCCGCGCGGTGCGCGGCCCGTTCGACTACCGGCTCGGGCCCGATCAGGCCGGCGTCGCGGTCGGATCGCTGCTCTCGGTGCCGTTCGGCGGCCGGCGCACGCTCGGGGTCGTCACGTCGCTCGCCGACCGCTCCGAGCTGGCTCCGGGCCGGCTCGCCGAGCCGCATGAGGTGCTGGCCGGCGCGCTCCCCGCGGACCTCGTGTCGCTGGCCGAGTGGATGGCGCGTGAGTACTGCTCAACGGCCGCGCGCGCCCTGTCGCTCGTGCTCCCGCCCGGCTTCGCGGGCGGGGTCGGCCGTCGGCTCGCGCTCGTGGGCGAGCTGACCGACGCCGGTCGCGCGGCGCTCGGAGGCGAGGAGCGGCTGACTGCCGGGCAGCGCGAGGTGCTCGAACGCCTCGATCGCGACGGGCCGCTGAGCGTCGCGGAGCTCGGCAGTGAGCGCCTGCGCCGGCTGCAGGGGCGCGGCCTGGTCGTGCTCGAGCGGCGCGTTCGGGCCCGCCGGCCGGCCGATCACGCCGTTGGCGAGGCGACCGTGATCCCGCCGCCGCTGACCGCCGACCAGGCGGCCGCGCTCGCACCGGTGCTGGCGGCGGTGGGGGACGGCGAAGCGCGCCGGTTCCTGCTGCACGGCGTCACCGGGTCCGGCAAGACCGAGATCTACCTGCGTGCAGTCGCCGCGGCACTCGAGGCCGGCCGCTCGGCGATTGTGCTCGTGCCGGAGATCGGGCTCACCCCGCAGGCGGTGGGGCGGTTCCGTGCCCGTTTCGGGGACGTCGTGGCGGTGCTCCACTCCGCGCTCGGCCAGGGCGAGCGCCACGACGAGTGGCTGCGGCTGGCCGGCGGTGAGGCACGGGTGTGCGTGGGGCCGCGCTCGGCCGTCTTCGCGCCGCTGAGCGAGATCGGCCTGATCGTGATCGACGAGGAGCACGAGAGCTCCTACAAGCACGAGGGCGACCCGCGCTACGACGCCCGCGCGGTTGCGCAGCACCGGGCCGACGCGCACGGCGCCGTGCTGCTGGCGGGGAGCGCCACGCCGCGCCCCGAGAGCGCGGGGTCGCTGCCGCGGCTGCGCCTGCCGACCCGTATCGACGGCCGTCGCCTGCCCGGAGTGCAGGTGCTCGACATGCGCGGCCAGCATCATCCCCTGCACCCCGAGACCCGCATGGCGCTGGCCGAGGTCCGTCGCGCCGGGCGCAAGGCGATCGTGTTGCTCAACCGCCGCGGGTGGTCGAACTTCCTCTCCTGCCGCTCCTGCGGGCACGTGTGGATGTGCCCCGACTGCGACGTCGCGCTGGTGCTGCACCGCGCCTCGGGCACGGTCACGTGCCACCACTGCGGCTATCGCCGCGGCGCGCCGCAGCGCTGCGGGAAATGCGGCTCGACTTCGGTGGCGCGCCACGGCGCCGGCACCGAGCGGATCGAGCACGAGCTGCAGGCGGCGCTCGGGGACGAGGGCTTTCCGGTCTTCCGGCTCGACGCAGACTCAGTCGCGATCAAGGATCGCGCGGCGCAGACGCTGGCCCGGTTCTCGGCCGCCCGTGCCGGGGTGCTCGTGGGCACGCAGATGGTCGCCAAGGGCCACGACTTTCCCGATGTCACGCTCGGCGTCGTGCTCGATGCCGACCAGACGCTGCGCTTCCCGGATTTCCGCGCCGAGGAGCGGACGTTCGCGCTGATTACGCAGCTCGCGGGCCGTGCCGGCCGCGGCGAGGGCGGCGGCCGGGTGTTGGTACAGACGATCGCGCCCGACGCCCGCTCGATCATGTTCGCCGCCCGCCACGACTCCGACGGCTTTCTCGCCGACGAGCTGCGGCGCCGCGAGGTGCTGCGCTACCCGCCCTACGCGTCGCTGATCCGGGTCGTCTGCTCGGCCGTCGAGGCGGGCGCCGCGCCGGCGCTCGCCGACCGCCTGCGGCGGGCGATCGAGCTTCCCACCGCGCAGCTGCTCGGCCCTGCGCCCCTGTTCCGTCTGCGCGGCCGCGAGCGCAGCCAGCTCGTGGTCAAGGCCGAGGACCGCGCCGGCGCCATCGCCGTGGTCGGGGCGGCGGTCGATGCGCTCCCGCGCGACAGGGACACGCGGGGCGTGAACGTCAGCGTCGACGTCGATCCGCAATGACCGCCCCACACGCGGTAGTCTCGTTCCGGGAATGAGCGAGGCGGTGGAATACGTGATCGGCGCCGAGGTCGTGTGCAGCGACGGCACCTGCGGAGAGTTGCGGCGCGTCGTCATCGATCCGGTCGCCCGCGCGATCACGCACCTCGTCGTGGAGCCCAAGCATCGCAAGGGCTGCGGCCATCTCGTCCCGATCGACCTCGTGGCCGCGGCCGGTGAGAGCGAGATCCGGCTGAAGTCCACCCTGCACGATTTCCACCTGATCGAGGACGCGGAGGAGTCCGAGTACATCTCGGGCGCCACCGGGGATTGGAACTACGAGCAGGACCAGATGCTGTCGATGCCCTACTCCGCCGGCCTCGGCGCCGCCGGGATCGGCTCGATGGGCAGCGGCCTGGGCAAGACCGGATCCGGCCCGCATGCCTTCATCGAGGACAAGGTGCCCGTGGGCGAGGTCGACATTCGCCGCGGCGACAGCGTCCACGCCACCGACGGCGAGATCGGGCACGTCGCCGGACTCATCACCGACCCCGCCGATCATCACGTGACCCACGTGCTGCTCGACGAGGGCCATCTCTGGGGCGCCAAGCGGGTGGCGATCCCGATCGGCGTCGTCACCAAGGTCGACGTCGGCGTCCGGGTCACGCTGAGCAAGAACGAGATCAAGGACTTGCCGCCGGTCGAGCTCGCCTGAGCCCACGTTTCGCCCCGGGGCGAAACGTTCCGCGCGGCGACGCTGATCGGCCTGCTGATCAACATCGCCTTCTACGGGCTCGTCTTCGCCTTCAGCCTGCGGTTCCAGCGCTCGCGGGGCCGAACCGTCCGCGTCGCGCCAACTAAACTGCGGGGCGTGCTCGATGACACGAATGACGATCTCACGGCCGAGCCCGAGGAGGACATCGCGACGGACGCCGTCCTCGACGAGGACCCCATCGAGGAGGACGAAGAGCCAGAGCTCGATCCCGAGGTTGCGGCCCGGCGCCGCGCCGCCCTCGCCCAGGTGCGGAAGTTCGGCGATCCCGTGCTCAAGACGCGGGCGCGGCCGGTCGACCGCTTCGACGACGCGCTGCGCTCGGAGATCACGCGCATGGGCGAGCTGATGATCGACGCGCTCGGCGTCGGACTGGCCGCCACCCAGGTCGGCGTCCTGCATCGCGTGCTCGTCTACCGGGTGCAGCAGCAATCGCCGGTGCTGGCACTCGTCAACCCGGAGATCGAATGGTCCGGCGGCGAGACGGAGACGATGGAGGAGGGCTGCCTCAGCCTCCCGGCGGTGCTCGTCGACGTCGAGCGCGCGGTCCACGTCCGGGTGCGCGGCTCCGACGCCTACGGCGAGCCGATCCTGATCGAGGCCTCGGGACTCGAGGCCCGCGTGATCCAGCACGAGATGGACCACCTCGACGGCGTGCTGATCCTCGATCGCACCAGCCGCGATCAGCGTAAGGAAGCGATGCGGGCGCTGCGCGAGGCGCAGGCGGCGGCCTGACGCCGCGCGGGCACGACCCCGTGCGCACCGTCTATCTGGGCACATCGGATTTCGCCGCGGCCGTGCTCGGGCGCCTGGCCGAGTCCGAGCATCGGCCGGCGCTCGTCGTCACCCGCCCCGACCGCCCGCGTGGGCGCGGCCGGCGCCTCGCCCCGCCGCCGGTCGCCGAGCGGGCGCTGGCACTCGGCCTCGAGGTCTTCCAGCCCGATTCGGTCAACGACGACGACGCCCGCGCGCGGATCTCCGCCGCCGCGCCCGAGACTGTCTGCGTGTGCGCGTTCGGGGCGCTGATCAAGGAGCCGCTGCTGTCCGAGCACCTGATGCTCAACGTCCATCCCTCGCTGCTCCCGCGCTGGCGCGGGGCCGCGCCGGTCGAGCGCGCGATCATGGTCGGTGACGCGGAGACCGGCGTCTCGATCATGCGCGTCACCGCCGGGCTCGACAGCGGCCCGGTGTGCCTCGTCGACACCGAGCCGATCGGCCCGCAGGACACGTACGGCTCGCTCGCCGCGCGGCTCGCGGGTCTCGGTGGCGAGCTGCTCGTGCGCGCCCTCGATGGGTCCCCGCCATTCATCGAGCAAGACGACGCGGGCGCCACCTATGCCGAGAAGATCACCCCCGATGACCGGCGCCTGCGCGGCTCGCGCGCTGCGGCCGAGCTCGAGCGCGTCGTGCGCGCGCTGCACCCCCACATCGGCGCCAACGTCGAGCTCGCCGACGGAACGCTGCTCGGGGTGCACGCTGCCCGCGCGCTCGCCTCCCCGGGACCGCCGGCGGGCGTCGTCTCGCTCGACGGTGAGCTCCCCGTACTCGGGTGTGCCGAGGGCGCGCTGGAGCTCCTCAGCGTCCAGCCGCCGGGCCGGCGGCCGATGAGCGGCGAGGACTTCCTGCGCGGGCTCAGGCGGTGAGCGCCGGCCCCGCTCGCGCGTGCGCGTTCGCGGTCATCCGACGGGTGTTCGAGCAGGGGGCCTACGCGGACCGCGCGTTCACGGCCGAGGCCGCCGGGCTCGACGCGCGCGACCGTGCCCTGGCGATGGCGCTCGCCTACGGGACCGTTCAGCGCCGGGACACGCTCGATCACGTCGCCGGGCGCCTCCTCCACGGCGGCGTCGACGCGCTCGAGCCCCACGTGCTCGCTGCGCTGCGGCTCGGCCTGTTCCAGATCCTGTTCATGGGCGGGGTCGCGGATCACGCCGCGGTGAACGAGAGCGTCGAGCTGGCCAAGCAGGGCCGCGGGGGTGGGTTCCGGCTCGTCAACGCGGTGCTCCGGCGCGCCACGCGTGAGGGTCAGGGGATCCTCGAGGCACTCGACGACAGCACGATCGCGGGAGCGGCGCTCCGCCACTCGGTGCCGGCCTGGCTCGTGGCGCGGTGGTGGGAGGAGCTTGGGCCGCCGACCACGCGATCCCTGCTCGCCGGCGTCAACGCGCCGGCCGAGTCGGCGCTCCGGGTCAACACACTCGTGGCCGCGTCGCCGGAGGTCGTCGCGCGGCTGGGCGCGGCGACGTGGCCGGCGCCGTGGCTGCCCGAGGGCCTGGTGGTCGAGGAGCCGTTCGACGCGCACGCCTCGGAGCTGTGGAGCGAGGGCGCGATCATGCCCCAGTCACGCGCCTCGATGCTGGTCGCGCGGGTGCTCGATCCGCGCCCGGGCGAGCGCGTGCTCGACCTGTGCGCGGCGCCTGGGGCAAAGACCACGCACCTGGCCGCGCTGATCGGTGATGAGGGAGCGGTCGTGGCCGTCGAGCGTCATTCCGGCCGCGCGAGCGCGCTGGAGCGGACGGCTCGGCGGATGCACGCCGGCTGCGTCCGGGTCGAGGTCGGCGACGCGGCGGCGCCCCGCCCGGACGGCGGCTATCAGCGCGTCCTCGTGGATCCGCCCTGCAGCGGCCTCGGCACGCTCCAATCGCGGCCGGACATCCGCTGGCGGGCCAGTCCCGAGAAGGTCGCCGAGCTGGCCGGGCTGCAGGCGGAGATCCTCCGGGCGGGGGCCGCGGCCACGGGCCCCGGGGGCGTACTCGTCTACTCCGTCTGCACGATCTCCCGCGCGGAGTCCGAAGCGGTGCTCGACGCGTTCCTCGCCGCCACTCCCGAGTTCACGGCCGACGTGCTCGGCGACATGTATCCGGACTGGCGCCACCCGGGGGACGGGCGCTACCTGCAATCGCTGCCTCATCGCGACCTGACCGACGGTTTCTTCATCGCGCGCCTGCGCCGGCGCCAGGACCTTCCCACGGGAGCGGGACCCGGCCGGCGCTGAGCGTCGGCGGTCGTTCGACTGCCCGCCTCACTACGCTATGGGCAACGTGACCGATACACCCTCCAAGCTCGGTCCCGAATGTCCCGGATGCGGCGAGCCGTGGCTGCGCCCGACTGCGGCGCCGGGTCGCTACCGCTGTGTCTACTGTCTGCAGCGCTATGAGCTCGTGTCCGTGTGCCCCAACTGCGGCGAGCACTCGACCATGGTCCGGATGTCGAGCACCGCGATCGTGGCCTGCAACCACTGTCACGGCAGCATGCTCAAGGCGGTCTGAGCGCAGTTGAGCTCAGAGCTGTTCAGGGAGCGGGGGGTGGCGCCGTCGATCCTCTCGGCCGATTTCGCGCGGCTCGGCGCCGAGGTCGAGGAGGTGATGAGCGCCGGTGCCCGCGTGATCCATGTCGACGTGATGGACGGCCACTTCGTGCCACCGATCACGATCGGGCCGCTGATCGTGAGCGCGCTCGCCGACCAGGTCCACGGCGCCGGCGGCGTCCTCGACGTCCACCTGATGATCGAGCGCCCAGAGCGCCAGGTGGCCGAGTTCGCGCGGGCCGGCGCCGACGGGATCACCGTGCACGTCGAGGCCACCTCGCATCTGCACTACACGCTGTCGGAGATCCGTTCGGCGGGCTGCTCCGCGGGGGCCTCGCTGACCCCGGCCACTCCGGCGGCGGCGCTCTCCGACGTCGCCGCGGAGACACTCGACCTCGCGTTGTGCATGAGTGTCAACCCGGGCTGGGGCGGACAGCCGTTCATCGGACACTCGCTGAAGAAGCTCGCGATCATGCGCGACCTGCTCCCGGCCCACGTGGCGCTCGAGGTCGACGGGGGCGTCAACGACGATACCGCCGCCCGGTGCGTGGGCGCGGGCGCCAACCTTCTCGTCGCCGGCTCGGCCGTGTTCGGCTCCGCGGATCCGGCCGCCGCCTACACGGCACTGGCCGCGGCGGCAGGCGCGAGTTCGTGAACCGCGCGGGCGTGCTGACGCTCTGCACGGTGGCGCTGAGCGCCGCCGGGTGCGGCTCGAGCGCTCCGTCCGGGGTCAGCCCGGGCGCGTACGTGAAGTCCGTCTGCACGTCGCTGCGCACCTGGTACGACGGCGTCAACGCCGCCTCGAGCCGGCTTCAGGCCTCGGGCGCCGCCGCCACGTCCCTCCTCACCGGCAAGCAGGAGTACCAGGCCTTCGTCGGCTCGCTCCTCGCCGGCACCAAGCAGGCGACCACGCAGCTCGAGGCGGCCGGCGTGCCCGCCGTCAGCGACGGCAAGCAGATCTCGGCGTCGATCGTGCAGGCGTTCCGGCAGGCCGACACTGGGCTCTCCAGTGCAGCTGTGCAGGCCGCAAACATCCCCACCTCGAGCGCGGCCGCCTACCAGGCCGGCGCCGGCGGCGTCACGGCCGCGATCAAGAGCTCGCTGGCCGGCATGACCAGCCTGAGCCCGCGCAAGGATCCACAGCTGCACGCCGTGGCGGCCAAGGAGCCGGCCTGTCAGGCGCTCAAGACGGGGGCGTAGGGACCGCGGCCGCCCCGCCCGGCGTGGCGGCCCCGCGACGGTAGACGAACAGCAGCAGCCCGCTCAGCACGAGCGCGGCGGTGAAGTAGCCGACCTCGACGCGGGTGACCACGTTGGAGATCGTGGGCGCGGCCACCAGCGCCACGAACAGGGCCGCCGCGAGCATCCAGGCCACCGCCGCCAGGGAGGCGCGGCCGCGGGCCAGGGCGGCCTGGTTGAGGGTGCCGGCGGTCAGGTGCAGGCCCATCCCGAGGCCTACCAGGGCGAGCCCGAAGCGGTCGTAGTGGAAGCCCTTGTCACCGAGCAGCGCGGTCATCACGAACGGCCCGATCAGCAGCAGCCCGAGCGCGACTGCGCCGGCGAAGGCGGCGATCGCCTTGATCGTGATCTTGATCGCCTTGTGGAAGTCATCGGCGCTCTCGTTCGCCTCGAGCCCGGCGAGATGGGGCAGGATCGAGGTCTGGATCGCCTGGAACAGCTGCAGTGGCGCGCGCACGATCAGCAGGACGTTGAACACGAACCCGGCCAGCGCCTGTCCGGAGTCGTGGTTGACGATCAGCACCGCGGCATTCATCAGCGTCTGCTCGGCGAGCATGATGCAGACCACGGCGATGGCGAACCCGGTGCCCATCTTGAACGACAGGTCGGTGGTCGCCTCCTCGACCTGAGCGTGCGCCGGGCCCTCGCCGGCGGCGTCGGCGGCGGGGATGCCCTCGAGGCCCTTGACCCGGTAGCGCGTGAACGCGAACGGGACCACACACAGCGACACGAACGGTGCCACCGCCATCCCCAGCGCAACGGCGCCCTCGCCCGAGGTGATCCCGATCGCCGCCGCCAGCGCGAACAGGAAGCGCGAGGTCGACTCGAGGAAGACGAGCCCGCCGTAGAGCGCGAAGCGCTCGTGGCCGGCGAGCCAACCGCGGGCGAAGTAGCTGGCCGCGTAGGCCATCACGCCGACGACGAGGATCCAGTACAGCGCCGAGGAGCCGCCGAACAGGTTCTTCTCGATCTCGGGCCGCAGGGCCAGCGCGGCGATGAGGAACAGCAGCGCGAAGCCGCTCTGGATCAGCGCCGGCACCATCAGCGGATGGCCGTGCAGGCCGCGCGCGCGGCGATCGGCGATCGTGCGCGAGAGCAGCTGCTCGATCGGACGGTAGATCACCGACAGGATCACGAACATGACCGCCCAGCACAGCGACACCTGGCCGTAGGCCTGTTGGCTGAGCACGTGGCTGGCCGTCGCCAGATAGGCGAAGGTGAAGATCCCGGTCGAGGCGATCCCGATCGAGAGCACCCGGGCGCCCGAGGCGTAGGACCTCGACTCGGAGTCCGGTGGGGGAGGGCCCCCGTTCGGTGGGGCGGGCTGGTCGGAGTCCGTGGCCGGCGTGCGCGCGGTCAGGGAGGCCAGTCGGCCTGCCATCAGCGCACCCGGACCAGCAGCATGGTCCACGGGAACGGCGAGCGGGCCTCGATGACCTCGCCGTAGCGGCCGAGCAGGCTCACGAAGGCGCGCTTGGACCAGTGGTTGAGATGGCCGGGTGTGTTGCCGAGGTCACGCAGATAGGCCCCGCGGGCCATGTTCAGTCCCCGCCACAGCGGCTCGCGCGGGACCGAGACAAGCAGGTGGCCGCTGGCCACCCGGGCCATCTCGCCCAGCGTGTGCTCGGGGTCCGGGACGTGCTCGAGGACCTCGATCGCCGAGGCGAGGCCGAACTCGTTCTCGGCAAACGGGAGGTTCTCCGCTCGCATCGTGCGGTACTCGAGGTTCGGCCGCTGACGGGTCGCCCATTCGGCTTCGAGCTTCGGATCGACGAGGTCGATGCCGACGATCCGCCGCTCGCCGAGCTGCTGGGCCCACTGGTAGGTCAGCACGCCCTCGCCGCAGCCCACATCGAGCACCGAATCCGGGCCGGCCGTCTGAAAGAGCGACTGGAGCGCGGTTTCGAAGCCGTGCATCAAGCGCCGGACGACCGGGTTGCTCGAGCCGTACTTGTCGAACGTGTTGCCGGTGGGAACGGCCTCCGGCGACGCGGTCGGCTGGCTCATACCCCGAGCGCCTCGCGGTTCTCGGAGCTGCTCCCGGGCTCGTAGTGCGACGGCGCCACGCCGAGCTGGAGCTCGATCCGCCGGATCCGCTCGAACGTCCGCTGCGAGAGGGTGCGCTGGGCGGCGAGCAGGTCGCCGATCACGCCGAGCGCGGCCATCAGCATCGCCGCGTTGAACAGGACCGCACCGAGGATCAGAGACTGGACGTGGCCCTTGCCCTGGCCTTGGGCAAACGCGACCAGGAAGCGGACGAACACCCCGAACGCTCCGAGCCCGAGCAGGATCGCGGCGCCCCAGAACACACGCAGCGGCTCGTACTGGGAGTAGATGCGGAAGATCGAGAGCCCGTTGCGGCGCACGTAGGCGCCGGTGGAGGGGAACAGGCGCGACTCGCGCGTCTTGTCGTTGGTCCGCACCGGCACGTGGTCGATCGCGACCAGCAGCTTGCCGGCCTGGATGATCGTCTCCAGCGTGTAGGTGAACTTGGAGACCACCTGCATCTGTAGCGCCGCCTCACGGTTGTAGGCCCGGAACCCGGAGGTGGTGTCGGGGATCTCGGTCGAGGATGCCTGCCGGACTACCCAGGATCCGAGCCGCTGTAGCAGCTTCTTGCTGGCCGAGAAGTGCCCGATCGTCTCCACCTGGCGGTCGCCGACGACCATGTCCGCCTGCCCGCGCAGGATCGGGCCGACGAGCTTGGGGATGTCGCCGCCCTCATACTGGTTGTCGGCGTCGGTGTTGACGATCACGTCGGCGCCGAGCTTGAGACCGGCGTCGAGACCGGCCTGGAAGGCGGCGGCCAGACCCTTGTTGTTGGTCAGCTTGACGACGTGATCGACGCCGTGGGCGCGCGCGACCTCGATCGTGCGATCAGATGAGCCGTCATCGATGATCAGCCATTCGACCGTGTCGAACCCCTCGACTTCCCTCGGCAGGTGGTCGAGCGTCTCGGGAAGCTGGTCTTCCTCGTTGAAACAGGGAATCTGGATGATGAGCTTCATGGGCCTGACTTCGGCCGCTCCCGAGGGTGGTACGGGCCCCGCCGGCGGGCGTAGAGCACAACGGAAGCGGGGCGAAAGGTCGCGGCGGGTGCCCTAAACTGACGAGGAAGTATCCCAGACGGGCAGGATCGACGAGTTTGCCCTCGATGGCACGTCGCGCCGGAGAAGTCGAGATACTCGTTCCTCGCGATGCAAGCGGCCACGCTCACCCGGCCCGAGCCGGCCCAAACCGTCACCGGACCGCCCGCGCCGACACGGCGCCGCCGCGCGGAGCGCAGCCGCCGCAGGCCGGATCTGATCCGCCCCGCGGTGGGCGTGCTGCTCGTCGTGACCTTCCTGCTGCGGGTCTGGGGCGTCAAGCAGGGCCTGCCCTACAGCTACAACATCGACGAGGCGACGCACTTCGTGCCGCGGGCGATCGCGTTCTTCGGGCACGACCTGAACCCGCACTACTTCCTCAACCCGCCGGCCTACAGCTATCTGCTGCACATCGTCTTCGACGTCTGGTTCGGAGGCCGGGACGCGGTGACCCGGGCCTATACGAGCGATCCGACCACGCTCTACGTCGTCGCCCGGGTGGTCGCGGCCGCGCTGGGGACGATCGCGACGTGGCTCACGTATCTCGCCGGGGCGCGGATGTTCATCCGTCCCGTGGGGCTGGTGGCGGCCTCGATCTTCGGCTTTGCCTTCCTGCCCATCTTCTACAGCCACCTGGCCCTCAACGACGTCCCCACACTGGCGCCGGTGGCGCTGTCGCTGTACGGGGTCGCGGGCGTGGTGCGGCGCGGCAAGACCCGCGACTATCTGATCGCGGGGGTCGGGATCGGGCTTGCCTCGGCGACCAAATACACCGGTGGCGTGACGCTGCTGTGTCTCGTGGCCGCGGCCGTGTGCGACGGCGCGGGCGGGGGCCGGCTCGCCGCACTCGGACGTCTCGGGCTGGCGCTGCTCGTCGCCCTGGCCGCGTTCCTGATCGTGAACCCGTACTCGATCCTCGACTGGGGCTCGTTCAGCTCCGGGGTCTCCTCGCAGGCATCGCTGGCCGCCGGCCAGGATCCGGTCAAGCTCGGGACGACCCAGGGCAGCGGCATCACCTACTACCTGTGGACGCTGACCTGGGGGCTGGGCTGGGGCCCGACGGTGGCGGCCGTGGGCGGCGCCGCGCTGCTGATCGCGCGCAAGCGCGTCGCGATGGCGCTCGTGCTGCTGCCCGCGCCGATCGCCTTCATCGTCTTCATGGGCGACCAGCAGCGCTATTTCGGCCGCTGGCTGATGCCGATCTTCCCGATCGTGGCCATCCTCGCCGGCTACGGCGCCGTCGAGCTCGTGCGCTGGCTGGTGCGCCACCGGCGCGTTCCGGTGGCGCTGGCCGGAACCGTGGTCGCGGTGCTGCTGCTGGCCCAGAGTGGGTCCGCGGTGGTGCACAACGACATCGCGCTGTCGCGCCCTGACACCCGCAATCAGACCCGGGCCTGGATGGTCAACAACATTCCGGCCGGGGCCCGGGTCGTGCTCGAGCCGCTGGTGCCCGACGACTGGACGACCGACGTCGGGACGTTCCTGCCCTGGACGCCGACCGGCGAGCGGTGGCTGCGCTATCCGACCTGGCTGAGCGACCTGGACCCCAACGGCAACCCGTTGCCCGCCGGCCAGAAGCGCTACGTGCTCGTGGACCAGTACGAGCGCGCGCTGCGCCCCGCGCTGCTCGACGAGTACGTCAAGGGCGGCTACTGCTGGGTGGTGATCGGCTCGCTCCAGGCCGGACGCGCGTTCGCGCAGCCGAACCTGGCACCCGGCGCGATCGCCTACTACGCCGCCCTGGCCCGGCGCGGACGGCTCGTCTACCACGCCAGCCCGTTCGCCGCCGGCGTCCACTCGGTGCCGTTCAGCTTCGACTGGTCGATCGATTACTACCCCCGCCAGTACCACTCCCCGGGCCCGGAGATGAGCGTGTACCGGCTCACCGGCGGCCGCTGCGGCTCGTAGCGCCGGCGCCGCACTCGATCCGCCCCGGCGTCCTATCCTCATCTGTCCGGGATGCCGCCGCCAAGGACCGATACCGACCGCCGTCACCTCGCCCGCGCGATCGAGCTCGCAGAGCAGGGCCGCGGCCGCGTGAGTCCGAACCCGCTCGTCGGCGCGGTGGTGGCGCTCGACGAGGAGATCATCGCCGAGGGCTATCACGAGGCGCTTGGCTCCTCGCACGCGGAGGTGCAGGCGATCCGCGCCGCCGGCGGCCGTGACCTCGGCGCCGCGACGTTGTACGTCTCGCTCGAGCCGTGCTGCCACCAGGGCCGGACGCCGCCGTGCACCGAGGCGATCCGCGAGGCCGGCATCGGCCGCGTCGTCGTCGCGTCCGATGACCCGAGCGAGCACGCATCCGGGCGCGGGCTGGGCATCCTGCGCGACGAGGGGGTCGAGGTGGTGATGGCCGACGGCGAGCTTGCGGCCCGTGCCCGGCTGCTCAACCAGCCCTTCCGCAAGCACGCGCGCACGGGCCGCCCGTGGGTGCTGTTCAAGTCCGCGATGACGCTCGACGGCAAGGTCGCCACCCGCGCCGGGGACTCGAAGTGGATCTCCGGCGAGGAGAGCCGCTACCTGGCCCATCACTGGCGGGCGGAGTGCGACGCGGTGGCGGTCGGGATCGGCACCGCGCTGGCCGACGACCCGCAGCTCACCGCCCGGGTCAAGAACGTCCATCGCCAGCCGCGCCGGGTCGTGTTCGACGCGCTGGCCCGGCTGCCGCTGACCGGCCAGCTCGTGCGCGACGCGCGTGAGATCCCGCTCACCGTCGTCGTCTCCCGCGCCGCGCCGCGGGCCTGCACCGACGCGCTCGAGACCCACGGGGTCGACGTGATCGTCGCCACCGGCGAGAACGAGCCCGCACGGGTCTGCTCGGCGCTCGACCAGCTCGGCGCCGCCGAGATCTCCTCGATCCTGCTCGAGGGCGGCCCCCATCTGGCCGGCGCGTTCCTCGATGCCGGTGAGATCGACGAGATCCGGCTGTTCCTGGCCCCCATGGTGCTCGGCGGGCGCACGGCCCGTGACCCGCTCGAGGGCCAGGGCGTGGACACGATCGCCGAGGCCGTGCACGCGCTCACGCTCGACGTCGAGCAGGTCGGCGAGGACGTGCTCGTCTCAGCCCGGCTGAAGGAATGGTGAGCGCATGTTCACCGGCATCGTGCAGGGGATCGGAACCGTCACCGGCGTGGAGCGCTCCGGCGACGGATCCGTGCTGCGGGTGGCCACGGCGCTGGCCGCCGAGCTGTCCGGCGGGGACTCGATCGCCGTCAACGGCGTCTGCCTGACCGCCACCGAGATCGCGGACGGCTCGTTTGCCGCCGAGGTCATGAACGTCACGCTCGAGCGCACGTCGCTGGCCGGGGTCGACGAGGGATCGGGCGTCAATCTCGAGCTGCCGCTGCGCGCATCGGACCGCCTCGGCGGCCATGTCGTGCAGGGGCACGTGGACGGCGTCGGCACGGTCACCGCCGTGAGCGACGACGGATTCGCCCGCCGCGTCGAGATCGAGGCGCCGAGCGAGGTCCTGCGCTACGTGGTCGCAAAGGGCTCGATCGCCATCGACGGGGTGTCGCTGACGGCGGCCGAGGTCGATCAGCGATCCGTTACCGTTTCTCTCATCCCTGAGACGCTCGAGCGCACGACGCTCGGTCGCGCCCGGCCGGGGACGCCCGTGAACCTGGAGGTTGACGTCTTGGCGAAGTACGTGGAGAAGCTGATCGATTCGGGGCGGGTCGCCCGATGAGCACCACCAAGGCCCCGTTCGCGACGATCGAAGAGGCGATCGAGGACATCCGCCAGGGCAAGATGGTGATCGTCTGCGACGACGAGAACCGCGAGAACGAGGGCGACCTCGTCCAGGCGGCACAGTTCGTCACGCCCGAGGCGGTGAACTTCATGGCCAAGGAGGGGCGCGGCCTGATCTGTCTCACGCTCACGCCCGAGCGCTGCGACGAGCTCGGCCTCGATCTGATGGCGGCGAAGAACGAGGACCCGCTGAAGACCGCCTTCACGGTCTCGATCGACGCCCGCGAGGGCGTGACGACCGGAATCTCGCCGGCCGAGCGTGCCCACACGATCCAGATGGCGATCAGCCCCGACAGCGGGCCGAACGACTTCACCCACGGCGGCCACGTGTTCCCGCTCAAGGCGAAGGCCGGCGGTGTGCTCGAGCGCGTCGGCCACACCGAGGCGTCGATCGACCTCGCCCGTCTCGCCGGCCTCAACCCGTCCGGCGTCATCTGCGAGATCGTCGCCGACGACGGGCACATGGCACGCGTGCCGGACCTCGTCGACTACTGCCAACGGCACGGCCTGAAGATGGTGACGATCGCCGACCTCGTCGCCTACCGGCGGCGCACGGAGAAGCTCGTCGAGCGCGTCGTGGCGACCAAGCTGCCGACCGCGTTCGGAGACTTCGTCGCGGTTGGCTACCGCTCGCTGGTCGACAACAAGCACCACGTCGCGCTGGTCAAGGGCGAGGTCGAGGGCGCCGAGGATGTGCTCGTCCGCGTCCACTCGGAGTGCCTCACCGGCGACGTGTTCCACTCGCTGCGCTGCGACTGCGGCGAGCAGCTCGAATC
>Ga0208478_1000411_pt1 | contig 15210 bp, 15 predicted proteins | sample NGESurdeep072012_5_FD_184462 | JGI IMG/M metagenome (GOLD analysis project Ga0208478, IMG submission 184462) | Arctic peat soil microbial communities from Barrow, Alaska - NGEE Surface sample 415-2 deep-072012 (SPAdes) | ecosystem: Environmental > Terrestrial > Soil > Wetlands > Peat ...
GGGACGTGCCTCGTTTTGCGGCCTTTGCCGGTCAGCGCGACGATCGCGGGGTCCTCGAGACGGATGTCCCGGACCGTCAGATCGGCGGTCTCTTGGACGCGGGCGGCGGTGTCGTAGAGGGTGGCCAGGAGGGTCGCGTCACGCCGGCCTTGGCGGGTGGAGCGGTCGGGCAAGGCGAGCAGCAGCCGGGTCTGCTCGACGGTCAGGTGCGCGATCGCCGGCTGGTCGTGCTTGCGTGACGGGATGGCGAGGATGTCCTGGCAGCACGCCATCCGCGCGGGATCCTGAGTTTGCATCCAGCGGAAGAACGAGCTGATCGCAGCGAGCCGCTGGTTGCACGTCGAGGGGCTGTTGTGCCGCTCGGTGCGCAGCCAGGCGAGGAATCCGGTGACCGCGGTCACGTCGAGGTGTTCGAGGGTGAGCCGTTCGGGTGGGATGTTCCGCTCGTCGCGGAACCAGCAGATCAGCAGCTTGAACGCGTCCCGGTAGGAGGCGATCGTGTTCGGTGAGCAGCCGCGTAGCCCGGCGAGATGGTCGGTGAAGAACCGGCGCAGGCTGACCGCGAAGTCAGTCGCCATGATCGAGGCCTGTCGTCGCTGGAGGTGGGACGATGTCGCCGAGCGTCTGCTTGACGCGGGCGGTGATGTCCGGGTAGGACTCCGCGGTCAGGTGCAGGTAGTAGGCGACATCGCCGATCGACGAGTGCCCCAGGTACGTTTGCAGGACCGGTAGCAGCGCGTCGACGTTCTCGCCTCGCACAAACCAGGCGCGCAGGTTGTTCACCGCCGCTGTGTGACGCAGATCGTGAACGCGGGGGCCGTGTCCGCGGCCGCCGTGCGGGATCCGTGCCTGCCACAGAAACCGCCGGAAGTTGCGGTTGACGTTGCCCAGCGTCAACGGCACGCCGGGCGTGGCGCCGGGGAAGAACCACTCCCAGCCTGGCTGTCCGACGAGCGTGGCGTGGTAGCCGGCAAGCCGAGCACGCAACGGCTCTGAGACGGGCACCTGCCGGTCCTTGCCGCCTTTCGCATCCCGGATCTGCAGAACCCCGTTCTCGACATCGACATCCTTCACGCGCAGCAGCCGGGCCTCCGAGCAGCGCAGCCCGCACGCGTAGATCGTGCGGAACAGGACCGGCATAACCAGATGCCGGAACGGCACCTCCGGGCAATAGCGGCAGCGGTCGGTCTGCTCGAACAGCGCCGCGAGCTCCTGGTCGCTGTAGATGTGCGGGACGTAACGCGCCGGCTTGGGCAATATCCCCGCCGGCAGGACGTACGCATCAACGCCGCGACGGCCAAGCCAGCGGGCGAGCTCGCGGACCGGCGCGATCAGCGCGTTCACGGTCGCGGGCGTCACCGCCCGCCGCCGCGCCGCGGCGATCCACGCCTGCACCGACGCTCGCGTGACCGTCTCCAGGCCGGGAAACTCGCTGGCGCTGAACGCGGCGTAGCGGGCCAGCGCTCGCTCCTCGCTCACGTACTTGTAACCAACCGCGCGTTTCTCCGCGACCAGTCCCGTGATCGCGTCGGCCAGCGTGATCACCGAGCTCACTGGGTCACCTCCTCTCGCGCTGGCCTGTCCGGGTCCAGCGCGCACCTGGCCAACAGGCCGAGCGACGACTTCAGATAAACGCCGGTCGACTCCACGGACTGGTGGCCGAGGATGTCGGCGATCTGCTCGACCGGCGTGCCGTCCTCCATCAACCGGGTCGCGAGCGTGTGCCTGAGCGAGTGCATCCCGTGACGACGGTTCTCACTCAGCGACACGCGTGCGATGCGGGCGTGCTTGACCAGGATCTGATGCAGATGGTCCTGATCGGAGAACGGGCCGATCGGCGCGGTGTGCCGCAGAAACACCTCCGGGCAGTCGCTCGCCGGCCGGCCGTCGCGGACGTAGTCGATGATCGCCCAGCCGACATCCTTGAGCAACGGCAGCCACACCCGCCGGCCGGTCTTCGCCTGCACCACCGAGAGCCGGTTCCCGGGCCAATCGAGATCAGCGAACTCAAGCCGCTTAACGTCCACGGCACGCAAACCGAGCCGGCAGATCAACAGCACGATCGCGTAATCGCGTTTCCCGGACGGGTTACCGCGATCGATCGCCTCCAACACCTTCGCGACGTCGATCGGATCCCAGACCGACGGCACCCTCGCCTGCCTGCTCGACCGGGCCGCCGGGACCGTCTCCAGCACACCCCGGTCGATCAGCCCGCCGGCGGCAGCGAACCGCAACAGCGACCGCACCGCGCACAGCTCGTGCTCCACCGTCTTCGGCGCATACCCCGCCAGCGTCGCAACGAACGCCCCGATCACCGCGCCGTCCAGCGCGGCCAGGCCGCCGCGGCTCCCGGTGAACGCGAGGAACTCCCCGGCGACCGTGCCATACGCCCGGACCGTCGAGACCGCGCAACCCTCTGCCCGCAGCCACGCCCCAAACCCGGCCAGAACCTCGGCGTGCTCGCCGCTCAGCTTGCTCACGCTCCGGGAATAGCGGCGCAGCACCGACCCGTGAACCGCGAAGTCGTCGAACATCGCCGCGACCCGGAACACGTAGACGTCGGTCTGCTTCAGCGTCCCGGCCTGCTCCTTCGCAAAGAAGCCGCCGCACGCCTCATCGACCCACGCCATCGCGACATCCAGCGAGAACTCCTGCACGCCCTGGGCCGCGAACCACCTCTCCAGACGCCGCCAGTACCCGCGGTACCACTTCAGCGTCGACGGCTGGTAGCCGAGGCGCACCAACTCGGCGTCCAGCGCTGACACCAGCTCAGAAACAGCAGCCATCACGGTCCCTCCGATCACGAACGACCGGGCACCACGCCCGAGCCGCGAGACCAGAGCCTCCGCGTTATGCGCAGCGCTCGACCGTCAAACCCCGTCGCTGCAAACGATCCAGGCTGACGCTGCGCATAACCCAGCGCTGCTCATATGGCGGTCCGCTCTCGCCGTTGCTGTCGAACATCGTGCTGGACGAGCTCGATCAAGAGCTTGACCGGCGTGGCCACCGATTCGTTCGCTACGCAGACGACGCCAAGGTGTACGTACGTAGCGAGCGGGCGGGGCGACGGGTGATGGCCAGCCTGACCGAGTTCATCCAACGGCGCTTGCGTCTGAAGGTGAGCGAGGCCAAGTCGGCCGTTGCCCGACCCGAAGAGCGCCACTTCCTCGGCTTCCGGCTATGGGTAAACCCGTATACCGGGGTCGTGGAGGTGCTGTTGTCGGAGCGCACCAAGCGCTTAGCGATGGAGCGCATCCGCCGGCTCACGCCCAGGAACTGGGGAGGCACGCTTGACAGCTGCATCGCCGGGACCAACGCGTGGCTGCGCGGCTGGCACGGTTTCTTCGGGATCGCCTCCGTCACGGAAATGCGGATGATGCGCACGCTCGACGCTCACATCAGGCGTCGGCTCCGCGCGATCATTCTGCGCCACTGGAAACGCAAACGCACGATCGCACGGCGTCTCATCAAGCTGGGCGTCAAACGAGAAAACGTGTGGCGGCAGATCTACTCGGGACGCAAGTCCTGGTGGGCGCTGAGCCACACGTCCGCGGTCGACCACGGCCTGCGCAACGCGTACTTCGCCAAGCGCGGGCTGCTGTTCCTGGCCGACGTTCATCGCCAAGCGCACCGGCAGATCGTCGCTCCCGCCTCGCCACAACTGGCGTTATGGGAATGATTCGAGGTCGACAAACCGGCCGGCGGCGGGGGTCATAACCCGCCGTCCCGAAGAGCCGTATACGACCAGCGTACGTACGGTTCTGTGGGAGCCGGGGCGGGCAACCGCCCCGGCTACCCGAGACCGAACGGCGAACGACGCGGTACGGATCAGGCGGGCTGTGCCCGCAACCGACCAAACGCAGCATCGCCGTGGCTACGACGTTCAGGAGAAGGTGCGCGCAGATTGACGGCGGCGACGCCGGAGGGTGCGGTATCGCGGCCGGCCATATGGACCATGCGAGAGGTCCGATGTCCCACGCCGCAAACGCGGCCCGACTCCCGCGTCCGTCCGCCCCGATTAGGGCTTCTCCTTGCCACTGATCAGAAGCGTCCACCGGCGTCTACTGGACGACCGGATTTGGGCGAACTCGATCGTTCGCTGCGGCGCTGATCAGGCCCGCCCCGGAGGATCGGAACGTCGCCGTAGCGGTCGCGCGCCGCGGCGGGGTCTCAGACGCAAAAGCGATCGCGAGGGTGATGCTCGCTCTCCGCGAAGGGGTGCGTCGGGCTATCGGGGCTGAGAACCTCGAAGGAGATTGAAGCAGGACCACACGCGCCGACGCCGACCTATGTCTTCTTCGACGTTCACGATCCTCGAAAACCTAAGCGCACCAGCGCAGCATGCACCTGCGGTCTAACCCGCCCTGCATCTAGCGATTGTGCGGTACCACCCTCAGCCTGATCAGGAAGAGGTCCCAGGTTTGAGTCCTGGATCGCCCACTGGGGCAGGCTGCGGGTGACCTCTAGCTGGTTCGCTTTCGGTATATGAGTCGAACGCTCAGCAGCCCTAGGACGATGATCGCGAACAGGGCGCCGTAGCGGAACGGCACCTTGAACGCGCTGGTGGCGGCGCGTTGGACGATCGAATCGAGTTGGTTATGGAGGTGGCGTAGAACCGCGCTCTCCGCGTGGGTGGCGTGAGCGCTTGCCCGCTCGAACGTCGGGCCGAAGTCGGGCAGGTCGCTCTGCGGGGCGTTCTTGTAGGCCGCGACGAGCCCAGGCGCCAGCGAGAGCTTGAGGTCCGACGGGATCGGCGCGGTGAGCACCGCTTCAGTGGCAGCTGGCAGCGCCTGATTGGGCGCGTTGTTCAACTGGTTGACGAATATCGGCGTAAGGACCAGCAGGCCAAGCACGATCCCGGCGTCGCGTGCGGCGACCGTCTTCGCGGCTCGGGCGGCCGCCGGTCCGCCGCTCCGGAGCGCGGCGGTGGTCAGGCCCGGGAACGCCAATCCCAGGCCGGTTCCAACCAGCGCGAGCGTGATGATCACTAAGCCGAGTTCGCGATGCGTCACGAACGAGAGGCCGATCAGGCCCACCGCCACGAGCAGCGCGCCAACCGCTCCCAACGTGATCGGCGAACTCCTGCGTACATGGCGTTCCGCGATCGCGGTCGCGAGCGGGATCGTGCTCACAACTGCCGCGGCCGCGATCGGCGACAGCAGCCAAGCGTTGATCAGCATGAGCACGACGAAGAACAGGGCGCAGATCAGTCCAGCCGAGAGCAATGCCAGGGCCGCGTTGGCCGTGAGAGGATCGAGCGCCGTGGCACGCGGGTCCGCCTCGTCCGGAAGCGCGTTCACCGGGTGCGGGTGTACGACAAGGACCAAGACCACGCCGAGCGCGGCGACCGGCGCCTGCGCGAGGAAGATCGCGCGCCAATCGAAGATCTGGGTGAGGACGCCGCCGGCGGCGGGTCCCACCGCAATGCCGATCGCGGCCGCGGCCGACCACCCGTTCAACGGGGAGTCCCCCGGCCGCGCGGTGCTCGCGAGCATTGGCAGCGATGCGCACAGAAGGAGACCGCCGCCAACGCCCTGGAGGCAGCGGAGGGGCACCAGCGCGCTCACGCTGTTAGCGACTCCACAACCGATGGAGGCCAGCCCGAACAACGCCAGCCCGGCGATCAGCGCCCGCGTCGAGTCAAGTCGGCGAGCAAACGGCATGACCGCAGCCGCCGTGACGATCAGCGCCAGGTTGTAGGCCGTGATCACCCACGGGACATGCGAGATCGAGGTATGCAGCCGGGTGACGATTTCCGGCAGCGCGAGCACGACGATCGAGGCGTCCGCAAACGCCAGCGCTACGGCCAGCCGCACCGTGACGCTCTGCCACAGCCGGGCGGAAGGATGCCGGGCCCTTGTGTTCTCCCGCATACCAGGGGGGACGGGCCCCCCGTGCACCGGAATGCTTGACTGGTCCTTCATGAGCTGGTCTCGAAGCTGAGCGTAGCCCCGCTCCACGACGCCACTGGTGTACGTCGAGAATCGGCCCGACCTTGTCCTTGTTGCCTCCAAGGGCGGCAATCCCACGCACCCGGCGTGGTATCACAACCTGCGCGCGAACCCGGATACGACGGTGCAAATCGGGGCAGAGTATCGCCCTGTCAACGCGTGGGTCGCCACGCCAGAGGAGCGTGAGCGGCTTTGGCCGAAGGCGCTTGCCACATACTCCGGCTACGCCGGCTATCAGCAGCGCACCCAGCGCGAGATCCCGCTCGTCATCCTCGAGCCCGCGCGCGGCGGCCTCTGAGCGCTGAGCCACGACCCACGGCGATGGGGCTGCGCTGATCGCGCGTTGCAGAAGCAGCGGGATCGGTCGGCGGTGCTGCTTCTGCCGGCTGAGTGGGGAGCCGGTTCGAGGGCGGGCGGCGCCGTCGCATTGGGCCGTTGGTTGGGCAGCGGAGCGGCTCATCCGTTCGCGGTTGCCGCCGGTCTGATGTCATCTGCGATGTTTGATCCGTGTTCGAGGACCTCGGAGCGCTTCTGGTCGATCTCGACGGCGTGCTGTACGTCGAGGACGAGGCGACCGTCGGTGCTGTGGAGGCTGTCGAGCGCCTTCGCCGTGGCGCTCTCGAGCTGCGCTTTGTCACTAATACGACGGCGCATTCGCGCGATCGAACGCTCGAGAAGCTGGCTCGCCTCGGCCTCTGGGTCTCGGACAGCGAACTGGTGACCCCCGCAGCGCTCGCTGTCGCGTACTGCCGCGAGCGCGGTCACCGGCGTGTCGCGCTGGCTGATCATGAACACGACATGGCCGTCGTTACGGGCCGGCATACGAAGCCTCGCGCGAGCGCCACGGCGTCACCCGCGAGATGGCCTGGATCCAGCCGACCCCGATGGGCGACCTCTGCGTCGTCTACCTCGAGGCCGACGACCTCGTGACGATGTTCGGATGCCTCGGCAGCTCCCAGGATCCGTTCGACGTGTGGTTCCGCGAGCAGGCGCGCGAAATTCACGGCATCGACATCGACGACGGCGTCCCAGCACCCGAGCTGCTCATGAGCTTCGAGGCCATCCCAACCGCTTCCTAGCGCAGTCGATCGAGGGCGGACCTTCTGGTCGCGACGGCATCCGGGTGCCCCGGTAGCACCTGGATGTCGACGCATATTTGCTGGCGAGTGCTTTCGCGATTTCGTGCTGTCAACCAGGACGACTCCCTTGGCGACACAGGGATGCTGCCGAGCCGCGCCGGTCGGCGCAGGGGCAGACGATCGCCTTCGGCTCGGGGCACGGGCTACACGCTCCGGGCGCTGACGACTGCTCGCGAGGAGAGGCAGCGCCGTCAGGATGGCCGGCGCTCGCTTCACGCACGGGCCGCGGAACGAAGCGAGGTGATCGAACGACATCTACGCCGCGGCGATCAGTTCCAACGCGCGTGTCTTGCGCGTGCCGTCGTCGATGACGCGTGCGAAGCGCTGCGATCCGGCGTTGACCGGTCGGATCCAGTCGGCGTGCTCGATGATTGCGTTGACGGCGGCCCATTTCGTGCCCGGCGCGTTGCCCTTGGTCTCGCCGTGAGCGAAGAGCTCGGTGATCCGCTGCTTGGTTTGCTCGCGGGAGCGGCGGGTACGGTCGCTGGCGGCGTCGTCGGTTCCGGATGGGTAGAGCTCGTCCAGCACCCGACGGAGCTGCGCCTCGGTGATCCGCTGGCTGGCGAGGTGGTCGCCGGCGTCCTTGAACTGCCGGTAGTAATCGATTGAGAGGTCGAGCACTCGACGGGCTTGGTGGACGTGCTCGCGGATCTTCTCGGTGTGCCGGATCGAGTACTTCTGCCGAGCGCGCTCGAGTCCCCAGTTCAGTGTGTTCATGCAGACCACACGGACCGGCGTCGACGCGGCGACGACGGCGGTCGATCCGTCGTGCAGTCAAGCGTCGTACTACTCATGTTGTTGATCCTCTGCCTGATCGGGTGCGCCTGATCGGCGCGCCGGGCGAGCTCCGCGGGCGTGTCGTCGAGGTCGATGGGTGGCGTCATGTCGGCGAGGAGTTGCGGATCCGGTGCCGCACGACCGATGGTGCGCGGGTGCTGCTGCCGGCGGCGTGGACCGATCTTCCGCGCACCACGATCGCCGAGAGCAAGCCGGTCACCGGGCTGGCCGCATCGCCGGCGGGCTGGCGGCGGTTCGCGCTGGTCGTGTTGGGTGTGAAGGAGCGGCGTCCGCCGGGGTCGCGAGGGTGCGTCGGAAACGACGGAGGTGGTCATGTCGGGTCAGTTGGCGCTGATGCTGGTGGACGAGTCGTTGACGCCGGTGGCGGTCTGGGAGACGTTGTCGCCGGCGGCGCGGGCGAAGGTGACGATCATGCTGGCTCGGCTGTTGGCCGCGGTGGTCGAGGAGGCGCGCGATGAGTGAGCTCTCGAAGATCACCGATCGCCATCGGCAGCGGCGGGCGGTCGTGTATGTCCGGCAGTCGACGCCGGGGCAGGTTGAGCGCAACACGGAGTCCGCGGCGCGGCAGTACGCGCTCGCGGAGCGGGCGGTCGAGCTGGGGTGGCCAGCCGCATCGGTGCTGGTCGTTGATGAGGACACGGGCCTCTCGGGCAGATGGACGCACGCCCGGATCGGGTTCCGCGAGCTGGCGGCCGAGGTCGGTCTTGGCAATGTCGGCGTGATCCTCGCGCTTGAGGTCTGGCGGCTGGCGCGCTCAAGCGCGGACTGGCATCAGTTGCTGGATCTGTGCGCGTTGACCGGGACGCTGATCGCCGACGGTGACGGCATCTACTCACCGGCGGAGTTCAACGACCGGCTGCTGCTCGGGCTGAAGGGCACGATGTCAGAGGCCGAGCTGCATCTGATCCGCTCTCGGTTGCGGGGCGGGCTTGAGAACAAGGCGGCCCGCGGCGAGCTGCATCTCGCGCTGCCGATCGGGCTTGAGCGCAACGAGGACGGCGAGATCCGCCTCGCCTCCGATGAGCAGGTCCGCGGCGCGATCCGGCGCGTCTATGAGCTGTGGGATCGCCTCGGCTCCGGTCGGCAGGTCGTTTCTGAGTTGATGCGCGAGGGGCAGCGGCTCCCCCGGCGGACGATCAGCGAGCGGCGGATCCGGTGGGAGCCCGCCGATTACGGCGCTGTGCACGGGATGCTGACCAACCCCGCATACGCGGGCGCATATGCGTTCGGTCGCAGCCGGCAGGTCAAGACGGTCGACGCCGATGGGCGTGTGAAGATCTCCGTGTTCAAGCTGCCGATCGAGGAATGGAGGGTCCTGATCACCGAGCATCACCCGGGATACGTGACCTGGGAGCAGTACCTCGCAACCCAAGCGCGTCTCAAAGCGAATACTCGCCTGCGCGGTGAGGGCGGCGGCGCCGCGCGTGAAGGCTCAGCGCTGTTGCAGGGCCTGCTGCGCTGCGGGAAGTGCGGGCGCAAGATGATGGTCTCCTACTCGGGCAAGAACGGTCGGACCCACACGTACCTGTGCTCGCGCACGCACCAGACGCAGGCGACCCGCCGGCCCTGCCAAACGATCGGCGGGCTGCGATTCGATTGCACCGTGACCGACGCGTTCCTTCAGGCCGTCACCCCGGCCGCCGTGGACGCGACGGCCGCGGCGGTTGATCAGCTCGAGGCCGACCACGCGGAGCGCCGGCGCTTGCAACTGCTGGCGCTGGAGCGCGCTGAGTATGGGGCCGAGCGGCGCCGCCGGCAGTTCGACGCGTGTGAGCCGGAGAACCGGCTCGTCGCCCGCAGCCTCGAGCACGTCTACGAACAAGCACTCACCGATGTCGACCGCCAACGTCTCGCGCTCACCGAGCTCGACCGGCACCGTCCCGCCCCGTTGACCGAGCCCGAGCGGCGCGCGCTGCGTCGTCTCGCCGGCGAGCTCGATCGTGTCTGGAACGCACCGAGCACCACCGATCGTGATCGCAAGGAGCTGCTGCGGACGTTGCTTGATGACGTCGTGTTGAACGTCGATCGCGAGCGGGAGGTCGCGACCGTTGAGCTGTTCTGGCAGGGCGGCGCTCGAACCGCGCTGCCCGTCCGGTTGAAGCACACCACGGTGAAGCGGTCTGGGACCCGGCCGGAGCTGATCGATCTCGTCCGCAAGCTGGCGCAGCACTCTCCAGATCCAGAGATCGCGATGGTGCTCTCCAAGCAGGGGTGGAGCAGTCCGACCGGGCTGCCGTTCACCGCCGCACGCGTCGCCGGGATCCGCGAGCGAGCGAACATCCCCGCCGCGCCGCGCACGCAGCGCGACGAAGGCGGAGTCTCGATCCTTGAGGCGGCGCGGGAGCTTGGGGTCAGCACGCAGACGATCCGTCGCTGGCTCGCAGAAGGGCTCCTCCCGGCCGAGCAGACCGCCGAGCATGCGCCGTGGCGGATCCGGCTCACCGATGAGGTCAGAGCGCGGTTCGTGCCGACGGTGCCGGACGGGTACGTCAAGCTCGATGACGCCGCCCGCGCGCTGGGCCTCGCCAGGCAGACCGTGCTCAACCAGATCCGTGCCGGCCGGCGGAACGCCGTTCACGTCGTCGAGGGGCAACGGCGCGGGCTGCGAATCGAGATCCGGCCCGGGGAGCAAGGGCTTCTGGAGCGGGCCACCCGTCCGCGCGCGTGACAGGCTCACGCCGCCATGCTCTGCTCGGCCGGCACGGCGAGCGCGGTCTCGATCCGGCGGGCGAGCTCGTCGATCGTGGTCGCAAACGCGGTCACCGCCTCGAGCGCTCCGGACTCGCCCCACCCGGCGACATACGGGACCGACTCGCCGCTGACGTCCAGACCGACGCTCGCCGCGACCAGATAGGTGGCGGTGTCGACGATCACCTCGGCCCGCTCACGGCCATATTCGGCATACCCGACGCCGAGCGCGTGGATCGTCTCGTGGATCAGGATCCGCAATCTCGCGTTCGCGGCCTGGCGGGCGTCGACGACGATCCGCCTCGCTTTCTGGTCGCACCACCCGCCGGTCGCGCCCGGGATCGCCTCGAAACTGACGGTGAAGTCGAGCGACTCGGTGAACGTCTGCATCGGCGCGAGCAGATGCGTGTGTGAGTCGCCGGTCAACGGCTCGCACGGGGGATCGAGCGGGGTCGGCTTCCCACCTGGCAGCGGTGCGACTTGTGAGCGGTCGAACACGAACACGGTCTTGAACAGCAAGCGAGTGTTGTCGGTCTCGTCGTTGCTGAGCTTCTCGTGCTGCTTGATCGGGACGGGGGCGATGATCGCGATCGCCCGCTCACCCTTCTTCACGCAATACCCAAGCCGCAGCCACGCTTTGAACCCCGCGACGAACGTCGCGTCCGGGCGCGCCAGCGCGACCAGCAGCTGGTTCGAGAGCGACAGCCGGGCCAGCCCGGTCTGAGACCGCACACGAACCCATCGCTGCCATCCCTCTGAGCTCAGCAGTTGCTCCGCTGACTTCTGCAGCCGCTCGCGATCAGCACGGCGGCGCTCATCGCGCTCCTCATCGGTCAGGCGACGGCGTGATGTGTTGGCCATGACGGCTCCGTTCTGGTCGGGCCCGACCGTTGCGGGCCTGTGCCGTCCCCACGGCACCCCCGCCAGGGGTGCGAAAATCAGGACGGTCAGTCCCGCGACGGGCGTGACCCTTCCAGTCACCACGCCAACCAGTCAGCCACGCGGGTTCTCGGCGCTGGGCGACGGTGTCCGTCGACGCTCCGCGGGTGCCCTGGGAATGGCCCGTCGGCGCGCTCTGCGCGTTCGTGCTCGCGCTCATCACGACACCGGCCGGCGTGTCCGGCGCGGTGCTGCTGTTGCCGATTCAGCTGAGCATCCTGCACGTCCCGAGCCCCGCCGTCACCCCAACGAACCTGCTGTTCAACGTCGCTGCGGTCCCGGGCGGGCTGTTGCGCTTCTTGCACGAGCGGCGACTGCTGAACCCGTTGACGGGGCTGCTGATCGCTGGAACGCTCCCTGGCGTGATCGCCGGCGCGGTCATCCGCGTCGAGCTGCTCTCCGGCGACCGCGCGTTCACACTCGTCGCGGCCGGCGTGCTGCTCCCGCTCGGGCTCTGGCTCGCGCTCGGCAGCCAACGCCTCCCCCCCAACCGGCCGACACCCGGACGCCGCGGACGCCGAGCGATCTGGGCGCTCGCGCTGCTCATCGGCACCGTCGGTGGGATTTACGGCATCGGCGGCGGGTCGATCCTCGCGCCGACGGCTACTCCGCCTACGAGGTCGCGCCCGCGACGCTCGCCGCGACGTTCCTGACCTCGATTGGCGGGATCGTCACCTACCAGGTCCTGCAAGGCACCCATGGCGGCGCGATCGCACCGGACTGGGTGCTCGGTGCGTTCCTCGGCGCCGGGGGGTTCGCTGGCAGCTACTTGGGCGCGCGTCTCCAGAGCCGGCTGCCCGAACGCGCGATCCGTCGGCTGCTCGGACTGATCGCCTGCCTCGTCGCGGCGCGCTACATCCAGACCAGCATCCAGCCATCCCCAGCACCCGTCCCGCGCACGCCGCGACCCGCTGACCTCGCGCCCGGGTTGCCTGAGCGCGGGGCTGGGCGGTATGGTTCGGGGCGAGCGATGAGGCTCGCTCCACAACTGCGGCGGTTGCTGCTGATGGCCTCTACGACAACGTCAAGCGACGCATCGTGGAGGTCTCGGAATGGAGCCAGTCCAACTCGCAGCGATCCTGATGGGGGCGGCGCTGCTCGCGAGCATGGTGTCGGTCAAGGTCGGGGTGTCGGTCGCGTTGATCGAGCTCGCGTTCGGTATCGGCCTGGGGAACGTGTTCAACCTCAACCCGGATCAGAGCTGGCTAGTGCTGATCGCGAGCTTCGCCTCGGTGGTCCTGACGTTCCTCGCCGGGGCTGAGGTCGACCCTGATGATTTCCGCGAGCGTCTGGGGGTCTCGGTGACGATCGGGGTGGCGTCGTTCGCCGGCCCGTTCGTGGTCGCGACGCTCGTTGCGGTCGGGCCGCTGGGTTGGACGACGAAGGCGGCGTTGATCGCCGGGACGGCGCTCTCGACCACGAGCCTCGCGGTCGTCTATGCGGTGCTCGTCGAGACGGGGCTGAACACGGTGCGGGTCGGGAAGCTGATCATGAGCGCCTGCTTCGTGACCGACATGTGCACCGTCATCGCGCTGTCGGCGATCTTCATCAAACCGACGATCTGGTTCCCGGTGTTCATCGTCGCGTCGGTTGGAGTGATCGTGCTGCTCCCAAAGCTCGCGCCGTGGTTCTTTCGCGGCTTCGGCGATCGGGTGATCGAGCCGGAGATCAAGCTCGTGTTCGCGATCCTGCTCGCCCTGATGGTGCTCGGCGACGAGGCCAAGAGTCAGGCCGTGCTGCCCGCGTTCGTGCTCGGGCTGGTGATGAGCCGCCACTACCAGCAACACCGCGAGGAACAACGCCGGCTGCGGGTCGTCGCGTTCGCGTTCCTGACCCCGTTCTTCTTCCTGCGCGGCGGGATGAACGTCAGCCTCGGCGCGGTGTTCGCGAACCTCGGGGTGCTCGCGGTGCTCGCCGCCTCAAAGCTCGTCCCGAAGCTCGGGCTGGTGCTGCCGCTCGCAAGACGCTACGCGCCTGAGCACGCACCGTTCATGACGCTGCTGATGAGTACCGGGCTGACGTTCGGGACGATCAGCGCGCTCTACGGCCTGACGGCGCACATCATCGACCGCACCCAGTTCTCATTGCTGGTCACCGTCGTCGTGCTCTCCGCGATCGTGCCGACAGCGATCGCGCAACGCTGGTTCAGTCCCGACGTCGAAGCTGAGCGCGCCGGCGACGCCCGCACCACACCCACTCCGAGCCCACACGCCCCGCCACGGGTTCCGGCTCCCGAGGCAGCGAGGTCCTGATGAGCCCCTACCAGTTCACCAATGTGCTCGTCGCGATCGACGGCTCCGACGACGCCGACAAAGCGCTCGACTGCGCACTGTCGATCTGCAGCAGCCTCGACGCCCAGCTCACCGTCCTTGGGATCGAGGGAAAGCTCCCCGCGTACGCCGCATCGCGCGGCGAGGTCGACGAGGTCAAACGTGAAAAGGACGAATTCTTCGCGCGCGTCCTGAGCGAAGCGCAGCAGACAGCGACAGACCGCGGCGTCACCGTCCGCACCGATCTCGTCCCCGGTCACAGCGCCGACGTGATCATCCACTACGCCGCCGCGCACGCCCACGACCTGATCGTCGTCGCGCACCACGCGCACATCTTCGGCGACGTGCTCGTCGGATCGACCGCCGACCGCGTCGCGCACCACGCCCCGTGCCCCGTGATGGTCGTCCGTTGACCGTCCATGTGCCCGTGCCCGGCGGTGAGGACCTCAACCTCGAGCACCTCGTCCTCGACGTCAACGGCACATTGACCGACCGAGGCGAGCCGATCACCCATGCGATCAGCGCTCTGGAGCGCCTCCGCGAGCAGCTGCAGCTGCATCTCCTGACCGCGGACACGTTCGGCACAGCCGGTGCGCTGGCGGCCAGCCTTGGCTGCGAGTTTCGCAAGGTCCACTCGGCGGAGGACAAGCAGCGCCACATCGAGGCGCTCGGAGCGCGCCGGTGCGTCGCGATTGGGAACGGACGCAACGACCGGCTGATGCTCAGCACGGCCGCGCTCGGGATCGCGGTGATCGGCCCCGAAGGACTGCACACCGAGGCGCTGACGGCCGCGGACATCCTCGCGGTCTCGGTCGACGAGGCGCTCGGGCTGCTGGACGACCCGAGAACCCTCACCGCGACGCTACGGCTATGAGCGACCGCCCCCTCAGCGGTTAGTGTTAGTCACCTAGCCGAAGACTGACCTTCCCGCGTACCGGGCGCGCTCGCCGAGCTCCTCCTCGATCCGCAGCAGCTGGTTGTACTTCGCGACCCGCTCGGACCGTGCCGGGGCGCCGGTCTTGATCTGGCCCACACCGGTCGCGACAACGAGATCGGCGATGAACGTGTCCTCGGTCTCCCCCGAGCGATGCGAGATCACGCAGCGGTAGCCGGCGTCGCGCGCGATCTGAATGGTGTCGAGCGTCTCGGTGAGCGTCCCGATCTGGTTGAGCTTGATCAGGATCGAGTTCGCGATCCCGCGGTCGATCCCCTCGCGCAGAATCGCCGGGTTCGTCACGAAGATGTCATCGCCGACAAGCTGCAACCGCTCGCCGAGACGGTCGGTCAGGAGTTTCCAGCCGTCCCAGTCTTGCTCGGCCATCCCGTCCTCCAGGAACAGCAACGGGTAGCGCCCATCGACCGTCTCCCAGTAATCGACCATCTCCTCCGAGCTCAGCGATCGGCCCTCGCCGGCCAGCTCGTATC
>Ga0208478_1000414_pt1 | contig 15128 bp, 12 predicted proteins | sample NGESurdeep072012_5_FD_184462 | JGI IMG/M metagenome (GOLD analysis project Ga0208478, IMG submission 184462) | Arctic peat soil microbial communities from Barrow, Alaska - NGEE Surface sample 415-2 deep-072012 (SPAdes) | ecosystem: Environmental > Terrestrial > Soil > Wetlands > Peat ...
CGCACAGCGCCATCAGACCATGGGCGACAAGCACATCGCACGGTTCGAGCCGGTCGGAATCGAGCTCGAGGTCGACGAGGACGAGACGATCCTCAACGCCGCGTTCCGCCAGGGCGTGATGCTGATGCACGGGTGCAAGGAGGGGCAGTGCTCGGCCTGCAAGTCCTTCCTGCTCGACGGCGAGGTCGACCTCGACCGTTACTCGACGTTCGCGCTGCCCGACTTCGAGGAATCGGAGGGCTACACGCTGCTGTGCCGGGCGCACGCGCTGAGCGACGTCGAGATCGAGCTGTTGCACTACGACGAGGAGGCGCTCCGCAGCGGCATGCCGATCGTCACCGCCACGGCCGAGGTGGAGGCGGTCGAGCCGCTGACCCGCGACATCCGCCGCCTGGTGCTGCGCCTGCGTGATCCCGAGCGGATCGAGTTTCACGCCGGCCAGTACGTGGACATCGCGATTCCCGGCCACGAGGGCGAGCACCGCTCCTTCTCGATGGCCAACACCCCCGGTCAGCCCGACCGGCTCGAGTTCATGATCAAGGTCTACGAGGGCGGTCGCTTCTCCGGGCTCCTGGAGAACGGGAACGGCATCAAGGCGGGTGACGAGCTGACCTGCACCGGGCCGTTCGGCATGTTCACCCTGCGCGATTCCTCCCCGCGCCGGCTCGTGTTCATCGGCGGCGGCGCGGGCATGGCCCCGATCGTCTCGCTGCTGCGCTCGATGGCCGAGAAGGGGACGACCCGGCCGGCCACCTTTTACTACGGCGCGCGCACGCCGGACGACCTGTTCGCGCTCGACGAGCTCGAGCGGCTGCGCGGTGAGCTGCCCGAGTTGCGGTTCGTCCCGGCCCTGTCGGAGGCCGGCGAGGCCGACGGGTGGGCGGGCGAGGCGGGGCTGATCACCGACGTTGTCGATCGACTCGAGTCCGACCTCGAGGACGTCGACGCGTACCTGTGCGGTCCGCCGCCCATGGTCGACGCCGCGATCGCGCTGCTCGAGCGGCGGGGCGTCCCCGAGTCACACATCTACTTCGACCGATTCACGACCTCCGCGGGCTGACCTGCGGGGACAAGAAAGGAACAGCATGCCTCCAGAGACGACCGTGACGCCGGAGCGCAGTGTCCCCAAGCCCGTGTTCACCGACGCCGAGGCGGGGGCCAAGGAGTTCCCGTCCTCGCGCAGCCGCTCCTACAACTACTTCGAGCCGCGCAAGCGTCGCGCAACGGTGTATGAGGACGTCACCGTCGATGTCCAGCCCGATCCCGAACGCCACCTCACCCAGGGCTGGGTCTACGCCTTCGCCGACGGCACGTCCGGATATCCACAGGAGTGGACGGCCCTGAAGTCGAACAACTGGCACTTGTTCCTCGACCCCAACGAGGAGTGGGAGCAGACGATCTACCGCAACAACGCCAACGTGGTGCGCCAGATCGGCCAGACGCTGGCCAACGCCAAGGCGGCGGAGTCGTATGCGGCCTGGAACCGCTCCTGGATCAAGGTCGTCGAGCGCCACGTCTCGGCCTGGGCCCATGCCGAGCACGGGCTCGGGATGCACGTGTACACGCCGGCCCAGCGCGACGCGCCGACCAACATGATCAACAACGCGCTGACGCTCGGCGCGATCCACAAGCTGCGCTTCGCGCAGGACATCATCCTGTTCAACCTCGAGTTGTCGGACCAGATCGACGGGTTCGACGGGTCCGTGCACATGCAGAGCTGGCAGACCGACCCGGTCTGGCAGGGCGTGCGGGAGAACATCGAGAAGCTGACCGGCGTCCGCGACTGGGCCCAGGCGTTCTTCGCCACCGCCGTGGTGTTCGAGCCGCTCGTCGGCGAGTTGTTCCGCAGTGGCTTCGTGATGCAGGAGGCCGCCCACCAGGGCGACTTCGTGACCCCGACGATCATGGGCGCGGGCGAGTCCGACACGGCCCGCGAGCAGCGCGGCGCCCGGGCGCTGTTCCGGATGCTGGCCGACGACGAGGCGCACGGCGACGCCAACCGGGCCCTGATGCAGGAGTGGCTCGCAGAGTGGATCCCGGTCAGCCTCGACGCGGCGCAGAAGCTCCAGCCGATCTGGTCCCAGGTGGCCGAGAAGGTCGTGACCTTCGATGAGTCGCTGTCGCGCTCCACTAACCGGATGACGGGCCTGCTGGAAGACATCAAACTCGAGATCCCGAAGGAGATCCGTTCATGACCGAGTTCAAGTCCGACCGGACGTCGTCCAACCAGACCGGCGTGACCCTGATGAACAACCAGGTCGGCTATGTGGTCGCTCAGGTGATGGCCGACAAGCCCGACGTCACGATCCGCGAGCTGCCCTCGATGATCAGGGTCGACGGCATCGGCACGATCGACTTCGACTTCGAGGAGATCGCCGACGCGCTCGGCTGGCCCGACTTCGGTCAGGACGACTTCGAGGAGATCATGTCGACCCACTACGGCCGCATGGTCGTGCTCGACGACCGCGTCCTGATGTTCGCCAATCCCGAGGACGCGGCCGAGTACATCGGCTTCGACCTCCAGCCCGTCACAGGAGGCTGAGCATGTACGAGAAGAACGGCGAGAAGTACTTCATCGTCGACGGTCATTGCCATTTCTGGGACGCGAGTCCGGAGAACTGGGTCAAGGGTCAGGAGCGGTACGCCAAGGGCTGGATCGAGTGCTTCCACGCCTACATGGGCCTGGGGCCGCCGGAGACGCATTGGCCGATCGAGAAGTTCATGAAGTACTCCGAGGAGGATTTCGTCAAGGACGTGTTCGAGGACGGCGGCGTCGACGTCGGGATCTTCCAGTCCACGTACCTGAAGGAGTGGTACACGGAGGGCTTCAACACGGCGGAGAAGAACGGTGAGCTGGCTGCGAAGTACCCGGGCCGGCTGATCGTCAACGGCCGGTGGGATCCGCGTGAGGGCGAGGCCGGGCTGCGTCAGCTCGAGGAGGACGCCAAGCGCTACGACATGCAGGGCGTCAAGCTCTACACGGCCGAGTGGCGCGAGGGCTCACGTGGGTGGAGGGTCGACGACGAGCAGGCCAAGCCGTTCCTCGAGAAGTGCAAGGAGCTCGGGATCAAGAACGTCCATGTGCACAAGGGCCCGACGATCTGGCCTCTGGACAAGGACGCGTTCGACCCGCGCGACATCGATCAGGCCGCGACGGACAACCCCGAGCTCAACTTCATCATCGAGCACGTGGGCCTGCCGCGGATCGAGGACTTCTGCTTCATGGCGACGCAGGAGCCCAACGTGTACGCGGGTCTGTCGGTGGTGATCGGCGGCCTCATGCACGCTCGCCCGCGCTTCTTCGCGAAGGTGATCGGGGAGCTGCTGTTCTGGGTCGGCGAGGACAAGATGCTGTTCGGCAGCGACTACGGCATCTGGGAGCCGAAGTGGCAGATCGACGGGTTCCTGGACTGGGATTACCCGGACCCCGATCACGAGGAGTTCTCCGATTTCCCGCGGCTGGATGCCAACGGCAAGCGCAAGATCCTCGGGCTGAACGCCGCCAAGCTGTACGGCATCGAGGTCCCGAAGGCGCTGCGGCTGCCCGCCGACGGCGGGACCGCGGCCGCGAGGGAGGACGCGCAGCTGGTCGAGTCCGCATGATGAGCTCGCGGGAGCGGGTCCTCGACGCGCTGAGCGGCGTCCGTGATCCCGAGTTGGATGAGCCGATCACCTCGCTTCGGTTCGTCAGCTCGTGCACGGTCAGCCACGACGGCGACGTCGAGGTTCTGCTGCGGCTTCCGACGCCGCAGTGCGCTCCCAATTTCGCGTTCCTGATGGCAGCCGACGCACGCGAGGCCGTGCGCCGGCTGCCGGGCGTGCGAGCGGTGAGCGTGCAGCTCGAGGACCACTACACGAGTGAGGAGATCAACGCGGCGCTTGACCGCGGCGAGGGCTTCAGGGGGGCGTTCCCGGGGGAGACCGATGACGACGAGCTCGATGCGCTGCGTGAGCTGTTCCGGCGCAAGGCGCTGCTGGCTCGGCAGGGCCGAGTCTGCTCCGGGCTGCTGGCCACCGGCGTGGACCGGGAGACGCTCGTCGCGATGACGGTGGCCGAGCTGCCGGACGGGCCCGAGACCGCGCGGTGCCTGGAGTTGCGCCGCGAGCTCGGGCTGCCCCACGCCCCGGCCGCGCCCGCGCTGATCGCGGGCGACGGCGCGCCGCTCCGTACCGAGACCCTGGACACCTGGTTGCGCCGCGCCCGGCTGGTCAGCCTCAGCCTGGAGAGCAACGGCGGGATCTGCCGTTCGCTGCTGCGCGTCCGCCACGGCGTCGCCGACCCGACCGAGGAGATGGCACGATGATCGCAGCCCGGCTGCACAAGTACCACGAGGCGCTGGCCGTCGAGCAGATCGACGAGCCGCGGATCACCGAACCCTTCGACGTGATCGTCAAGGTCGGGGGGGCCGGCTTGTGCCGGACCGACCTGCACATCCAGGAGGGGCAGTGGGCCGAGAAGTCAGGGGTGCAGCTGCCCTACGTGCTCGGCCACGAGAACGCCGGCTGGGTGCACGAGATCGGCTCGGCGGTGACCAACGTCGAGGTGGGCGACACGGTGATCGTGCATCCGCTCATCACCTGCGGGCTGTGCCGCGCCTGCCGGGCCGGCGATGACGTGCACTGCGCCAACAACCTGTTCCCCGGCATCTCCGTCGACGGCGGGTTCGCCGAGCTGCTGAAGACGAGTGCGCGCTCGGTGGTCAAGCTCGATCCCACTCTGCACCCCAAGGACATCGCCGCGCTCGCCGACGCCGGCCTGACCGCGTACCACGCGGTCAAGAAGGCGGTCAGCGTGCTCCACCCGGGCTCACGCGCCGTCGTGATCGGAGCCGGCGGCCTCGGTCACATCGGCATCCAGTGCCTGAAGGCGATGACGCCGGCCGAGATCATCGTCGTCGATCCGTCGGAGAAGGCGCGGGCGCTGGCGGGCGAGATCGGGGCCGACAGCACCGTTGCCGCCGACGGGACCCAGGTCGACACCATCCTGGAGATGACCGACGGCGCCGGGGCCGAGGCGATCATCGACTTCGTCGGCGAGCGCGGAGCGATCGAGGACGGCGTCGCGATGCTGCGCGAGGCCGGCTCGTACTACGTGATCGGCTACGGCGAGAACATCAACGTCCCGACCATCGACATCATCTCCCGTGAGATCAACTTCATCGGCAACCTCGTGGGGTCCTACAACGACCTCGCCGAGCTGATGACGCTGACCGCACAGGGCAAGGTCACGCTGCACACGGCCGGCTACCCGCTGGACGCCGTCAACGACGCGATGGCCGACCTCGACCAGGGCCGGCTCCAGGGCCGGGGAATTCTCGTCGCCAACGCCGCCTGACAGGAGGTTCATCGAGCTATGGGCAAGATCATCCACTTCGACGACGACGCGCGGCGCCGGCTCCAGATCGGGGTCGACGTGCTGGCCGACGCGGTGAAGGTGACGCTCGGGCCCAAGGGGCGCAATGTCGTGCTCGAGCGGCTCACCGGGGCGCCGACGATCACCAACGACGGCGTGTCGATCGCGCGGGAGATCGAGCTCTCGGACCAGTTCGCGAACATGGGGGCACAGCTGGTGCGCGAGGTCGCCGACCGGACCTCGGAGCTGGCCGGCGACGGGACGACCACCGCCACCCTGCTCGCTCAGTCGCTGCTGCGGGAGGGGATGCGCGTGCTCGCTGACGGCGTCAATCCGATGCAGCTGCGCCGCGGGATCGAGGAGTCGGTCGACCTCGTCGTGGCGGAGCTGCTGCGCAGCGCGCAGCGGATCGACGGCGTCGAGCGGCTCGCCCACGTTGCCACGATCGCCGCCAAGGAGGACGAGCGCATCGGCCTCGCCGTCGCCGAGGCCCTCGATCGCGTCGGCGACGACGGGGTGGTCAGCATCGAGGAGTCCGAGCTGCCCGGCATCTCGGTCGATTTCGTCGAGGGGCTGCACGTCGAGAACGGTCACCTCTCCCCGTACCTGATCCGCGACCGGATGCGGATGGAGACCGTGCTCGAGAACCCGTATGTGCTGATGACGACGCAGCCGATCTCGACCGTGCAGGAGATGATGGGTGCGATCGGGCAGGTGATGCGCCGGCCCGAGCCGCTGATCATCCTGGCCGAGAAGGTCGACGGGGCGGCGCTCGGCATGCTGGTGCAGAACAACCAGCACGGCACGCTCGAGGCCACGGCGATCCGGGCTCCCGGCTTCGGCCACCGCCGCATCGCCTATCTGGGCGACCTCGCCGCCTTCACGGGCGGCCGGGTGATCACGCCCGAGGCCGGCCTGAGCCTCGACCACGTCGAGCTCGAGAGTCTGGGACGGGCGCGTCGCGTGATCGTCACCGAGGACTCGACCACGTTCATCGAGGGTGCCGGCTCCGAGCAGGAGGTGGCGGGCCGCCTGAACGAGATCGGGGTCGAGCTCGAGCGCGCGAGCAACGAGCACGACATCGAAGCGCTGCGCGAGCGCCGGGCCCGACTGTCAAGCCGCTTGGCCGTGATCCGGGTCGGCGGGGCGACGGCCAGCGAGACCAAGGAGCGCCTGCGCCGGACCGAGGGGTCGCTGGCGGCCGCGCGTGCGGCGATGGCCGAGGGGATCGTCGCCGGCGGCGGCACCGCGCTCCTGCGCGCCGAGCGAGCCCTGCCCGATGTGGCGCCCGACGGCGACCGCGGGGCCGGCGTCGACGTCGTGCGCTCCGCGCTTGCCGATCCGCTGTTCTGGATCGTCTCCAACGCCGGCTACGACGGCCAGGCGGTGGTCGACCAGGTGCGGGCGATGCCCGACAGCCACGGCCTGAACGCGCTGACGGGGATATTCGGCGACCTGATCGAGTCCGGCGTGATCGACCCCGTGCGGGTCACCCGCCTCAGCCTCCAGCATGCGGCCTCCGTCGCCGCGCTGATGCTGACGACCGAGGCGCTCGTGGCCGAGGAGCTCGTCGGTCAGCCCGGGGCGATCATCGCGCCCGGGTACGGCGACCTCGCCGAGGGGATGGCGAGGCCGTCCTCGCCCGTGTGAGCGGCCGCCTCTGAAGCACGCGGCCGCACCGGGGCGGCCCGTGGGCTCGGCTGATCCGGGCCCGCCGCGCGCTGTTAAGCGACGCCTCGGTGCTCTAGGGTGATCGGATCGTCGCCTCCATCACCGTCAATCTCGGCCTGGGCTACCTGATCATCCTGCCGTTCTGGATCGCCGCGATCGGGGTGATCACGGGACGGGTGCTCGGGGTTCACATCGGGCGCATGCGCAGCTCGATCGCGGCGGCGATCGGCTGGCTCGTGGGCCTGATCGCCGGCGTGATCGCGCTCGGACCCAAGCACTCGCATCCAGGGCTGGTGATCCCGGTGGTGGTGTTCTTCGGCGTGCTGGCGGCGCTGCCGGTCGCGATCATCCTCGACCTGGTCACCCGGGGCACCCCGAAGCGCCGCCGGACAACGCACCCGTTGCGCCACCCGGTGCGGGCGACGCGCGCGGTGCTCGCACCGCTCGGGCGCTTCCGTGAGGTGCTGGCCAACGCCCGCCGCGAGAACCTGCTCCACGTCCGCTATCGATCCGCGGCGGCGCTCGCCTCGCCTGATCTCGCGCGGCGGATCCGGCTCGTGCTCGAGCGCTCGGGCGGGATGTTCGTCAAGTTCGGCCAGATCGCCGCCACCCGGACCGACGTGCTGCCGGAGACCCTGACCGGCGAGCTCTCGAATCTGCATTCGGACGTGGCGCGCGTGCCGAGCGACGAAGTCGTCGCGGTGATGGTGGAGGAGCTCGGCGAGCCGGTGGAGCAGGCGTTCGACTCGTTCGACCTGCAGCCTCTGGCCGCCGCGTCGATCGGCCAGACCCACCGCGCGAAGCTGCACGACGGGACCCCTGTCGTCGTCAAGGTGCAGCGGCCGGGGATCGACGAGCTCGTCGCCCGCGACTCCGCGGTGCTGTCGTTCACCGCGCGCCAGCTCGACCGCAGAGTGGAAGCAGCGCGGCGGGTCGGCGTCCGTGGGCTGGCCGACGAGCTGATCAGGAGCATCGAGGCCGAGCTCGACTACACGCTCGAGGCCGAGGCGGGTACTCGCCTGCGCGAGAGCCGGGCCGCCGACGTCGGCGTGCAGATCCCCGCCGTCCACCCGACGCTGTCCAGCGAACGCCTCCTGGTCATGGAGGAGGTGGTCGGGAGATCGATATCCGACGCCGCGGCGGTCGATGCCGTCCCGGTGCCGCGCCCCGAGCTGGCCCGGCGGCTGCTGGCTTCGTTCCTCGGGCAGATCCTTGACGACGGCTACTACCACGCCGATCCGCACCCAGGCAACGTCCTCATCGACGCCGAGGGCACGCTGTGGCTGCTCGACTTCGGTGCCGTGGGACGGGTCGACCCGGTCGTCCGCGACGCGCTCCAGGGGATCGCGATCGGCTTCTCGATGAAGGACGCGTCGATCATCGCCCGGGCGGTGCGTCATCTCGTGGGTGACGACCACAGCGACATGCGCCAGCTCGAGCGCGATCTCGCGATCCTGCTCGGCGAGGTCGAGATGAGCGGCATCAGCCCCGCCGCGATCAGCGGCGTGATGGGCGTGATGGACAACCATGGCCTGCGCCCGCCGCGCGCGATGCTGCTGCTGTCACGGACGTTGCTCACGCTCGAGGGAACCCTGAACGTGCTCTCGGGCAGCTTCGACCTCGCCACCGAGGCCGAGGCGCTGGTCAAGAGCGAGCAGCCGACGGGCATCGAGAACGCCGAGGAGCTCCTGCACAAGGAGCTGATCCGCGTCCTGCCCGCCCTGCGGACGCTGCCCGAGCATGCGGAGGCGATCGCGACTCAGTGGCGCGCCGGGCACCTCCAGATGCGCATCGAGCGCTATGCGGGCGAAGACCGCGCGGTGGTCGAGAATTGGCTCAATCGCGCGCTCGTCGGCGCCGGCGGCGCCGCCGGCGCGATCGCCGGCGGCGCGGTCCTCGTGGCCGGCTCGCTGGCCCGCGACACCGGGGTCCGGGACGCCCTCTGGACGCTCGGGTTCTCGGGCCTCACCGGGGCCACGATCCTGCTGCTGCGCACCGTCGCGCAAGGCCTGCACGGCCAGCGAGCCCGGGCTGAGGAGCTCGGGCTGCGTGATTCCTTCTGACCGTCGCGCTTATGCCGTTCTTAGCTGCCGTCAAGTCCGGCCTCAGCCTGAGCGGATTGACTGACGGGCCAATCCCAACGGATCAGAGGTATCACACGTGAAGTCATTCTTGAACAAGAAGGTCGCTCTCGGGGCCACCGCGCTGATCCTGCTCGTCGGGGCCGCCGGCGCGTTTGCCGCGACGCAGAGCTCCCAGGGTTCTGGCTCCTCCCAACGTCAGGCCGAGGTCGCGGACGTCGCCAAGCATCTCGGCGTCACCCCCAGCGCGCTCACCGCCGCGATGAAGGCCGCAATGATCGACCGGATCAACGCCGCGGTCGCGGCCGGTCGTCTGACCCAAGCGCAGGCCGCCACGCTCAAGCAGCGCGTGGAGTCGGGCACCGGCGCTCCGTTCTTCGGTGGGCATGGGTTCCGTCACGAGGGCGCCGGTCTTGGCGGCTTCGGTCATCGCGGCGTCGCCCGCGCGGGCGCGGTCGTCGCGCAGTACCTCGGGATCTCCGAGGCCATGCTGCGCAGCGACCTCCAGTCGGGCAAGTCGCTGGCCCAGATTGCGTCCTCCACGCCCGGCAAGTCAGTCGCCGGTCTCAAGGCGGCCCTGATTACGGCAGCCAAGACGCGCCTCGACAAGGCCGTCGCGGCCAAGCGCATCACGAGCGCGCAGGAGCAGAAGCTGCTGGCCTCGGTCCCCGCCCGGATCGATCGCGCGCTGCAGCGCACCGGCCTCGGCGGCCCGCCGCAGGGTGCCCGGGGTCCCGGGTTCTGGGCGCCCGCACATCCGTAGATTGATGTCGCGCGGCGGCGGACTAGTCCGGATGCCGCCGCCGCGCACGCCTGTCACGATGCGTCTCGCTGCCGCGACCAGATGAGATGACAGTTCGCCCGACCCGACTCCTGAGGTTGTTGCTCGCCGCCGGCGCAGCGACGCTCGTCGGCCCCGGCGTCGCATTGGCCGACACGACGACGAGCTCGAACTGGTCCGGCTACGCGGTGCATCGGACGGGGGTCAGCTTTCGAGACGTGAGCGCCACCTGGAGGCAACCGTCGGCCACCTGCGTCCCTGGGCAGCCGAGCTACTCGGCGATGTGGGTCGGGCTCGGGGGCTTCAGCATCGGCTCGCCGGCACTGGAGCAGATCGGCACCGAGGTCGACTGCAGCACGTCCGGGGCGGTGGTCTCGAGCGCCTGGTACGAGCTCGTTCCCGCACCGTCGGCCGACGTGCGCATGACCGTGAGGCCGGGCGACCTGATGCACGCGAGTGTGACCGTGACCGGCCACCGCGTGATGCTGGCGTTGAGCGATCTCACCCGGCGTCGGTCGTTCTCGAAGACCGCGACCGTCGCGGCGATCGACGTGACCTCGGCGGAATGGATTCTGGAAGCACCGTCGGAGTGCTTCGCCAACAACCAATGCCGGACGCTGACGCTGGCCGACTTCGGCTCGGGCCACTTCGCCGACGCGAGCGCGCAGAGCTCGGCCGGATCGCGGGGGACGATCTCGAGCCGACTGTGGGGCTCGACCATGATCACGCTTGCCCCGAGCGGGCGTACGTTCGCCGTCTACGGGACGGCCGGCGCGGCGCGTCCGACGGCGCTGCAGCACGCCGGCGCCGTGTTCCAGGTCAACTACGCGCAGACCGCTATCTACCCCGGCCCGCCGCTCTTCACCGCCCGCGCGTCGGCGGCCGCTGCGGGCTCCGTGCAGCCCGGTGGCGCACGACGATGACCGGGCTGTGGGGCGTGAGCTCGTAGAGCCCCAGCCAACCGGGCAGCTTGGCGGCGCGGGTCACGTTCACGCCGTGCTCGCGCACCCAGGTCGCGGTGGCCGTGCACGAGACGCGCTGATGGATCGGGCAGCGGTACAACAGGGCGTAGCGGACCGCACCTGAGCGCACCGCCGACTGCAGCTCTCCGAGTGTGGTCAGCGGGCGGCCTCCGAAGCTGGTCAGCGGCAGGATAGGCCGGGCGTCGTCGATGATCAACGGCGCCAGTCCGAGCGGCTCGTCGACCGCGAGCTCGTCGCGCCGGCCGACCGTCCGGGGGCCGAGATAGCCCGAGAGCTTCTGCTGGATCCCGGCCGGAAGCGTGTACAACCCGCCCGAATCGGATCGCGACGCGTGGATGGTGGCGATCGACTCGTGCAGGGGGAACAGCAGGCAGGAGGAGAGCGCGAGGACGGCGGCAAGCGGCCGCCCCGCAGTGGACAGGCGCGGGCGCGACCGGGCGAGGACGGCGGCGGCGACCGATCCGATCGCGAGCGCCGCGGCACTCCACGCGATCACCGGGGTGGCGAGCGAGAACGTGTAGGCGCAGCAGCAGGCGAGCGCAACGCAGAGCCCGACCACGGACGCGCGGCGGTCCGGGTCGGAGCGATGGTCGAGCTCGAGCAGCGAGGCAAGGCCGATGCCGACGGCGGCGGCGAGCGCCGGAGCCAGTGCTTCGAGGTAGCGAACCTTCAGCACGCCGACGAGGCTGAAGACCGCGATTCCGGTGACGGCCCAGACGATCCCGGCGATCGCGAAAGCGCCCGCCAGCCGCGCCGGCCGGGACGGCATCCGCCCACGTCCGCGCAGCAGCCAGCGAATCGCCGCCACCCCCCCGAACGCGAGGGCGGCGATGAGCACCGTCCCGAGCAGCTCGCCGAGCCTGCCCCCGCCACCGAGCAGGCGAAATGGCCCCGCCGGGGCGGTGAATTGCACGCCCACGTTTCCGGTGGCGCGGCCAAACCCGTTGAAGACGAACATCGCGTTCCAGACCGTTCCGTCGCTGGAGCCCAAGGGGAACGGATGCGACCCCGGCGCAAGCGAGACGGCCACAGCCCACGAGAGCGACACGACGACCAGCGTTGCGCCGGCCAACGCGATGTCCACCGCCCGCCGCCGCCACGACACCGGCGCGGCGATCGCGTACAGGATCGCCAGCGCGGGGACGGCCAGGAACGCCTGCAGCAGCTTGACGTTGAAAGCCAGGCCGAACGCGACGCCGGCCAGCACGAGCCAGCGGCGGTCTCCGCCGGCGGCCGCGCGGACGGTGCACCACAGCGCGGCCACCGTGAACATCATCGTCAGCGAGTCCATGGTGTCGCTGCGCGCGGTCAGGACCGACACCGGCAGCACCGCCAGCGTCAGCGCCGCGGCCAAGCCGGCGGGACGGCTGACGGCGCGCCGGACGGCGTCGTAGAGCAACGGGACGGCCAGTGTCCCACCCAGCGCCTCGGGGAACTTGAGGCCGAACGATCCGAACCCGAACAGCTTTACGCTGCCGACCTGCAGCCACAGCGCCAACGGGGGCTTGTCGATGGCCAGCCGCGCGGAGGGGTCGAAGGCCCCGAAGAAGAAGTTATGCCACGACAGGCCCATGCTGTGCACGGCGGCGTCGTAGAACGTGTTGCCGTGCACGTCATCGAGCTCGGCGACGCGGAGGGTCGCGGCGAAGGCGGTGATCAGCAGGATCGCCCATGGCACCGAGCGGCGCAACCGGGTCGGCGCGTCAGCGATCGCCGGCGCAGCCCCGGGCGCGACCGGCGCGGAGCGACCATAGGGCGCCGGCTGATTGAGGCTCGTGATCACGGGTTCGGTCCTTGCCTGCGATTGCACGCGTGGCGCCTGTCACATCGCTAAAGCGCCGGTGAGACTTCTCTCATCTCACTGGGGCGAGCCGCGCGGCGCAACGACCGCCAGACGGGTACGTCCGGCCATGCGAGCACACCGAACAGCGAGACGAGGATGAGATCGCGGCCGACCACCGCCCACACCTCCAAGGGCTGGAAGGCCTTCAGCTGCGTGAAATGGAGCGGGTACCAGAGCTGCGTCAGGCACATCGCGCAGGCGACCATCGCCATGGCGGCGAGACCGCGGCGGCCGGGCACCATCACCACCATCGGCGCGAGCCAGATCAGGTACTGCGGTGACAGCACGCGGTCAAACGTGATGAACGCGCACACCGCGGCGGCGCTCAGCGTCAGCATCCGCTCTCGGTTGGCCGGCCCGCGTGCGTACACGAACCACACCGCCAGTAGCGCGACAAGTTGCAGCACGCTCATCAGCGAAGCCACCTGCAGCGCCGGGTGGCCGTTGATGTTGTCGGAGCTGTGGGTGAAGTACAGCGACACGTGCAGCCCGACCAGCTCGTGGGCGGCGAGGAACGCGGCCGCACCAAGGCTCTCGATCTGCGGCGGACGTGACGCCTGCCCGTGGATCGCGAACCAGACCCCGTGCGGCGAGACGATGAGGAAGGGCAAGAAGCAGAGCAGCACGACCCCGCCCCAGATCGCCAGGCAGATGAGCGCCTTGCGGCGCCCGTATTTGCGCCACACGTAGATGGCGGCGATCGGGACGATCACGGCGGGGTAGGCCTTGGCGGCGGTGCCGAGCGCGAGCATGAAGAACCCCGTGCGGTCCCACCCGAAATACAGGGCGGCCAGTGCGGCCACGGCGAGCACAGTCGGGAAGAGATCGAAGCGCGAGAGCAGGACCGCCCCGAGCAGCAGCGGCGAGAGCGCGACCAGGGCGACGCCCGCGATCAGCCGGCGATTGTCGACCCGCTGCGCTGCGAGGACCAGTGTGGCGAGCGCGGCGGCGATCGCTCCGCAGGCGGCCATGCCGATGCCGAACACCTCCATGTAGCCCGAGAAGTAATGGCCGGCGATCATCGCCGGGATGACGAACACCGGCAGCGCGAGCGGGGGATATTCGAGCGGGAAGTCGCGGTACGGGAACAGCCCCCGGTCGATCACGTAGTGCGCGTACTGCGCGTACTCGCGCGTGTCCCATTGCTTGTCGAGGCCATACCAACCGTGGTGGATCAGGTACCACGCGAGGATGAAGCCGCCGGCGGCGAACGCGACAGCGAACAGGGTTCGGCGCCGGTCCGAGTCGTTGCGTGTGGTCATCGCTGTGGCTTGCTCAGGGTTGGTTTGGCGCCGTGAGTCGACCTTGGGCTCGTCGGAGCTGTTCGCCGGATCGACCGTCACACCCCCACCCCGGGCTCAATTATGCAGACAGCGTGCGAGCGCGGTCGAGCGGGGCGCGAGGGTCGGCGATTGGGGTGCCCGGGGGTGGCTGTGTCCCGCCCTAGGGTGGCTAGCCGCGCCGGTGCCCGGGGTCGAGCATGGTCGGCAACGAAGCCCACCCGCAAGGAGACCTCAGATGCGCAGATTCAACCCGTCATTCGCCGCTCTCGCCGTGTCGTGCGTGGCGCTGTTCGCCGCCCTCGGCGGCACCAGCGTCGCCGCCTCGCTGCTCATCGGCACCCATCAGCTCAAGGACGGCGCCGTGACCAGCAGCAAGATCGGTCATCACCAGGTCAAGACCGGCAACATCGCCAACAACGCCGTCACCTCGGCCAAGGTCGCCGACGGGTCGCTCACCGCCGCCGACGTGGCGCCGAACACGTTCCTGGGAGCCAACGGGACGGCGAACAACTCGACGAAGCTGGGCGGCCGGCCCTCGACCGACTACATGCTCGGCCGTGGCGGCATGTTCTTCAACCGGATCACCGTCCCTGCCGGGCAGTCACGGCTCCTGCTCTCGTTCGGCTTCGGCGATCTGATCGGCAAGTGCGCCGCCGGCGGCGTGCCCCAGGTCGAGTACCAGTCCGACGTCAGCAGCGTGAACCTCGTCGACTGGGTGACCGACTACGGCTACCCGAACGGCACCGCGTCGATTCACACCACCAACGGCCTGAGCCGCGGCGGCACCTACATCGAGTCGCACACCTCGGTCGTGCCGCAGGCCATCAACTGGCAAGCCGCCTACGACGACGGCACCCCGCACGTCGCCACCGCCTGGACCTCCGGGCAGGACATCGGCCTCTCGAGCTGCATCTTCATCGGCCAGGCGATGAGCAGCAACTAGAACGGCCGGGGGATCGGGCCTGGGGAGCCCGACGGGCAGGACCAGCGACTCGGGCGGCCGGCGATGAACCGGTCGCCCGAACCTGGTTCGGTCCGCCCCCGAACTGGGGACACGCCGACGCATGAATGCTGCTGATGCTCTCGGAGCGATCCGGATCGCGCCCCCTTGTCAGCCAGCGCACGCGCGACCG
>Ga0208478_1000415_pt1 | contig 15124 bp, 15 predicted proteins | sample NGESurdeep072012_5_FD_184462 | JGI IMG/M metagenome (GOLD analysis project Ga0208478, IMG submission 184462) | Arctic peat soil microbial communities from Barrow, Alaska - NGEE Surface sample 415-2 deep-072012 (SPAdes) | ecosystem: Environmental > Terrestrial > Soil > Wetlands > Peat ...
GTGTCGGCGTCCTCTCCGCCGGGTACGCCCCGGTCGAGCAGGAACACGTCGAAGCCCTGCTCTAACAGGTACTCGACGAGCGAGCTGCCGGGGCGCAGGTCGAAGATGGCCGGGCGGTTGATCAGGGCGAACACGAGCAGGATCGGGACCGCGTAGGAGCGCTGATCGGACCGGTAGCGGTAGAGCGTGATGCCACGATGGGTCCAGACCACCTCTCGCGCGGTCGCGCCGATCACGGCGTCATCGCTTGTCAGCAGCACGTTGGCGAACTCGATCGCCGAGACCGGTGCGCGGACCACGCGCTGCATGGCGTTCATCCGCTCGCCCCCCGCTTGCCCTCGGTGCCCGCGGCCTCACCTCCGGTCGGCTCAGTGCCTCCCCGGCCGTTGGGGCCGGCGGACCGGGAAGCCGGCTTCGCTCCGGTCGCGAGCTCGTCCCTGAGCTCCTCGACCTCCTGCAGCAGGCGCTCCAGTTTGTCCTCGGTGCGGTGCAGCTGCCGGGCGAGCCGCGTGATGTCGGCCCGCCCGGCGAGGCGCAGGTTTCGCAGCACCAGATCCGCGACGTCGCTCGATAGCCGGATCACCGCGGCGAAGTTCTCCGCGCCGCGTGCGAACAGCACGCCGAAGCTCGGCTTGGACACGAGCTCCTCGATCGCCTTGGCCGTCCGTGACTCGGCCTGCTCGTACAGCTCGCGCGACTTGCTCTCGACCGACGATGGTGTCGTGCTGCGGTCGGCCATCGCGGTCAGTCCTCCGGGGACTGTGCGGCCGCGATCTTCTGCTCGAGCTCGGCCATCACGGCGGGGTCGCGCAGGGTGGTCACGTCGCCGAGTGCGCGGCCCTCGGCGATGTCGCGTAGCAGGCGCCGCATGATCTTCCCGGAGCGGGTCTTGGGCAGGTCGTCGCTCCACAGGATCCGCTTCGGTCGCGCGAGCTTGCCGATGTGTTCGGCGACGTGCTCGCGAATCTGGGCTTCGGTCTCCGGCGTGCCATCGAGATCGCCCTGGAGCGTCACGAACGCGACGATCGCCTGGCCGGTAAGCTCATCGGACTCGGCGACCACGGCCGCCTCGGCGACCTTCTCGTGCGCGACGATCGCGGACTCGACCTCGGCAGTGGAGAGGCGGTGTCCGGAGACGTTGATCACGTCATCGATCCGGCCGACGATCCACAGGTACCCGTCCTTGTCGCGGATCGCGGCGTCGCCGACGAGATAGGTGTCGTTACCGAACCGCGAGAAGTACGTCTCGACGTACCGCTCGTCGTCGCCGTACAGAGTTCGCAGCATCCCGGCCACGGACGCTTGAGCACGAGCGGTCCTTGACCCGGCTCGACCGACTCACCGGTCGTCTCGTCGAGCACGTCGGCGACAACGCCAGGGAGCGGGAACGTCGCTGAGCCCGGCTTGGTCTTGGTCAGGCCCGGGAGCGGGAGCGGGAGCGGGAGCGGGAGCGGGGGAGATCATGATCTGGCCGGTCTCGGTCTGCCACCAGGTGTCGACGATCGGGCAGCGCTCGCGGCCGATCACGACGTGGTACCACAGCCACGCCTTCGGGTTGATCGGCTCACCAACCGTGCCCAGCAACCGCAACGACGAGAGATCGTGCGCGTTCGGGTGCTCGGGTCCCCACTTCATGCACGCCCGGATCGCTGTCGGCGCGGTGTAGAAGATGCTCACGCCGTAGCGCTCGCACAGCTCCCACCAGATCCCCTTGTGCGGATAGTCCGGTGCGCCTTCGTACATAACGCTCGTGGCCCCGTTGCACAGCGGGCCGTAGACGATGTACGAGTGCCCCGTCACCCAGCCCACATCCGCCGAGCAGAAGAAAACGTCGCGCTCGGGGTCGAGATCGAACACGTGCCGGTGCGTCGCGCTGGCGCCGGTCAGGTAGCCGCCCGTCGTGTGCAGGATTCCCTTCGGCTTGGCCGTCGAGCCCGAGGAATAAAGGATGTACAGCGGGTGCTCCGCCTCCATCGGCTCCGCGGGGCAGTGCGGGTCCGCGGCGGCGATTATCTCGTGCATCCACACGTCGCGCCCGGGCGACATCGGTGTGTCGATGCCGCTGTGGCGCACGACGACGATGTGCTCGAGCGTCTCCAGCCCGCCTATCGTCTGATCCACGGACTCTTTGATCGGGGCGGTCTTGCCCTTGCGCCGGGCGCCGTCGACGGTGATCAGCGCCTTGGCGTGCGAGACCTCCATCCGCTCCTTCATCGCCTCGGCCGCGAACCCGCCGAACACGACGTTGTGGGGAGCGCCGATCCGTGCGCACGCGAGCATCGCGACCACGACCTCGGGGATCATCGGCAGGTAGATCCCGACCACATCGCCCTTCTGGATCCCGAGATCCTTCAGCGCGTTGGCGAAGCGCTGCACGTCGCGATGCAGGTCTCCGTAGGTGATCGCGCGCTGCTCGCCCTCCTCGCCGGCCCAGTGGAAAGCAACGCGATCGCCGTGACCAGCGTCGACGTGCCGGTCCAGGCAGTTGTAGCAGACGTTCAGCTTGCCGTCGGTGAACCACTTGTAGAAACGCGGGCGGGTTCGAGTCATCCAGGATCGTTGTGAACGGCACATCCCAATGCAGCGTGCGGGCCTGCTCAGCCCAGAACGACTCCGTATCGAGCCCAGCCTGCGCCTGTAGGGACGCCTCGTTGACACGCTCGGCCGCCAAGAAGCGCGCCGGCGGCGGGGAAGCGGTCCTGATGCAGCAACTCCTCGAGCCGGCGCTCCAGCCGCTCGCCTGCGAGCAGTACGGACTTGGTGGTTTCGGTGGACGCACTCATATCGACACCTTCCTTCGGTGTGGTCTGGTCGCTCGCGAGCGGTCAGACGGTGAGGACCACCCGCGGCGCCTTGTTGCGCGCGTGCAGGATGTCGTCGAAGGCCTCGTTGACCTCCTCGAGGGGGCGGGTCTCGTGGAGCACCCGGGTACGACCTAGCGTGTGTAGCTTGAACACGTCCTCGACGTCCCGGTGGGTCCCGACGATCGAGCCCTTGATATTGATTCCCCTGAGCACCGCTTCGAAGATCGGCAGCTTCACGAAATTGTCCGGCGGCAACGCGACCATCATCAGCGTCCCGCCGCGGGCCAGCGAGTCGAAAGCCTGCTCGAACGGCCTGGGAGATACGGCGAGGGCGATCGCGGCGTCGGCGCCGCCCAGCTTCTGGATCTCTGCCGCGGGATCCTGCTGGGCGGCGTTGACCACGTAATCGGCGCCGAGTTCGCTCGCGATCTTCAGCTTGTCGTCCTCAAGGTCGACGGCGACGACGGTCGCGCCCTGGATCTTGGCGTACTGCACCGCCAGGTGACCCAGGCCGCCAACGCCGAAGATCGCGCACAGCTGCGAAGGGCCGACCTCGGAGCTCTTGACCGCTTTGTACACGGTTACCCCGGCGCAGCTCAACGGCGCAGCGTCCAGGGAGTCCACGCCGTCGGGCACCTTAACGACGTGGCGCTCATAGGCGGCGGCGTACTCGGCGTACCCGCCGTCCATGCCGTAGCCGGTGTTGATCTGCGCCTCGCACAGCGTCTCCCGACCCGAGTTGCAGTACCGGCAGTGTCCGCACGCGAAACCGAGCCACGGGATCACGACCCGGTCGCCCACGCTGACCTCGTTACCGGCGCCGGGCCCGAGCGCCTCGACGATCCCCACGCCCTCGTGGCCCGGAATCAGCGGCAGCGACGGCTTGATCGGCCGATCGCCGTGCGCCGCGTGGATGTCGGTGTGGCAGAGGCCGCAGGCCTCGATCCGGACGAGCACCTGGCCCTCGCCCGGGTCGGGCCTGGGGACGTTCTCGATGCTCAGCGGCTGGGTGAAGTCATGAACGACCGCGGCTTTCATGGTGGGCCTTCCCTTTGATGGCGATGACTGGGCGGGACTGGACTCGGCCCCGCCCATTGCATGGTCGCCGCGCTATGCGAGCTGGGTTACCACGGACTTCGTTTCGAGGTAGTTATCGAGCGCGTTGTGGCCCATCTCCCGGCCCCAGCCCGACTCCTTGTAACCGCCGAACGGCATCGCAGCGTCAAACACGCTGTAGCAGTTGATCCACACCGTGCCGGCCCGCAAGCGATGGGCGGTCCGGTGCGCCTTGTTGATGTCGCGCGTCCAGATCCCCGACGCGAGGCCGTAGTTCGTGTCGTTGCCGCTTCGGATGACGTCGTCATCCTCGGAGCCGAACGGAATCGCGCACACCACCGGGCCGAAGATCTCCTCGCGCACCACCTTCATGTCAGGCGTCGTGTCGGTCAGCACGGTCGGCTCGATGAAGTACCCGCGATCGCCCGCCCGTCCGCCGCCGGTCGAAGCGCTGGCGCCGGCGTCAAGTCCCGAGGACAAGTAGCCGAGCACCTTGTCGTGCTGCTCCGCGGAGATCAGCGGCCCCATCTGGGTGTCGGCGTCGAGACCCGGGCCGACCTTGATCTTCTTGGCCTCGTCCGAGACACCCTGAACCACCTCGTCATACACGTCACGCTCGATGTACAGCCGCGAGCCGGCGTTGCAGCACTGGCCCTGGTTAAAGAAGATCCCTTTGGCGGCGCCAGGGATCGCGACGTCCATGTCGGCATCCTTGTAGAGCACCTGCGGGCTCTTGCCACCCAGCTCGAGCGTGACCTTCTTGAGATTGCCCGTCGCCGCCTGCACGATCAGCCGGCCGACCTCGGTCGAGCCCGTGAACGCAACCTTGTCGACGCCGTCATGGGCCGCGAGCGCCGCACCCGCGTCCCCGAACCCAGTCACGATATTGACCACGCCCGCGGGCAGCCCAGCCTCCAGCATCAGCTCACCGAGTCGCAATGCCGAGAGCGGCGTCTGCTCGGCCGGCTTGAGCACCACCGTCACCCCGGCCGCCAGCGCCGGCCCGAGCTTCCAGGCCGCCATCAGCAACGGGAAGTTCCACGGGATGATCTGCCCGACCACACCCACCGGCTCCTTGCGCGTATAAGCGAGGAACTCCGACCCGGGCGAGGTAACGGCAGAGATCGGGATCGTGTTGCCCTCAATCTTCGTCGCCCAACCCGACATATAGTGAAACAGGTCGGCGGCCAGGGCGACATCCGCCGCCTTAGCGATCGCCAGCGGCTTGCCGTTATCGAGCGTCTCCAGCGCGGCGAGCTCGTCCGCGTGCTGCTCGATCAGATCGCCGATGCGATGGATCACCTTGCCGCGCTCGGACGGTGTCATCCGCCGCCAGTCCGAGCGCTCGTCGTCAAAGCAGCGACGCGCCGCAGCCACAGCGAGCTCGACGTCCTCGGTCGCGCCGTGCGCCACCCACCCGAGACTCTCCTCCGTCGCCGGATTGAACGTCTCAAAGGTCTTCCCGCTCGCCGCCTCCACCCATTCGCCATCAATCAGGAGACGACCCGGCTTACTAACGAACTCCTGGACCTGCTGAGCCGACGCCTCAGGAAGGCCCGCAAAGGCGGGCGAGGAGTCCGCGCCGTTACTGGCGCGGTTCGGTGTGGAGATAGTCATGCTTGGCTCCTGACGGTTGCATTCGGACGTGACCGCTGTGCGATCAACACCTTCTATCCCTCCGAGCAAACCCGGCGGGTCTCGAACCCCCGGAAGGGGATCCACGCGGGCGGAGGTCAATCGCCTCGGCTAGTCGCAGCGACGGCAACAGGTCAACTGCAGCAACGGCTGGTCGGCTCGGTCAGCGACCGTCCAAACGCAACGCTACTCGCTTGTGTGGATCATTGCAATCTGGTCCCGACCTCGCAGTTTGGCCGCCCGGTCCAGCGAGCCGGATGAGAAGCCAGAACCGCTGAGCGCCCAGCGCCGATCGTCGCGGCCCTGGGGCACGAGGTGATCGTGCGCGAGATCGAGGTCGCAGACGTTTGGGAGGTCACCGCCCGGGAGCGGCCCGACGTCGCGCTCGTCGGGCTCGGCGAGAGCTCCCAGCACGCGCTCGAACTGATCGCCAAAGATCGTGCGCGAAGCCGCGTGCCCCGTGATCGTGCTGATCCACACGCGGAACCCCGAAGTCATCAAAGAGGCATCCAAGCGAGGCGTGTTCGCCCAACATCAGTGACGCCGACGTCGAGGACTGGCAAAGCTCGATCGACATCGTCCTGCGACGCTTCGCCGAATACCACGGCCTCGAAGGGGCGTTCGGACGTCGCGCGTTGATCGAGCGTGCGAAGGGGATCCTGATGGAACGCCACGCGATCGAAGAGGCGAGCGCGTTCAAGATGCTGCACGAGAACTCGCGCGTCAACAACCGCTAGCTGCTCGACCTCGCCACCGCGATCGTCGACAGCCACCGCCTACTCCCCAAGCAGCCGCAAGCTCTTCGTAGAGGGGTGAGCGCCATCCGCGCGCTCGTGGCGACGTCAAACGTGGAGCGTATGCTCGTGCACAGGGATACGGATCAAGTGTCCCGTCATCGAGGAGGCTGTGATGGAAGATGCTGTGATCGTCAGCGCGGTGCGGACGCCAGTGGGCAGCTTCGGCGGGCAGTTCAAGGACATCGCGGCCACCGAGCTCGGCGCGCACGCTGTGCGCGTCGCGCTCGAGCGAGCCGAGATCGCGGGGGAGGAGGTGGACGAGGTCGTGCTCGGCTGCGTCCTCACGGCCGGGCTCGGGCAGAACCCAGCGCGCCAGGCCGCGATCGGCGCGGGGATCCCGAAGGAGGTGCCTGCGACAACGATCAACATGGTCTGTGGATCGGGCCTCAAAGCCGTTGCGATCGCCTCGCAGATGATCCGCGCAGGCGACGTGGACGTCGTCGTGGCGGGCGGCATGGAGAACATGACGCGCGCTCCGTATCTGATGCCGTCCGGGCGCTTTGGCGCGCGGATGGGCGACGCCCAGCTGATCGACTCGATGGTCCACGACGGCCTGTGGGATGCCTTCAACGACATCCACATGGGCATCACCGCGGAGAACCTCGCCGAGCAGTACGGGATTAGCCGCGAGGAACAGGACGAGTTCGCGGTCAGCAGCCAGCAGAAGGCCGAGCACGCCGTCGCCGAGGGGGTCTTCAGGGACGAGATAGTGCCGATCGAGGTGCCCATGAAAGCCGGCACGCGCACGGTAGACAGCGACGAGCAGCCGCGGGCGGGGACGACCGCCGACGCGCTGGCGAAGCTGCGTGCAGCGTTCCTCCGCGACGGCGGCACGGTGACCGCGGGCAACGCCTCGGGGGTCAACGACGGGGCGTCGGCGATCGTCGTGATGTCGGCGAGCAAGGCCAACGAGCGCGGCCTGCGGACGTTTGGCACGGTCGAGAGCTACGCGTCCGTCGGGGTCGAGCCGAAGATCATGGGCATCGGCCCGGTGCCCGCCGTGCGCAAGGCGCTGGCCAGGGCGGGGCTCGAGCTGGGCAACATCGACCTGTTCGAGCTCAATGAGGCATTCGCGGCGCAGTCGCTTGCCGTGCTCAGGGAGCTGAAGATCGACCCCGAACGGATCAACCCCCACGGCGGGGCGATCGCGCTCGGCCACCCGATTGGGGCCAGCGGCGGCCGGATCCTCGTCACCCTCCTGCACGAGATGCGCCGCCGCGACTCGGGACGCGGCATCGCGGCACTCTGCGTCGGCGGCGGCCAAGGCCAAGCCGCGATCATCCGCAACGGCACCAATTCCTAGACCGGCGCGGGTTACGACAAGCAGCGCATCAAGACCGCCGCCGACTCCATTGCCTGCGGGCGCACGGGCGGGGTTTGCATCGCACCGGCGGACCGCACCCTGTCCAGCTCCAACCCAGGCGTCTCGTGTCCACCCCAATGTCCGTGACCTAGTAGCGCGTGAGTCAGAAGCCGAAATCTGTCCATCGACATGCCGATGCCACCCGTCCGAACCCGGCAAGTTGGCTGACGTACCCCAGCTGGAGCGGACCCGGGCGCCGTAACGCCTGCTGGACCCGGACGGGCATATGCGCAGCTCGGTCACAGTCGTGCAGTACCCGGCCACCGGGACCGTATTTCGGCGTAGCTCGCGGCTCGAGTTCTTCGGGGGCCTCGCCGAGCCAGCCGATCTGCTTGTGCACGTCGGGCATCTGTTCGAGGTCGGAGACGATCCCGAAGTTGAGGCTGCCGCATTAGCTCATGACGGTGATGTTCAGACCCATACCGTCGGTGATCACCGAGACGGGTAGTTCGCCACCAGACGGCGCCGGCGCAGTACAACGGACACTGCGGGCCGGGAACGTTGGAGACGACGAGGTTCCAGGTCGGGCGCCCGGGCCTGCTTGTCGCCAGGCGGAACGTCAGTCGTGCGGCACGAGCGAACACGGCGGGCGGGATGAAGTTGTTCGCGTCCTGGAGTAGGCCGCCGGCAGCGCGAGATTGCGCTCCTTCATGCCGTCCAACGCCTCGTGCGTGCGCATCAGCCGCCGTATCGGATCGGCTTCGTCGGTGAACAGCGGCGCACTCATGAGAATGATGCGGTTCCCGTAGGTACCGGCTTGCTCGTCGGCTCGCACCAAGACGGGGATCTGCACAACAAGTGGCTCGTCTGGCAACTCGTCGTGAGCGACAAGCCAGCGGCGCACCGCGCCCGCGCAGATCGAGACCACCACGTCGTTGACCGTGCAGGCGCGCGCGTTCTTGACCGCCTTCACGTCGTCGAGCCTGAGCTGGCCAAAGACGAAGCGCCGATGGGCGGAGACGCGCCCGTTGAAGCTCGTCTTCGGAGGGACCATACGCTCGCAGGCGTGGACGGGACCATCAACGCCCGTGACCGCGCGCTCGACCCGCTTAGCGACGCTGCCGAGGGTGCCCCACGCCGGGAAGCGTGCTGAACGGCGTCTCCTGCAGGTTCGGCACAGCCGCCGGCAGCGAGCGCAACGCCCGCAACGGGTAACGCGGGATCCCTAGGTCCACAAGCACCGCTTCCAACTCCTCGCGAGCACGGTCCCATCGCAGCTCGCCTCTTCGCATCTAGTAGACCCGAGGTGGCCGTGCGACGCATTGGCCGAGGCGAAGCGCCTCGCGGACAGGTCTACGCAACGCGCGGTCATACCATCCCTCTGGATGGTGTTAGGATGATAGACAGATGGTAACGGGCCGGAGAGATTACTAGGTCGAAATAGATGGCCGAGGTCGACAAGAGCGAGAAGATCACCATCAACGTGGGGGTGGTCGACCTGGGTCAGATTGACCTGCTCGTCAACGAGGGCTTCTTCGCGAACCGCACGGACTTCATTCGTACGGCCATCCGGCGCCAACTCGAAACTCGGTCGAGCGCTGTAGACAGGAGAGTGGCGCGGCGCGAGCTGACCCTCGGCACCGAGCACTACAGCCGCCACGACCTGGAGCAGCTCCGCGACTCCGGTCGGATGGTGGAGCTGCGCGTCCTCGGGTTGGCGAGCATCGCCGACGACGTCTCCCCCGAGCTCGCGCTCGCGACAATCGCCGCGGTCGAGGTCCTTGGGGCCTTTCGGGCGCCGGCCGCGGTCAAGGCAGCACTCGCAACACGCACCACATGACCGATCCGCGCGCTCGGCGAAGCCGATCGGGCGGTCCTTGCACTGTCCACGGCAGCGAACAATCGCTGGTCGCTACCCGACCACGCCCTGAACCCTGAAAAGGACACACGATGCACAGCAACCCGAACACCACGATGGCCGAGGCGCTCCGGCTCACACGCAACGGGCGGTTGGTGGAGGCCTCTGCGCTCCTGCAGCGGAGTCTCGCAGGCGCGAGCACGGCACCGCCGGACGAATCGACAGTCGCGGAGCTTCTCGGCGGTCTCGGCCACCTTCGCTCGCCGCTGCCAAACGATAGCCACGACCCCCACCCCGAAGCGCCGGGCGCCCACGCCGCACCGGCACTCAACGGCCTTCTCGACCGCCTCAAGGCCAAGCTGCCCGACCTGCGTTACATCCACCCGGCGGGGTTGCCTGGGGGCACGCCGTCGCCTCGTCCTGGCGCGGCGGCGACCGCTGCCGCCGCCCTCGGTGGCGAGATCCGCCACCTCACCCACACCGAGGCCGCCGGGACGCGCAGCTACGACCTCTACGTTCCCACCGGCTACACCGGCGACCCCGTGCCACTCGTCGTCATGCTCCACGGCGGCAGGCAAGACGCCACCGACTTCGCGGCTGGCACCCGCATCAACGATCTCGCCGAGCAACACACCTTCCTCGTCGCCTACCCCGAACAGTCGAGCGCGGCCAACCTCGGCCGCTACTGGAACTGGTTCTCCGCTACCGACCAGCGCGCCGGTGCGGGCGAGCCGGCCATCATCGCCGGCATCACTCGCCAAGTCATGCGCAACCTCGCCGTCGACCCGACCCGCGCCTATATCGCCGGGTTCTCCGCCGGCGGCGCGATGGCCGCAGTCATGGCCGCGACCTACCCCGACCTGTACGGCGCCGTCGGAGTGCACTCCGGCATCGCCTATGGCGCCGCGCACGACGTCGGGTCCGCCTTCGCGGCCATGCGAACAGGGGGCACGCCGAGCGCAACCTGCGCGGTGCCGCTGATCGTCTTTCACGGCGACCAAGACGCGATCGTGGCTCCGGTCAACGCAGACAAGCTCATCGCCTCCCGCCTCGCGGCAGGCGACATCACCGGCCCGGATAAGGCGACAACGACAAGCGGCGACAGCGGTCGCCCTTACAGCCGCAACGTGCACAACAACCGCGACGGCACGGCCGTCGCCGAGTCCTGGATCGTCCACGGCGGCGGCCACGCCTGGTACGGCGGCAGCCCAGTCGGCTCCTACACCGACTCGCAGGGCCCCGACGCTTCCGGCGAGATGATCCGATTCTTCCTCCTGCATCAGTCGCCCTTGCGCTGAAAATGGAACAGGGCGCCGAGGCGTTGCTGACCGGGTGCCTCGGCTGCCCTTAGAGTCGGCGCGCACGGGACGCGAGGCCGGGAGAGGTCTTCGGGCCGGGGCGTGGCCAAAACGGTCCTCTACCTGACTCAAATAGAGATACCCCCTCGCCGCGCTGACTCTGGCGTACTCGTGGCCTGACAAAAGCAGGACTCATCCCCGCGCGCGGAGAGTCCCCAATTCGCCAGATGCAGGGTCGGGCGGAGCGTTAGCTGCGATCCGCCCGGCTGCCACGAAGCCCTCATGGGGGCTAGCTAAGTTAAGTTAGGTTGCGTGAACGTAGCTTCCGGGCGCCTTGGCTAGCGCCTTGTGGTGGCCGCGGCCGAGGCTCTTGGGGGCGGGTGTGAGCTCGCCGGAGCGCGCGGCAAGCCATTCGTCGTAATCGGGCCACCAACTGCCCGGCTTCGTCGCGCTCCGCTCGGTCCACGCCTCGGGGGTGCCCGGGTGCTCGTCAGCGACCCGGTAGCTCGAGCGACTATCGGGACCGGGCGGGTTGACGAGCGCCTGGATATGGCCGCTGGTGGAGAGAACGAAGCGCGGCGTGCCGCCCAGCAACTGGGTGCTGCGATACGCGTTCTCCCATGGGACGATGTGGTCGGTGAGCCCCGCGAGGATGTAGCTGTCCAGATCGACAGCGCCAAGGTCCACGCCGGTGCCGAGCACCTCGAGCTCTCCAGCACGTGTGATGGAGTTCTCGAGCGAGAGGTGGATGAAATCGCGGTGCAGGCCGGCGGCGAGCCGGACGGTGTCCTGGTTCCAGAACAGGACGTCGAACGCCGGCGGAGCCTTGCCCAGCAGGTAGTTGTTGACTACGTAGTTCCACACCAGGTCGTTTGGCCGCAGCCAGGTGAACACCCCACTGAGCGCCTGACCGTCGAGGTAGCCGCGCCGGGCTGACTCGGCGACCGCCGCAGCCGCGATTTCGCGGCCCGTGAGCGCCGACGCCGTGCCAGCATGCAGGTTGTCCAGCGCGCACACCATCAGGCTCAGGCTCGCGATCTGGCCCAGGCGCCCCTGGGCGGCGAGATGCCCGAGGACGCCGGCGCTGATGATCCCGCCCGCGCAGACTCCGGTCAGGTGGACCGCCGGCTGCCTGGTGATCGCGGCGACCGCGTCGCGCGCCTCGAGCACAGCACCGGTGTAGGCGTCGAGGTCGAAGTGACCCTGCTCGGCGTTGGGATTGCGCCAGGAAATCATGAACACCTGCTGGCCGTGCTGGACGAGCCATTCGACCATGCTGCGACCGGGCGCAAGGTCCAGCACGTAGTACTTGTTGATGGTCGGCGGCGCGAACAGCAGCGGCACCTCTCGTACGAGCTCGGTCTGGGGCGCGTACTGGATCAGCTCGAAGACCTCGGTCCGCAACACGACCGACCCCGCGGTGAGCGCCAGGTTCTCCCCGACCGAGAACTTGCTGGTGTCGACCGTGGAGGGAAGGCGCGGGAAGTCGCGCGCGAAGCGGCGGGCCCCCTTGACCAGGTTGGCGCCTCCCTGGTCGACGATCTCCTTGATGACGGTCGGGTTCGACCACGGGAAGTTGCTCGGGGCGAGCGCGTCGAGCACGGTGCCCGCGGCGAACCGGGCCTGGCGCTCGTGGCGCCAGTCCAGGTCGGCGTCGGAGATCAGGCCGTCCACCGCCTCGCCCAGGGCCAGGTGCGTCTGCAGCAGTCGCCTGAACAACCAGCTGGAGTCCCACGCCGAGTCGGCGAAGCGCCGGTCGCGCTTCGCCGGGCGGACCTCCGAGCGCCCGCTCGCGACACGCGCCAGCTCCGCGCCCAGACCGCCCAGGCGGCGCGCCGCCCGATCGGGTCGGCGCGCGAGACCGGCAGCGACGCCGACGGCCTCTCCGGGACGGATGAACCGCGATCGTCCTCCGCCGGCCGCGTCGGTGAGCATCACGTCCAGCGCGGCATGAGCCGCATCGGAAGTGCTACCTGCACTAGTCTTGCGCGAGGACTTCGTCATCCGCTGATCTCCCATTCTCCAGCACCCAGTCGTTGCTCACACGGACCAGAGTCTCTCGCGCGGCTGCAAAGTCATCCCGTCTCGGCCTTGAGCTTTCCGCCCGGTGGTTGTGAGCCGCTGACAGGTACCGCCGCTTGACTTCGGCGTCGGTCAGTCCCGGTCGAGGAAAGTGCTAATCGCGCCAACGACGTTCTGGGGCTCGTCGAGCAGAAAGAGGTGCCCGCCGCCCTTGACCACGTGGAGGCGCGCGTTCGGCAGGCGCGAGGCGAGCAGACGCCCATTGTGCAGCGGAACGCTGGGATCGTCCTCGCCCGCGACGATCAGGCTCGGGTGCTCCACTCGATGCAGCCATGGGAGACTCGACCACCCCGCAACCGCGTAGAGCTGGTAGGCATAGCCGAGTGCGTCGGGAGGCCGGGCCAGTCGTGCGGTCGCCTGCTCGCCGAGCAGACCCGGCTCTCTGGCGGTGCGCCCACCGGCGACATGCGGCAACGAGAGCGCGAGCAGGCGCGGGTGGTAATACCGCGCCGGCGAAGCCAGCATCAGCGCAGCAAGCGGGCGCGGCGGGGTCCCGCCCAGGCCCGGCGCGGTCGCGCACAGCACGAGCCGGCGGACACGGTCCGGCGCACGGCGGGCCAGCTCCTGGGCGAGAGCGCCGCCGAACGAGTAGCCGAGCACGTCGACGCGCTCGAGGCCCAGCGCGTCCAGCAGCTCCCGGACGACGCCGGCCAGGCCACGCATCCCCAGCGGACGACGGGGCCGTTGCGACAGGCCGGCGCCGGGTGGATCGAAAGCGATCAGCTCGCGGTCACCGACGAGCCGCGCGAACGGTGCCCACATGTCGAGGTTCGCCCCGATGCCGGTGATCAGCAGCAATGGGCGCCCCGCGCCGTGGCGCCCCACACGCAAGCGAAGGCCGCCCGCCCTGACGAACTCGGGATTCCAATCAACACCGCTACCCATCGTCGGGCGGCGTTGCCGCAGCCGCTGGGCTTCCTCGAGCTCCCCAGGCGTCAATCAGGATCCGCTCTTCGCGAAGAGCCCACTCCACCACGGTTCCGCGGATCGCCGAGCGGCGCCTCGCTTCCTCCTGGCCGAAGCACATCCACGTCCGAGTGCTCGTGCGAATCACCCCGCGCCCGCGAGCCAACAGAACGACCCGGGAGCGGGCGGGCGTGGCCGCAACCAAGCGCCTACCAATCTCGTCGACCAGCGCGTCTGACGCCACCGCGCCGACAGTATCGGGTTAGGCGGTCGGCGACGGCTTTCATGCTCGTCTATCCAGGCCCAGGGCCGGCGGTCGCGGCAGGGGTGATGATCATCGACGGTATGCGTGCACCCGACCGGCCCGGCGTCCACGCGAGCGTTCATCACGGCCACGCGATCCCGCGCGAGGGCGACTACTTCGGCTCGGTGATCAACCTCACGGCCCGGCTGCTCAGTGCGGCAGGGCGCGACGAGCTAGTCGCCACGCGCCCGGTAGTCGAGCGCTGCCCGGACATCACCTGGCAGCCGGGTGGAACTCGCTACTTGCGAGGGGTCCAGGGGCCGGTCGAGGTGTTCAAGCTGCTGGCGTAGGCGCGCGAGCCGGCAGCCACACGCTGAGCACGGCATGGACACAACGATGGTCGCGCACGCGCGCCGCACGTAACGATCGTCGCCGGCCCTGATGGCGGGGGCTGCTGTGCAGCCTCCTGGCTGCTGCTTGGCGTGCGATTGCGAGCGCGTCCGCGTCACCGCGGGCGCCATCGCGGCCGCTGAGGCAGGGAACTTCGGTGCCCGAGATTCGCGAGCGTCGGCAGTACCGCGCCTGCCTGAAAGCGGGGCCGGGGGGGGCAGACCGGTCGCGTCCTCCTCGTCGCCAATCTCGCGCATCGCCGCGCCGGCGACACGTCCGTCGAGCGAACCGTCGCCGCGCAAGACCCGCTTTCCGTCCGCGGCGTGTATGAGCGGTGGCGTCTGGCGCGACAGATCCACGGCCCCGCTTTGGTGCAGCGAGATGTCTCTCGGCTCAGATCCGCCCGGCCCCGCATCTCGCCACCTGCGGGGCGCGTCCCGTCGTCCGCCCTCTCCGTCATCGGGACCGCTGACTCGGAGTAGCGCGTTCTAATGGATGTAGGGAAGGCGCCACCAGCATTCACCGCGCCGATCCGGAAACCCGCAAATTTCGGAAGCAGGTGTCGGCTTGCTGCGCCGCTCAGACGTGCAACGCGCGGAAGGGGCGTCTTTCTCGCCGTTGGTCGCCTTCGGGCTCGCATCGGACCGCTGACGGTCTCGAGATCCGCGCTGAGCAGGGCCCGTGGAGTCCGCGACGAGATGCCCGTACGACAACGAAGGCAGGTCTGCGTCGGCGGTTGCGAACGGTCGAG
>Ga0208478_1000417_pt1 | contig 15111 bp, 11 predicted proteins | sample NGESurdeep072012_5_FD_184462 | JGI IMG/M metagenome (GOLD analysis project Ga0208478, IMG submission 184462) | Arctic peat soil microbial communities from Barrow, Alaska - NGEE Surface sample 415-2 deep-072012 (SPAdes) | ecosystem: Environmental > Terrestrial > Soil > Wetlands > Peat ...
ACAGGTATTATAATGACGGAGATGAATCGGTCCTTCCCCTTTCAATTGCTACCAGGCAAGCATTTATGAATTCTATGTCGCTCGATATAGCAATGGGGGGATCTACAAATACGGTCCTACATCTTCTGGCAATAGCTCAGGAGGCAGGAGTTGATTTCACAATGAAAGATATTGATGAACTTTCGCATAAAATTCCAAATATATGCAAGGTGGCCCCAAGCTCACAATACCATATTCAGGATGTTAACCGCGCAGGAGGTATCTTAGGTATAATGGGTGAACTGGAACGAGGTAACCTTATAGACACTTCAGTAAAACGGGTGGATTATCCGACTCTTCGTGAGGCTGTTTCAGACTGGGATATTATGGGGGACAAAGCCCAGCCTGCCGCTTTCGATATCTATAAGAGTGCCCCGTCCATGGAAAAAAACCTGAAGATGGGTTCACATAACACTATGTATAAAGAACTTGACACGGACAGGAAAATGGGATGCATCCGGTCAGTAACTTATCCCTACAATAAAGATGGTGGTCTGGCTGTTCTGTATGGTAATATTGCCCGAAAAGGATGCATAGTCAAAACTGCGGGAATTAATCCTTCATTGTTTTCTTTCACCGGGAATGCCATAATATTTGAATCGCAGGACGATGCCGCTGATGGGATCCTGAAAGGGGCTGTAAAAGCAGGTGATGTAGTGGTTATCAGATACGAAGGTCCAAAGGGAGGTCCTGGTATGCAGGAGATGCTCTACCCAACTTCATATCTGAAATCCAGGGGACTCGATAAAAAATGTGCACTCATAACCGACGGAAGGTTTTCCGGAGGCACTTCCGGTTTGTCAATAGGTCATGTATCACCAGAAGCCGCATCAGGTGGCGAAATTGCCCTGATCAAAACCGGTGATCGTATTGAAATAGATATTAGCGGAAGAAAAATAAATGCCCTTTTATCTGATGAAGAAATGGAAATAAGACGAAAAGAAGAAGAATCGAAACGAGACAGAGCTTATTACCCTGAAAAGCGTGACCGCTCAATTTCATCAGCATTGAAAGCTTATGCTGCATTTGTAAGTTCAGCTGATCTGGGAGCGATTAGATTGATATGAGGCAACAGGCGACAAGTGCCGGGTAACAGATTGACTGCGACATGCAAGACTTAGAGACATAGAGACATAAAGACATTTAGACAATAATTCGTATGAAGACTGAACAGGAACAGGAACAGGAAAAAGTACAAGCGACATTAGAAGTCAGCGGACTGGAACATATTACTGGTGCAGAGGCTCTTCTGCTATGCCTTATAGAGGAAGGAGTAGATACTATTTTTGGTTATCCGGGTGGAGCCATAATGCCTGTATATGACAAACTTATGAATTATGAGGATAAGCTTCGGCACATTTTGACTCGCCACGAACAGGGAGCAGCACATGCCGCTCAGGCATATGCAATGGTTACAGGCAGACCGGGTATTTGTTTTGCCACTTCAGGACCAGGTGCTACGAATCTTGTAACCGGTATTGCCAATGCTTTTCTTGATTCAGTTCCGGTGGTATTCATTACAGCCCAGGTGGTTTCGGGTCTTATAGGAACAGATGCATTTCAGGAAACTGATATCATAGGAGTTTCAATGCCGGTCACGAAATGGAACTGCCAGGTAAAAAAACCACAGGACATACCTGATGTAATTGCAAAAGCTTTTTATATCGCTAAATCTGGCCGTCCCGGACCAGTTCTTGTTGATATAACAAAAGATGCACAGATTGAAAAACTTAATTTCAAATATAAAAAATGCGACTACATCAGAAGTTATAATCCTCATATTCCATTGCATATCAAAGCAATAGAATCAGCAGCAATAATGATAAACCATGCTGAAAGACCATTAATTCTTGCTGGTCATGGAATTCTGATTTCGGGAGCGGAAGATGAGCTGAAGACATTTGCAGAAAAAACAGGAATACCTGTTGCATTAACGCTGCTTGGCCTTTCAGGCTTCCCTTCAGATCATCGTCTCTTCACCGGCATGCTTGGAATGCATGGCAACTACGGTCCGAATCTTCTCACAAATGAGGCAGACCTTATCATTGCCATAGGAATGCGTTTCGATGACCGTGTTACAGGTAATCTTAAGAAATATGCTAAAAAAGCAACTATAATTCACATTGAGATCGATGAGGCTGAGATAAATAAAAATGTTATTGTCGATGTAGAAATAAACAATGATGCGAAAGAGGTACTTAAATACCTGATCCCTCTTGTTAAAGAAAATTCTTTCGTAAAATGGGTTAGAGAATTCCGGATTTGTGATAAAACTGAATACGAGAAAGTCATAAAACCTGAAACAAAACCTGAAAAAGGTGAGTTAAGAATGGGTGAGGTCGTAAGCCGTTTATCTGAGATGACGAAAGGTGAAGCAATAATTGTTACCGATGTTGGACAAAATCAGATGTATGCTGCCCGATATTATAAATTCAGTTATCCTAACAGTCTGGTCACTTCCGGCGGAATGGGAACAATGGGATTCGGACTTCCGGCAGGAATAGGAGCCAAAATAGGGAGACCTGATAAACCTGTCATTACGTTCGTTGGAGATGGAGGTCTTCAGATGACAATACAGGAGTTGGGAACTATTTTACAATATAATGTGCCTGTCAAAATAATTGTACTTAACAATAATTACCTGGGTATGGTAAGGCAATGGCAGGATATGTTTTTTGATAAGAGATACGCTTCAACAGGACTGGTCAATCCTGATTTTGTAATGATTGCAAAAGCTTATAATATCCCTGGAAAAAAAGTTTCGAAAAGAGAAGATCTCTCGAGTTCACTTGAAGAAATGCTTGCTGCAAATGGGCCATTTCTTCTTGAAATTGCAATTGAGAAGGAAGGAAATGTCTTCCCTATGGTGGAACCCGGATCTTCAGTTTCCGAAGTAAGATTGACTTATTAATAATAATACTATGAAACAGGAATTTACAATATCGCTATTCACTGAGGACCACATCGGGATCCTTGGTCAGATAACAATTATTTTAACACGAAGACAAATTAATATAGACAGTTTCACAGCTTCTGAATCGGCAGTAAAAGGAGTATATCTGCTCACAATCGTTGTAAAGACAACAAGCGAGATGGTCCAGAAAGTGGCAAGACAAATGGAAAAGCTTATTGATATCTTAAAAGTTTTTGTACATACATCTGACCAGATTATTTATCAGGAGATTGCTTTGTTCAAGGTCACTACTAATGGAATGATGTCGGGTAATGTTATTGATCATATTGTCAGGGCCCATAATGCAAGAATTCTGGAGGTTTCACCTGAATATATGGTAATTGAGAAAACAGGCCACAAGACAGAGATATCGGAATTGCTAACTCAGCTTGAACCATTTGGTTTATTGCAGTTTGCAAAATCAGGCAGAGTTGCAATAACCAAACAGGTCAAGGAGTTAAATGCATATCTTAAAGAGATGGATGAAGCTAACCGTTATAAAACAGAACCAACATTGAATTGATATTCAGACAGGAACGCCCCCTTGTCAAGGGGTTCTATGATTGCTCTCGTTTTACCCCCCCTGGGGGGTTGGGGGTTAAAAAATGAAAATGAAAAAATTTATTAATAATTAAAAATCAGTAATAATCACATATTTAAATTTTAAGAACATGGCAAAAATTGATTTTGGCGGTGTCGTCGAAAATGTAGTTACAAGAGCAGAATTTTCACTTTCAAAAGCCCGCGAAGTACTTAAAAATGAACTTGTCGCTGTTATCGGTTATGGTGTTCAGGGACCTGCACAGGCGATGAATATGAAGGATAACGGGATAAATGTAATTATCGGACAGGCTCCAGAGTTTAAAGCCGACTGGGATAAAGCTGTCGCTGACGGTTTTGTCCCCGGAAAAACCTTATTTCCAATAGATGAAGCTGTAAGAAAAGGTACGATAATTCAATACCTTGTCTCGGATGCTGCTCAACGTATACTCTGGCCAAAACTAAAACCATGCCTTAAAAAAGGAGATGCGCTTTATTTTTCACACGGGTTTTCAATTACCTATAAGGAACATACAGGCGTAATCCCCCCTCCTTTTGTTGATGTAATCCTGGTTGCACCAAAGGGCTCCGGAACAAGCGTAAGACGTAATTTCCTTGCAGGTGCAGGCATTAACTCCAGCTATTCAGTTTTTCAGGATTTCACAGGGAAAGCTGAAGAACGTACAATCGCTTTAGGAATTGCTATTGGCTCAGGTTATCTCTTCCCGACAACTTTTGAACAGGAGGTCTACAGCGATCTAACCGGGGAGCGAGGAGTTTTAATGGGTGCTCTCGCAGGAATTATGGATGCACAGTACCAGGTACTAAGGGAAAATGGTCATAGTCCGTCTGAAGCTTTTAATGAGACTGTCGAGGAACTGACCCAGAGCCTTATAAGATTAGTTGATGAAAAGGGTATGGACTGGATGTATTCTAACTGCAGTGCAACGGCACAACGCGGGGCACTCGACTGGCGCCCAAAATTCAAAGCAGCAACTCTTCCTGTTTTCACCGACTTATATAATAAGGTCAAATCAGGAGAGGAATGTGTCAGAGTCCTTAACTCAACAGGGGCCGCTAATTATAAACAAGTACTTGATGCTGAACTTAATGAACTTGGTAATTCCGAGATGTGGAGAGCAGGTGCAGCAGTAAGAAAACTGAGACCGGTGAAATAAAAAATTTTTACAAATAATTTATAAATATGGACGATAAGGTTATTATTTTCGATACCACGCTCCGGGATGGAGAACAGGTGCCTGGTTGCCAGTTGAATACAATTGAAAAAATTGAAGTTGCCCAGGCTCTTGAGGCTCTGGGGGTTGATGTTATCGAAGCTGGTTTCCCTATTTCAAGCCCGGGAGATTTCAAATCGGTAGTAGAAATATCAAAGGCAATCTCAAATCCGGTGATCTGTGCACTTACCCGGGCAGTCAAAAAAGATATCGAAGTTGCTGCTGATGCTCTTCAGTATGCAAAAAGGAAAAGGATACACACCGGTATCGGTGTTTCTGAATTCCATATAAAGTATAAGATCAAGACAACTCCTGAAGAGATCCTGAAAAGAGCTGCAGATGCAGTTAAATATGCAAGAAAATTTGTTGATGATGTTGAGTTTTATGCTGAAGATGCAGGCAGAAGTGAAAATGCATATCTGGCAAAAGTTATCGAAGCAGTAATAAAAGCAGGAGCTACTGTAGTAAATATACCCGACACAACCGGTTACTGCCTTCCCGAAGAATATGGTCAGAAAATAAAATACCTCAGGGAAAATGTTCCCAATATTGATAAAGCAACCATCTCAACGCACTGCCATAATGACCTGGGCATGGCTACTGCAAATACAATGATGGGTATTATCAATGGAGCAAGACAGGTTGAAGTGACGATTAATGGTATCGGAGAGAGAGCAGGAAATACATCTCTTGAAGAGATTGCTATGATTATTAAAAGTCACCATGACCTCAAATTAAGAACTGACATCAATTCAAAACTGATATATAGCACAAGCCGCCTTGTTTCAACTCTTATGAGCATGCCTGTTCAGGCTAATAAAGCAATAGTAGGGAGAAACGCATTTGCTCATTCTTCGGGTATTCATCAGGATGGCGTACTTAAGAACAGGGAAAACTATGAAATCATCGATCCGGTTGAGGTTGGGATCAGGGAATCATCAATAATCCTTACAGCACGAAGTGGCAGAGCAGCTCTAAATCACCGTCTTGAATTACTGGGATTCAATTTTGGGAAAGAGGAGATTGATGATATATACCATCGTTTCCTCCTGCTCGCCGACAAGAAAAAAGAGATCAATGATGAAGATATAAGAATACTTGCTGGTGTTGTTTTCCAGGGAGAAAAATCTCTTAAGCTCGATCTTCTTCAGGTTTCGTGCGGAAAATCATTAATTCCGGTTGCTACCGTTGGTGTAAAAATTAATGGTGAAGTGCACTTCTCTACAGCATCCGGTAACGGACCTATCGATGCAGCATTCACAGCTGTCAAACAGCTTATCAGCAAAACAGTGCATCTCGAAGAATTTCTGATTCAGGCTATTACTAAAGGGAGTGATGACCTCGGCAAGGTACATATCCAAGTTGAACACCAGGGAAAAATCTATTATGGTTTTTCAGCAAATACCGATATCATTACCGCTTCAGTTGAAGCCTTTATCGACGCACTTTCAAAGATTAAATAAGCCCCCAACACCCTAAATGGGGGATGAGGGGCAAAGAGTTACGCAGAGTTACACGGAGAAAAACAAAATATAATAAATGAACTCAAAAACACTTTTCGACAAAATCTGGGACAGTCATGTGGTGAGGTCCATTGACGCCGGACCTGATGTTCTCTACATCGACAGGCATTACGTACATGAAGTTACAAGTCCACAAGCTTTTAATGGCCTGAAAGAACGAGGTATTACGGTATTCAGACCCGGCAAAACTATTGCCACTGCCGACCATAATATACCCACTAAGGACCAGCATCTTCCAATCAGGGATCAATTGTCGCGAAACCAGGTTGAACGACTTAGCGAAAATTGCCAGAAGTATGGTATCGAGTTGTTTGGACTTAACGATCCAAAAAACGGTATTGTCCATGTAATTGGTCCGGAACTGGGATACACCCTGCCTGGAATGACAATAGTATGTGGTGACAGCCATACATCTACCCATGGCGCATTTGGTACAATTGCATTCGGTATCGGAACCAGCGAGGTTGAGATGGTTCTTGCAACCCAGTGTATTCTTCAGCCAAAACCAAAGAAGATGAGGATCACACTGGATGGGGAACTGCATAAAGGAGTGACTTCCAAGGATATAATCATGTACATTATATCGGAAATCTCGGCCAGCGGGGCAACAGGATATTTTGTTGAATATTGCGGTTCTGCAATCAGAAGTCTGACCATGGAATCCAGGATGACAATCTGCAACATGAGTATCGAAATGGGTGCCCGAGGTGGTCTGATAGCCCCCGATGAAACTACATTTGAATATCTGAGAAACCTTCCTTCAATTCCGGGAGCAGACGACATTAAGTCATCAATCAATAAATGGAAGAACCTCAGGAGCGATACTGATGCCATTTTTGACAGAGACCTTAAATTTGACGCCGGTTTAATAAAACCGATGATCACTTATGGCACAAACCCCGGCATGGGAATGTCAATCGATGATTCAATTCCCATGTCAGATGATAATGGGAATAAAGCCTCTTCCTCATTTTTAAAATCACTTGATTATATGGGTTTTAAACCAGGTATGAAACTGCTTGGGCATCCCATAGATTATGTTTTCCTTGGGAGCTGCACAAATGGAAGAATCGAGGATTTCAGGGCATTTGCAAAGATCATCAAGGGCAGAAAAAAAGCTAATAATATAACGGCACTGATAGTCCCTGGTTCAAAAAAGGTGGAAGAACAGATGGTTTCCGAAGGGCTCATAGAGCTTTATAAAAGTGCAGGTTTTGAAGTAAGGCAACCAGGATGTTCCTCCTGTTTAGCTATGAACGAAGATAAAATCCCTCAGGGGAAATATGCAGTCTCTACTTCTAACAGGAACTTTGAAGGGCGACAGGGTCCAGGATCCCGGACTTTGCTCGCGAGTCCGCTCACAGCAGCTGCAGCAGCAATAACAGGGAGAATAACTGATCCAAGGGAATTTATAACTGAAGAAAATAAAGTTAAAAAATAATAAGATATGCCAAAAGTTAAGTTTGATATTCTTGAGTCAACCTGTATACCTCTTCCATTCGAAAATGTTGATACCGATCAGATTATCCCTGCAAGGTTTTTAAGCGCAACTACTAGACAAGGATTCGGAGATAACCTTTTCCGCGACTGGAGATATACAAAAACAGGAGAGAAAAACAGTGATTTTGTCCTGAACAATCCAAATTACACGGGAAAGGTACTTGTTGCAGGTAAAAATTTTGGAAGCGGATCAAGTCGCGAACATGCTGTCTGGGCTATTTTTGATTATGGCTTCAGAGCCGTGGTATCTAGCTTCTTTGCCGATATTTTCATGAACAATGCACTAAATAACGGACTCCTTCCCATAGTTATTTCAGAAGAACTTCTAAAAAAGCTTCATGACCTGATCGCAAAAGATCCTTCACTAAAAGTTAAAATAGATCTTGAAAAACAGACTTTTACGATATTATCGACAGGAGATTCAGTTAAATTCAATATCAATCCTTATAAGAAAGAATGTCTGCTTAAAGGGCTGGATGATATTGACTTTTTATTGAGTATGAAGAACTTAATAACCAGTTATGAAAACAACAAAAGCCTTGTATAATGAGAGTTGAAATAATGGATACTACCCTCAGGGATGGGGAACAGACACAGGGAGTTTCATACTCACCGCTCGAAAAACTCCACATTGCAAAACTTCTCCTGAAGGATCTGAAAGTCGACCGTATTGAAGTGGCTTCAGCACGTGTTTCCTCAGGGGAATTTGAAGCTATCAGACAAATAACTGACTGGGCCCGTCATAACAATCTCCAAAGAAAAGTAGAAGTCCTGGGGTTCGTCGACAGAGATATTTCCTTAAACTGGATAAATGATGCCGGAGGAAAGGTAATTAATCTTCTCTGTAAAGGGTCACTCCGGCATCTCGAAAAACAGTTGAAAAAAACACCCGATAATCATGTGAGTGATATTAAATACATTATCAGGAAGGCTGAAAGCCGTGACATGGAGGTAAATATTTATCTGGAAGACTGGTCGAACGGAATGATACACTCTGAAGAATATGTCTTTTATCTGCTGGATTCTTTGAAGGATGAAAACGTCCAGAGATTCATGCTCCCGGATACCCTCGGGATCCTTAACCCGGAACAGACCTTCAATTTCTGTAAAAAAATTATTGACCATTATCCTTCACTTCATTTTGATTTTCATGCACATAATGATTATGACCTGGCTGTTGCCAATGTCTTTTCAGCAGTAAAAGCAGGAATAAAAGGAATTCATACTACTATTAACGGCCTCGGAGAAAGAGCTGGAAATGCACCTCTTTCAAGCGTCATCGGTGTTCTTCGTGATCTTACTAAAACAGAGACCGGGATAAATGAGTTCGAGATAACCAAAGCAAGTAAAATAGTAGAGACATTCAGCGGAATACGGATACCTGTAAATAAACCGGTAATCGGAGAGAATGTTTTTACTCAAACGTCAGGAGTTCATGCTGACGGCGATAGTAAAGACAACCTCTATTATAATAACTTACTACCTGAAAGATTCGGAAGAAAAAGAAAATATGCCCTTGGAAAACAATCGGGAAAAGCAACGATCAGGAAAAACCTTGAAGAATTTGGGCTGTTCCTTAATCCTGAATCACTCACAAAAGTGACTCAAAGAGTTATTGAACTGGGGGATAAAAAGGAAAATGTGACCACGGAAGACCTGCCTTTTATCATAGCTGATGTGCTTGGCAGTGAAGAGATAAATTACAAGATCTTTATCAAAAACTATTCCCTCTCCCTCTCCTATGGTTTAAAACCTTTTGCGAGTGTTCTGATTGAGATTGACGGTAATTTATACCAGGAAACATCATCAGGTGACGGACAATATGATGCTTTCATGAAAGCATTACGGATAATATATGACAAACTCGGGAAACAGTATCCGGTATTAACAGATTACCAGGTATCTATTCCTCCGGGAGGCAAAACTGATGCCTTTGTAGAAACTGTTATTACCTGGGACTACAATGGAAAAGAATTTAAAACCAGAGGCTTTGATGCCGACCAGACTGAATCAGCAATAAAGGCGACTGAAAGAATGCTGAATATTATTGAGAATATTGAAATGAAAACAATAAGTAGCAAAAAATTAACAGAGGTATAGATTTAAATTAAAGATCCTGACATTTATTCTTAAATAAAAAACTATAAATAGAAATTAACTTATGAGTAAATTGTACAATATTGCCGTCATACCAGGTGATGGTACCGGACCTGAAGTTGTCGGAGAAGGCAAAAAAGTTCTGATTGCTGTTGCTGATAAATTTGGATTTAAACTCAATTTCGAAGAGTTCGATTTTGGAGGAAATCGTTATCTGAGAACGGGTGAAATACTTCCGGATTCTGCATCAGATCAATTGAAAAAGTTTGATTCAATTTTTTTGGGTGCTATCGGACATCCGGATGTAAAACCAGGTATTCTGGAAAAAGGAATTCTATTAAGATTACGATTTGAATTGGATCAATATATTAATCTCCGTCCTATTAAATTATACCCGGGAGTGGCCACACCCTTAAAAGATAAAGGCCCTGAGCATATTGATTATGTTGTAGTCAGAGAAAATACAGGCGATGTTTATACTGGTATTGGCGGTGTTACCATGAAAGGTACTCCACATGAAGTTGCAATTCAGAATATGGTATATTCCCGCATGCAGGTAGAACGTTGTCTGCGATATGCTTTTGAATACACAAGAAAACGAAACAAGAAAAAAACACTGGCTCTTTGCGGGAAAACCAATGTATTAACTTATGTATTTGATCTCTGGGAGCGGGCATTCCATGAAATTGGGAAAGCGGATTATCCTGATATTATTCGTGAATACTATCATGTAGATGCAACCTGCATGTGGATGGTTAAAAATCCTGAATGGTTTGATGTAATTGTTACGACCAATATGTTTGGAGATATTATAACTGACCTGGGAGCCATTACCCAGGGAGGAATGGGAATCGCTGCCGGAGGAAATATCAATCCTGAAGGTGTTTCTATGTTTGAGCCCATAGGGGGTTCTGCTCCAAAATATACCGGGAAGAATGTCATTAATCCACTGGCTTCTATCGCATGCGGCGGTATGATGCTTGAGCATTTGGGTGAAGAAAAAGCTGCCCGTGCAGTAGAAAACGCTATTATGTATGTTACAGCTAATAAATTAAAAGATATGGGAGCCGGCAGGATGGGATATTCAACCACTGAAGTCGGGGACCTTGTAGCTGAAAGAGTCTAATATTAAAAAATCATTTTCTGATCTTAACTTGTACTAATTATTAAATTTTTGATATCTTTGTATTTATATTTTTAAGAAATGTACTACAAATCAACTTCACACCATCATTTTCATCTTTGCGTTCAGGCGAGGTGATAATGATATATGTGTAAATAAAAATATCATAAACCCGTCTGAGCAGATCAGGCGGGTTTTTTTATTTTAAAAAAAGAAAGATGAGTGAACTGAAAATTGCAATTCAAAAGAGCGGACGACTTAGTGAAAATTCAAAAAAACTGCTGGAAGAATGTGGTATCAAATTCTCCAATGGCATCAGCGTCCTTAAAACAACTGCCAGTAATTTTCCCGTTGAGCTCCTGTTCCTTCGGGATGATGATATACCTCAATATGTGGAGCAACAAGTTGCCGACATAGGTATTCTTGGCGAAAACATGGTACTTGAAAAGAATAAGGATGTAACTATTATAGAACAGCTTGGCTTTGCTCAATGCAGACTTAGCCTTGCTATTCCAAAAGAAGAAAAATATGAGGGTTTAGGGTATTTCATGAATAAGAAAATAGCCACAAGCTACCCACATATCCTGAGCAGTTTTCTTAAGAAAAACAAAATAACTGCTGAGATAGAAGAGATAAGTGGCAGCGTGGAAATAGCCCCCGGAATAGGTCTGGCAAATGCAGTATGTGATATTGTAAGCTCAGGCAGTACCCTGCTTACCAATGGTTTGCATGAAGTTGCAACCATTCTTAAGAGCCAGGCAGTCATTATCGGAAATAAGAACCTGAGTCCGGAAAAGCAAACGATTCTAAACAACTTGCTTTTCAGGATAAGGGCCGTCAAACATGCGAAAGAGAATAAATATATATTACTCAATACACCAGAGTCGGCTATTACAAAAATTTGCAATATACTTCCGGGTATGAAAAGTCCTACCATTGTGCCGTTGGTAGAAAAAGGATGGTACAGTCTGCATTCGGTTGTGAAAGAGGACGAATTCTGGGAAAGGATTGATCAGCTCAAATCAGCAGGTGCAGAAGGCATTCTGGTTATTCCAATTGAGAAAATGATTCTGTAATGAAGACAATAATTCTTCCCGAAAAAGAGAGATGGAATGATCTCTGCAAACGTCCGGAAATACCCGGAAACGATCTTGAAAATGTCGTCAGAAATATTTTAAACAGAGTAAAATCAGAGTCTGATAAGGCTGTTTATTATTTCTCCGAAAAATTTGATGGTGTGCCTCCCGGAAACTTAAAGGTATCCTCAGATGAGATCATGGAATCAGCTGTAATTATCCCACACGAATTAAAAAATGCAATAAAGCTTGCCAGAAAGAATATTGAGAGTTTCCATTCTGCTCAATTTCTCACTGAACCGGTAATTGAAACCGCCAGGGGAGTCAGATGCTGGAGAAAGGGTGTGGCAATTGAAAAAGTCGGACTTTATATCCCGGGAGGTAGCGCTCCTCTTTTTTCAACCCTCCTTATGCTGGCCATTCCGGCGAAACTGGCAGGATGCAAAGAAATAGTTGTCTGCACTCCTCCCGGGAAGAATGGAAAAATTAGCCCGCTGATTCTTTATGCTGCACATCTTATCGGTATATCTGAAATATTCAAAGCAGGCGGCGCTCAGGCTATTGCTGCAATGGCTTACGGGACTGAGAGTATTCCTAAAGTATATAAGATATTCGGACCAGGTAATCAATACGTTACAAAAGCCAAGGAGCTGGTCCAGCAGGATGGTGTTGCAATAGATATGCCTGCAGGGCCCAGTGAAGTATTAGTGATTGGAGACAACAGAGCCAATACTGAATTTATTGCAGCTGACATGCTTTCACAGGCAGAGCACGGACCTGACAGTCAGGTTATTATGCTGACTGATGATCTGAACCTAATAAGAAAAGTTAAATCTGAAGTTGAAAAACAGGTTGAGTCGTTACCTAGAAAAGAAATTGCTTTAAAAGCGCTGGAAAATAGTCAGCTAATCCTTTTATCTACAATTGATGACTGTTTGGAATTCAGCAATTTATATGCTCCGGAACACCTTATTATTAACACTGTTGATGCAAATTCAGTTGCAAACAAAGTTAGAAATGCAGGCTCTGTTTTCCTTGGAAAGTTCAGTAGCGAAAGCGCCGGTGATTATGCTTCCGGAACAAATCACACACTTCCGACAAATGGATTTGCTAAGAATTATAGCGGGGTATCTACCGAAAGCTTTCTGAAAAAAATATCTTTTCAGGAGATAACTGCAGAAGGCATCAAAAACCTCGGACCCGCAATAGAACTGATGGCCGAAGCGGAGTCATTAATCGGGCATAAAAATGCGGTTAGTGTAAGACTTAAAAGTTTGGAGAATGATTGATTTGAATAATTTAGTAAGGGAAAATGTTTTAAAACTTACTCCCTATTCATGTGCCAGGGATGAATTCAAAGGCAAAACCGGTATATTTATGGATGCCAATGAGAATCCTTACGGGAACCTTAACCGTTATCCCGATCCTTATCAGAGAGAGCTCAAAACTATAATATCAAAAGTCAAAGGGATTGAAGAGGAAAAAATATTCCTCGGCAATGGCAGCGATGAAATTATAGATCTTTGCTTCAGGGTTTTCTGCAATCCGCATGTGGATAAAGCACTCACATTCACTCCTACCTACGGAATGTACGAAGTGTCTGCTTCAGTGAATGATGTTGAAGTAGTAAAGATTCCTTTGAATGAAAGCTTTCAGATTGATCTGGAAAAAACAGAAAATTGGTTTTCGGATAAAAATCTTAAGCTCATCTTTATTTGTTCCCCGAATAATCCAACCGCAAACTCCATGAGTTATTCCGATGTTGAATATATTATTAATAAATTTAATGGGATTGTTGTCATCGATGAAGCTTATATTGATTTCAGTGAAAAACCTTCGTTTATCAAAAAGGTTGATAAATATCCTAAACTGATAGTGATGCAAACATTCAGTAAGGCATTTGGACTGGCAGCCATAAGAGTAGGAATGGCTTTTTCAAATCCTGCTATTATTCAGTATTTCAACAAACTGAAACCGCCATATAATATAAGTACAATTAATCAGAAAGCCGTGATGGGTAAACTCGCCCAAAGTGAGCAATATAAACGCCATGTTTCCAGAATTAAAAAGGAAAGAGAAAGACTTTCTGCAATTCTGTCAAAAATGAACATTGTAGAAAAGGTTTATCTGTCAGATGCCAATTTCCTCCTTGTTAAAGTTAAAAATGCTAACTATATTTATAATGCATTGGTTAACAGGAATATTATTATTAGAAACCGTAGCAGTGCAGTTGAAAACTGCCTTCGGATCACGATAGGTAAAAAGTCAGAGAATGAAAAGCTAATCAAAGCATTAAAATCTATTTCAATATGAAGAAAGTTCTTTTTATTGACCGTGATGGTACGATTATAGCCGAGCCGGAAGATGAGCAGATAGATAGCTTTGAGAAGCTGACTTTTCTTCCCGGGGCCATTTCATCTTTATCAAAGATAGCAAAGGAGACTGATTTTGAATTTGTTATGGTTACAAATCAGGATGGTCTTGGTACAGAGTCATATCCTGAACATACCTTCTGGCCGGTTCAGAACAAGATTCTGGAAATACTGAAAGGTGAGGGTGTTAAATTCGCTGAAATTTTTATTGACAAAACAATCCCGTCACAAAAAGCGCCGACCCGTAAACCCGGAACTGCAATGCTTGTCAAATACCTTGCTGGCGGGATCGATCTCAACTCATCATACGTTATCGGCGACAGGATGACAGATGTTGAGTTCGCAAAGAACCTTGGATGTAAATCCATTTTAATTAGTGATAAAAGATCCCTTGAAACCGTATTAACAACCAAAGACTGGAATGATATATATAAATATCTGAAACAACTTCCTCGAACCTCAAAAGTGGAACGCAAAACATCCGAGACTGATATACTCATCGAACTCAATCTGGATGGATCAGGTAAAAGTACAATTTATACAGGAATTGGATTTTTCGATCACATGCTGGAACAGATTGCCTGTCATGGAAACCTCGATCTTATTATAAAGGTGAAAGGTGATCTTCATATTGACGAGCACCATATAGTTGA
>Ga0208478_1000419_pt1 | contig 15099 bp, 7 predicted proteins | sample NGESurdeep072012_5_FD_184462 | JGI IMG/M metagenome (GOLD analysis project Ga0208478, IMG submission 184462) | Arctic peat soil microbial communities from Barrow, Alaska - NGEE Surface sample 415-2 deep-072012 (SPAdes) | ecosystem: Environmental > Terrestrial > Soil > Wetlands > Peat ...
TTCATGGAATACATTACCGGTTCAGACAACTGTTACAGCGACAGGACTTATAGCAGGACCTTACATCGTCACAGTAACGGATAATAACGGATGTACGGCGACGGCTAATGTTACCATTTCTCAGCCGGCAGCGGCATTAACTGCAACCACCACACAGGTTAATGTATTGTGCTTTGGCAAATCCACAGGGAGCGCAACAGCGACCCCGGCAGGAGGAACAGGGCCATACACATACTCATGGAATACGGTACCTGGTCAGACAGCAGCCACGGCAATTAATCTTGCAGCAGGACCTTATACAGTCACTGTTAAAGATGCAAACAATTGTACCACCACAGCTAATGTTATAATCACCCAGCCTGCAGCAGCACTGACAGTAACCACTTCACAGGTTAATATACTTTGTTATGGCAACTCCACAGGAAGTGCAACAGCAATACCGGCAGGTGGTACAGGTCCATATACATATTCATGGAATACAATACCGGTTCAGACAACTGCAACAGCAACAGGACTTATTGCAGGCAGTTATACGGTAACAGTAACTGACAATAACGGATGTACGGCTAACGCAAATGTTACCATTTCACAACTCGCCCCGCTTACTGCAACTGTTTCAAAAACAGATGTCTCATGTAACGGTTTTAACGACGGTACAATAACTATAAGTTCACCATCGGGCGGGTCCGGAACATATCAATACTCTGTCGATGGAGGAGCCAATTATGTAGCATCAGGCAATTTTGTCAACCTGGCACCTGCAACATATAACGTACATATGCGTGATATAGCTGACCCGGCCTGTTCGGTACTACTTTACCCGAACCTGGTAATAACCGAGCCGATTCAACTTACATTGACTTCAACCGGCGACATAGTTCTTGACTGTAATGGTGATTTGGATGGAATAGGAGCTTTCTTTGCTTTAGGCGGAACAATGCCATATAACTTCCATTTAATATCCAATGGCGCAGGAGCAACGCTGGCAGCACCCGGATTCAACTCACAGACCTTCTTTAATGCAGGCGCCGGGTCAATAATAGTTGCTGTAACTGACTTCCATGGTTGTTTTACACAGGCAACGATAAACATAACGCAGCCGGACACACTGACCCCGGGAACTATTGCGGCCAATCAGGTACTCTGTGCAGGAGATAATCCCGCACAGTTCACCGAAACGGTCCCTGCAACCGGAGGTCCAGGTGCATATAACTACCAGTGGCAGTATGGTGCAGCAGCCGTTGGTCCTTTTATAAATATTGCAGGTGCCACAGGAATACTCTACACACCACCTGCAGGTGCAAATAATACATTGTACTACAGGCGGATGATTACTTCCGGGATATGCATGCCGGTCTATAGTAATGTTGTTGAGGTTCTGGTTAATCCTAAACCTGTTGCAATCCTTACTGGCGGTGAGACTATCTGTCCTGCCCAGACTTCAATTCTGAATGTCAATATGATGGTTGGAACAGGTCCGTTCGAACTCGATATTAACACCCTGGGTACAATTACAGGATACGTTAGCGGAGCAGACATTACGGTTTCTCCTGCAGCTACAACAACTTACACGTTGTTGAGAGTCAGAGATGCAAATCTGTGTGAAGTACTGAGTCCTTCTGCAAACCTCATTGGTTCTGCCACTGTAATAGTAAGGGCTTTACCGGCAATAACCACATCACCGGTAAGCAAAACAATATGTGAATACGGTCTGGTTGCCTTTAATGTAGTGGCAACAGGAACGGATCTTACATATCAGTGGTATGTAAATACAGGCAGCGGATTTAATCCTGTTGCTGATGGAGGAGTCTATTTTGGTGCCACTAATTCAACTCTGAGTCTTTTTGGTGCAACACGACTGATGACCGGGTATGTTTACCATGTTGTGGTTACAGGATGTTCTTCATCTGTAACATCGACCGATGCAACACTTACTGTAAACACAGCTCCGGAGATTTCTGTACAACCGAAAGACACCACTGCATGTATGAATGCAGGTGCGGCCTTTAGTATTACGGCAACAGGCACCGGTGTTGTTTACCAGTGGCAGGTAAACAAAGGTGCGGGATTTATTAATGTCGTCGATGATGCCAACTTCAGCGGATCGGCCCTGAACACTCTTACTATAACAAATGCACAGGCTGCATTCAATAACTATATCTTCAGGACAATTTTAACGGGAGTATGCGGTATACCGGTTTATTCCAACTTTGCCGTACTTAGGGTAAACATACCTCCGGCAATAACTCTCAACCCTGTGAATAAAACAGCATGCGATGGCACAGGACCTGTATTGTTCAGCGGCAACGGATCGGGAATTATAGATTCCCTGAGATGGGAGGTATTCAGCGGAGGAGTTTGGTCGGATGTTCACGACAACGCAATTTACAGCGGATCAACTTCACAGCAGCTGACTCTTGTCACTGTTCCGGTAGCTCTTAACGGTAACCAGTACAGGCTTGCTCTGAAGGCTAAATGTATTACTGTAAATACAACCGCTGCAACACTCACTGTTAATCCGAATCCTGTAGTAGACTTCAGCGCTATAGATCCTATACATGCCTGCGGAAACGTTCCTCTGGTCATAAATGGCAATCCGACAGGTGGTTCTGGTATCTGGTCAACACATCTGTGGACAGGAGATGTTGGTCCTCTGAACAATTACTTTATTCAGTCGCCGACTTTCAATTCGCAGATTGCAGGTACTTATGCACTTAACTACAAGGTCAAAGACAATAAAGGATGTTACGGGAACGGAGATGTTACAGTAATTGTTGATGCTCCCGATGCGACCTTTAATCAGGATATATCAAACGGGTGCACCCCTGCGACTGTAACCTTCACAAAAGATATGACAGGAATAGCGAAATTCTGGTGGGACTTCGGTGATAGTTCACCAAAGGACTCAGTTGATGCTAATCCTGTACATACATTCACAAATATCAATCCATCATCGATTGAATACTATAATGTGAAACTTACTGTCAGGTCACCTGGCGGATGTACTGATTCATTCACTTCATCGGTAACGGTTTATCCTGCTATTGATGCTACTTTCACAGCAACTCCGGCAATAGTCTGCAGCGGTAACCAGATCATCTTTACAACACAGCCGGGAGCAAGTAAATACTTCTGGGACTTTGGTGACGGGGTGAGCGGCTATTTCACGAATACAACCAATCATCTGTATACCAACTTCACAACGGCTCCTGTTGTTCAAACTGTTACACTTACAACACAATCGTTCTATAACTGTACCGATGTGAAGACTCTTAATATTACAGTTATGCCGGTACCGCTTCCGCAGTTTACCGCTGTACCTGTAACACAGGAATATGATGCAGCCGGTAATCAGGTTACCTTTACAAATACAACCAATGCCGGGACCTGGACCTGGTTATGGAAGTTCGGAGACGGAACCACTTCAGCAGCTCAGAGTCCAGCCCATACTTACTCTGACATTGGAACTTATGATGTTGTTTTGAGTGTGAGCAATGCAAATTGTTCAGACAGTATTAAACATCAGGTAATTGTGACGCCGAAAAAGCCGATAGCCAGTTTTGATCTTATACCATCGGGTTGTTTACCGCTGAGTATTGAGGTCAATAACACTTCGCAGAATACAAATATACCCGGTACTAGCTATTTGTGGGACTTTGGTGACGGAGGCGCTTCGACATCCAGGAATCCGACATACACCTATTTTACTCCGGGTACCTACAAGGTTACGCTGACTGTAACAGGTCCGGGAGGAACATCTACCTTTATTCAGCCTCAGCTAGTCAATGCGTATCCATCACCATTGGTAAACTTCCAGGTATCGCCAACAGTAGTATTTGCGAATGATCAACAGGTAAGAATGTACAATCTGACGCAGGGAGCAGATTCTTATCTCTGGGAGTTTGGTGACGGAGATACTTCAAAGGTTAAAGAGCCATATCATAAATATATGGAAGAAGGAGTATATGATATTACGCTTTGGGCATATGTACATAATGTGATTAATGGTGTGAATATTACCTGCAGTGACAAGTATGTATTGTCACCGGGAGTAACGGTAGAGCCTGCGGGAGTGATAAGATTCTCAACAGTATTTACTCCGAATATCCAGTCAGAAATTGATATGGATCATCTGCCGACCTGGGGCACTGAGATTGACCAGTTCTTCTTCCCGCCTATAAGGGATAAAGTGATCAACTATAAGCTTCAGATCTTCAACAGGCTTGGAGTGCTGATTTTTGAAAGTCACGATATCAATAAACCGTGGAATGGTTATTACCAGCATAAGCTTTGTCAGCAGGGTGTTTATGTATGGTATGTAGAAGGCAAATATGCTAATGGTCAGCCATTCAAGAAGGTGGGAGATGTGACGTTGCTGCACTAAAGGCGCAACGGTGCAAAGGCACAATGGCGCAATGGTTTAAAGGCAATTAATGATTAAGGAGCCCGTTGAGAGACGGGCTTTCTTTATTTTCCGGAAGGGATAATCACCCCCTTTTTATTTCCCTTTTTTTCGAGTTTTTTCTCCCCACTGGGGGGAGATGTCCCGCTTCACCGGAACAGAGGGGTTTTACTCCCAAAGCAGAGTCCTTCAGGGAAGATACCGCACATTGAGGCGCAGCCGAAATCCCGACATCCCGAAGAATGAGGGATCGTCGGGACAGCACCCCGCATACCATGAAAAATGCCGCAGAAAGCTACTATATAATGTAAGTTATACCTGTTTCATCTTTTTTCTGTTTCTGCTTTAAATAATTCACTTTTTAGTACCATCTGATTGAAATATTTCCTAAATTTGATTAGCTGTGTTCCTAAAACTTGTAATCATGTCTCTTATAAAGTACATCGATAGATTGCAACATATGGATTCATTGATATCTATGATGTCGACAGGAACTCCGGAAGAATTTGCCGAAAAGCTTGGAGTCAGACGAAGCACCCTTTTTTTCTCTCTTCAGGAGATGAGAGAGATGGGAGTAAATATTAAATATTCCTGTTTCAGACAATCCTATTATTATACTGATAATCACAGGATAAAAATTAAACTGGAAAATATCTTACCTGAAAGAGTTGATATAGATGAGGTATCTTAGCCCATAATTTTTCCAATAAAGTTATAGTCCATCATTATCGGACTATACTTATAGTAAGTCGTTCGTAAGTATATTCTTTGTTCTATGAATTTACTGGCCAGATATTATAATCAGAAGGGACTAAATCTTTTCATTGGTATCGTCACTGCAAAACTGATATTGATTTGGTTGTCAAAGAATCTACTAATAAATGAGGTAGTCTTTTTCAATGCATATAGCGAGCAATTAACTTACGAGCGTTCGCTCAAATTATTCGAAGATATGCAGAAATATTTGTGGATAAGTTATGCATTCACACCAATAATTCTTCTGATCAAATTTTCGTTAATCAGTTTAGTAATATATATAGGGATTGTTTTGAATAATATCCAATACAAGATCTCTCTGGGCTCTGTTTTTAAAATTGTAATAGCAAGTGAAATAGTTTTTGTATCATCAGATTTTATAAAATTTGTTTGGTTTTATCTGTTTGCGGGGAACTATAATTTAAATGATCTAGAGTTTTTCTATCCTTTATCCTTAATTAACTTTTTTAAAAGTGGAGAGGTCGCCAAAATCTGGATTTTTCCAATGCAAACTATTAATTTATTTCATCTGTTCTATATTATTTCTATTTCGTACGGCCTTAACAAAGTTTGCTTTATCAAAAAATCTGATTCAGATAAGATTGTATTATTATCATATATACCAGCGCTTCTATTATGGATTGCGTTAGTAATGTTTTTAACAATTGATATCTTACCGTGAAAAAAGTCATTTTAGGTTCTATTATCTTAATTATTGTTTTATTTGCATCATTTCTGGTAATTGGAATAGCCAGGAAACTTCAAAACCAAAAACTAGTTTCAGAAAAAATTGCAAGGTTCCCTACTTTTTCTTTTATGACATTATCTAATGGATCGTATAGCTCATTGGAGATAAAAAAGGGACCTGTACTTGTTGTTCATTTTCACCCGGAATGTGAACATTGTCAATATGAAATATCGGAAATACTGAAAAGCAATATTCCAGCTTCATTCACCAATGTGATTCTGATTTCTTCTGCCTCTCCTGATTCAATAAAAAGTTTTCTATACCGAAATAACTACCCCGATTATCCTTCGGTTATATTTCTTGTCGACACCTCATATAATTTCGAAGACACTTTCGGCAGCGGTATTATCCCTTCCAGTTATATCTATAATCGAAAATTGATTTTGGCAAAAGTTCTTCATGGAGAGGTCAAAGCCGAAGCTATTCTTAAATACCTTAACGAGAGTGAATAGAATTAGTAGAATCAAAAAGAACTCTGTACTCCAAAACGATTCTTCTGACTGTGGTGCTGCATGTCTTGTTTCAGTTATAAAATACTTTGGAGGCAATTCAACTATTGAAAAGATACGAAGATTGAGTGGAACTACCCAATTCGGAACGAGCATGCTGGGACTTTATCAGGCAGCAAATCAATTTGGATTGGATGCGACAGGGTATGAAGCCTCGTTAAAAGACATCAAAGATTATAGCAATGTACTGATATTGCATGTTACTCCTGAGGAGAGATTGGAACATTATGTAATAAGTTTTGGTTATGAAGGAGGTGGGTTCATAATCTGGGATCCCGCAAAAGGATTGATGAAGATGTCAGAAGATGAATTGGGTAAGATATGGCTAAGTAAGAAATGTCTTGGACTAGTCCCTAATAGTGCATTTAAATTAGAAAAGGAGAATAACAGTGGAAAAAAGGAGTGGTTTTTAAAAACAATTAAACCTGAAAAAGATCTTCTTATTATCAGCGTAATTACCGGAATCTTAATATCTGGTCTAGGACTTGTAATGGCAGTGTTTACACAAAAACTTATTGATAAAATTTTGCCTTCAAAAGAGATAAAAGTTCTCGTTCTAGCATCTATCTTGGTACTATTGCTCCTTTCTTCACGGATTATTCTCTCTGCTATACGGCAATTTTTTCTACTTATTCAGGGGAAATCCTTCAATATCAGGATTGTTGATGATTTTTACAACGCATTGCTTTTCCTCCCAAAAACATTTTTTGATACCAGAAAAACGGGTGATTTTGTTGCAAGGTTAAACGATACCACCAGGATCCAACGTGTTATAGCGGATGTTGTTGGAGTATACATAATTGACGTCTTAATATTACTTATCACTATAATAACATTGTTTTATTATTCTATGACTGCAGCTATCATGTCTCTTATCTGTCTTCCTATGTTTTACCTGATTGTATACAGATGGAATAAAGGGATTATTTCTGCCCAGCACAATTTAATGGCTGGGTATGCTTCAAGTGACAGTAATTTTATCAACGCTCTAAGGGGGATAACTGAAATTAAAAGCCTAAACTGGCAGAATGATTTTTCGGTAAAGAACAAACTTATCTATTCGGAATTTCAGGAAAGAGTATTTCTTCTGGGAAAGATAAAAATAAAACTTAATCTTCTTACCGGGTTGGCAGGTACCCTTTATGTGCTTATCGTTCTAATATATTCATCCATCCAGGTGATGAGTTCCAGAATGACTCAGGGTGAATTGATGGCAATCCTTTCGTTAAGTTCTACATTACTTCCTTCTGTTCTTAATCTTGCTCTGATTGGGATTCCTTTAAGCGAGGCAAAAGTTGCTCTAAACAGGATGTTTGAATTTTCACAAATAGATCCTGAAGAAAGGGAGAATATAGGCCAAAATGACAGTTTAGAAATTCTGAAATTATCACTAGTAAATATTTCTTTCAGATTTCCGGGCCAGAGATTATTGCTTGATAATCTATCCTTAAGTATCGAAAAGGGAAAAGTAGTTTCTCTTGTTGGGGAAAGCGGTTGTGGTAAAAGTACCCTGGCAAATATTATTCTTAGATTCTATTTACCTGAGGCAGGCAAGATAATTCTTAATAATAACATAAATTCCGATAAAATTAACCTAAAAAATTGGAGAACAAAAATTGGAATAATTCCTCAGGAAATTCATATTTTTAATGGTACAATTCTACAAAACATATTAACGGAACTTACTGAAAGCAAAATTAATGAGATGGTCTCAACAATTTCAGTTCTTGGGTTAGGCGGTTTCATTGATAGTTTTCCCTCCGGAATAATGACTTTAGTCGGGGAGGAGGGGATTAATCTTTCCGGTGGTCAAAAACAATTGCTTGCATTTATAAGGGTTCTTATAAAAAAGCCGGATATCCTTGTCATTGATGAAGGGACTTCAAATATGGACCGGGGGACCGAAAGCTTGATTATGGGTCTTATATCTAGGCTCAAATCTGAGATGGGAATTTTATTGATATCACACAGGATAAATATGGTCAAGAATTTAAGTGATTATATTTATGTTATTGACAGTAAGGTTATCACAGCTGAAGGAACTCATGCTGATCTTATCAAGTCTGATAATCTGTATAAAAGATTTTGGAATGATTTTTATTAAGGGACCTTTAAAATAAAATTGCGTACATTTTTACGTTTATCATAAATGAAGCTTTATCAAATTTTAAACATTCTCTGATATTCTACCTGTGTATATCCATAGATTATCCTGAAGTCACTTTTTCAAAAGAAGAAAGGACTAATCCAATGAAAAATACTTTTGTAGAATATTTAATGTTGTGATGTCATTTTGTAAATCTTGCATGGTATTCCCATTTTCCAAGATAATTATTCGACTACATAATTCAGTAATGTGATTTAAATCATGACTTGAAATTATTATTGTGGATTTTGTTTTTGCACTAAAATCCTTTAATATCTTTTTCAAGACAATCTGAGAACAAAAAAAACTAAAATTGCTAATAAGATTTTGCTTAATGGATTTCTTCGCCATCTAGCATTTCTGATAAATGATTTCCATTGATGATAAATAAAAATCTGTTTTAATATTTGGTCACTAATTGTACTGTCAAATAATCTTTAGACGTATATTTAAAAACATTAATCGACAATTCTTTCGATGTGACAATAAAATAGTAGGCTCCTATAAAGAATAATCAAAAGATTTGGAAATTCATTTTAGAGGTACCCTTTAATAATAGATTTCTTTTTCAAGATCGGGTTTTTGTATTTATTTCTTTGACCACAAGTTATAAGAACCAAAAATGTCGAGTTTGTAAATGGAATAATAGTTTAAGATGATTATAGTTATTTTATTCCTGTGAAATTTTTTTTCGACTTCTATTTTTTATTATAATGTATACAATATTAAAAGATAAACACATAAGAAGCAAAGCATAAAGGCAGTTTGTTTTTATAGCCGTTTTCTCAAAAATAAATGAAGAACTACTTATTAATATAATAATGGTCGTTAATGCAAAAGATATACGGAAAGAATGATATTAGCCCGGCAATAAAGGGCGTTTGTGTTGCTGAGCGAGTTACGGCCGAGAGGTAGTGTCCTGATAGAAAAGATATAGCTGTGAGGCCGAAACGAGCGAGGCATGGCGCATTTTTTGCCGTCCAAGTACAAGGTTTGTTGAACTATAAGAGTGTCTCGATACAAGTATTATTGCGAGTTGGTTACAAGTCAAGGTATACAAGGTTTTTTAAGAAGTACTGACGCGGTCGCGGTATAGACATTATAAATCTGTCTTAGAAGCAGGAGCAAATCGCAAAAAATGTGACAAACAAATGACCTTTTTTGTCCGTGTTAGCATTAGTTATTGTTTAAAATCGCATTTAAACCAGTCATCGATTTAACAGTATTCAAAGTATCAATGATCCCAATCTTTTGTCCGAAATCTATTGACATATTGGAAACAATGAAATTATCTTGTGAAGAGTTTTTATTTGTAATCTTGAGAATGTAAATCGAAGATCCATATTTATTACTAGAAATGGAAAGATCTCTTAAGTATTTTTCGACCTCAATTTGAAGCATACTATCATAGTTATATGTCGTGGAAAGATCACCAATTTCTTTTTTTATGCAAGTCTTTGTGAACTCAAGTGTGCCTATGGTTTTTAAATTATTCACTTGCTTTCTCATTTTATAGATTACAAAAGCGGTAATACAAATAATTACAATTAGAATTGAAAAATAGAGGATTAAAGAATTATGCTCATCCTTAAATTTATAGTAAAGGTTAATAGTCAGGAGCAATAGGAAGAAAGCAATTGTATATACGATGTATAATTTTTTATTTCTTCGACCAATTTCTTTGGGATCAGAGGATTCTGCCCGGTAAATCTTATACTTACTCATTTATAAAAACTGATTAGTTGGATATTATCTTGGTACATAGGCTCTTAATTAATGCTAACGATATAGTAAATACCTCTCATTTTCAACTTTTTCTTTTCTATATCCAAAACAGAAGAATCCAAAACATATCAACCAAATAACAATATCCTCATTAATCTTCTTAAAAAACAGACTATAGATAACTAAGATAGCTGCAAAAACAACACTTACAATTCCAAGTATTTTACCATTAAATGGTAAAAGAGGGTACGTCTTATACATATTTAAAAAGCTTAAAGTTCAAATTATATGAACGAATGTCAAATTATAGGTTAAAGAATTAGAATTTACAAGACTTTTCCAAATTAAGTTCTAGATGTTAATCATAAAAGAATTGATTTATATCCTTGTTTACAACAATGCAACTAGTTCTGGAACATAGCTGCATTGTTTAAAGGTACTAAGAAGTATTCATTCTACCATGGCAGATATTACCGTTCTTCACTTTCTGCAGAAAAACCACAAATTACTGCTGCAACTAATCCCGCAACTGGATTAGCTAGAGCATAGATTGCTCCGATCCCAGCACATAATAGAATGGATTTCCAAGATCCTCCATGGAGATTTTCCATTTCTTCAAAACTTAATTTTTTTGTTTCCATTGTTTAAAAGTTTTACAATTAATAATAGAAATTTATGTTAGGTAAATTTCTATTATTAAAGTCCATTAATACTGGATTTTGATTAATTTCTGAATCTATGAACAATTATTTAATTTTAATTTGATTATTGGTGGTCAAAGAATAGGGATAGTTTACAATTGTAAAACTCACTACGAAAACGTAGAATATTATTTTATATATGATATGATTTTTTTTGTGCTATTTAATTAATCCCGATTATTTCGGAGTAAACAACCTGAAAGTCATAAATTGCAACCGTTTCTCTCACTTTTAAGAAAATTTTTTAGAGAGGATGTAAAAAATGTGGAGCACCAAGATATTTGTGGATAAATGTTTGTCGTGATGCAAAGGTGAGATGCCGAACTATTGGTAGATAAATGATTTTGATGGAGATAAAAGAGGCTGTCTCAAAACAAGGGGTATTACTCTTCAATTAAAAAGAACCATTGAGAGCTTCTCCGTATCACCCATTCTCCCCCTCACCATGTCTACATTTCACTAAGCTCAAACCCACCCCTGACTCCCCGACACTTCAGTCGGGGCAGGCTATCCCAGGGTAAGTTTTTTTTATAAATTTGCCGGTTGTTTCATGAGATTGCTTCGTCTCCCGATTTCATCGGGATCCTCACAATTGCGAGCGAAGCGAAGCAATCCTTCCATCCCATCCGGAATTAATTTAAATTTTAAGCCCCCAAATAGGGGTTTTTTGGGGTAATACCAGAAGCAGCTACTATATAATATAAGGTATGCCCGTTTCATCTTTTTTTCTGTTTCCGCTTTAAATAATTCACTTTTTTACATCATTTGATTGAAATGTTTCATATATTTGATTAGCTGTGTTTCTAAAACGTGTAGTAATGTCTCTTATAAAGTACATCGAAAGATTGCGACGTAGTTGTGCGTTGTTATCTGTATTGCTATCTGAATCTGCCAACTCCAAAAACTTTAGGCACTCCAAACTCTAAACTCTAGGCACTTCTCTATGGAACTGATCCCTTTCTCAATATCAAAATACAGTCTTGAAACCTACCTGATAAGTATAACAACCAGTAGCAGGATCATCTATTGGATAATTATCCTGATGATACTTATTGGAATCGCCATTCTTCCTTTTGTGTATGTGGATGTCTCGGTCCAGGCCAGAGGATATTTTCAATCAGATATTGAAAAGCAGATTGTTTTTACACCTTTCCAGGGGAAAATTATCTATACATCTATACGAAATGGAGCAGATGTAAAAAAAGGCGACACTCTTTTAGTCTTTGAAACAGAATCTATCAGGGCTCAGCATGCTTCCCTGATTCAGAGAATAGGGGAAAATGATGCTTCCATTAAAGATCTTGAAAAACTGACAAAAATATATTCCCTGGAAGAGAGACCTTTTCACACAGGATTAATTACACAAAAGTACAAGGCTGAATTTGCAAATCTCAGAAACCAGCAAATGATCCAGTTTCAAAAATACCAGAAGAAAAAGACAGAGCATGAGCGGAATAAACTTCTTTATAATCAGCAGATCATACCAAAAACCGATTATGAAAACAGCCTCTTTTTGCTAACTTCCGAGAAAGACAATCTCAATCAGATATTGTTATCTCAGAAATCTCTATGGCAGAGCGACTTAACCATACGCAGAAATGACTCCGTCAAACTGTTTGCCGATTTAAAACAATGCTCCGAGGAGTTAACAAACCGGATAATATTGGCTCCGACAGGAGGGGAAATCATTCAAAGTTCAGATATTCAGAAAGGAAGCATTGTAACTTCAGGACAGAAAATTGCCGAGATATCTCCGGAAGGAGAACTTGTTGCGACCTGTTTTGTAAAACCTGCTGAAATCGGACTTATCCATGAGAAGCAAAAGGTCAAAATTCAGGTAGATGCATTTAACTATAATGAATGGGGAATGCTGCAGGGAGATATCATTGATATATCGGATGATATGATAGTTGAAAACGGTTCAGTGGCATATTTCAGGGTTAAGTGCAAACCTGAAAAAACATTCCTTTCATTAAAGAATGGTTATAAAGCGGAAATCAAGAAGGGGATGAGCCTCAATACAAGGATCATGGTAACACGACGGAGTTTATATCATTTATTATTCGATAAGGCAGATAAATGGTTCAATCCTTATACCTATGTTAAGGATTAACAATATTATGAAAATAAAAGTGAAACAGAGGGATATTACGGATTGCGGGGCAGCCTGTCTTGCTTCAGTAGCTGCCTGGTACAATCTGTCATTGCCGGTGGCACGATTAAGACAGTTTGCCGGAACTGATAAGAAAGGGACAAATATTTTAGGACTTGTGGAGGCTGCAGGAAAGATGGGCTTTCTGGCAAAAGGGGTAAGAGGTGATTGGGATAGTTTATTCAAAATACCAAAACCTGCCATTGCACATGTAATTGTGAAAGAAGTACTTCATCACTATGTTGTTTTGATCAGAACAACAGATAAGTATATTGAGATAATGGATCCCGGAGACGGAGCGATTCATAAGATTGAACATGAAGAATTCAAAAAACAATGGACCGGAGTGTTGGTACTTCTCGCTCCCGGTGAAAAGTTCACAGTTAAAAATGAACAGGTCTCAACCCAGGTTCGCTTCTGGAATTTGATAAAACCTCACAAAGGAATTCTCCTGCAATCTCTTGCAGGGGCTCTGGTATTCTCAATACTTGGTCTTGCAATGTCAATTTATGTAGGGAAGCTTGTTGATACTGTACTGCCGGGTGGAAATCTTAGCCTTTTAAACCTGCTGGGTGTAGCTATGGTTCTCATAATTGTACTACGGCTCCTGCTTAGTTTCTTCCAGACAATCTTTATTCTTAAAACAGGGCAAAAAATTGATGCAACTCTAATTCTGGGATACTACCAGCATCTGTTAAAACTACCGCAGACCTTTTTTGATAATATGAGGACAGGTGAAATAATATCAAGAATTGGTGATGCAGTCAAAATACGGGTATTTGTAAATGAAGTCACTATAAGTTTTATTCTTAACCTATTCATTCTGGTTGTTTCGTTTGCACTTATGTTCACCTTCTTTTGGAAACTGGCTCTGATCATGCTTATTGTTGTCCCATTCTATGCCCTGATATATTTTATTTCTGACAGGCTTAACAGGAAGGTTCAGAGGAAGGTGATGGAAAAGGCGGCTGACCTGGAGGCACAATTGGTGGAATCTCTCAATTCGGTTGGAACTATTAAGCGGTTCGGACTCGAGGATTTTTCAAATCTGAAAACAGAGACAAGATTTGTAAGCTTGCTTGAGATAATTTACAAATCGGGATTAAATGGCATTTTTTCATCAAGTTCAACGGGTCTTATTTCTCAACTGATTACAATTCTTGTATTATGGGTTGGAGCGGGGTATGCAATAGGATCACAGATCACTCCGGGGGAGCTGCTTTCATTTTATTCGATTGTCGGATATTTTACTGCTCCGGTCACCTCTGTTATCGGATTTAACCGCACACTGCAGGATGCAAGAATTGCTTCAGACAGGCTATTTGAAATTTTTGATCTGGAGATAGAAGATGAATCAAACAAAATAGAACTAAAACCTGAAATGGTTGATGATATACATTTTGAGAATGTAAAGTTCCGGTATGGTACCAGGGTTGATGTTTTCGATTCGCTTAATATTACATTAAATAAGGGATCTATAACTGCAATAGCAGGTGAGAGCGGTTCCGGCAAAACGACACTTGTTTCATTGCTTCAAAATCTATATCCGCTTCAGTCAGGACATATCCGCATCGGGCGTTATGATCTCCGTCATCTTACCAACCAGTCATTGCGTAAGATTGTTTCTGTTGTACCGCAAAGAATTGATCTGTTTTCAGGGAATGTTTTAGATAACATTGCTATCGGGGATTTTAATCCTGATATGACCAGAGTGATTGAAGTATGCGATAAACTAGGGATGACAAAATTCATAGAGCAATTGCCACATGGATTCAACACATACCTGGGAGAAAACGGAGCCACATTGTCCGGAGGTCAACAGCAACGAATTGCTATTGCCAGGGCGTTATATCGAAATCCTGAGATTCTGATCCTTGATGAGGCCACATCCTCGCTGGACTCACTGGCAGAGACCTTTGTGCAAAACACGCTTAAGTTAATGGGGGAAGAATCCAAAACA
>Ga0208478_1000420_pt1 | contig 15044 bp, 12 predicted proteins | sample NGESurdeep072012_5_FD_184462 | JGI IMG/M metagenome (GOLD analysis project Ga0208478, IMG submission 184462) | Arctic peat soil microbial communities from Barrow, Alaska - NGEE Surface sample 415-2 deep-072012 (SPAdes) | ecosystem: Environmental > Terrestrial > Soil > Wetlands > Peat ...
AAGAAGGCATACAAATGACTTTTCATAGTCAGAAATTTATATCAACCTGTGCGGTAAAAGTGTTGGTATTCTGGTTGTTGGTGTTATAATAAGCATTTTTGTTATTATATATGTCATACCCGAAAATCACGGAAACATTTTTAGAGAAGGCCCATGAGGCACCAAAACTTAAAGCTCCCAGATAATTCTTACCTCCCTGATAATCGACAGCCAGCCAAAGCTTATCAGATATTTCTGTCATTGTTCTATCCCATGATAAGAGAACTCCATTATTTGCTTTCTTCATATTTTCATCAACAAGAATCTTATCATTACCAGTATAATAACCAACGCTGAGTCTGCCAAGTATGGGAATTGTTTTTGCAATTTCCCCATAAATGATATTATAATTGGTAAGATTCGTTTTTAACCCAAAGTTGTATGCCCCTAAAGCGATGGCAGGAAAACCTTTAAACATTGCATCTTCAGGTAATCCTATTTTTGCATTGAAATAAATTGGATGGTTATCGTAATTACTGTCTCCCATATACAAATAATCCACCCCGATCTCTCCCTGAAATTTCTCGAAAGGAAACAGACCTGTTGTAAATCCGGCATCGAAGATGCCTGCTCCACGAACACCGTTAGTATTAGAGGTCCTGATATAATTATCGAGACCGAGATGCATCGTTTTCCACTTTTGAAAATCCGTGGAAGGAATCCATATCTGAGTGGATGGAGTTGAAAATGTCAATTCACTGTTTAAAGAACATAAAACCAAACATATTACTAAGAGTTTATTCATTATAATTTGATTTAGGATAAATAATTATACTGCTTTTGCAGGTTGAAAGATGACAGTCATAGAGCGAATTATAGTGGGAAATGGAACGATGCTCCCGACTGCCGGCTAACAAACTTTATCTTGACAATGGAGTTTCTGAGTTTTTATCCAATTTAATACCAGAGTAACCGTCTGCTCCCATTTCCGGGAGATCGAGACCTTCCAGTTCGGATCTTGCAGATACCCTGTTGCCTATGATAAGATCTATCACTTTAAACACTGCATATGAAATCAGGCCTACATAAATCAGGTTAGCCAATACACCAATAACTTCAGCTAAAAGCTGTCCGGAGTCACCATAAAATAGACCCTTTACGGTTCCAGTTACTCCATTCCATCCATCTCCATATGTACCATCAGCGAATAATCCTAGTGCTATTACGCCCCATGCACCATTTACACCATGAACTGAAATTGCACCAACAGGGTCGTCAATCTTGACTTTTCTTTCAAAAAAGAATGTAGCTTCAACAACAAGTACTCCTGCAATCAAGCCTATAAGAGCAGCACTACCAACAGTTACAAATGCACAAGGGGCGGTAATGGCAACTAACCCGGCCAACAACCCATTACAAATCATACTGACATCTGGTTTTTTTGTTTTAAACCACCACATATAAATCATTGAAGCAAAAGCGCCGGTAGCTGAAGCAATCATGGTATTGACTGCAACAACTGCGATCCTGAGGTCACCACCAGCCAGCGTTGAACCCGGGTTGAAACCGAACCAGCCGAAAGCAAGGATAAATGTTCCAATTACTGCCATTGGTATACTGTGTGCAGGAATGGCATTGGGCGATCCGTTTTTATTATATTTACCAATACGTGGCCCAAGTATCCAGGCTCCAACAAATGCAATTACACCTCCGGTTAAGTGAACAACAGATGAACCTGCAAAATCAACATGGCCATGTCCTAAGTGGAAATTTGATCCAAGTTGTGTTAACCAGCCGCCGCCCCATACCCAGTTTCCATAAACAGGGTAAATAATTGTTCCTACTGCAAGTCCATACAGAACAAATGCAGAGAATTTCCATCTCTCAGCCATGGCACCTGTCGGGATAGTAGCTGTTGTATCCATAAATACCATCTGGAAAAGGAACAATGCAAATACTGCAACATCATAAGTCCCGCTAAGAAAAAATCCTTTTGATCCTAACAGACCGTATGAATGTCCGAACAGTTTAATAGTCAATTCATGGTTTAACCCATCAAAGCCACCCATTGTAGTTATTGCCCCTACTCCTCCGAACATGATTGCAAAACCACATACCCAGAAACCGAGCATGCCGAGAGGGTATATCATTAAGTTCATTGCCATGGTATGTGCAACGTTTTTTGCACGGGTCAATCCTGTCTCTACCATTGCAAAACCAGCCTGCATGAACATTACCAAAAAACCGGTAATTAATGTCCACATGATATTAAGAGCAACTTTGTTGTGCCCTACCTGATTGGCTACTTCCAATATTGTAGGTGATCCCGGAGTGGCTGCTGAAATTTCAGAAGCATTACCTGTGTTTGTACCGCTGGGATCAGGGTTTTTGGGTCCATCCGCATTACAAACGGGTCCAATAATCATAATTAACGCTGCGACGAGTAATATAAGTTTTTTAGTCATTGTTACAAGTTTTAAATAATTATTACTTGGTTAATTTTTCATCACCTGGACCGGCTGTTGAGGATTCTCCACGGGCACTGTTACTGATCCTTACCGATTCTTCAATATTGTAACTGAAGATCATCCCATCGCCTATCTCACCTGTAAATGCGGCTTTTTCAATGCAGTCAATCGTTTTTTGAACATTAATATCACGAAGCACAATTGAAATAAAAATCCTGGGGATATACTGTGTGTCATATACCGTTCCACGGTAACTGTGATGGCCACGCAGATGCTCATTTCCCACCCCCGATGCATCCCAGTAGGAAAAGAAGTCTATGCCAATCTCTTTAAGCTGGGCTTTGACATCTTCAAATTTTGATGTCCTGATAATTGCTTCAATTTTCTTCATAAATTCTGATTTTTAGTTATTACTTACTTTTTCGATATAATCATCATGTAAAAAAGATACATTGTTGTATAATTTCTTATCTGCAATGCATATAGGCCAAACACGTGCCATTTTTTGAAATAATAAATTGGAAGAATAAAACGAAAGCCTGTAAACCATTAAAAAACAGGCATTACGGAAGATGAAAAAAAATCAGATACTTATTTGAGGATATTAAAAAAGACTACAAAGCGGTAAGAATGAACAAAAAATCCTACCAAAAAGTAGGATTCTGATCAACGGAGTGAAATCATTTATGTATATTGCTGTATTACAGTCTATTACACATAATCAAACTGCAGGACTTTTGTATTTTTTAAAGATTACCGGGTCAATCTGGTACTTTTTAATCCTGAGTCCCATCATTCGTTCGGTAAGCTTAAGCTGGTCAGCGGCTTTTGAAATATTTCCCTTCGAGAGGTTCAATGCATCAATCAGCATTTGCTTTTCCACATTTTCAAGGATGGCTTCCAGCCCCCCGTCAACACGCGAATGGGTTGAGGCAGCACTCTGAAGTGTAGGTGGAAGATTATGCGATCGGATCACACGATCAGTGCTGAGAATACTTGCCCGTTCAATACAGTTCTCCAATTCCCTGATGTTGCCAGGCCAGTGATATGTCATGAGCAGGTCAATGGCTGTTGAACTGATACGCTTAATCTGCAGGCCATGTATTTTGTTATATTTTTCAATAAAATGATTTACCAGTAATGGGATATCCGCCCGTCGGTCTCTGAGTGGTGGTATAAACAGAGGAAAGACATTTAACCGGTAATATAAATCCTCGCGGAATTCGTTCTTAAGCATAAGTTCTTCCAGATCACGGTTTGTAGCTGTTACAATACGGACATCAGCCTGTATTGTTTCGCTTCCTCCCAATCTCTGGAATTCTTTTTCCTGCAATACCCTTAATAACTTCACCTGCAGGTTTGGTGAGAGATCGCCAATCTCATCCAGGAAGATTGTGCTTTTTTCTGCTAATTCAAAACGGCCCTTATGTAATTTATCTGCTCCGGTGAATGCTCCTTTTTCATAGCCAAATAACTCACTTTCAATGAGCATCTCAGGTATGGCGGCACAATTAATCTTGATCATCTGCATTTTACTGCGTGAACTTTGATCATGGATAGCTTTTGCCACAAGCTCTTTGCCAACACCACTTTCTCCTCTGATCAGAATTGTAGCGTTTGTAATTGCTACCTTTGAAATCAGATCATAAACTTCCTGCATTTTACCTGACTCGCCGACAAGAGAAGTGATCCGGTCATTATAACTATAAAGTCCCTGCTCCCTTAACTTCCGGTAATGAAGCTTTTCCAGTTCTTCAATCTTATCTTGGCGCGATCGTACCAGCCGTGCAAACATTGCTGCCATAATGGTCAGAAACTGCAACTCATTCTGAAAGGAACGGTTGGAGTAATATTTAAGTTTTACGCTAAGGGTACCTATTATTTCGTTTTTTGCTTTAATCGGAACGCAGATAAAGGAATCCTCATCTTCAAATTTGGTTGTCGATTTTGTTTTATTCAGATAGCGGGGTTCATCTGATATATGGGGAATGATAACAGGTTCCCCGGTTTTAACTACTTCCCCGATAATACCTTCTCCTATTTTATATTCACCTCTGTCTTGCTGTTCCCTGGTCAAACCATAAGCTACCTCGATATAAATTTTAGAGGAGTTACGATTCAGAACTGTCAGGAAGGCCTGGAGTATGCCAAATTTATCGGCCATTTCCTCCATTACCTGCAAAATGGCTTCCTCAAGATCAGAACTTTTCGCAACAACCTCGCTTACCTGAAAAAGAAGAGATAAATTATCCGAGTGATCTGTCATTTATTTATAATTAGGATTTTATGTTAGAATCAAAAAAATAAATTTTTAAAAATGATACTTTACTGACCAGATTATAATAACTATTAATCTTAACCATAATAATTTTAAAGAAAACGCACAATAATTGTAAAAAAACTATAAAATCATTTTATTTAAAAGCTTCAAAGTTATTAATAAATCCTTATACCCATACTTAATTGGCTGTTTGACTTTCTGTAAATTTTTTCATTACTTTCGGAGCCACAAACGACCCGTAATGAAAAAATGGATATTTTTCCCACTCTTCCTTTTACTGATAAGCTGTAAAGGGAAAAACAGTGAGTCTTACTTTACACCTGAAAAAGCATCCCGGTACTTCAAAGATATTGAGCAGATATGCAACCGCGATAGTGGTAAACTATGGGGGAAAAACCTATATGGACCCATAATGTTTGTAGAAAGAGTCACCCGCAGAATTATAGCTAATCAACCTGATAATGAGGGCCTTCTGAAATCGAAAGATGGAGTTTATACTGGTCTGTATCCTAAAGAACTAATACTAAGCAATGCACCTGTGAAATTCGGAGGAGTACAGTTTGCTATGGCACCTCTTCCGACTGAAGAAGATGAATACAGGATAAAAACCAGAGCAATTCACAGTCTGTTCCATCGATTCCAGGAAAATGAAGGAATTATCACTTCAACTTTCAATGTAAATAATATGGATGAAAAGGAAGCAAGGCTTTGGATCAAACTGGAATGGAAAGCTTTGCGGAAAGCAATTAATACCATTGGAGAAGAACGGCAGCTTGCAATAAGGGATGCTCTTATCTTCAGAGGATCCAACAGAGAACTTTATCACAAGTATGCCGTAGATGAAAACAGGTTTGAAACCTATGAAGGACTGGCAACATTTACCTATACACTGCTTTGCACCAATTCGCCCGAGGAATTTAAGACGAGGCTTTTTGAAAACCTCGACCGGATTTATTCCATGCAATCCTACGCACGGTCATATGGTATAATACATGGGGCACTGTATGCCTCTCTTCTTTATGCTAAAGGATACGATATTAAAAAAATAAATACCAACAATTTTGATCTTGGAAATACAGTAAAAGAACTATATAATATTGATTTGCCGGCCATCTGCAGGGACGTGGCTGGCAGCATTGCAGTAAATTATGATATTGAGGCTGTTAATAAGGAGGAAGAAAAAAGGGATGCAGATACCAAGGAAAGCATTCACAGTCAGATTAGCATTTTCACTGAGAAACCGGTTGTGTTTCTTGAACTTGAGAGTCCATATTTTGATTTTGAACCTGAAGATATTCACTCACTTGATACTCTTGGAACACTGTATAATTCTATCAGGGTATCAGATAACTGGGGGAAACTCACCGTTGATAAGGGTGGGTGTCTGGTATCAAATAATCTGAAATTTATCCGTATCACGGCGAAAGCATTCAAAGCAGACAAAAACCATATTTCGTGTGATAGCTGGCATCTGATTCTTAATGACGGTTGGCAACTTGTTCCGGTAGATCAGAATTATTTTGTAAGGAAGCTTATGCCATAAAATCCATTGTCTTAATGTGTCGCCGTCTGTCGCTTCGCTCCGTCTTAACGGGCTTCGCCCTGTCTTTTACTGCGTTCCATCTTGACAGCCCGAAGGGCATAAAGACTTTTAAGACTGCTTCTTCATTCCTGCAAGGCTCTTGAGCGCTTCCTCAAGCGAGTTTATCTTCGATTCTGCATCGCTCTTTTTCTTTCTTTCCAATTCCAGTACACTGCCAGGAGCATTTTTAACAAACCGTTCATTTTCAAGCTTTTTCATGACATTGACCAGAAATCCCCTGTTGTAATTCAGATCCTCGAGGATCTTTGCAATCTCACTTTCCGCATCAAGCTTGCCGGTAAGCGGTATAAAATACTCAGTGGTACCTACCATAAATGATGCTGTTCCTTCCTGTTTCGCAGAAACAAATATTGCTTCTGACAGATTACAGAGTTTGCATACAACCGGAAGAAATTCGGTATCGTAACCACTTTTATCACTAAAGATGAGAAGCTCAATCCTATCCCTGTTTGGAATTTCCTTATTCTTCCTTACTGTTCTGACAGCACTGATTATTTCCTTTACGGATTCAAACCCGGCGATTATTTCCTTATCGAATTTTTTAGCCTCTGGCATCCGGGTCACCATAATGCTTTCACCGTCATTTCTTTCAAGTAGCAGCTGCCAGATCTCCTCAGTAATGAATGGCATAAACGGATGTACTATCTTCATAAGCTTTTCAAAGATAATGACAGTTGCATCAAAAGTAATCCTGTCAACAGGTTTTTGATATTCAGGTTTTATAATTTCAAGATACCAACCTGAGAATTCATCCCAGAATAATTTATATGTGATCATCAGAGCTTCCGAAATCCTGAATTTTCTGAAGTTCACATCTATTTCATTTAAAGATTTTTTCATTACCTCATCCATCCATTTCACGGCAACTTTTGATGAATCAGGCTGATCGATTGTAGCGTCAATATTCCAGCTCTTTAAAAGTCTGAAAGCATTCCAGATCTTATTTGCAAAATTACGTCCCTGTTCTGGCAGACTGTCTTCAAAAAGCAGGTCATTGCCGGCGGGCGAACATAAGAGCATTCCGATTCGAACTCCGTCTGCACCATATTTTTCAATGAGTCCGATCGGATCCGGTGAGTTACCCAGCGATTTCGACATTTTCCTTCTCTGTTTGTCGCGAACCAGACCAGTTATATAAACATTATCGAAAGGTTTTTTCCCCCTGAATTCATATCCTGCAATGATCATCCTGGCAACCCAGAAAAACAGGATGTCAGGAGCAGTAATCAGATCACTTGTGGGATAATAATATTTAATGTCTGCATTCTCCGGATTATTGATTCCATCAAATGACGTAATTGGCCAAAGCCACGATGAAAACCAGGTATCAAGCACATCATCATCCTCATGGAGGTCGTTTTTGGTCAAACCGCGATTCCCGCTCTTCATTCTAGCCAATTCAAGGGCGTCAGTAATATTATCAGCTACAACAAATTCATTATTATCATAGTACCATGCCGGTATCCTCTGGCCCCACCACAACTGACGACTGATACACCAGTCGTGGACATTCTCCATCCAGTGACGGTAAAGATTTTTAAACTTTGCCGGATGAATGTGAACATCTCCATTCAAAACTGCGTCCAATGCAGGTTGCGACAGCTCCTTCATCTTCACGAACCACTGAAGGGAAAGCCTTGGTTCAATAACTGCATTTGTCCGTTCCGAACGTCCAATCTTGTTATCGTAGTTCTCAACCTTAACCAGGTTTCCTGTTTTCTGAAGTTCTTTTTCGGCAAGTTCCTTTGCCTTAAACCTGTCAATTCCTATAAATAATCCTGCCCTTTTACTTATTGTACCATCTTCATTGAAAACATCAATAGACGGCAGCTTATGCCGGAGGCCGATCTCATAGTCATTAATATCGTGAGCTGGAGTAATCTTAAGGCAACCTGTTCCAAATTCCGGATCGACATAACTGTCAAAAATAAACGGCACTTCACGGTTGGCCATCGGAACTATAACTTTCTTTCCTTTCAGATGCTTGTATCTCTCATCATCAGGATTAGCACAAACGGCTGTATCTCCAAGTATTGTTTCAGGACGAGTTGTTGCAACTATCACATAACTGTCCTCTCCGACAATTTTGTAACGTACATAATAAAGTTTTGATTTTTCATCGGTATAGTTAACCTCTTCATCTGACACAGCAGTCATAGCCTGAGGATCCCAGTTAACCATTCTTATTCCTCTGTAAATGAGGCCTTTATTATATAGATCTACAAATACTTTTATAACTGAGTCATACCTTTTCTCATCCATAGTAAAAAGTGTACGGTCCCAGTCACATGAAGCACCAAGTCGTTTAAGCTGCTCAAGGATTATTCCTCCATGTTTATGGGTCCATTCCCAGGCATGTTCCAGGAACTCCTCCCGTGTAAGATCACGCTTTTCAATTCCTTCCGCCTTCAGTTTCGCAACAACTTTTGCTTCGGTAGCTATTGAAGCATGATCGGTCCCCGGTACCCAGCAGGCATTTTTCCCCTGCATCCGCGCCCTGCGAACCAGAACGTCCTGTATGGTATTGTTAAGCATATGGCCCATATGCAGTACCCCGGTGACGTTGGGTGGAGGAATAACAATTGTATAAGGCTCTCTCCCATCGGGCATGCTTTTAAAAAATCCATTTTCCATCCAGTACTTGTACCACCTGATCTCAGTTTTCCCGGGCTCGTATTTTGAAGGAATATCCATTGCTATTTGTTCGTATTAAATTCGTGAAACAGAATTGCAAAAATATGAAAATTAGCAATACTATTAAATGTTGAAAGGTTGAAGGAGTTGAAAAGGTTTTATTTACTTTTGTCAAACTGTTTTAATAAGAGCTTTAAACCATACTATTATGCCATCAATATCGGAAAAAGGCAAAGCAATGCCTGCATCACCAATAAGAAAGTTAGTACCATATTCAGAAGAAGCAAAACGTAAAGGGAGAAAAGTGTACCATCTTAATATCGGACAACCCGATATTCCTACTCCTGAAGTAGCGCTTAATGCACTGCGCAAAATCAATCTCAAGGTGATTGAGTATAGCCATTCAGCTGGTAATGAATCGTATCGCCGGAAGCTGGCAACTTATTATCTGAAAATCGGGATAAATATCGATTACACCGATATCCTGATCACAACAGGTGGATCCGAAGCTATACTGTTTGCACTTATGTCGTGTGTTAACCCGGGAGAAGAAGTCATAACGCCTGAACCATTCTATGCCAATTATAATGGTTTCGCAACAACAGCCGGGATTAAGATTGTACCTGTTACCTCTTATATTAAAGAAGATTTTGCACTTCCTCCTATCCGGGATATTGAAAAAAAGATCACATCAAAAACAAAAGGGATTATTGTCTGTAATCCAAATAATCCCACGGGATATCTCTATTCGAAGGAAGAACTTCTTCATCTGAAAGAGATCGTAAAGAAACATGATTTATTCCTTTTCTCCGATGAAGCTTATCGTGAGTTTTGCTATGACAATGCTGAATATTTTTCAGCGATGAATCTCGAAGGCATTGAGAATAATGTCATTATGCTCGATTCCGTATCAAAGCGTTACAGCGAATGTGGAGTCAGGATTGGTGCGCTGATTACAAAAAACAAAGATATTATTTCAACTGCTCTTAAATTCGCACAGGCCCGACTTTCTCCTCCCGGACTCGGTCAGATAGTTGGTGAAGCCTCAATTGATACTCCTGAAGAGTATTTTAAAGAAGTTAACAGGGAGTATACTGCAAGAAGAAATTACATGGTTGAAGCACTTAATAAAATACCAGGTGTCTATTGCCCTAAACCAAAAGGTGCATTTTATACGGTGGTTAAACTTCCGGTTGATGATGCCGACAAGTTTGCACAGTGGCTGCTTGAAAAGTTTGAATATAATAATCAGACAGTTATGGTTGCTCCTGCTTCAGGTTTTTATTCAACTCCCGGATCCGGCAGAAATGAGGTGCGTATAGCTTATGTATTAAAAATCGATGACCTTAAAAATGCAATGATGATCCTTGCAGAAGCGCTGAAGGTTTATCCGGGGAGAGTTTAGAGCGTTTCCCACAAATTGAATCAACCCCCCAACCCCCCAATTGGGGGGCTAAAAACGCCAGAGTAGAATTTTAAAGTCCCCCATATGGGTGATTTAGGGGGTTTAAAATGAGGGGATTTGGAGGATTTAGTAACTATTTATACAGCAAATACTTCTCTCTTATTTTTGCAAATTTCGCAAGTCCTTCTTTCCAGGTTTCACGTATCTGACTGGCAGTCATCCCTTTCTGAATCTGTTCCCTTAAAACCGGTCCTCCGGCAAGAACATCAAAATAAGAATTGAAAAACTTATCTTTCTGCGGAAAATCTTTATATGCGCTGATCAGCCAATCGAGATTTAGTTCAGGCTTCGGTACAAGTTTCTTTTTAACTGCGTCCCTAAGGTCGGTTCCAAAACATTTAACTCCAAGAAGCAATGGATTTTTTGCTCCCGGAACACTTTCAGGAATAAAACTGAAACCTCTGTCGGGCAGGTCGGGACTTCCAAAAACCTGAAACGGGAAATGTGTTCCCCTTCCTAACGAGATAGCAGTACCCTCGAAAAAGCAAATGGATGGATAGAGATAAACAGAGGTCTGGTTTGGCAGGTTAGGCGAAGGTTTAACAGGTAGTTCATAGAGTGATTGATGAGTGTAATTCTTACACTTAATGACAATCAGATTGCATTTTACACCATTCTTCAGCCATCCCTCTCCGTTGATCATGCTTGCATATTCTCCAACGGTCATGCCATGTACAACAGGGACCGGATCCATACCCACAAACGAGCTGTATAATGTATCGAGGATATTTCCGTCAAAATAAAAACCATTCGGATTGGGTCTGTCGAGTACAAGACATTTAACATGATTTTCTGCGCACGATTCCAGAATGTAATGGAGCGTTGAAATATAAGTATAGAAACGTGCTCCTACGTCCTGAATATCAAAAATTACCACATCAATTCCTGTCAGATCCTGAGTTGTCGGTTTCAGATGCGAACCATAAAGACTAATCAGGGGAATGCCAGTTTCAGGGTCTTTACTGTTTTCGATGCTCTCTCCTGCATCAGCTAAATTTCTGAATCCATGTTCAGGGGCGAATATTATCTTTATTTTTATACCGATTGATAAAAGCTTATCAACCAGATGAGTTGACCCAATCATGGAAGTTTGATTTGCTACGATCGCTACAGATTTGCCCTCTATAAGAGATTTGTATAATTCAATCTGATTTGCGCCGGGGATTGGGTTTTTCTCAGTCCCGGTGCACGATGCTGAGGTGATAAAAAGTGATATAAAAGCTAAAGAAATAAGAAATCTACCCATTTTCTTCTTGTAATGTTTATGTAAATCTAAAACTTTTTTTTATCTCTGTGTTTCTCTGTGCCTCTCTGTGTCTCTTTGTGTAACCAAAAAATAAGAACTGTCACAGAGTTTCACAGAGGATTCACATAGTTACACAGAGGAATTGACCTTAAATTTCTTAAATTTGGGAACTTTTTAATCTAATGAATTTACCCTATTTCATAGCACACAGGCTCATAAAAGGACGCCGTGAAGGCACATCATTTTCACGGCCCATAAATGTTATTGCAATAGTCGGTATTGCTATGGGTCTGGCTGTGATGATTCTTGCAGTTGCGATTCTTACGGGCTTTAAGCAGCAGATCAGGGAAAAGGTGGTCGGTTTTGGATCGCATATTCAGATCATGAATTTCGATTCGAATATATCATTCGAGACAACACCAATAAGTGACACCCAGAAATTCATTCCCAGGATTAAACAGATGCCGGGGATTGAACATATTCAGGTATTTGCAACCAAGGCCGGGATAATAAGAACAGATGAGGATATACAGGGAGTGGTGCTAAAAGGAATAGGAAGTGACTTTGACTGGAGTTACTTCAAAAGCAATATGGTTGACGGTTCTGTTTTCACAGTTACCGATACCGGACGCACTGATAATGTGATTATTTCAAAAAAAATAGCCGATATGCTCAGGCTGAAAACAGGTGATTCATTCGCCATGCTTTTTATCCAGGATCCGCCTCGAATGAGAAAATTTACCATCAGCGGAATTTATGAGACAAGTCTTGAGGAATTTGATAAAATGTACGTTTACTGCGATATAGGGCATATCAAACGGCTTAATGGATGGAAGGAAGACCAGGTAAGCGGATTCGAAGTTTATATCAAAGATTTCGGAAAACTCGATGAAATGACCTCAGCAGTCAGAGATGCGATAGGCTATAAAATAACCGAAGAAGATACAAAGTATAAAGTAACGAACATCAGGATACGATATCCCCAGATCTTCGACTGGTTGAATTTTCAGGATATCAATGTCATAATCATAATTTTGCTGATGCTTATTGTTGCAGGATTTAATATGATATCAGGGTTGCTTATCCTTATCCTTGAAAAAACCAATATGATTGGCATTCTTAAATCTCTTGGAGCTGAAGATATTACTATACGAAGAATGTTTCTTTACCAGGCTGCGTATCTGATCGGGAAAGGATTATTCTGGGGTAATTTTATCGGAATAGGACTTGCTTATATTCAGCTGAAAACCGGTGTGATTACACTCGATCCATCTTCATATTATATTAAAACTGTACCTGTTAATCTTGAACTGACCCACATTCTATTACTGAATGCCGGGACTATGGCTGCTATAATTATTATGCTTCTTGTTCCCTCACAGTTAATAAGCAGGATCTCACCGGTAAAGGCGATAAGATACGATTAGAAACTCAGGCAAAACACAGTCTCTTTATCCGGAAATGATCGAACTTTCAGGTTTCCTCCATGCACCCTCATTATCTGCCTTGAAATGCTTAGCCCGATGCCTGAACCGTTTTGCCGGGTAGTAAAAAACGGGACAAATATCTCATCAAGGTTCTCTTCAGAAATTCCCGGACCATTATCTATAACACATATTTCAGGGTGGTTATTAAAACCTTCTGAGGCAACAATTCTGATCTTCACATCATTATTATTTTCGTTGGCTTCGAGGGCATTTTTCAGCAGATTTATTAAAACCTGTGAAATCAGGTTTTGATCAGCGAAAATCTCAAGATCAGGATTTGCCAATGATACTGATAAATTAGTTTTATCGCTCTTTCCCAGGGAATTATAAAGAATCTGAACACGAGCCAAAAGATCAGCCACTTTAAAGAATTTCTTTTCAGGTTCAGGAACACGGGTCAGCTTTCTGTAAGACTCTACAAACGACATCAGCCCTTTTCCCTGTTCCTTAATAACATTAAGGCCCTGCAAGGTAGTGGCGATAGTCTTAACATTTATCTGTTCGGGTAAAACAGGTTTTCCTCCCGTACTATAAATGTTTGATAAACTTTCCGACAGAGAGGTTATGGGCGTAATTGAGTTCATTATTTCATGCATTAATACCCTTATTAGTTTCATCCACGATTCGATCTCTTTTTCATCCAGTTCATTTTTGATATCCTGGATTGAAAGGATGACCAGTTCATTTTCATTGGTCTTAAATGATGTAGCTTTCAGCGACAGCTGAATTTCACCACCTTCAGCAGAAATGGCAACGAGCTTCCGTTCAAAAGGTTTAATGCTGCTTATTGTTTCGAAGAGCTTTTGGTCCTTTCTTTCAATTTGCTGCAAGTGTGTAAGAACATCAATTGAGAGCAGCTTTTTGGCAGATGAATTGGCATGAAGAATGAATCCTTTATCATTATATGTAATTATCCCGGCAGCCAGATGCTCAAGCAATGTCCGGAAATATTGTTCCTGCTGCCTGTTCTCAATTTTTAACTGCTGGATCTGATGGTTCACCCTGTTCATGCTTTGAAATAACTCTTTTAAAGCACGATTTCTTGTTTCAACAGGAAAAGAGAGGTTTGAATCATCATTTCTGACAGAATCGAAGAAAAACCTGATCTTTTTATTTGTGCTGTTCAGATAAGATATGAGATTTATCGTTAGTAACACTATAGAAAGAAGGCAGATAATCGAGAAACGCAACGACCGGTCAATAACGGCAAAATATCCCAGAACAACTGAAAGGAGTACAATTAATGATACTCTTAGTATGATATTGAAATATAGATTTTTACTGAACATCACTCAGCTTTTTTTGAATCTGTTATAAAGAGTCTGCCGGGTTATTCCAAGCTGGTCAGCTGCCGCAGTGAAATTACCATTATTTTTCTCGAGTGCCTGTTGAATCATCTGTTTTTCCATCTCGTCAAGAGTGGTGAAAGAACTCATGTTATTAACCGGACCAGTATGGCGTAAATAAAAATCATCAGGTTTCAGAACAGTAGATTCACTTAATATTACTGCCTTTTCAACGGTATGCAGAAGTTCACGGATATTACCAGGCCATGAATACTTCAGCAGTTTTTCATGTGCCTGCTGGTTGATTTTCAGGGTTGGCTTATTGTATTTGTAAGCATATTTTTTCAGAAAAAATTCCGCCAGAATGAAGATATCATTCCCCCGGTCCCTCAGAGGGGGAAGTTCAATCTGGATTGTGTTGATTCTATATAGAAGGTCTTCCCTGAAGAGACCTTCGTGAACCATGTTTTCAGGATTCCTGTTAGTTGCACATATCAGTCGTATATCGGTGGGAATGAGCTGGTTAGAGCCGATTCTCGAAAACTGGCGGTTCTCAATAACTGCAAGCAGTTTGGCCTGAAGATGAAACGAAAGA
>Ga0208478_1000422_pt1 | contig 14986 bp, 11 predicted proteins | sample NGESurdeep072012_5_FD_184462 | JGI IMG/M metagenome (GOLD analysis project Ga0208478, IMG submission 184462) | Arctic peat soil microbial communities from Barrow, Alaska - NGEE Surface sample 415-2 deep-072012 (SPAdes) | ecosystem: Environmental > Terrestrial > Soil > Wetlands > Peat ...
TTCCATATCTCGCCTGGTTGTTTACTTCATAATTTCAAAGAACATTTGCCCTCCGAAGCCTTTGCAAAAAGGGTCTTATTTCGCTTTTGGGACGACAAATCTAATACATCTAAACTTCCTAACCAAAAATAATTGTGATATTTTTCCTGGCCTTTTCCTTTCCCTGCTTCCCTTTCTTCTCAAAGCCGGAATACTATCTCTCCTGCCCTTCATTCAACTCTTTGTCCTAAAGGGATGCAAAGATATAAATTGATTTTTCCTCTGCAAGCAAACAAATAAAAAAAACTTAAAAATATTTCAAAAATATTTCGCCTGTACCTATTTACCTTATTACCTGCATGTTACTTTGACTCAATTCTTAAGAGAATTAAGATTGACAATTAACTTAAGCATCTGCTCATGATACATACGGTTCTCCATAAAAGTAAGAGAATAGGTAAGTTCCAGATCCACAGTACGGCTTTGAAGAAAACTTATATAGAAATCTGACCGGTCTGAAGTTTTTGACCTGTATGTCGGATCTCCCCAATAAAGATTATTTCCAAGTTCACTGTAATAATGCATTAAATCGTCTCCTTTGTAGAAAGTGTTGAATAGTCCAAACCACTTGTATTCTACTCTTGTTTCCATAAGAAATCCGTTTGAAGCAATCCAACCCGAATTATCAGCTCTGGAACGTTCTAATCTTATAATCCACCCGACATTTGTTTCAAGCTTAGTGAAACAGGTTTTCCCAGCCAAATCTATCCCGGCAGAGGTAAGAAAGAGAAGATTATCATGAAGTGGTTCTTCAACAACCGGGTCCATTTTGCCGGCATAATGAAACATAGCGCCAAAATGCTGCAAATAGAAAATGCCAGCTTTATACTTCCCGCTAAAACCAATAAAAAATTCTTCATTCATTGTTTTTGACTGACGGCCCGTCCAGTCAAGCCAGACATTGAAATAATTATTGTCCTTCCTGTATTCGCTGAAAATGCCATTTATGTTTGGACGATAGTATAATATAGAATCCTGGAAAAAGAGTCGCGGGTAGTTTTCTATTGTCCGGGAACGCGGAAAAGCACCCATAATAAATCTAAGTGGCCCCCTGTCAGATTCGTAATATGCAGTAGGATAAAATTTATCTATCGCTTTCGGGCTTCCGAACTCATGCAGCAGATTCACACCAAGATTTACCTTATTAAGTGTATCCCAGACAACTCCTAATTCCGGGGCAACCTGAACTCCTGCCATAGTTTGCGGGATCTTAACAGCCGACCGTCCAAATTCAGAGTTGTCAAAAAAACTAAATAAATCGAGTCTCCAGTTCTTTTCCTGTGAGAATGCCTCAGAACTTATAAATAAAAATGAAAGAAGAATCCAAAATAATGTTTTCATAGAAAAATTTTACCTGCTGTCGTTATCTTTTATTATATTTCGAAATTGTAATATCTTAAAATAAATATTAACCCCTTTCCCTCCGGGCTTAAGCTAAAATAAATTCAAATAAACTTGTTGATATAGTTCCTGTTAAATGAATTTTCTTATTTTCGCAATAATATGGATGAAGTTTCAAATATAGTCATTATACCCACATTTAAAGAGAGGGAAAATATTGAAGCAATTGTTAAATCAATATCTTCCCTGGCAATTGCTTTCGATATTCTTATCATTGATGATAATTCTCCTGACGGTACTGCAGATATTGTGAAGGATCTCCAGAAATCATATCTTAATCTCCATCTTATTGAAAGACCCGGTAAACTGGGATTAGGAACTGCATATCTCGCGGGGTTTAACTGGGCTCTCGAAAAAGGTTATAATTATGTTTATGAGATGGATGCAGATTTTTCGCACGACCCGCGCGATCTGGTGAAACTATACCAAGCATGTTCTGAAGACGGAGCTGACCTTGCCATAGGCTCAAGATATATCAGCGGAGTTAATGTTGTTAACTGGCCTCTCTCAAGAGTTCTTATGTCGTATGTTGCTTCAATCTACGTAAGGTTGATTACTGGCATGAAAATTATGGATACAACTGCCGGTTTCAAGTGTTATAGAAAAGAAGTGCTTAAGAATATACGGCTCGACAAGGTCAAATCAGTTGGATATGGTTTCCAGATTGAGATGAAGTTCAAAACCTGGAAACTCGGATATAAGATCCTTGAAGTCCCGATTATCTTCACCGACAGAAAACTGGGAGCCTCAAAAATGTCAGGCGGAATCTTTAATGAGGCATTATGGGGAGTACTGAGGATGAAAATCAGAAGTATTTTCGTAAAAAACCTCTGAAGTTGGGTATACCTTTATACATTATATAGGGAAGATTAATTCCCCATTTCTTTACCCCCCATCCCCCCAAGGGGGGGCTAAGAAAAGAGGCCATTTCAAAGTCCCCCCCTGGGGGGATTTAGGGGGTAAAAATCTTACCATGAGCAGCATCTTAATAAAAAACGCCACAATAATCAACGAAGGAAAAACATTCCGGAGTGACCTGCTTATAATAAATGAACAAATTATATTAATAGGATCGCCAGATCAGATTAATATTCCGTCAGGTACAAAAATAATCGATGCAACAGGTCTATTGCTGATACCCGGGGTAATTGACGATCAGGTTCATTTCAGAGAACCAGGACTAACACATAAAGGTGATATTTTCAGTGAATCGCGGGCTGCTGTTGCCGGAGGTGTTACCTCTTTTATGGATATGCCCAACACCAATCCACAAACAGTAACCATCGATATTCTTAATGATAAATACCGGATTGGTTCTGAAAGCTCATTCACAAACTATTCTTTTTACCTGGGTGCCACAAACACAAACCTTGATGAAGTCTTAAAGGTTGACCCCTCAGCGGTATGTGGAATAAAATTATTCATGGGGTCCTCAACAGGTAATATGCTTGTTGATAATGAAACTGCTTTAAGAGCGCTTTTTGAACAGACCTTACTGCCAATTACAGCCCATTGCGAAGATGAGTCCATAATCAGAAGGAACAGCGAAATCTACCGTGAAAAATACGGGGAAGATGTTCCTGTTAAAATGCATCCCAAAATCCGAAGCAGGGAGGCCTGTTTCAGATCTTCATCACATGCTGTTAACCTAGCTAAAGAATATAATACAAGACTTCATATACTTCATCTTTCAACTGCCGATGAACTTAAGCTTTTCAGTAACGAGTTAGCATTAAATCAGAAAAAAATCACCGGAGAAGTTTGTGTTCATCATCTCTGGTTTGATGAATCATCATACGATGACCTGGGAACTCTTATTAAATGGAATCCGGCAATAAAAACAAGGTTTGACAGAGATGCCCTGATCAAAGGTGTTAATAATAATCTTATCGACATTGTTGCAACTGATCATGCACCCCATACTTTAGCCGAAAAAGGAAACAGTTATTTTAAAGCACCTTCCGGAGGTCCGCTTATTCAGCACTCTCTCGTTATAATGCTTGAACTCTGGCACCGAAAAATTTTCAGCCTCGAAAAAATAGTCGAGATGATGTGCCATAATCCGGCTATTCTGTTTAATATCAGGAACAGAGGTTTCATAAGGGAAGGGTATCAGGCTGACCTTTGCCTTATCAATCCCTCCAGTCCCTGGAGTGTTTCAAAGGAAAACATTCTTTATAAGTGCGGATGGTCGCCTTTTGAAGGGACAACTTTCAGGTCAAAAGTTGTGAAAACAATTGTTAATGGCACAATTGTCTATGACAATGGTGTTATTAATAACGATTACAGGGGACAGCGACTTATGTTTGACAGATAATTCGGTAGATAGGATTTTAGGATTGCCATGCCTTCCTGCGTCGGGCTCGCAATTCCGAGTACAAGAGGAATCTCCAGGGATATTTGCCTGAGTTCCATAAAATACTATACCTTTCTCACTACAAACCTTACTGTACTTCTGGTTTTCTGTTCAAGAAGAATCTCCCGTCCTTTCGTGATCAGTTCCATGGATTCAGGAGTGTAGTGCCTGATTGTAAGCATTTCCATCTTCTCGTTATAAACAGCAGCAAATTCTGTTTTGAGATCATTAATCAGAATATCGATCTTGGCTCTTTCATCATCTACACATACATCAATACTCACTGCGCTTGCCTCCACAAGATTCACTTTTATGCCGTGTATAATAAATGAATGAAAAATCCTGCTAAGATTATCGCCCATCACAAAAGAGAAATCTTTGGGAAGAATTGAGATGAGTATCTGATCCTCTTTTTTTATAAAAACCGGCATAATCTTTTTCAGAGTTGCATCTAACTTAATTACTGTCCCATTTCCTTCCGGATTAAGAAATGATCGTACATACAATGGTATATTTTTGTTATGCAGCGGTTTAATGGTTTTAGGGTGAATTACTTTTGCTCCCGAGAAACTCATTTCAACAGCCTCCCTGTAAGAAATCTCATCAAGTTTCAGTGCCTCAGGAAACCACTTTGGATCAGCATTAAGGATACCCGGAACATCTTTCCAAACAACAACACACTCAGCATCAAGAATATTTGCAAGGATTGCCGCTGTATAATCTGATCCTTCCCTTCCAAGAGTTGTCGTACGACCAGCAGCTGTTCCTCCTATAAAACCCTGTGTGATATAAATCCTCTCCTTTTTGAAGTCAAAGTTATTCCTTACTCTGTTGGTACTTTCGCTCCATAAAACATTTGCATCCCTATACCCGTCGTCTGTCATTATATTTTCCCTTATATCACACCAATTAACATCCTGAATGTTTTGTTTAAGGTATTCAGCAACTATTATTGTTGACCAGATCTCCCCGAAGGACACAACCTGATCGTACTCAAAATCGTATTTCCCTTTCAATGAGGTCAGTAAATAATCGCGAAGGAGACCAAAAGAGACCTCAATCTTTGATCTGGCTTCTGATCCCTGCATAAAAAGATCGTTAATCACAGATAAATGTCCCTCATAAACTTCGTTAAGAAGTACAGTATATTGTTCTTCTTTGTTTAACCAGGCTTTCAAAACCCTCTCAAGGGCGTTGGTTGTTTTTCCGAACGCGGATACGACAATCACAAGATTATCAGGTTCAGCTTTAACTATTTTTAAAATATTTCTTATCCCTTCCGCACCTTTTAGCGATGCCCCTCCGAACTTATAGACCTTCATTTCTGTTAATTTGTAATAAAAGTAAAATTTCCGATTCATTATACATTAACAAATGTTGTACTTTTTTCAGCAGGATAAAGAACTGTTTGGCATCGATTAATACTTTTACTTAAACCCTTTGTGTTACTTTGTGTTTTACTTTGTGACCCTTTGTGTTTAATTAGAATTCAAATTTACCACAAAGGCACACAAAGGTCGGAGGAGGGCAAACAAAACTCTACTATGGAAAACTATAAGATTACGACTCTCAATGATTTTATCATCCTGAAGCAGAAGGATTTTCCATACGCAAAAGGTGAGCTATCCAGCTTGTTGCATCATATAGGGACTGCTGCTAAAATCATCAATAAAAAAATCAATAAAGCAGGACTGGTTGACATTATCGGAAGCTCCGGAGAGGAGAATGTGCACGGGGAGAACCAACAGAAACTTGATGTTTATGCCGATCAGGTGTTTATAAACTCACTGCTTTCCAGCGGTGAATGCTGCGGCGTTGCAACAGAAGAGAATGAAAATGAAATAGTGTTTTCAGATGAATTTGCGTTAAAGGGGAAATATGTAGTTTGTCTCGATCCTCTTGACGGTTCCTCAAATATTGATTACAATGTTTCTGTCGGAAGCATTTTTTCAATTTACAGAAGAATAACACAAAAAGGGGAAAAAGTAAGAAACGAAGATTTTCTACAGGAAGGTTCTAAACAGATTGCTGCCGGATATATTATTTATGGATCTTCAACAATGCTGGTATACTCAACCGGTTCAGGAGTAAATGGGTTTACACTTGATCCTTCTATTGGTGAATTTTGTCTTTCACATCCTGATATTAAAACTCCCGGAGATGGCTCTATCTACTCGGTAAATGAAGGCAACTACATCCATTTTCCCGAAGGAGTAAAAAAATATATTAAGTATTGTCAGGAAATGGATGAAAATTCCGGGAGACCATATTCTTCAAGGTACATAGGTTCACTTGTATCAGATTTCCACAGAAATCTACTGAAAGGTGGAATTTTTCTTTATCCTGAAAATGAAACCATGCCACAGGGAAAATTGAGACTTGTTTATGAATGTAATCCAATATCATTTATGGTAGAACAGGCTGGAGGAAGGGCCACTGATGGAAATCGCAACATATTGGATATAACTCCATTATCTCTGCACCAGAGATCCCCTTTTTATGCCGGATCAAAAAATATGGTAAAAAAAGCCGAAGAGTTTAAAAATTGGCTCGTTAATGATTCCATTCTGATAATTACTTAATTATCTGCCGATGGTTATCTTTGGGGAACTATTTTCAGAAATTAATTAGCTGTTTTTATCTTTTAATGAAAGAAAATCATATAACAGAACATTATAGCAATCACCCTGTCCTGCCACAACTTATTGAAACAATTAATGCTGACAAGTCGGGGAAGATCCGTATCGAAGGACTTTCAGGGTCATCAAGGGCAATGGTACTATCTTTGGTTTTTCATAAAACTCAGACAACTCATGTAGTAATTATCCCTGAAAAAGAAGATGCTGCCTATTTTTATAACGATCTGATTTCTATCTTGGGAGAAGAATCTGTCTTCTTTTTTCCATCTACATATAAAAGATCAGTCCAGTATGAGCAGACCGAACCTGCCAATATTGTCCTGCGTACTGAAGTTCTGAATCATCTGGCCACAGGAAAAAGGAAGGGGATTGTTGTGACCTACCCGGAATCAGTCATGGAAAAGGTCGTCAGCAGAAAAAATCTGAAAAAAAACACCTTCAATATAAACAAAGGAGACAAGGTCTCTCTGGAGTTTCTGGAAGAAATGCTTCATGAGTACAATTTCACAAGGACCGATTTTGTCTATGAACCAGGGCAATATTCGATAAGAGGAAGTATTGCTGATGTTTTTTCTTACTCAGCCGATCTGCCATACAGAATTGATTTTTTTGGTGAAGAAGTCGAGACAATCAGATCATTTAACACTGACGATCAGCTCTCTGTGAGCATTCACAAGCAGATCTCCATTATACCGAATATCCAGGATATTTCAATTGAAGAGATTAATGATTCGTTTACAGACTTCTTACCTCCATCTTCGCTGATATGGATTGAAGGCGCGGAGTATATTAAGGAAAAGATTAACAATATCTTCTTCCAGACCACTCTAAGAGAAGAATCGGGACAAATATCCGATAAGAAAGAGATTATTATGACCGGGAATCGTTTCCTGGATAATTGTAAACAATTCAGGATGCTCGAGTTTGGAAAAAACAGCCTGTTCGAACCCGATGCCAGATTTGAATTCCATACTGAACCTCAACCTGTCTTTAATAAAAATTTTGAATTGCTCACCGGAAAGCTCTTATCTAACAATGCTGATGGTTATGCCACTTATATAATCTCAGAAAGCGAATCACAGATCGAGAGGTTAAGGGATATCTTTGCAGAAATTAATCCTGAAGCACATTTTAATTCTCTGTTGCTTAATCTCCATAGTGGATTTACCGATCACGACCTGAAGATTTCAGTGTTTACCGACCACCAGATATTTGACAGGTATCATAAATTCAGGATAAGAGGGTATTTTACAAAGAAGGAGAGCATTTCCGTTAAGGAGCTTACGGGGCTTAATCCAGGAGATTACGTTGTTCATATCGATCATGGAATCGGGAAATTCGGAGGACTTGAGAAGATTGAGGTTAATGGTAAGATACAAGAGGCTATAAAGCTGGTTTACAGGGATAATGATATCCTATATGTGGGAATTCACTCCCTCTACAGGATATCAAAATATAAAGGGAAAGATAATTCCGAACCAAAGATTTATAAGCTCGGATCAGGTGCATGGCAGAAACTAAAGCAGAATACCAAATCAAGGGTTAAGGATATTGCCAAAGATCTGATACTCCTGTACGCAAAAAGAATGGCCTCTCCGGGATACTCTTTTTCACCTGATTCCTACCTTCAACGCGAGCTTGAAGCATCATTTATTTACGAAGATACACCCGATCAATTGACTGCCTCAACAGCTGTTAAAAAGGATATGGAGGCTCCTCACCCTATGGACCGGCTGGTTTGTGGTGATGTGGGTTTCGGCAAAACAGAGATAGCCATCAGAGCTGCTTTCAAATCAGTTACCGACAGTAAGCAAACTGCGGTACTTGTGCCAACTACTATTCTTGCGCTCCAGCATTACAAAACATTTACATCGCGACTCAAGGGATTTCCCTGCAATGTTGAATATATCAGCCGTCATAAAAAAGCTGCAGATCAGAAAAAAATCCTCTCACAATTATCTGAAGGGAAAATAGATATTATAATAGGCACCCACAAGCTTGTAGGGCACGATGTTAAATTTAAAGACCTGGGCCTCCTGGTAATTGATGAAGAACAGAGATTTGGTGTCTCGGTAAAAGAGAAGCTTAAGAAAATTAAAGCAAACGTCGATACTCTGACACTCACAGCAACTCCGATTCCACGTACATTGCAGTTCTCACTGATGGGAGCCCGCGATCTTTCCATTATAAACACGCCACCTCCAAACAGGATGCCTATAGTTACTGAATTACATGGCTTTAATGAAGAGATAATAAAAGAGGGTATTGAATATGAGGTTTCAAGAAACGGTCAGGTATTTTTTATTCATAACAGGGTAGAAAATATTAAGCTGATACAGGCACAGATCAACCGGATTTGTCCAAACGTAAAGACAGCAATTGTTCATGGTCAGATGGATGGGACCCACATAGAAAATGTGATGTACGATTTCATCCAGGGTGATTATGATGTACTGCTTGCTACCACAATAATCGAATCGGGACTCGACATTCCCAATGCCAATACAATATTTATTAACGATGCTCACCACTTTGGACTATCAGAACTTCATCAGTTAAGGGGAAGAGTCGGGCGTTCGAATAAGAAGGCTTTTTGTTACCTCATGGCACCACCGATGAGTACGCTCACACATGAAGCCAGACGAAGGCTTAAAGCAATAGAAGAATTTTCGGAACTTGGAAGCGGGTTTAATATTGCTATGCAGGATCTTGATATCAGAGGTTCGGGAAACCTTCTTGGAGGAGAACAGAGCGGATTTATTGCTGATGTAGGATTTGAAACTTATCAGCGTATACTGAATGAAGCCATGATCGAATTAAGAGATACTGAATTCAAAGAATCCTCCACATCTGAAGAAGAGGTGGCAGTATACAATAAACCAGATCAAACAAAACAATATATATCTGATTTTCAAATTGATACTGATCTGGAAATTATGTTCCCCGATGAATATATCTCAAATATTTCGGAGAGAATACGGCTATACAAAGAGCTGAATGAGATTGCTTCAGAAGAAGCATTATGTTCTTTTGAGAAGAGGCTTATTGACAGATTTGGCAATATACCGCAGCCTGCACAGGCACTTCTCGATATTGTAAGAATTAAGTGGATTGCCATAAAAATCGGAATCGAAAAAATACTATTGAAAAACAATCTGCTCATTGCTTATTTTATTTCTGATCCAAATTCGCAGTTTTACCATAGTTCACTTTTTGTTTCAATAATGAATTATGTTAACAGGAAGCAAAAGCAGATGAATATGAAACAAAAAGCCTCGAAGCTGAGCCTCACTATAAGTGATGTAAAATCTGTTAAAACTGCAATAAGGGTTTTAAATGAGATACTGGAGGATTACAGAAGAAGTGCCTAAAGTTTGGAGTGCCTAAAGTACTTAGAGTTTAACTCAAAAAATAACTTTAGGCACTCTAGGCACTTTAGGCACTCTAGGCACTTTTTCTTACCTTTGTACTATGAATCTTATAATTGACATAGGAAATACAAGTACAAAGCTGGCTGTTTTTGAGGGTAAAAAAAAACTATCACAATCACGTATAAATGAGCTGAGTTGTGATGAACTTAAAAAAAGACTGACTGGATATAAAATACAGAAGGCGATTGTTTCCTCTGTCAAAAAGTTACCTCCATTCATTTCTGATCTGTTTTTTTCTAATATCCCGTTTGTCCATGTTCTTTCATATGAATCGCGTCTTCCGTTCAAAATTGAATATGATGCTCCGGAGACGCTTGGATCAGACCGGATAGCAGCTGTAGCCGGGGCTTTCAATCTGTTCCCAGGCAAGGAAGTCCTTATTATTGATGCCGGTACTGCTCTGACATTTGATTTTCTTTCAGCCAATATCTACAAAGGAGGCAATATCTCACCAGGGTTAACAATGAGATTCAAAGCTTTAAACATTTTTACCGACAGATTGCCACTGGTTTCGCCAACGGAGAGTTTCACCTTCCCCGGGCAAAATACCACTGATGCAATAATGGCCGGAGTGATTACAGGGATTGAATATGAAATAAATGAGTATATTCGCACGTTTGAGAATAAACATACTGATTTCAATATTATACTTACAGGCGGGAACAGTGAATTTCTTAAAGACAAAATCAATTATCACATCACATATATGCCTGATATTGTGATTGATGGTTTAAATTATATTCTGGAATACAATGCAAAATAAGCTAATAATTATCCTTTTTATCTCTTTATTCTCTTTTGCCTACACAGCCAGTGGTCAAAAAAATATTGATTCCCCCTATTCAAGGTTTAATCTTGGGTCACTGCAACCCGAAGGATCATTCAGAAGCCTCGGTATGGGTAGTGTTGGAATAGCCATGAGAGATAACAACTCAATATATTATACAAATCCTGCATCGTATAGCAGCCTCGATACAATCTCTTTTATTTTTGATTTTGGCCTTGATTACGGCAAAAATTTCATCTCTGATGGCATATCAAAATTTTCATCCAGTGATATGAACTTTCATCATCTCCTGATAGGCTTCCCTCTTGCGAAAAGATGGGGTTTTGCAGCAGGTCTTGTACCAGTGAGTTCTGGTTACTATCAAATAACGCAAACAGTTACTTCAACTGATCCGGGATATGATCCAAATGTTGGAGAATACACCGCAAATCATGATGGTGATGGGGGAATTGTTAAAATCTTTTTTGGTTCCGGTATTCAGATTGGTAAAAACTTTTCTTTCGGAGCCAATTTATTTTTTCTGACAGGCCAATTGAACAGAGCCAATTCATTCGTATTTTCAGACTTTTCTAATGTCTTTAATAATAGTAGTGAAGAGAAACTGGAATTACATGGTCTTAACTTTGATTACGGTTTACATTATACTGCCTCATTTAAAAATAATTGCTTTCTTAATATTGGTGCATCAATGACTTCCGGTAATAATTATAATTCAAAATATAGCCAGCTGTCAATGAAGTATACGGCATACAGTGTAACCGATACTATTTCATACATTCCTAAATACTCTGCTAAAACTTATATTCCGGCTACATACCGGGTTGGCATTTCATTTGGGAAGAAAAACAAATTCACAACCGGATTAGATTACATTACTACAAAATGGTCAGCTTCAAATATTCCGGGATCTGACGGCTATGCTGCTGATACAAGAGAACTTAGCTTCGGAGCGGAATTTATCCCTGATAAATTTTCAAATTATAGTTACATAAGCAGAATAGAGTATCGTATTGGCGGTCATATTGGTGATAATTATTTAATTATAAACACGGAACAACTTAAAGAGTATGGAGCGAGCATCGGATTTGGTTTGCCATTGCCTACCTTACAGGGAAATCCCTTCTCAAAGATGAATCTGTATATTGATTTTACAAGGAAAACCGGTCCCGCGGCAAGTAATCTCCACACTGAAGACTATCTTACATTAGGCATCAGCCTGAACCTGTATGATTTCTGGTTTCTTAAACGGAAGTTTGATTAGAAGTTTTGAAGGTTAATAATTAATCGATAATTAGGAATATTACCTGACTGTTATGAAGAGACTGTCATCAAAATTCAGATTTTATTCAGCAATTTCAGGGTTCATTGTTCTAAGCATGATTAATCTGTCATGCGAAAATAAAATACCCGTTATTCCAAAGTCAGATCTTCTGACACTTCCTTCACTTACTGTAAAAGACTTCAAAACTGTTCTGTCTGACTCCGGACGAATACAGCTTATAATGTCTTCCCCCATTGTTGAAAAATACGATAAAGTTGATCCGCAGTATGCTGAATTCAAGTCCGGAATAAGAGTGGTTCTTTTTAATAACCAGAAGGATTCTGTAATAGTGACTTCAAAATACGCTAAGTGTACCAATAATAATCTGTGGGAGCTTAGAGACCATGTTGTGGTGATTAATGAGAATAATGAAAAGCTTGAAACTGAATTGTTATTCTGGAATCAGGAAAAAGATCATATTTACACTGACAGATTTGTGAAAATGACCAGCGAAGATGAGGTAAGTCAGGGAATTGGTTTCGAATCAGATTCTCATCTTACCAAAAGAAGAATCTTTAAGGTGACTGCGATAATATATCTTAAGGATGAGAAATAGTTCACGGCTTGTTCTTGAGATTTTAATAAAACATAAACAAAGGAAAAAGAGCTAACTTTGAGGGATGAACGTAATTCTGATAATACTTCTCGCGATAATTCTGTCAGCGTTCTTTTCCGGTATGGAAATTGCGTTTGTCGCGTCAAACAGACTGCGGATTGAACTTGACAGGAAACAGGGGGCATTCGGATCAAGAATAATTAAACTTTTTACCGATAACCCTGGCCAGTATATAGCCACAATGCTTATCGGCAATAATTTTTCGCTGGTCATCTATGGCCTGGTTTTCTCCAAAATCCTTGGAACACTGCTTACTCCGATCCTGGGTTCCGATTTATTGATCCTTATATTAAATACCATACTTTCAACTGCTGTTATCCTGCTTGTTGCAGAGTTTCTTCCAAAAACTATTTTCATAATTTCCCCGAATTTTTTTCTCAAGTTTTTAAGCATCCCCACCCTTATTTTCTTTTTCCTTTTTTACCCGATAAGCAAGTTTACTCTCGCGGCTTCAAACCTGTTCATAAGGATTTTTTTCAAAATCAACCCGGGAGAAAAAAAGCAGGAGGATCGTGTTTTCAGCAAAGTTGATCTCGATCATTTTGTTAATCTAAGCAATCAGATCAAAGAGGAGTCGGAACCTGATCACCGCGATATCAGGATTTTCCAGAATGCTCTTGATTTTTCCAACGTAAAGCTCAGGGAATGCATGGTTCCGAGGACTGAAATAGAAGCAGTTGAATCCGGAAGTTCTGTCGAACAGCTGAAAGAGAAATTTGTAGAAACACGGCTATCCAGGATACTGATTTATCAGGAGACTATTGACAATATTACAGGATATTTTGAATTGAAGGATATCTTTAAAAACCCTTCGGAGATCAGCTCCATGACACGAAAACTGGCGATAGTTCCGGAAACAATGCCGGCAAATAAGCTCCTGAAGTTGTTCGTCGAAGAGAAAAAGAATATTGCACTTGTTGTTGATGAGTTCGGAGGAACATCAGGAATGGTCACAATTGAGGATGTCCTCGAAGAGATTGTTGGAGACATTGAGGATGAACACGATACAACTGATCTCATTGAAAAGAATGTCGGATACAAAGAATATATACTATCGGGTCGTTTCGAGATTGACTACCTGAATGAAAAATATCATTTCAACCTTCCTGAAGAAGACGATTATGAAACACTTGCCGGCATGATTCTTTTTTATCATGGCAGTATTCCCGGAATTAATGATGTTATAAGAATAGGTAATATCGTAATAAAAGTACTCAGAGCGTCAACTACAAGGCTTGAGCTTGTTAATCTGAAGATAGAATAACAGGCAAAAGGCTTCCGGCAACAGACGGCAGGTTGCTTTTACATGTTCAATTCCTCTCTCTCATTTTTTACAATTTCCCTTTCGTGTAGAGATTCCTTATTCCGGTGCCGGTAAAAGGTTCCATTTAAATGAATTCCCATATGCGAAAGGGAGATTCCTCATTTCATCCCGAGTCCAGCCTTGCGGGATGAGGGATCTCCCATATCCATTGCCGTAACACTTCATCCAATGTCATTATTAGAAATATTGAGAAATCTCCTGCTAACAGATCCAAAAGCGTATTGATATATTTATTTAAAAAAATAGAGGCAACCCAAACCGGGTTGCCTCTGTTATAAAATAACCATTTATACACTACGTATTATAGTTTTGTATAAGTATGAACCCCCGTCTCTATGGAAACTCCATTGTGATATATGGTATAGTTACCAACCATTGTCCCTGTTTTAGGATCAATAGTTCCGGATTCTATTCCTGAATAACCGCCAGCCCATGTAGTAAGTGGCATGGAATATGTCTTAGCGGTAAAATCAAGTGTGAAAGTTCCTAACCAGGCCGAATTCCAATAGTTATCAATTGAGAGTGTTGTAGCGCTGGCCTTTGTAAAGGTAACACCATAACTGTAATCTTCAGCCGGTTCATCAGCAGTGAAATCACCTACAAAGATCGCTATAGGTTCAAAGACCGTAAAATCCCAGGTTGGACCAGCAGTCAATTGACCATTGGCGTCTATCATTGTAACATGCCAATAATAAGTCAGGCCAAGTTCTACAGGAACATTAAGCGTCAATGCTGCAACTCCGGCTTTGTAAAGCGGAGGAGTGCCTGAAGTTCCGAAATAGACATTAGCACGAACAGGATCGCCATCGACATTTGTTGAGACCCATGTCAGATCAACGGTTGTTCCGGAAATAGTTATGGTGGAATCATTAGCAGGAGCAACAGCTGCAGGTTCGGTGAAAATATGATGAACCCCGAACCCTACAGGGGATTCTTTCTTACAACTTTGCATTGCAACCAGGCCGGATATTATCAGCAGCGTTACAAAAAATATAATTTTTCTTTTCATATCGAACTTTTTTTATGTGCAAATTTTTTCATGAAGAATTATTTAATTATAATCTTGTTAAGA
>Ga0208478_1000423_pt1 | contig 14930 bp, 9 predicted proteins | sample NGESurdeep072012_5_FD_184462 | JGI IMG/M metagenome (GOLD analysis project Ga0208478, IMG submission 184462) | Arctic peat soil microbial communities from Barrow, Alaska - NGEE Surface sample 415-2 deep-072012 (SPAdes) | ecosystem: Environmental > Terrestrial > Soil > Wetlands > Peat ...
CGACACCCCGACGTTCATGACGCTGATCCGCGACCTCGCCCAGCATCCGCTGCACGCCGACAGCGTCTTCTTCGGGACGGCGGACACGCGCTCACTGCACGCCTCGCCCTACCTCCAGGTGCTCGCGCTCGTCTGGCACGCGATCGCCCCCGCGGGCAAGTTCGCGGATCCGTTCGCGCTCGGCCAATTCATCGGCTTCGTGGGCATCCCGGTCACCGTGTTCGTGCTGGCGATGGTGTGGCTCTACGCGCGGTCGCTGGCCGGACCCACCGCGGCCTGGCTGGCCATCCCCGCGCTGCTCGCGGTGTTCGGACCGGTGCACGTCATCTTCTCCTCCGACCTCACGCTCAACGGGTTCCTTGACGCCGGCTACTACCCCACCACGTTCGCGACGGGCCTCACCCTGGCGGTGCTGCTGTGCCTGGAGCGCCAGAGCTGGCGGACCGATGTGCTCGCCGCGGTGCTCACGGCCCTGACGCTCAGCACCGACCTGCTCAGCGGCACGGTGCTCGTGGTGCTGATGATCATCCGCGCATGCCTGTGCGCTCGCCGCCGGCCCCACGACGCCGTTCGCATCGTCATCGTCCTCTTCTCGGCGTTCCTGCTCGGGAGTGTGTGGCCGGCCTTCGACCTGTTCGGCGCCTTTGCCGCCTCCGGTCTGCCCGTTCCCGGCCTGTTGTGTGGTGCCGTCGCCGCGCCGGCGGTGTTGATCGCCTCGAGGCGCTACCGCCTGCCCGCCCGGCTCACCACGCTGCTGACCCGTGTGAACACGTTCCATATCGGCCCGGTGGCGGAGCGCCGGACGGCCGCCGCCGGCGCCTGGGCGACCGGTCTGCTGATCCTTTACGGGCTCTATCTGATGGGTCACTGGCCGAGCAACCAGCCCGTGCTCGCCTCCTACCGGCTCGGCTTCTACTGGAATGACGAACGCGACCGCTGGCTGCTCCTGTTCCTGCCCGGGCTGGTCGGCGTGATCGGGATGCTGCGTCTCGCCAAGCGGGGGCGCGCGGAGCCGCTGCTGTGGTTCTTGGGCTTCTTCACTCTCGGCTTCGTCGGCGCGTTCGTTCATCTCGCCACGGGCACGCAGCTGCCCTTCTACTACCGGTTCATCCTCGTCGCGCAGGTACCGGTGGCGGTCGGCGTGGCGGCCTTTCTCGCCGAGCACCGCAGCGGGCGTGCGGCCAGGATCGCCGCGCTCACGTTGATCGCCGCCTTCGGCTTCAAGGCGATCACGCTGCTCACCGTCCCCGACTCGGTCAGCTACTTCGGCTCGCGGCTGCAGGCCGCGTGGACGCTGGGGCGGGCGATCCCGCCGAACTCCGGCCTCGTCGCCGCCGACCCGGCGACGAGCTACTACGTGCCGATCGCCACGGGGAACCGGGTCTTCACCCTCAACCCCGGTCACGCCGACTCCGGTGCAGAGCCCGAGCGTGCCCAGCAGGGCTACGCCGTGCTCCGCGAGGTCTACTCCGGTTCGCCGACCGCCGCCGCCCGCGCCCTGCGGACGATGTGGCAGAGCGGGGTGCGCTGGGTGGTGGTGGAGAAATTCACCACCCTGGCCCAGCCGGACGTGCGGATGCTGTTCGCCGCGCCCTACAACGGCCTCATCACCGAACCCGACATCCCCCTGCTGGCCGGCTACAACTCGCGCCTGGCCACCGTCGGCACCGTCGTGCACGAGGACCCGGAGTACACCGTGTATTGGCTCGACGGCGCGGTGATCGAGCAGGCCACGGCTCCGGCGGCGTCCGCTCCCCCGGCCCGGGTCCGAGACGAGATCCGTGCCAGCCTGCTGCGCATCAGCCACGCGCAACGCGGCGCGGCCGTGCGGGCGGAAGCCCCGGTGCTCGCCCGTGACGGCGTCCGCCTCGTCACCCTGAGCACCGGCGTGCTCGGCGCGCCGCCGCGGCTCCTCGCCTACGGGCCCACTGTTGCCGCCGGTCCGCTCGCGTCCGTCAGCGTGCCCGGCCCGCGCTGGGTGTCGGACTGCATCATCTCCTGCCGGACCACGCCCGACGTCAGCGTGCTCGGCTACCTCGGCAACGTCGCCGAGAGCGATCCGCTGTTCACCACGATCGTCCGCATCCCGGGGGGACTCGGATGAGCACGCCTGCGGTGACCGTGGTGACCACAGTGTGGGACGACTACTGCGCACTGCTGCCGGACTGCGTGGCCAGCGTGATCACGCAGACCGATGCGGTCGCCGAGATCGTCGTCGTCGACAACGCCTCCCGAGCCCCGCTGCCACCGTTGCCCGCCATGGTGCGCGTCGTCAGTAGCGGCGTCCGGCTGACCGCCGGCGCGGCGCGGAACTTCGGTCTCGCGCAGGTCAAGACGCCGCTCGTCCTGTTCCTCGACGCCGACGATCGCCTGCTGCCCGGCGCGCTCGGCGCGCTCCACACCACGCTCGGTCGCCGCGAACACGACAGCCACCGCGGCGGTGATCGCCGACGGGCCGTAGCTGCGGTTGGACGCCACCTGCTGTGGAACCCGGACACCGGCGAGGAGCGGCCGGCGCCCGGATCACCCCGACCCCTGATCGCGCACCTCGCTCGCGCTCGGCGGCTGTTCGGCCTGCTCACGCTCCGCTTCGACTGCTATCCGCTCGTCGGCTGTGCGCTGATCGACGTCGCCACGGCACGCGCAGCGGGCGGCTTCGGCGACGCGAGCCTGGCCGAGGATTGGATCCTGCGCTCTGCGCTCGCCTGCCGCGGCCGGATCGCCTTCGCGCCCGAGCCGGTTGTCCGCGTCCGGGTCGCCAGCAGCTCGCTGTGGCACCGCGACCACTCCCGGGCCGAGCTTGAGGCGATGTACGCCGCGTTCGCCGCGCATCGGCTGCGCGACCCCGAGATGCCCGCACTGGGACGGCGCCTGATGGGGCTGATCGCCCGGGCGCACCGGCGTGAGGCGCGACGCCGCACCCGCGACGGTGCGTTTCGCCCGGCCTGCGACGGCGCGCTGCTCGCCGCCGCTGAGGCACCGGACCCGCCGGGGCGCGCCCTGTTCCCGGTGCGGCCCGGCGAGCTCTCGGTGATCGTCTGCACGCGCGAGCGCCCCGAGCACCTCACCGACTGCCTCGAGGCGCTCGCCGCCGGCGACGACGTTGCGCAGGTGATTGTCGTCGACTCAGCCTCGAAGCCGCCATGCCGCGCGCCTGTCGAGGCGTTCGCCGCGCGGATTCCCGACCTGCACTATGTGTATGTCGCCGAGCCCGGCCTCTCCCGCGCCCGGAATGCCGGCATCGCCTGCGCGCGCGGTGAGATCGTCGCCTTCCTCGACGACGACGCCGCGCCGCTGCCGGGTTGGGGCCCGTCGCTCCTTGCCGCGTTCCGGGGGCAACCCGGCGTGGGCTGCGTCGGCGGCGCGTGTCTGCCGCGGTTCGACGGACGCCGCCCAGGGTGGCTGTCCGAGCGCCTGCTCCAGCTCTCGAGCATCACTCGGTGGGGCAATCGCGCCCGGCATCCGCGCTCGAGCGCCGAGTGGCCGTTCGGGGCGAACATGGCCTTCCGTCGTGAGTTGCTGGCCGAGATCGGCGGGTTCGCCGAGGAGCTGGGACGCAGCGGCACCTCTCTGCTCTCCGGCGAGGACTCCGACATGGTGCGCCGCGTCCTGGACTCCGGCTGCGAGGTGTGGCTCGAGCCCTCCGCCGCGGTCCTGCACACCGTGCACGCGGAGCGGCTCGAGTCTCGCTTCTACTGGCGGCGGTTGTGGTGGGCGGGCGTCAGCCGCGCCCGCCAGCCGGGGCTGCGCACGACGGTCCGCCTCCTCGTCGCCGTGCCGCTGCGCATCGTCCTGTGGGCCGCGGTCCGCGACCGCCTGTACCTGTACCGGGTCGCCGAGACCGCCGGCTATTTCGCGGCGCTGCTCGGCCTCGCCGGACGGACGCGATGACCACCGCCGTCGCCGGCGCGACGGAGCGGCGAGCGGCGCCGGCTCTGCTCGCGCTGCGGCGCGTACCGGCCGCGGTCGTGTGGTCCGTCGTCGCGCTGGTCGCGTTCGCGCTCCACCTCCAGGGCCGCCAGCGGGGGCTGCTCTATCCCGACGGCTACGACTACCTGCTGATGGCGCGCGGGATCGCCGGGCACCTGACGCCGGCGCTGGCGCTCGGTCACGGCGGCGAGCTGTGGGTACCGTCGGTCGACGCCTCGCTCAAACCGCTGTTCCCGGCGCTCGTCGCGTTGATCTCGGCCGTGGCGCCGATCCGCGCCGGCGCGGACCTGCTCACCGCCGCCGCCGCGGCGGCCACCGTCGTACTCGCGGGCGTGCTCGCCGGCCGTCTCACCGGCTCGCGCCGGGCCGCAGCGCTGAGCGCGGCGGCGGCTCTCGCCAGCCCGGCCCTGGCCTACTGGAGCGGGTTCGCCGGGCCCGATCCGCTCGCCGAGGCGCTCGCCCTGGCCACGGCGCTGGCCCTCGTCGAGCGCCGCGCGCTCCTGGCCGGAGTGCTCGGCGGCCTGTGTGCCGCGACGCGGCCGGAGTGGTTCGTGGTGGTCGCTGCCGCGGGCCTCACGGGCCTCCTATGGAGCTCGACCCGCGAGGCCGCCCGGCGCGCGCTGACCAGCGGCGCGTTCACGCTGGCCATCATCGTCGCAGTGCTGCGTCCCCCGCTCGCACTGCCGAGCGGCGGCCCGTTGCTGCTGCTCGCGGCGATCGCCGGCGCGGTCCTGTGCGACGTCGCCGCGGTGTGGGCATCGGGCACGCGCCGGCGGGCCACGATCGCCGCCGCGTCCGCTCTGGCGGCGCTCGCTGTCGTGGCGCTCTCGGGTCGTGTGCCCGCGCTCGGCGCGCTGGTGCGCGGCGGCGACTGGCCGCTGCTGCTGCTCGGTTCCGCGGGGATCCTGCGCGCGTGCGCGAGCGGACGCGGGCGCCCGGCACTGCTGATCCTCGCCACGGTGCTGCTCCTCGGCGCGATCTACGTCTACCGCAACGCCGGCCTCGAGCGTTACCTGGCACAGCTGATCCCGGCGGTGTGCGTGGCGGCCGGGTTCCTCGTCGCCCCCGGACCCCGATCCCGAGCGCAGGGCACTGCCGAGACCGGCGCCCGGCGCTGGGATCCGCCGATCGCCTGGGTCGCCGCGGCGACCGTGGCGACCGTGGCGACAGCGCTGGTGGTGGCCGCGATCTCGCCCCGGCCCCAGCTCGCCGGGGACACATTCGCCTCGCTCGCCGGGCGCCTGGCCGCCGCCCCACCCGGAACGCTCCTCAGCGCCGCCCCCGACGCCTACGGCTTCCTGCTGCCGGGACGTGCTGAGCGTACGCTCCGCCCCGGCGAGCGCGGGCTGATCCTGCTCGATGCCGCCCAGCGGGCTTACGCCCCCGGCCTGGGCGCCGCCGGGGTGATCGTCGCGCGGTTCTCGCCGCCGGATGGGTTCGAGCGCCCAGACGGGACCCTGGACATGGGCCCGGCCACGCTCGTGCGCGGAGTCGTCACGGCAACGCCCGGGGTGAGCGCCGCCGGCGGCGGGGGGCGGGACTCAACGAATGGTTGAGCGAAACCTCATCGGCTGAGTCCGGGCGGGGCGCGGACCGATCGCCTGCGGACATCATCCCGCCCGATTCGCAGTGGAGGATCGCATCGATGCCGAGACTGGGACACACCGACAAGCTCACGTGGCTCTCCCGGGCCCTCAGCCTGACCGGGCTCGCCATCTCCAGCTACCTCGCCGTCACCTACCTGCGCCACCAGGCTCCCGTGTGCCTGGCCGGCTCGCGGGGCTGCCTGAAGGTCGAGCAGTCAAGCTACGCCCGCCCGGCCGGCATTCCGCTGCCTCTGCTCGGAGTGGCCGGCTATCTGATGCTGTTCATCACCGCGTGCATGCGTGGACAGCGGGCCCGCACCGTCGGCATGGTGCTGACGATGTTCGCGATCATGACCAGCCTCTCCCTCACCTATCTTGAGCTCGGGGTGATCCACGCGCTCTGCTACTGGTGCGTGAGCTCCGCGATCTGCGCGGCGCTGCACGTGATCGTCAACTCGACGCGCTACGTGCGCGGCGACCCCGGCACAGACCACCGCCGGGAGCGCGGCGACGGGCGCGGGGACAAGCGCGCGGCAAGCCGCTGGGAGAGCGACGGCGGCCGCTGCCAGCGACGCGGATCGAGATCGGCGCCGCACAGCGCGCAACCCGCCGCGTAGGGCGTGACCCGTTCGCCGCACTGCGGACAGAATCCGGGATGCATGATGCAGATGCTCCCGGCGAGCCTGTGTCGAAACTAAACGCCGCGTCTGCGACGGCGAAGAACCTCAGCTCGCCGACGCCGCCCACGTGAGCGCCTCGCCGATGACCTCGGCCAAGTGCTCGATCTCCGCCGCCTCGATCACGAACGGCGGCGAGACCTGAATCGTCGCGTTCGACAGCGTGCGGGCGATCACCCCGTTCTCGACGCAGCGGGCGCAGACGCGCGGCACGAGCGCCGGATCGTGGAGCTCGACCCCGGTCAGCAGCCCGACGCCGGAGCGCACCTCCTTGACCAGCTCGTGGGACTCCAGCGGCCGGAACGCGCCCTCCAGCACGGGCTCGAGGCTCTTGACGCGATCGACGAGCCGCTCGCGCTCGAGGATGTCGATGTTGGCCATCGCCGCCACGCACACGGAGGCGTGGCCGGCGTAGGTGATCCCGTGGCGGAAGACGAGCTCGCTCTCGTCGGCCCAGAACGGCTCCCACACCCGGTCGGCGATGATCGCGCCGCCGAGCGGCAGGTAGCCGGACGTGATCCCCTTGGCGACGAGCATGATGTCGGGCTCGAGCCCGTACCGCTCGCTGGCGAACATGGCGCCGGTGCGACCGAAGCCGGTGATCACCTCGTCGACGACGAGCAGGATGTCGTTCTCACGGCAGATGCGCTGCACGGCCTCGAGGTAGCCCGGCTCCGGCGGGTAGATGCCGCCGGTGCCGATCACCGGCTCGCAGTAGAACGCGGCAATCGAGTCGGCTCCGCGGTCTCGCACGAGCCGCTCGAGGGCGCCGGCGTCGTTCATCGCGACCCGCTCCGTGTCGGCGATCAGGGTCCCGTAGCCGACGCGGTTGGCCTCGATCCCGGCGATGCTCGTGCCATAGGCGTGGAGGCCGTGGTAGGCGTTGGTCCGCGAGACCAACAGCCGCTTGTCGGCGAATCCGAGCGCGGTCCAGTACCGGCGCGCGAGCTTGGCGGCGAGATCCACTGCGTCCGACCCGCCGCTGGTGAAGAACACCTTTGCATTGGCGACCGGCGCCAGCGCCGCCACCCGCTCGGCCAGCTCGAGCGCGGGCCGGTTGGTGTACTCCTGAAAGGTCGAGAAGGTCTCCAGCGTCCGCATCTGGGCGGCCACCGCGTCGGCGATCTCCGCCCGCCCGTGCCCCACGTTGCAGTGCCAGAGGGTGGCCGGCGCATCGAGCAGGCGCTGTCCGTCTTCGGTGAACACGTAGGCGCCCTCGCCGCGGACGATCACGCGCTCGCCGCTCTTGACGGTCGGCATGTGAGCCTGTGAATGCCACAGCGTCGTCTCGCGCTGTTTCGGCACCTGCTCGCCGGTTCGGGCTGTCGCGCTGCCTGTTGCTGTCACGGCCGGCATCGAGGGTCCCCTCTCGTCGTATGTCTGCACACAGATCAGTATCAGGTGTGCCCGACGCGGGGTGTCGCGAATCGGGCCTGCCGGCTGGACGGATCGGCCCAGCGGAGCCACGCCCTGGTCAGGTCCCTGACACCGCCGATCTCACACGCTCGCGCCGGACGTCGTTCTACCGTCGATGGCCACAATGACCCGCACCCCGCGCCTGCCCCGCGCCGCCGAGCAGGGACGATGATGAGCGCGATGCTCTACACCCGCGTTGACAGCCCGATCGGTGAGCTCCTGATCATCGGCGACGAGCGCTCGCTGCACGGTCTGCACATGCTCGACGGCCCCCGCCCGCCGCGGATCGCGGCTGGGTGGGAGCGCCACGACGAGTGCTTTGGGCCCGTGCGCCGTGAGCTCGATGAGTACTTCGCCGGGAGCCGTACCGCGTTCGAGGTGCCGCTGACCGTCGCCGGCGCCCCGTTCGACCAGCTGGTGTGGCAGCAGTTGCGCCGGATCCCCTACGGGGAGACGATCAGTTACGGCGAGCTCGCGCGGAGGATCGGGCATCCGAGCGCCGCTCGGGCCGTCGGCATGGCCAACGGCCGCAATCCGATCTCGGTGATCGTTCCCTGCCACCGCGTGATCGGGGGCGACGGCGGCCTCACCGGCTACGGCGGCGGCCTCGAGCGCAAGCGCTTCCTGCTGGAGCTCGAGGCGGGCGTCCTGACGCTGACGCTGTGAGCGGCACGGCCGGCGGGCGCCCTGTTGCGAGGGCGCCCGCCAAGTCATGCGTGTCGCCTAGAACCCGGGCAGAACCTGTGTGCCCTCGTCCTTGACCGCCTGCAGCGAGGACGGGTTGAGGCCGAGCAGCTTCAGGATCGTCGGCGCGATCTGAGTCGTCTCGACGAACCCTCCGATGCTCGCCCCACCCTGGCCCGGGACGAAGACCAGGATCGGCACATGCCGGTCGTTCGGGTCTGCGCCGCCGTGCTCGGCGATCTTCGAGCCGCCCGTGTACACAACGCCGTGCTGCACGATCGCGTACACGTTCGGGTTGCGCGGATCGTTGAGCGGCACCCCGAAGTAATGGGCAGCCGCTGCGCCGGCGTAGATCGTCTTCAGACCGGAGTGCAGCAGCGTCCGCGACCCACCGGTGATCGTCGTCCCGGTCGCCGAGTGCGTCCACAGGTAGTCCTTGACGTAGTCCGCCGCCTTCTCGGACCGGTTCGAGAGCCACTGCATGAACGCGTCGTCGTCGGTGCCGTAGGCGAGCAGCGGCGGATCCTTCGGATGGGTCTTCGCCCAACCCTCATTGATCGCGTTGACGATCGGACCATCGTCGATTCGGGTCAGCGCCTCGGGATTCTGCGGCGACTGGCCGTGCTTGGCCGAGATGATGATCGCGGTCTCGTCGCCGAGCTTCTGCGCGCGCAGCTCGGTCACGATCGTGCCGACCTGGGTGTTGATGTAGTCAAGCGCGCGCTGGAGCAGCGGGCCGGGGATCTTTCCGCCGGGAAGGTACCCGCCGGCCAGGCCGTCGGAGCTCAGGAGCTTCTCGGCCGTCGAGACGGTCTGGAAGTTCATCCCGAAGATCTCCGGCACGCCGACCTTGTTGCTGCGGCCGTGGTCGTACCCGTCGATCTCGTTGAGCACCGCCTGGACCTTGTAGGAGTCGTACTGCATGGTGGCGGCGTTGTCCTTCGTCCAGTCGTCGCCGGGCGCATATCCGATCGCCTCGCTGTTGATCTCCGGCGCGAACAGATCCTGGATCCCATTGCCGCCCGGGCCGTTCAGGATCGTGTAGGCCGGGTGCTTGTCAGACCAGGCCGTCCGTCCGCCCGCCTCGCGGATGACGTTGAAGATCGTGTTGACCTTCAGGTACTGCCACGGGTAGACGGGCTTGCACGTCTTCGGATCGACCGGCAGCTGGGTGGTGTCGATCAGCGTCTGCGGCTGGCCGGTCATCTGCAGGATACTCCCCGGCAGGCCCGTCAGGCCCTGTCCGGCGTCGATGCTCAGCGGGTTCTTGTCCAGGTTCTCGTAGAAGTTGACCTGCGCTCCAAGCGGGGCGCCTGCGGTGCACGTGGTCGTCCCGGGCGGCAGCAGCGCGTGGCTGTATTCGGCGTCGTAGTAGACCCCGGTGGTCTTCGGATTACCGCCGGTGACCTGGCCGACCATGCCCGGGAACGAGTCCGAGGGAATCGGGGTCTTGGCATCGCTGTACTCGTGGCCGCGATTGGTCAGGTAGGCGAGCGTCGAGCTCGGATGGTTCTGCACGTACCACTGGAGGTCGGACTGATGCAGCCCGTCGACCGAGATGAGGATCACATGGGAGATCGAATTGCCGGTCTTCTGGGCCTTGTGGCCCTCGGACTTGGCGGCGACCGAGGCGGCGGGAATCCCGATCGCCGCGGCTCCGATCGCCGACGCGGCCAGCAGCGCCGGCCTGATACGTCCGCGCATTGAGCGACTCCTTATTCAGGGTTGTGGAGGTCTGGACGGTTATATGGGGGCGGCAGTCGCCGGGTGTGGCCAGCTTGTGTCCGAAACGGTTGTCGAATGGTTACCGTGGCTCGTGGTGAATCCCGACCCGACCCTCGATCCGAGCTCGGCCAGTGCCCTGGCGGATCTCCGCATCCTCGACTTCTCCCGCGTCCTCGCGGGTCCGTTCGCGACGATGATGCTGGCCGATCTGGGGGCGACGGTGATCAAGGTCGAGCGGCCCGTCGCCGGCGACGAGACCCGGTCCTGGGGGCCGCCGTACGACGAGCGGGGCGAGGCCACGTACTTCCAGTCGGTCAACCGCAACAAGGAGAGCGTCGTGCTCGACCTGCGCGACCCGGGCGACCTCGGCCGCGCCCGCACGCTGGCCGCCGAGGCCGACGTGGTGGTGGAGAACTTCCGCCCCGGAGTGCTCGATGGGCTCGGGCTCGGCTATGCGGCGCTGAGCGCAGCCGACCCGGCGCTGATCTATTGCTCGATCACGGGCTTCGGCGGCGGCGGGGGCGCTGCGCTGCCGGGCTACGACCTGCTCGTGCAGGCGCTCGGGGGCCTGATGTCGATCACCGGGCCGCCGGACGGCGCGCCGCAGAAGGTCGGGGTCGCGCTCGTCGACGTGCTCGCAGGGCTGTTCTCCGCCGTCGGAATCCTCGCCGCGCTCCGCCATCGTGCCGCCACGGGGGAGGGCCAGCTGGTCGAGGTCGACCTGCTCTCATCGCTGCTGGCCGCCCTCGTCAACCAGGGATCGGCGTTCTCGCTCGCGGGCGTCATTCCAGAACGGATGGGCAACGCCCATCCGAGCATCGCGCCGTATGAGCTCTACCGCACCGGCGCGGGCGACCTCGTGCTCGCGGTCGGCAACGACCGCCAGTTCGCGTCGCTGTGCGAGGTGCTCGGCGAGCCCGGGCTGGCCGCCGATCCGCGCTTCGCCTCCAACGCCGACCGGGTGGCGCATCGCGAGCACCTGCGCGTCGTGCTCGAGCGGCTGCTGCTCGCCCGCGCCGCGGGCGACTGGTCGCGGGTGCTGACCGAGGCGCGGGTTCCCGCCGGCGTCGTCAACGACATCGGCGGCGCCTTCGCGCTCGCGGCGTCGCTGGGGATGGAGCCGCTGATCGAGATCGACCGCGGCGACGGATCGGTCGCGCGCCTGACGCGCAACCCGATCCGCCTGTCGCGCACACCGCCGCGCTACCGCAGCGCCCCGCCGCGTCTGCCCGATATGTGACCCAGAACGCCGTCGGTTCCTGGCCGCTCAGCCGACGGTCAGATGGAACGTGCTGCCCCCGCGCGCCCAGCACCGCTCGGCGGACTTATGTCCGGGACAGCCCATCGGGCCGCAGGGTGGCCGATTCCGCGTCCGTTGCAACCAGGCCCGCGTAGACCTCGCGGGTGCGGCGGGCGACCTCTGCCCAGTCGAAGCCGAGCACGTGCTCGCGGGCCTCGGCGATCAGCCGGGCCCGCGCGAGGTCATCGGTCAGCACCTTCCCCACGACGGCGCCCAGGGCGGCCGAATCGCGGGAGGGAAACCGGAGCCCGACCGTGCCGTCGCCCGGGACGACTTCGCGCAGGCCGCCGGTGTCGGCGACGACGCACAGGCAGCCCGACGCCATCGCCTCGAGCGCCACGAGCCCGAACGGCTCGTAGATCGAGGGCACGATGCAGAGATCGGCGACCCGGTAGAGCGAGTGCAGCATGTCGTCGCCCACCCAGCCGAGGAAGGAGCCGTGCTTGGAGAGGCCGAGGCGGCGGGCCTGTCGCTTGAGCTCGTTCTCGGCCGTGCCGGTGCCGGCGACGACGAAGCGGACGTTGCCGAGCCGCTTGATCACAGGCGCGAGCGCGTCGAGCGCGAGGTGGAAGCCCTTCTCGTAGACGAGCCGCCCGACGAGCAGCACGAGGCGCTCCTCCGGGGCCGCGTAGCGGCCCCGCAGAGCGCCGAGATCATCGACCACCGGCTCGAGGTCGCGCGGATCGATCCCGTTGGGGATCACGGTGATCCGCGCGACGGGCACGCCGAACACGGTGGCCACATGGCTGCGCATGTACCGCGAGCAGGTGACCACATGGTCGGCTCGCCGCACCATCGCCCGCTCGACGCCGTGAATGTGGGACTGCGGGTAGGTCTGCACCCACCCCTGGTGGCGACCGAACTCGGTGGCGTGGATGGTGCTCAGCCACGGCCGGCCAGAGCGCCGGGCCAGCCGCTCGGCCGCACTGGCCACGAGCCAGTCGTGAGAGTGCACGAGGTCGAAGTCGAGCCGCTCGCACAGCTCCATCCCCAGATCGCGCATGTCGGCGTTCATCGCCGCGACCCAACCGACGAACGCATCCACGTCCCGGGGGTACTCAGGCTCGCGCACGCGGTGCACGAACACACCGTGGCGCTCGTCCTCGGAGGGCAGTCCGCCCCCACCGCGCGTGAGCACATGGACCTCGGTGCCATCGCGCACCAGGGACTCCGACAACTTGCGGACATGGCGTCCGAGACCACCCTCGATCACGGGCGGGTACTCCCAGGAAATCAGCAGTACGCGCATCCCCACGTCGCTGCACCCTACAGTCAGACGCGCTCGAACACCGCCAGACCGTACTCGCCGAGCAGCCGGGACAGGGGCTCGGCGCCCGTGAACGACCGCTCCTCGCCCCGGAGGACGTCGCGCCAGCGGCCCGGCGGCGCCTCGAGCGTGCCCTCGGGCGCACCGGGGCGGACGGCGACCGCCACCAGCACGTCGCCGCCACGGACGAAGGCACACGTTCCCGCGCCGGCGTCGAGCGGCTCGTAGTCCCCGGCGAACGGCTCCGGGCGCCGGGCGCGCAGCGTCAGCAGGCGCAGATTCAGCCACAGCTTGGCCGTCTCGGGATCGGGCGGCGAGCCGCCCATCAGCCGCGCCAGCATCGCCCCGTACCACTGCCAGTCGACCGGGCGGCGGTTGTCAGGATCGACGAGGGCGCGGAACGGGAGCTCGTTGCCCCGGTAGAGATCGGGGACTCCCGGCGAGGTCAGCTTCAGCGCCAGCTGACCGAGCGTCACGCGGTCGCCCGCCGCCGCCACCCGCGCCGCGAAGGGCTCGAAGTCGGCCAGGAACGCGCGGCCGGAGTAGAGCGCGCGGCAGAAGCACATCACCGCCTGCTCCCAGTCGTGGTTCTGATCGATCCAGCTCGTGTTGCGCTTGGCCTCGCGCAGCGCCTTCTCCATGTAGGCCTCGATCCGCTCCAGGCTGATCGGCCAGGCGCCGATCAGGGTCTGGTACAGGAAGTACTGCTCGACTGGGTCGGGCGCGCCGCCACTGCGCAGCGGCTCTCCGAGCTCGAGCCAGCGGTGGACGTGCTCGGCCCATTCGTCCGGGATCGAGGCCAGCACCGTGAGCCGTGCGCGCACGTCGGCCGAGCGCTTGGCGTCGTGGGTCTGGGTGGTGAGCAGGCCGAGCGGGAAGCGCTCGGCGCGCTCCGCGTTGGCGGCGTGGAAGCGGTCCACACTGATGCCGAAGCGGCTCGGGTCGCCGCCGACGTCGTTGAGCGCCAGCAGCCGCGCGTACCGGTAGAAGGCCGTGTCCTCGACCCCCTTGGCCATCACCGCCGGAGTGCTCTGCTGAAACCGGGTCACGAAGGCCGCCGGCGCCGGCCGCTCGAGCAGCAGCATCCGGGCCAGCTCGGGCGCCATCTCCGCAGCGGCGACGGCGCGGCGGTCCTCGTCGGCGACGATGCCCCGCGCGGCGTCCACATAGGTCCGGTACACGGGCAGCGACGCCAGCGCCCGGGCCAGCGCCTCGGGGCCGCCGGGGAGCTCGGCGCCGAGCTCCCGGGCGAGCCGCTCGGCCTCGAACGCGAACGGCCCGTGCACCTGCTCGAGCTTCGCGTCGGCGGCTACCTCGCCGAAGCTCCTCTGGTCCCCGGAGACCTCCTTCCACAGCGCCGTCAGCGGCGCCTCGCCGGCCGGGTCGACGAACAGGGCCGTGACGTCGTTGAGGAACTCGTAGCCGACGGTGCCCGACACGGACCAGTCACGCAGCCGCTCACCGGAATCGAGGATCTTCTCCACCCACACCTGCGTCGCACCGCGAGCGCGGAGCCGCTCGAAGTAGCCGGCGGGATCGGCCAGGCCATCGGGATGGTCGATCCGCAGACCGTCGACCAGGCCCTCGCGCACGAGGCGCAGGACCAACTCGTGGGTCTGCTCGAACACATCGAGATCCTCCTGGCGCAGGGCGGCGAGGTCGTCGATGTCGAAGAAGCGGCGGTAGCGCCCGGTGGCCTGATCGACGTCGAAGAAGCGCTCGCGGAGCTCCGGATCGGCCCAGAACCGGTTGGCATCGTCGGCCGCCATGTGATTGGGCACGACGTCGAGCACGATCCCGAGCCCGGCGGCGTGCGCGTCCGCGGCCAGCGAGCGGAACGCCGACTCGCCGCCGAGCGCGTCCGAGAGACGGCTCGGGTCGGTGACGTCGTATCCGTGCGTGGAGCCTGGCCGGGCCTGGAGCGAGGGCGAGAGGTACAGGTGCGAGACACCGAGGTCGCGCAGGTACGGAATCAGTCCGCGAGCGTCGGCGAATCCGAACTCGGCGGTCAGCTGCAGCCTGTACGTCGCCCGCAGCTCAGCCACGGTCCCGGTCGTGCCGGCGCCGCCCACGCCCTGCCTGGCGCAGCACGATGATCGAGCGGCCCGTCACCGTCACCTCGGTCCGCGCGCCGTAGCGCGCGCTGCCCGCCTCGGCTTCCGGGTCCGCGGTCGAGAGCTCGAGCTCCCACTGCGCCCCGAACCGGCGACGGGGCAGCATGAACGTGCGGTCGTGCTCGTGGGCGTTGAACAGCAGCACGAAGTTGTCGTCCTGTGTCTCCTCACCGTGCGGTCCCACGTTGGGGATCTCGGCGCCGTTGAGAAACATCCCCAGCACCGGCTCCC